>Ga0207687_10002450_pt1 | contig 12602 bp, 10 predicted proteins | sample KBSM54metaG_FD_184399 | JGI IMG/M metagenome (GOLD analysis project Ga0207687, IMG submission 184399) | Miscanthus rhizosphere microbial communities from Kellogg Biological Station, Michigan, USA - KBS M5-4 metaG (SPAdes) (version 2) | ecosystem: Host-associated > Plants > Roots > Rhizosphere >...
TGCTGGCTACTTCGCCAGCGCCGCCGTGCTCATCCTCTGGGGCGCGCGGAGCGTGCCCAAGCTCGGTGTCCGGCCAAGCCTGCTGACGATCGCCGCGGCGGCCGGGTTGATTGTCGCGTCGGGATCGCGCACATCGCTCATCGGGCTTGCCGGAGTCGCAGTGTGGGCGCTGCTCTCCCAGCGGCGCGCGTCGGACATCTTGAAAGTCTTGGGCGCGACGGTTGCTGTGGCTGCTGTGGTCCTCGCGGTCGGATCGCGATTCTCCAACACGCTCTCGACGTTCTTCTCCGCCGACTTCCGACAGCAGGCCGTCGGCACCTTCGAAGCGGGCCTCAAGCAGCACGAGAGCGTGCACTACGCCCCGCTGTACGGATCGAACGCAGGTTACGTCGCCAACATCCTCGCGAGGTTCTGGTACTGGGGCATCGCGATCTCGATGTTCCTGCGCAGCCCGCTTCTCGGGATCGGCAGCTTCCGCTACAACGACATCAACCTGCACTTCAGCGGTATCCCGCACGTCGTCGACTTCGCCACGTCCGGTCTGGACAACAGCGCGGATCTCGAGGGCGCCCACGACCAGTTCCTGGGCGCGCTGGTGGAGACGGGCGTGCTCGGCTTGGCCCTCCTGCTGATGATGTGGATCCTGCCGTACCGGGCCTTACGGCGGTCGGTGAACAAGCCTCGTCCGATCGTCCAGTCCGGCTGCCAGATGGTGCCGTTCGCCTTCGCCACGGCCTTCACCGGTTACACGCTGGCTGCGCCATCGCTGACCTTCGTTGCCATGACCTGGCTCGCGTTCACAGTGCTCGTCGAAGACCCGATCGACGACGCCGACGGGCTGGTCGGCACCCGGCCAGACCCACCGCGTCTGAAGTGGCGCGGGCCTAAACCGACGAGGCCGACGTTCGGCCCCCGCCGTCGTGCCTTCACCTGGTCTGAAGTCCTCCCCGCCGAATGAGCACGCCCGGCCGCGGGATGCGACGACGTGGCTATTTCGCCATAGCCAACGAGGCAGTCGATTCGCTGTCGAACTTCATCTTCACGGTCTGGATCGCCCGCCAGGTTGGCACGGCCGAGCTCGGTGCGTTCGCTGTCGCGTACTCAATCGTCCAGATCAGCATGGGTGTCTCCCAGGGCGTGGCGACGATGCCGATGATGGTGCGCTACGCGACGTCGTCGTGGCGCACCAGTCGCAAGGTCGCGGGAGACGTGACCGGAGCGACGCTCGTCGTGTCGGTACTGCCGGTGGTGACGTTTGTGGCCCTCGCGGCCAGCTTCCGCGGCAACCCGCTCTCCTCGTGCGCGCTGGCGTTCGCCGTCGTCGTGCCGGGTCTGCTGCTGCAGAACTGCTGCGTGCTGGTGTTCTACAACCGCGAGCAGGCAGGTTCTGCCCTGCTCAACAACGTGACGTGGTTGGTCCTCCAGTTGCCGCTGTTCGTCGTGCTGCCCCGGGTGCTGCACAACCACCACGCCTGGGTCTACATCCTCGGCTGGGGGATCGCCGCCTACCTCGCCACGGCGATCAGCATGGTGCAGATGCACGTGCTGCCCCGCGTTGATCACTTCGTTGAGTGGCTGCGTCGGCGTCGCTCCTCGATCGTCGACCTGTCGGTGGAGAACATCGTCAACCGCATCTCGACGCAGAGCGCGACCTGGGCTCTGGCGGCGAGCGCGGGCCTGAGTGAGACCGGTGGTGTCCGGGCCGCTCAGATCCCGCTCGGCGTTCCGCGCATCTTCATTCAGGGCCTGGCTCCGATGGCGCTCGCCGAGGGAACCCGCCTGTACGCGCGGCGGCCCAAGGCGTTGCTGTCCTTCATCCGGGGCTGGGCGATGGCTAACACCGCCCTCTGCACCGCTCTGGGAGTGGTGCTCGTGGTGATGCCGGAGCGCTGGGGTCGGATCATGGCCCGGCACAACTGGGACTCCGCGAAACCGCTGATCGTCTACGTCGTGCTGATCACCATCGGCAATGCGGTGTTGATCCCAGCACAGACCGGCCTGAAGTGTCTTGGCGTCACGCGCCTGTCGGCGATGGTCCGGACGATGACGGCGCCTCTGCCGGCCCTGCTCACTGTGTTGGGTGGCGTGTTGGTCAGTGCGCGTGGTGCGGTCATCGGCATGGCAGTCGGCTCGATGATCTCCGGGCTCGTCGCGCACTTCGCCTTCGAGCGGCAGTTCCGTCGCTCGCTCTCGGGTCCACCGGCGGCTCCGGTGCGGCGGCATCGAGCCCGAGACGCCAGCTCGAGCTTCTCAGCGCAAGCACGGCCTGCTCAGTAAGGCCTTAGCGGTATTTCCCGCGTTTGTTGAGCTCTGCGCACGAAAGCCCGTTCAGGATTCTGTACGTGCGCCCACAGGTCGCTGAGGGTTCGTTGCTCGCGTAGGGGCGTCAACGTATCGATGACGTATGACGCGGGCGGGCTATGAGCAGCGATAACGCGCTGCGCCGTCGTAGCTACGCGGCCGTGGCCAACGAAGCGGTCGATTCCCTGTCGAACTTCATCTTCTCGGTGTGGGTAGCTAGGGAGATGCACGTGTCGGAGTTCGGCGCTTTCGCCGTCAGCTACTCCATCGTCCAGATCGGCGTCGGAGTCTCCCAGGGCGTCGCGACGATGCCCATGATGGTCCGCTATGCGGCGTCCTCGTGGCGGTTCAGCCGCCGCCTCGCCGGTGAGGTCACCGGGGCGACCGTGGCGGTCGCCGTCTTTGCCTCTGCGTGCTTCGGCATCCTGGCGGCGTGCTCACCCGGCACGCCGTTGGTGTCCTGCGCTCTGGCGTTCGCCGCAGTCGTGCCGGGGCTGCTCCTGCAGAACTGCTGCGTGCTCGTCTTCTACAACCGGCAGGAGATGGGGCGGGCGCTGCAGAACAACGTCGTGTGGTTGCTCGTGCAGCTGCCGTTGTTCGTCCTGCTGCCGGCGCTCTTCGGCAGTCACCATGCGTGGGTCTACATCCTGGCGTGGGGCTTCGCCGCCTACATTGCGACGCTCATCAGCTTGGTGCAGCTGCGGGTGATGCCGCGCCTGGACCACTTCGCGGGGTGGTTTCGCCGCCGGCGAGCGTCCATCGTCGACCTCTCGGTGGAGAACATCGTCAACCGGCTGTCCGCGCAGGGTGCGACCTGGGCGCTCGCAGGCGAGACGGGCCTTCGTACCACCGCGGGCGTGCGAGCCGGGCAGATCCCACTCGGACTACCCCGCATCTTCATCGTCGGGCTGGCGCCCATGTTCCTCGCCGAGGGGACCCGTCTCTACGCGCGACGGCCACGTGCGCTTGCCGCCTTCGTCCGCTGGTGGGGGCTCGGCAACGCCGTCGTGTGCACCGGCCTCGGGGTTGGACTGATGCTGTTGCCTGCCTCGCTGGGTAAGGCGATGGCGGGGGCGAGCTGGCACTACGCGCGACCGTTGCTGATCTGGGTGGTCCTCATCGCCATCGGTAACGCCGTGCTCGTTCCTGCGCAGACGGGCCTCAAGTGCCTGGGCGCCACGCGTGTCTCAGCGGTCGTGCGCACGCTCACTGCGCCGCTGGCAACTGCGGGCACCATCGTCGGAGGGCTCGTCGCCGGCAGTGAGGCCGCGGTGATCGGGATGGCGGTTGGTTCGCTCCTGTCGGGCGTCATCGCTCACGCGGTGTTCGAGCGGGAATTCACCCGGCGCCCTGCCGTCGAGCGAACGGTCGTCCCCACCATTGAGGAAGTAGCTCCGCTGACCGCGGCCAGTGTCAGCGAGCCGGTGTCGTGACGTCAGTCGTACTCGTACCGACGCATGGTGCGCCCGGCGATCAGCCGGATCAGGCGCTTCTGGCGGGCAGGCTGGGCGTCGCGCCACTCCGCGTCCTCGAGAAGCACCTTGGGCCTGGTCGTCTCGAAGCGATTGGGGTTGCCTGCGATGAGGTGCTCGTAGCCGCCACCCTCCGGCGGGACATCGACGCCGGCCGCCGTGAAGATCTTCTCGGTGGTGCTGGACGTCTCGGCGACCATGTCCTCGTAGCGAACCCGCAGGTCCGGCATCACAGTGCGATCGATGAACGAATTCCGCACCGTCCATCGCGTGGCTACATAGATCGGCCCGTGCTGCTGGGTCGTGTTCGCCGTCGCCCCAGGTGGCGGAGCCTTCGCCCGCTGATGACTCCACACCACGCCGCGCGGGTCGCGCACAAGATGTACCACGGTCACGTCGGCACCGCTGGCCCGCGCGAGCATCGCCTGCGCAGGATGCTTACTGGAGTCGATGATCACTCGCGCACCAGTCTGGTCGGCGATCGCTTGGTAGACCTCACCCAGCACCGCGGCGTACTGCGCGGGCGCTCCGTCGAGATGGTCCGGCCTGCGGGCGATGATTCGTGCCGCACGCTTGCCGAGCTTGTGCAGCTTCTTCGCGGCCGCGATGGCGTCGGAATCCGCCCTCTCGCCGAGCACCGAGCGCACCACCGGATCCCACAGTGTGCACTCGTCCCAGAGGTGACCGCAGCTGCAGTCCTGACGCTTGACCACGCCGCGCTGCCACAGCAGGCGCAGCTCACCCACGCCGACGACGTTCTCTCCGACGAGGAGTCGGTTGAGCAGAGTGCTCCCCGATCTACCCCACCCGGTCAGGTAGATGACCTTGGGCTGATCCGTCATCGTGCGGCCTCGATCCACCGACAGCGACGGAGGAGGTCGAGGTTCATGCGCGCGTCCTGCTCACCCAGCACCGCACTCACGGCAGTTGCGGCGCTGGCGTGGAGGTCGTCGAACATCTCCCGATCGGCGGCAGTGCAGGTCTCGAGGGCCTCGTCGAGCGACGGGATCGAGTCACTACTCGTGAGCCGCGACCGAGCGGCGCGCATGCGCTCAGCGCCCACCATCTTGCGCAGGTGCGGGTAGAGGCGGGTGCTGCGTACCGCGTTGAAGGTCCGTCGCACGAAGGGGTTGCCGATCACCGCTGCCTCGTTGGCGTAGAGGTCGTCTGCGTGTTCAGCGTTGTTGGCGAGTGCCGCGTCCAGACCTGCGAAACGCATTGCTGTTTCGGACGCGGAGTCTAGGTCATCGATGATCATCTCGAAGGGCAGGACCAGCAACCGATCGGCTGGAACCACCGCACGCAACGCGTCGAGGATCAGGGCGTAGTCACTCGCCCCGGCGATGTCTCCGTCGCTGTGCAGGGCGGTACCGAACGGAGCCCCGCCGAGCTTGCCGAGGTAGAGGACCTCCTGGCAGTAGTGCGAGTACGCGCGTCGGAGCGGGTCGCGAACGAGATAGACGACTCGCATGTCCGGCGACAGCTCGGCTGCCCGGTTCAACGCGTCGAGGTGGCTCGGGAAGGTGTACTGCGCGCTGGCATCGAGCCAGAGCCCCTCGCGGGGATAGAGCCCCGCGTACCACTCGTATCCGCGATCGAGGCGCGAGCTGAAGTAGTTCGGCTCCTTGATCGACGGGCTGACCACGTCAGGGTGCTGGGCGAGACGAGCCGCAAGGCGCGTCGTACCAGAGCGTGCCGCTCCAGCGAGGACGAGCCCGGGACCGTACTCGCCGCTCACCGCCAGGCGCGCCGGGCGCGCGGCTTCGACACTCGTGGCGCGGTCATTCGAATGTTCCTGAACCGGCGCGCGCCAGCCATGCGCGCAGCCCGCCTTCGAGATCGGTCGGCCAGGTGTATCCGTGCTCGCGCAGGAAGGCCGGTTCGATGTTCGTCGACAGGGTCAGCTTGGCGATCCGTGCGGCAACGATTGGTCCTCGATCATTCGGGTTGACCACACGCAGCGTCGCCATCGCTGTCTTCAACAACTGGCGGGGGAGCATCCGGGGCAGTCGGTAGCCGGCAACTCGCTGGAACGCCTCGCAGATCTCTTCGATCGTGTACCGGTGGTCGTAGCAGAAGTTGAAGATCGTCTCCGGCTTCCCCAGCCCGTCCACGTAGAGCATGGCGTCAACCAGGTCCTCCACGTACCCACACGACTTCACCGTGTCCGTGCGACCGGCGTACATGAACCGGCCCCGTTGCAACGCGTGCGCAAGTCGCGTGAAGTTGCCCATCTCGCCGTGGCCGAACACGACGGCCGGCCGGACGATCGTCAGCCGGTTCTGTGGCGATGAGGCAGCCCAGTGGCGCTGAATGGACTCCGCGATCAACTTCGACCGGCCGTAGTCGCCATTCGGCGTCGGCTCTGATGCCTCCGACTTCGATTCCTCGCTCGGGCCGTAGACCGCGATCGAGCTCGTGAAGATCAAAGTTGTGGCGCCGCCGTTCTCGCACCAGTCGACGATGTTCTGGGCGCCCAGGACGTTCGTCTCGTAGTACTCGCTCGGCTCGTGACCCGGCGTGCGGTGAACCGCCGCAAGGTTGAACACCCGGTCAAAGCCGTCTCCGGGGTCGATAGTGATCGGCCGGCGGACATCGCAGCGCACGAAAGTCGCGCCAGGAATTGCCTTCGCAGGCTCGACGATGTCCGCGATGACCACGTCACCGCCTTCGGCGCACAACGCTTGCGCCACATGGCTACCGATAAATCCGGCGCCTCCGTAGATGAGAGTCCTCACCCGCGTCCCTCCGCGTGTTCTGTCGTCCCCTGCAGTTGTCACTCGAGGTCACCAGCCCCACCGAGCATGCAGATCGGTATCGAGGAGACGCTCCAGTTGCCTCACGTCGTCCTCGAGAGCTGACCGGCCCTGTTCCGTCTCAAGTGCGTCCAGCGCGGGGGTCGATCCGGACATCGGACGATAAAGCGTCGTCTGAACCCGGTCGCTGGACTTGATCCGGCCGATAAGGCTAGCCATACCCATCTGCCTGGCAATAATCGCACCTCGTTTGGCTGCGCGGGCAGCCCAGGGCCATCGAGCTTGCGCGGCGGCCCTCGCCGGGGCCCTCTCGGCCTCGCTGAGAACCTGACGTTCGATTCCGAGCGCCGTCGTGACTGAATCCAGGAAAGCCTGTGGATCAGCCGCCAGTTCGTCGAACCAGGTGATCACGATTTGTTCGGCCGGGAACCGGTCCAGGTAGACGCTCAGGTGCTTTGCGTAGCGCGAGTGGTCGAGCAGTTCGGGGTACGCGTCGCAGGCCTCGGCGAACGTGCCGATCTCCCAGCCATTGCGGCGCATGTTGAGGTATGCGGAGAAGGCCCGGTCGACCGGCTCCCGCAGGCACACCATCAGTGTCGCCTTCGGGATGAGTTCCATGATTCGGTCGGCCGCTACCGGGTCGAAGAGGTAGTCGTGGCAGATCTCTCCGACGATCACGTGCTCCGGCTTTGCGGCGGCGAAATGTGCCTCGTACCAGGGCAGGCCGCGACTGAACTCGGCACCGAAGAAGTAGGTGTCCTTCGCGGCCGGGAGGAAGACCTGCGGGTGTGTGGACAACCGGGCCTGGAGCCAGGTCGAACCGCTCTTGTCCGGCCCGATGAACAGAAAGTTGGGCAGCATCAGCGGGTCTGGCCCCGGTGGGAACCGACCCATGTGGTTACTGCGCAGTGAAAGGACTCGGGGGAGAATTGCGCCGCGTTCTTGCGCGGACCGTCGCCCGCGAGCGGCAGCGCCGCCAGCACTGCTTCGGCCAGCGCCGGCACGGAGACGTCCTCGGCGAACACGCCGGACACGCCGTCAGCCACGGTCTCCAGAGCGCCGCCTTCGCCGATGGCCACGACCGGGGTGCCCGCCGACTGCGCTTCCACGGGAACCATGCCGAAGTCCTCGACCGTGGGAAACACGAGGCAAGCCGCGTTGCGGTACAGATCCCGTAGGTGCTCATCCGACGGTGATTCGATCACCTCGACGGGGACGCTGGCGTTCTCGGCGGCAGCAAGGATTCGGTCCTTGTCCGGGCCGCGCCCGGCGATCTTGGCGGGCATGCCCAGGCGGTCCGCCACCTCGGCGACCAGGTGCACGTTCTTGTAGGTGATCCAGCGCCCGACCGACAGCAGGTAGTCACGGCTGGGCTCGGCGTCGGTGGTCTCGCCGAAGAAGCCGACACGTACCGGCGGCGGGATGACGACGGCGTCGCGATTCCAGAACTCGGCGATGCGGTCGGCGACTGCCCGGCTGTTCGCGGCGTAGGCCGTCACCCGCTGCGCCGCACGCCGGTCGATGCGCTGTAGCGCCAGACGGGCCGGAGCCAGGTACCACTTGTCGCCGCGCGCGTCGATGTCCGGGCTCCAGATGTAACGCGCCGGGCTGTGCACGTAGCAGAGGTGGGTGCCCGAACCAGCAAGCCTGTTCGTATGGGCGAAGGCGTGGTGCGAGGACAGGACGACGTCGTACTTGTCGACGCCCAGCCCACGCCATGCCAGCGGCATCACCGGCAGAGTGGCATTTCGGCGCTGGCGCAGGGCGGGGCGATCCAGGAACGTCGTCTGGACTGAACGGCCCCCGGTATCCAGCGTGACCCCAGGTTCCTGGGACAGCGCGTACAGATCTGCGTGGGGGAAGGCCTGCGTCAGCGCCTCGAAGACCTGCTCGGAACCGGCGTACGCGTCGATCCATTCGTGCAGGATCGCCATGTCTCCGGAACGTGGCATATACGTACTCTAGGACATCTGAGCGGTCCTCAGGCCCTCTGGACGTTACGCGCGTTTTACTTCGTTGGACCCTCGCGTTGGCCACAAGGGTCTCATCAGACTCATGGGTGGCGCCCAGCAAACAACCCTTCGAGAGCCGCCTATCCTTGCCTCGGCGACTCGCGCCTGTGGCCGACAGCGGCCCGTGCGGTCGCCTCGATTCGCGTGAGGAAGTGACGATGCCGTCCGCACCGCCCCCACCGCCACCACCGTCTGACCGGCACGGTGGCGACCGGCGACCGCGCCCGACACATCAGCCAGCCCCCGGAGTGCCGGCGCCACCTCCGCCGCCACCCCGTCGACCTTCCGCTCCGCCTGTCGGTCCGGCTGACGAGCAGGTCGGGAACGAGTTCGGCGTCGCAGCGAAGGCTGATCGCCCGCTGACCCGACGGTCACTGCTCGGGCTCGGGGCCGTGGCCGGCGCTGGAGCCGGAGCAGCGGTGGCCGCCGTCATCGCGGGAACCAGCGACTCCGGCTCGACTGTCGTCGACGGCAAGGGTGCCCCCGTCGTGACGACCAACCCGCAGGACTTGAGTTCCACTCAGCAGCAGCAGGCCGCTCGCAACATCGGCACGGTGCGGACTGTCGAACCCGAGCAGTTCGGCGGGAGCACCGACGACGAACAGCTCGCGAATGCGTTTGCTGCCCTCGGTGCCGTCGGCGGCGTGATCAGACTGCGGCCCGGCAAGACCTACACCTGGCATGACGCGGTGCCGACGATGGACTGGAGCAAGCGAGGGGGTGTTGTCCTGACGGCTTGGGGAGCCACGGTCGAGTACTCCGGCAGCGGGCCGGCGTTCACCAGCACGCAGACGGCCACGATCGCAGGCACTCAGACCCTGACCGTCCTTGGTGGCGAGTGGGTGGCACCGTCTGCGGACTCGTTCTTCACCATCATCGACAGCGGCAACCACCTGTTCTACCGCTGCCGCGGTGAGGTGCCGAACGGGACGTTCGTCCATCTCTCCAACCGGCAGTTCTGGAGCGAGCGGAACCATTTCGTGGAGCTCGAGGACCACAACTGCCGGGAGGTCATTCGCTTCACAATCGACGGATCGATCCACGCGAGCTTCGCGCGTACCCTCGTGAAGGACCTTCGACTGCAGGGCGGCACGGCCGGTTACCCGAAGATCAACATCGTCACGGGCGGGGTGGACGGTGTGTTTCCCGCGCCGTACGACAGCACCTTCGACGGCATCGTCGGCAACATCGCCGACGGGGTGATCATCGCGCGCCTGGCTGGCGGGATGTCGGGCACGCAGATCAGCCGGATCCAGGTCGAGTCCCAGCAGACCTCGACGAAGGCGGCCGTGTTCCAAGTGGGGGACCTGCAGGGCAAGCTCCCGGTCCTCATCGGCGAACCGCCGGTGTTGCGAAACCTGCTCGTCTTCACCGACGACTCGACGACGCAGAACCCGTTCGGCCCGAACGTCGCACTAGGGGGAGTGGCACTCGGTGGTGCCCTGAGCGGGACGCCCTACAAGGCCACGCTCCAACAGGCTGGGACCGTGAGCGTGCCCGCAGATCTGTGCAACGCCGCGATCATCATGCTCAACGCGCCGTGCACGAGGTCGGAGATCGTCTCGACTCTGGATCAGGCGGCGAGCCAGTCCCTCACGATCGCCTTCCAGCAGGGCGTGGCTGGGGGCGCGAGCTATGCGTGGCCGTCGAACTGTCGCTTCGCTAAGGCGAAGCCGCCGACTGACACGACGCCGATGACTCAGACGAGCGTGACCTTCGTGTTCTCGCACGGCGTCTGGCTCGAAGTGGCCCGCGCCGAGGGCGTGCCGATCGCGTAACTCGATCAGGCGTCGTCGAAAGCGAGATCTTCGGCGACCGTTTCCGGGTTGAGTGCCTGACGTCGCCGCGATCCGTCTCGTAGCCCGTCGCTGATCAGCACGATGAGTGCGAGCCAGACCAGTCCGAAGCCGATGTACTCGGACAGGGGCACGGATTCGTGGCGGATTCCGACGCCGACCGCGAATTGCAGGAGCGGGGTCATGTACTGCAGCAGCCCGATCGTGCTCAGTGGCAACCGGCTGGCCGCGGCCGCGAAGAACAGCAGCGGAACGGCCGTGATCACACCTGCCGACGCCAGCAGCAACGTGTTGCCCACGCTGGAGTGCCCGAACGCGAGGTTGCCCTGAGCCTGGACGATCAGCAGTGCGACGACGGCAGGCACGAACAGCACGCCCGTCTCGATCGCGAGTGAGTCGACGGCCGGGACGCCGATGCGGTTCTTCACGAACCCGTACAGGCCGAACGAGAACGCGAGCACCAGGGCGATCCACGGCAGCCGGCCGTAGTCGACGGTGATCACCACGACCGCCACGGCTCCGATCGCGACCGCGACCCACTGCAGCGGTCGCAGACGTTCGCGAAGCACCACGACGCCGAGCAGGATCGTCACCAACGGGTTGATGAAGTACCCCAGGCTTGCCTCGACCACGTGGCCCGAGTTGACGGCGTAGATGTACACGCCCCAGTTGACTGAGATCAGCACCGCGGCAATGCCCAGCATGCTGAACTTCCGGCGATCTCTCACGATTGCGCGGACTCCGCCGAAGCCGTGCCCGAACTTGAGCAGCAATAGGACGACGATCAGGGACCACGCCATGCGCTGGGCCAGGATCTCTACGGTCCCAGCGGGTGCCAGCAGGGGGAAGTAGAGCGGGAACGCCCCCCACATCAGGTACGCGGAGAAGCCGAACGTCAGACCGGCGCGTTGTTGCGACGGCTCATCCACTTGTCCAGGTTACGAGCGCCCGCCGCCGATTTCCCCGGCCAGTTCTCCGTCAGTGGAGCGCTTTGTGCGCGAGACCGGCGCTGTTGGAGATCAACTCGCGACCGTCTCGCGCACAAAGCGGGCTAGACGGACCAGGTGTCAGCGCCGGCCAGCAGCGTTGCCAGGGCGTCCGGCCCAGCCGGGTTCTTCGCCGAAGCGGTGTCGAGCTGGTCGGCCATGAGCTGGTCGTACGTGGGCCGTTCGACCGAGCGGAACACGCCCATGGGCGCGTAACGGCTGTCGACCGCCTGAAGCCGGGACAGCGCGAACGCGTAGGCCGAGTTGTCGTTGTGCGCGTCGTGGATCACGACCCGGGGGTCGTCTGCGCTGACTCCGTCGGCGATGGTCAGATTGCCCTGCTCGTCGCGTACGACAGCCTTGTCGCCGTTGGCGCCGAAGACGAGTGGCTGGCCGTGCTCCATCCGGATCGTCCAGTCGTCGCGGGTCTCGGAGTCCTTGAGGACGTCGAAGGCGCCGTCGTTGAAGATGTTGCAGTTCTGGTAGATCTCGACGAGCGCGGTGCCCTGGTGGTCGGCCGCCGCGCGCAGCACAGACTGCAGGTGCTTGCGGTCGGAGTCGAGGGTGCGGCCGACGAACGTGGCCTCGGCACCCAACGCGACCGAGATCGGGTTGAAGGGGTTGTCGATCGACCCCATCGGCGAGGACTTGGTCACCTTGCCGAGTTCCGACGCCGGCGAGTACTGGCCCTTGGTCAGACCGTAGATCCGGTTGTTGAAGAGCAGGATCTTCAGGTTCACGTTGCGGCGCAGCGCGTGGATCAGGTGGTTGCCGCCGATCGACAGTGCGTCACCATCGCCGGTGACGACCCACACCGACAGGTCGGTGCGCGATGTGGACAGGCCGGTCGCGATAGCCGGTGCACGCCCGTGGATCGAGTGCATGCCGTAGGTGTTCATGTAGTACGGGAATCGGCTCGAGCACCCGATGCCCGAGACGAAGACGATGTTCTCCTTAGGGATGCCCAACTCGGGCATGAAGCCCTGCACCGCCGCGAGGATTGCGTAGTCACCGCAACCGGGGCACCAGCGCACTTCCTGGTCGGTCTTGAAGTCCTTCGCCTTGAGGCCGAGGTCAGTCATCAGGAATCAGTCTCCGTGGTTGATCACGTTGAGGAGCATTTCGGAGAGCTCGTCCGCCTTGAACGGAAGCCCGCGGACCTGGGTCACGCTCATCGCGTCAACGAGGTACTTCGCGCGGACCAGCGTTGCGAGCTGGCCGAGGTTCATCTCCGGGATGACGACCTTGTCGTAACGGGCGAGGATCGCACCGAGGTCGT
>Ga0207687_10002455_pt1 | contig 12583 bp, 12 predicted proteins | sample KBSM54metaG_FD_184399 | JGI IMG/M metagenome (GOLD analysis project Ga0207687, IMG submission 184399) | Miscanthus rhizosphere microbial communities from Kellogg Biological Station, Michigan, USA - KBS M5-4 metaG (SPAdes) (version 2) | ecosystem: Host-associated > Plants > Roots > Rhizosphere >...
TTTCCCATCGTCGATGAAGAAGCCGGAGTGGTGCTGAGCCTGGTGCTGTTCGAGCGCAAGCCGGGCGTCGCCATGCGCCGCAATCTTCTGGCTGAGTGGTTCTTCATCGAGCAAGGCAAGATCCGATCGATCTACGCGTCGATGTACTATCCCGACCCGGAGGCTATGGCGCCGAACTGGCCGCCCTACGACGGCAACTGGCCGGTTGCGCCGGCGGCTAAATAAGGAACGGCCTCTTCCCAGATTTGCTTGACCAGATCGCCGGCCGGGATCGGTCGTGCCATGGCGGCGGACTGGCCTGCCCACACCTGCATACGATGATGATCGCCGGCAGCCGCGCCGGCTTCTTTCATCGCCGCCGTCAAGCCTCGTTGCACCGGATAAGGCGCAGGATGAGGCGCATAGGGCGATGCAGCCGCTTGTACAAAATCGGTCGCGATGGCGCGGCCCAGCCTTCCGGTGAAGGCTCTCGTTAGCAGTGTGCCCTCGGGTTCGAGGTTCGCAAGGGCATTCGCCCAGGCCGGATGCGTCTGCGCTTCCGGACATCGCAGAAAGGCTGTCCCGAGCATCGCCGCGCTCGCGCCCAGAATCAAAGCGGCAGCCACGCCACGGCCGTCGCCAATCCCGCCGGTCGCGATGATCGGAAGATCGATGACATCGGCAAGGCGGGGGAGGAGCGCAAATAGTCCTACACCTTGACGCTCGGCGGCCGCGTGATCAAAGGATCCTCGGTGGCCTCCGGCTTCATAACCTTGAGCGATGATCGCATCCGCGCCCGCATCGTGCGCAATCTTGGCCTCCTCGATGGTGGTCGCGGTAGCGAACCAGGCAATACGGCGGTCCTTTAACTTGGTCACGTACGGATCGGGGAAGACGCCCATGATGGACGACACGGCAGTAGGCGAGAGCTCCAGGAAGGTTTCACACTGGGCATCGAAGTCGGGCGGGACGGCGTCACCGGCGGAGGCTGGCACCGGCGGACCCCACGCTTCCATAAATGTCCTAATTCGTTCTTCGGCCGTCGAATCTCTGGTTGGCTTGGGATCGGGAATCCACAGGTTCAACTGAAAGGGACCGCTGCTCTTGGATCGAACCGCCTCGACCCACGAGCGAATTCCCGCGGGCGGGGTAATCAGCGCACCCATCGCACCCATGCCGCCGGCATTGGCTACGGCGATGGACAAACTCGGTGGGCTGGCACCGGCCATCGGGGCGAGCAGTATGGGGACCTTTAATCCGTATGCTTCGCAGAATGTAGTGGCGCGGTCGAGTGGGCGAGAGGTTAAGGTCGCCATGACGGTTGCGAGTCCTATCGAATCTTTACTGCCTGGCCCGGTTTAATCGAATCGAGGACGCCTAGCGCGGTGGGCACCAGCCGCTGCAGATCGATAAGGCGATTCGTGGGTGCGCACAGAATGAGAAGTGAAAGGCTGACGGATGCGAGGTTCTGTTGATCTGGCATGTTCTGATCGACCGTGATTATAGCTCCGAAACCCCGAGCTTCCGCGGCCAACAATAGCTCGCCGTTTTTGAGGCCCGCGAGTCCAGCGTAGCGGGCGGAATGGCACGTGTGACCGGAAAAGAGAAAGCGCAGTCGCTCGTCGATACACTCGTCAAGTAGCAGATGCATTACGCGCGCGCAAGCAGCAGCACCTTGGCTTCTTCAAGAGCTTGGATCGCCAACTCTCGGCTTACCGTCGGAAATCCCTCAAGGAAGTCCTCCAGCGTTTGTCCACCCTCAAGGTAGTCGAAGAGCGTTTGCGCGGGAACCCGAGTGCCTCGGAACACCGGCGTTCCGTGCATAATCTCGGAGTCGCGGATGATCGCTTCGAGCATGCATCTATTGTCTCGCAATCGTCGTCCAAAGATCCGGCCTGGAAGCTCGGCCCTACTGAAGATCACTCCGGTGGCTCGTCCGGCAGATCGTCGATACGATTCTCAAACCGCGTGTACTGCCCCAGGAACCGTAGCGGCACCGTCCCGATGGGACCGTTACGCTGCTTGGCGATGATCAGGTCGGCCAATCCCTTGACGCTCAAGTCGTCCCGCTTGTAGATTTCCTCGCGGTGGATGAAGCCGACCAGGTCGGCATCCTGCTCGATCGATCCGGAGTCGCGCAGATCGCTCAGCATCGGCTTATGATCGCCCGGACGCTGTTCCGAGGCTCGGCTTAGCTGCGACAAAACCAAGAACGGCACCTCCAGATCCTTCGCCATCAGCTTCAGGCCGCGCGAGATAGCCGATACTTCCTGGTTGCGATTCTCGATGCGGCCCATGCTGCTCATCAACTGGAGGTAATCGATGATCACCAGCGCCAGGCCATGCGTGTTCTTCAGCCGCCGCAGCTTGGAGTGGACGTCCATCAGGTTGACGCCGGCCGAATCGTCCATGAACAAGGGCGATTCGGTAATCTGCGCCAGCGCGAAATGCAGCTTGCGGCGCTCCTCTTCGTTGAGGTAGCCGGCTCGAAACTTGTGCTGGTCGACGCGGGCGCCCGCGCACAGCAAGCGTGTCAGCAGACTGGCCGACGACATTTCGAGAGAGAAGATCGCCACCGGTTTCTGCATCTGCGGATGCGTCGCCACGTGCTGCGCAATGTTCAGCGCCAGCGCCGTCTTCCCCATGGATGGGCGAGCCGCCAGGATCACCAGCTCGCCCGCGTGCAGGCCGCCCGTCATTTCATCGAACTTCGCGAAGCCAGTGCTCAGACCGCGCACTCGCTGGCTAGGATCGAGAAAGGCATTCGCCCCGCCGGGAAAGCTCTCGACGATGCTGGCAGGCGAAGACAATTGCTCGTTGGCCGACGCCTCGCCGAGTTTCAGGAGCGATTCCTCGGCCGACGCCAGGATCTTGTCGGGCTGCTCTTCGCCCATCAGACAGCGGTCGATAATTCGCTGCGAGCTGAAGATCAGCTTGCGCAGCATGGCTTTGTCCTTGACGATACGGACGTAGCTGTCGAGGTTGGTGATCTCCGGCAGTCCGGCATCCAGCTCGACCAAATAAGAAAGACCATCCACCGATTCGAGCTGGCCCTGCTTCATCAGCTCTTCGGCGAGCGTGACGCGGTCAATGCGCTCGCCCCGGCCGTATAGGTCCCGCATGCGGCCGTAGATGCGCCGGTGCTTTTCAAGACTGAAATCTTCGGGTGAGAGCGATCCCGCGACCTGGAGGTAGACCGTATCGTTGAGCAGGATGGAGCCGAGCACCAGCCGCTCAGTGTCTACGCTTGCGGGCAGACCTTTCTCAAATGTCAGATCCGCGGTTGCCATCATTCGGGGTGTTTCTTACCTTAACCGGTTCGTCACAGTCCACGTCGATATTTTTTAGCCGTTCCGCATCTCGCACTTACGATGAGGAAAAACCTGTGGAAGATCGTGCGCAACGGGTGGACGCCAACCTACTGAGTGCAAAGCCGCGGCGGAACGATTTCCACACACACTCTGGAAACCATTTTATCGCGGTTTTGTTTTGGAGGGTGGAGCGCCGCCTAGCTCTTGGACTTGGCGTCGTCTTTCTTCGCGTCGTCCTTCTTGGGCTCGTCCTTCGGAGCATCCGCCGGAAGAGGCTCGATCACCGCTGTGTTGATCTTGTCGAGCCGTGGGAAGTTCTTTTCCAGGTAGGCATTACCCTGGTTCATAATCTCGCCTTGCTTATCCGTGACGGTCTCACCGTAGCCGGAATACAGCATGTCGAGAATGTCCAGGCCTTCGATCACTTCGCCGAAGGCAGGAAATCCCAGGCTGTCCAGATAGGTGTTGTCCACCTTGTTGATGAAAACCTGCACGCTGCGGCTGTTCTTGTCACCAGTAGAGGCAAACGTGAGCATGGCGCGTTTGTTGGACTGGATCGGACGATCGTCAAGCATGGTGTGTTCCATCCACACGCGCGATAGTTCCGGACGCGCCGGAATGCCGAACTGCGCGAATTGCTTGGTGGAGCGGAACACGATGTTGTTGTTATAGAACCCCGCGCGAACCAGGTTATAGAAACGGTCGGCGCCGATGGGCGCCCAGCTCTTGGTGACTCGGATGACGATGGGTCCCTTGGTGGTGTTCAGCTTCACCAGATACACCGGGGGCGCCTTGGCGGTCAGCGTGGACGGGTCCAGCAGGTTCGGTCCGCCTGCTTTGGCTTTGGTCGCGGCCTTGGGCGCGGCAGCCTTGGATGCAGGAGGCGGCGCGGATTTGGTTTGCGCCAGCAGCCCGGCGCATACCGCCAGACTCAACATCGTCGAAGCAAGAAAAGCGTTTTTCATACGAAGCAATATTCTATCTCAGATTCCTAATGGTTCCGTGAGCGTCTTCAACCATTCGTTGAAGGCGATCTTTTTCCCCTGGCGATTGTGCCACCAGCCGCCGGCTGTGAAATATCTGTCGGGTGCGGCCACCACCACGAATTGCAGGTCGGGCGCCGCGGTGCGGAAGATCTTTCCAGCGCGGCGGGTATGGTAATCGCTGGTGACCAGCAGCACTTTGTGCATGCCCAGCTGGCGCAGGCGCGTAACCGCATCGCGAGCTTCTTCCTGCGTGGACCGCGCTTCATTTTCGAAATGCATGAAGTAAGACTCGGGGTATCCGGCCTTCACCGCGAAAGGGATCGCCAGATCGCACTCATACTGCCCGTACATTCCCGAAGGCCCGCTGACCAGCGCATCGGTCACATACCCTTGCCGGACTAGCTGAGCGGCTTTCAGAATCCGGTATCCTTCGCCATCGCCCGCCAGCACTAAAGCGATGTCGGCCTTCTCCGGCGGATCGGACTTGATCAAGTAGGAACCGAGCCCTGCCAGGACGGCGTTATGGAAGATGAGCCCCAGGACAACGATCGCGATAAGGACTAGCGTAATGGTACGGAACGGGCGCGTCAAAGAGATTACGACTCGTCGGACCCGCGCTGGTCCAAGCGGCCCACGGACTTCAGCCGCTGGAACATTCTTTCGATTTCTTCCTCTTCCTCGGGCCGCAGCAGAGGCCGGTGGACGGCCGGAGTTTGTTGACGCTGCGGACTGGATTCGGCGGTCTTGCGAGGTTCGGACTTTTTCTCGCGCTCGGGCGTTTCGCCGACTTCGCCCCAGGCTTGACGATACGGGATCCCGTCAAGGAGCGCGTTGCGCGAGTAACGGCGCAGGTGACGCAGCAGGCTGGTGGAAGAATCCACATCGCCGGCGTACAGCAGGAGCACACGGCGGTCGTTGGAAAGAGTCAAATGAACTGCCAGCGGCGCGGTCCAACCGGTTTGATCCAGCCGGTGAATTTCCCGCCACAGAATGATCCGCCGGCCAAGCTGGAGATGGGTCTCATGGATTTCGATTTCGGGCTGCCACAACAGCGCAATCAGCGCCGCGGAGGTCATGCCAAAGAGTCCCGCCGCGATCCAGGTGGAAGGCCAGCGCAGACCAGTCCAGGCAGAGAAGACAGTGCCGATGACCGCCAATAGTGCAAACAGAATGTAACGCCGTGAAGGTCGATAGTGGGCCAGCGGGCGACTCACCCCTTCAGCCTACCACTTCGCCCGAGAGACAGGAAAGCCACGGGAAAGCTATTGTGTGGTCGGGAACGTCTTGGAGATGTGGTCGTGCCAGGTGAGGTTTTCTTCGTCCACCAGGGCCCAAACCAAACCGAGACCGGCGGAAAGCAGACTCAGCAGGCTGGCCACCTGGCGAATGCCGCGCTGCTCGCGATCCGGACGGCGGCCATCGAAGTCCACCAGGCGCAACCCGGCGAAACGCATTCCCGGGGAATCGCCGTTGGCCAGGCACCAGAGCGCCCGATAGAACAGTGCAATGACAACCGTGACGCCCAGGAAGAAGGACAGTGCCTGGCGATCCAGGGTCACCTGGCCGCCCGACACGAAAAAAATCACCAGGAACACGGCCACGCCCACCAGAATCAGGCTGCCGTCGACCGCCGCAGCCACCAGACGGTGGGTGGGAGCCGCTACCGGCGCGTCGCAATCGATGGTCTCTCCCGGCTGGGACCGAAGCTCTGCCGGCGCTTCCTGAAATCCGAGTGTTTGCTGGAAATCCGAACGGCGATGTTGCTGTCGCACGTGTCCGGAGGAGCGCGGCGAAGGGCGGCGCGCCGCAGTTTCGCGATGATAGGGGTGCAGCGGGGTCAGCGTCGGGATGGGAATGACTTTGTTCCCAGACCCTTCGCGAAACAGCGAGGGTTGATAGTTGGGAGTCTCCGGAGGCTGCGCCGGAGCAGGGTTCTCGACCGGGAAAGGCTCCAGGGCAGCGGCGGTCGCGGCGCCTGAGGCCGTGGCATGGCTCCGGACCGGAAAGGGCCCCGGGGCCGAGCTGTTAAGACGCCGCCCGCAATCGACACACCGCTCCTCCGCCTTCTCATTCACGGCGCGGCAGTGCGGGCAATGCATAATACGGTCGGGCTCCTTGGACGCTCGGTGACCTTTTTGGTCTTGACTGTTCTGGCAACGCTCTGTTACGGTGGCGCTTGAGAGCTTTTATCCTTCGTAACATAAACCAGCGAATTTGTCACGGACTTTATGTGCTGGTTCTGGCCGGTTTGCTCACTTCCAGCACTAACATACAGGCTCAAACCTTCCACCCGACATTACCTCCACCCACCGTACCGGTCCAGCCCGGTCCGAACCCCAATGCGGCCATTCGGCCGGCCCGGCCCGATGCCCCCGGACCCGGCGATTCGGCGAAGACCAAGGCGGACCAGGAGGAATCCGACGGGAAGGTGCTGCACCTGCGCGGCAACGCCCGGGTGGAAACAGCCGATGACCTCCTCACTGCTGATGAGATCGACTATAACCAGGAAACGCATGAGGCCGAAGCGCGCGGTCATGTTCACCTCGAGAGTTTCTCGCACGGCCAGAAGATGAACTGCGACCGGGCTGAGTACAACACCGAAACCAAGACCGGAAAATTCTACAACGTCAACGGGACATCGCCCGCTCGCGTGGAAGCTCGGCGGGGGCTGCTGACTACGCAGAACCCCTTTTACTTTAGCGGGGAATGGGCTGAAAAGACGGAAGATCGCTATCTCCTGCACAACGGATTTCTGACCGATTGCCTGATCCCCGGACCCTGGTGGCGGCTCAAGGGGCCAAAATTCGACATCATCCCTGAAGACCGGGCGATTACCAAGGGGTCGTGGTTCTATGTCAAAGAAGTTCCCATCTTTTACACGCCATACTTCTACAAATCGTTGAAGAAGCAGCCACGCCGCAGCGGCTTCCTGCTGCCCAGCGTGGGTAACAGCTCGGTGCGCGGAAAGACCGTGGGTGTGGGCTACTTCTGGGCGATCAACCGCAGCTACGATCTGACCTACCGCGGACTGTTCTATTCCCAGACGGGGTTTGGGCATCAGGCCGATTTTCGCGGCGTGGTGAGCAAGAACACCTATTTCGATGTCTCGCTCTACGGCATCAACAGCACCAATGCCAATTCGGTATCGCCTAGCGGACTGGTGCTGTCCGTGGAAGGAAAGTCGGACTTAGGCAAAGGCTGGGAAGCCCGCGGCGACTTCAAATACCTGTCGTCCTTCCTGTTCCGGCAGCAGTTCACCCAGTCCTTCGATGAGGCCGTGTCCTCGGAAACGCACTCGGTGGGCTACATCACCAAGCACTGGTCCGACTACGGATTCAATTTTGTGGCGCAACGCAACGTTAACTTCCAGAGCACCGCTCCTAACGATGAGATCGTGCTCCGTAAGCTGCCGGAAGTTCAATTCACCGAGCGTGAGCACCAGATCGGGAAGCTGCCCGTATGGCTTTCGCTGGATAGCAGCTTCGGCCTGGAGCGCCGCAGCGAACCTGAGTTTCAGACGCGCCAATTCGTGCAGCGCGTAAGTTTCGAGCCGCGTGTGATCACTGCAGTGCACTGGCACGGATTCGACCTGGCGCCGAGCTTCGGAGTTCACGAAATTGCCTATGATTCCCGCATCACCGATGGGGTGGTGAGTGGCGACAACGTGCAGCATTTCGCCCGCGACGTGTCCCTGGACATATCCGCGCCGCCGCTCTCGCGCATTTTCGACGCCCCGAAATGGATGGGCCGCGGAAAAGGAGCCAAGCTCAAACACGTCATCGAGCCGCGCGTGACATATCGCTACGTCACCGGGATCAACGATTTCAATAACGTGATCCGCTTCGATGACCTCGACATTCTCAACGATACGAACGAGGTGGAGTATTCGCTGACCAATCGGCTGCTGTCGAAAGACAGCAACGGCAACGTTTCCGAGATACTGAGCTGGCAGCTATGGTACAAGCGCTATCTGGATCCGACGTTCGGCGGCGCGGTGATTCCGGGCCAGCCCAACGTTCTCATGAGCACCGTGGATCTGACGGGCATTCCGTTTGTGGACGGGGCGCGGCACCAGTCGCCGGTGGTGAGCGTGTTGCGGTATCAGTCGAATGTGAACCTGGAATGGCGCGCCGATTACGATCCGGTCCAGCACGGAATCATCGACAGCGGGATCAACGTCGACCGGCGCATCAAACAGCTATTCGTTTCGCTGGGCGACTTTCTGTTGAAGAGTAATCCTCTGCTGTCGGCGCCGGGCTCGAATCAGTTGCGCGGCAATATTACCTATGGCGGCGATAATCGCCGCGGCCTGAACGTGGGGCTCAGCGCGTTTTACGATTATCGCCTAGGCGCGATGCAATTCATCCAGAGCCAGGTGACTTACAACACGGATTGTTGCGGGTTCAGTGTGCAATACCGGCGGTTCAACTTCGGGACGCGCGACGAGAACCAGTTTCGGGTGGCCTTCGCGGTGTCGAACATCGGCAGCGTGGGGACGTTGCGGAAACAGGATCGCATTTTCTAGTTCGGCGAACGCCCGGCATTTCGACGATCTAGCAGGACGATGGTGCTGATAGCGATCAGAAATACTGCTGTGACCGCGAGTCCACCCTCCGGCCCGAAGGTTCCGCCGGTGATCATGACCGGACCAGTAGCCCGAATGGAAATGAGTAGGCCAGCGTGGGACGTCCCGTCTAGGGCAAACCCCAACAAATCACCTTGTGTCCAGTTCCAAACTGCGTGCCACACGCAGATCCCCCAGAGTCCACCCTCGGCCAACGCATAGAACGCTGCGAAGACTCCAAAGAGGAAAAGATTCAGGAATGCCAGCAGCGTGATGCCGGAACTCGCTCCGTGCGCCAGACTAAAGATGAGTGCCGAAACCAACACACCGATCCCTGGACCGTAGCGCGATCCGATGACAGGGAGCAGCCAGCCGCGGAACAACACTTCCTCCGCCGGCCCTTGCACAAGGTAGGCCATCAAGCTCAAGAGTCCGATCCCCAGGGCCGTTAGCCCTGGAGTTTGTGATTTTACTGGCTCGGCCCCCGAACCGATTGCAAGCCCGGCAGCTACCGCGATCATTAACGTCGCGATGAACGCCCCCCGCAGAACTTGCCGGAGTGCGCCATGGTTTTCGAGTCCCAGAGATCGAAAGGGACGCTTGCTCGACCATCGGAGCCAGACCCACAAACCCAGGTAAACGGGCAAAAAGCCAACGATATTTTCAACGATGGGACGGATGTTGGATTGGATTCCATCCGGTGAGGTCAAGCGAACCACCAGACGCGCGAGCATTTGGCCAGGAACGACAACCACTGCAAGAATGACAAACACGACTGCGATCGCCTCCAGCGCGGATGGCTGGCGCTTCGCCTGACGGGCAAGAATGAACAGGCGATTGTTGGGATTGAGGAGGTCGCTCACACGACTCATCTCTCACACTAGACGAGTCAAGTCGTGGTTTATTACATTCCTCTACCGTTTGGCGGAATGGTACGCACAGGCTGAAGGCCTGTGGCACAGCTTAGTCGGACTTGGTCGTGGTGCTGGCGGGTTTGGATTCGGTCTTGGTTTCCGTCTTGCTCTCGGAAGACTTGGTCTCAGAGGACTTCGATTCCGTGGATGTCGACTCGGTCTTGCTGTCGGAGTCTTTCTTCGAAGAAGAAGACGAGCCGCTCTTAGCGTAGTCGGTGGCGTACCACCCGCTGCCCTTGAGGCTGAATCCGGACAAAGAGATCAGCCGTTCCACCGTTCCTCCGCAGGCTTCGTGCACACTCAGCGGGGTGTCAGAGAACTTCTGAATGACTTCGAACTTCTCGCCACACTTCGAGCATAGGTATTCGTACAGCGGCATAAACTTTGCGGCGCCTTACGGAACGATCGTCCGCAGGGACTCGTAACCGTGCTTCAGGATCTCATCCTCGCCGGGCTTGGCGGGCTGAGCGGGGACAGCCGGACCATTCGCCGGGTCATCGTCGCTGGGTTCCACGACGGCCGTGGTTTCCGCTTGCAGCACGTTGGGAGTCACATGCACATCCTGAATCGCCTTCCCGCTGGGGCTATAGTATTTGGCGACCGATAGAATTACAGCGCTGCCGTCATCCATAGTGATGGCCTTGCGAATAGCGGCGTCTCCGTAGGTCGGCTCACCGACCACTGTGGCGCGCTTGGAATCGAGCAGGGCGCCGGCGGCGATCTCCGCGGCTCCCGCGGTGCCACGATTCACCAGCACCACCAGCGGCAGCTTGGTGATCGCTTTGGAGGCAGTCGCGGCGTGATCCTGGCGCGCCGACTTCTGTCCCTGCGTATACGTGATCAGGCCTTTGTCCATGAACAGATTCGCCACGGCAATGCCTTCCTCTTCGGGTCCCAGCCCGCAGTAGCGGAGGTCCAGCATCAGGCGCTTGGCGCCTTGTTTCTCAAGGTCGGTAATCTTTTGGGCGATGTCCTTGGCGCGGCCCGTTTGCAGCGTCGAAGTGGTGATCAGGCCGACCGGATCCGGGCCCTGATCGGTGACCAGCTTGCCACTGACCGCTGGATACACCAGCGGAGCGCGCATCAGAGTCATCTTTTGCGGATCGGCTTGCTTTGGCGTGAGCACGCTCATCTCAATCGAAGATCCCGGCTCGCCTTGCAGTAGGAGCTCGGCGAAGGCCAGAGGCATATCGCGGGTGGCGATATTGTTGATGGATTCGATCACGTCGTTGGTCGAAAGGCCGGCTTTCGCGGCAGCCGATCCAGGCAGCGCATCGACTACCGTCAGGTATCCCAGGCGTCGCGCGAGAGTTAGGCCGACGTCGGCTTTGCCGGTGCCTTTTTCCCTCTGATACTGCTTATACTGATCCGCGTTGAGATAGCTGGCGAAAGGGTCCAGCGCCTCGAGCATCCCATTGATGGCCCCGGCCGTAACGGCCTTCATGTCGGGCTCTTCGACGTAATCCTGCTTGATGTGCGAAAGAACGTCGGTATAAACGCCCAGTTGGGTGTAGGGCTGGTCTCCGGCAGGAGCGCCCCGTCCTCGTACCGCTCCGAACAACAACAGGATTACGAGGCACGTAGAGGATGCTACGACAGCAAACTTAAATCGACCAGTCATGCAAAAGGCCCTCTCGTCTACGAGGATAGCAGGTCGGAAATAGGAAGGGCAGGACCGGGAGTACTAGGGAGTACCGCCTGCCTCAACTACAAGACGCTTCTGGAGTTAACCGATTAGGGTCCGATTTCCGCATCCGCCGGGTGCGCCCCACATCTATTCAGCTGGTTCGATACAGACGAAAGGAGGCTAGGGCCGGGTGGCCCTACCATTTATGACAATCGGGTATTTCAGCGCGCTTCTGGTCGCGGCAGCGATGGGCGGCGTTTTGCTGATCCTGCTGTCGTCTTTTTATAGCGTCGGTCCCACAGAGGTGGGATTGGTTCGCAAACGTTTTGGTGCAAAACTTCCGGGCGATAGTCCCGTGGCAATGAACGGCGAGGCGGGATATCAGGCGGATATGCTCATGCCCGGTCTGCGCTTCAAGCTGTGCCTGGTATACGCGGTTACCAAACACCCTTGGGTGCAGGTGCCGGCGGGACAGATCGGTGTGGTGATTTCGCAGGTGGGTGAAGGCTTGCCGATCGGCGCAAAGTCGGCCGTCTACAAGCCGGAGTTCGGAAACTTCGCCGATGTCCGCGTGTTCATGGCGAAAGGCGGCCAGAAAGGTGTTCAACGGCCGGTGCTTTCGCCGGGCACGCTGGCGCCGATTCACCCGGTTGCATTCCTGGTGATCACTCGCGCGGAGGTGTTCGGTGTTTCTATTTCCGCCGATTTGCGTGCGCTCGCGCGGTCAAAAGGGCGGCTCACGCACGAAGCGTTCGGTCTGAGCGCCAACCAGCTCGAAGTGACGCGGATCTCTCCGCGGCCGACCGAAGGCGGCAAAGTGGTCGACATGGTCGGTATCGTGACCACGCTCGAGGGGCAGCCGCTACCTGCAGGCGACATCGCCAGCCGTTTGGGCGGATTCGCGGACGTCGCGAAGCTTGAAACCACAGCTTCGGATGATTCCACCGACGCCCGTCTTATTGAAACGATTCTGGGCAGCCAGAACAATCGGCATAACGCTTACCAGGATTTCCAGACATTCCTGGATCTGGGCGGCCGCATCGGATTGCAGCACGATCCGCTGCTGTATGGCGCGTACAACCTGAATCCCTTCCTGGTGCGCGTGGAAGAAGTGCCCATGCTGGTGATCGAGCAAGGCCAGGTCGCCGTAGTTAAGGCGTACGTGGGCCTTCCAACGCAGGATACGTCGGGTGCCGAGTTCA
>Ga0207687_10002457_pt1 | contig 12576 bp, 13 predicted proteins | sample KBSM54metaG_FD_184399 | JGI IMG/M metagenome (GOLD analysis project Ga0207687, IMG submission 184399) | Miscanthus rhizosphere microbial communities from Kellogg Biological Station, Michigan, USA - KBS M5-4 metaG (SPAdes) (version 2) | ecosystem: Host-associated > Plants > Roots > Rhizosphere >...
TGCACCCCGTAGCTCAGGCTGCCGGGAGGCGATGACTCCTCTCCCCGCACGCAACATCGAGCTCAAGGCACGCGACCGGGATCGGATGCGTTCGCTCGCGATCTGCGACGACATAGGTGCGGAGCCGCAGGGCGTGCTGTCGCAGCTCGACACCTACTTCGAGGTTCCACACGGGCGCCTGAAGCTTCGCGAGGAAGAGGGCTCGCGGCCACACCTGATTGCCTACGAGCGGCCGGATCGGGTCGAAGAGCGGGAGAGTCGCTACCGAATCGTCGACGTGGACGAGCCTGAGGGGGTGAAGGCCGCCCTGGGCGCCGCCCTCGACGTGAGAGAGGTTGTCGCAAAGGAGCGCCGGCTGTTTCTCTGGGAGGGAGTGCGCATCCACCTCGATCGGGTCGACGGGCTTGGCGATTTCATCGAGTTCGAGGCTGTGGCGGATGCCGGTTCGGATCTCTCTCGCGAGGAAGCGCAGGTTGCGAGGTTGCGAGAGGCATTCGAGATCGAAGATGCCGACCTGGTCGCGGGGAGCTACTGCGACGCGGCCGGCGAGCCGTCTGCCTACTAGCGGCCGTAGAAGACGATCAGCCCGAATGAACGATGCCGAATCGCTTGTCGAACGCGCTCTGCTCCTCGACCGCCACGGCCTGCGCGAATCGGCTCGCGGTGATCGTGAAGCGATCGATGAAGCCAGTGCTGCCGAGGAGCACGAAGCTGTAGCTGTGCCAGTTCTCCACGAAGCCGACCTGGGCCTTCCATTCCCGTCGTTCGTGCACCTCACCATCGCTGGGGTGGAGGCGTAGGGCGACCGTCTTGTAGCGGGCGGTCATAGTGCGACCGCCGACCGCGTGTTGGGTCTCTCCCTCGTGGTCATCAAGGTCGATCTCGAGTTGGTCGGCAAGCAGGTCGCTTGCGAGGATCGCGTCTGCTCCGGTGTCGATCAGGCCGTCAAGCATTGTCGTGCTGGTCCCGCCGTTGGCCAGTGACACCTGAACGAACGGTCGAAACACCGGTTTGCCGAGGCGCGTGTGTTGGGGATCCTCCCGGTAGGGATAAAGCCAGGGAAATCCGACAACCTCACCCGAGGCCGACATGGATCGGCTCACCAGGATGGGGAACGCGTCCGCGAACGACGACGTGATTTCGACCCTTGGCCTTCTCGAGGAGTACCCGGGGATCCTCGTCGGCAAGGATGACCTCGCCCGTGCGGGCGTCGAGCGCAACGAACTTGCCCTCGAAGCCCCTGAAGTCGGTTCGGACTGGTTGCATCGCGACCGATGGTAGCGGGCAGGTCTGCTGGAAAGTTGAAGACAAGACATTTCGGCAGTTTGGGGCGGAGCCTAGCTTTCCTTCAGCACCGAGTACCAGACGCGCTCGGCGACCCGGGCCAGTTCGTCGCCGGTGCGAGCGAGGCGGCGGTAGAGCTCGCGGCGGGCGGCCAGCTCGCGCTGGTCTTCGACCTCGACCAGGGCCGACATCGAGGCGCGGTAGGTGTGCTGTAGGTGGCGCTGGTCCTTGACCGCGCGGTCGGCAGCGGCGGTGGCACCGGCGCTGTCGCCGGCCTCGAGCAGCTCGAGTGCTTTGGCGAGCTCGCGCGTGCCGGCGGCGATCTCCTCGGCCATCTCGGCGATCGCCGCGTCGGGCCCGGTCCCCATCGCCTCGGCCTCGCCGACGAGGTTCTTGGCGTCGTTGACGATTTCGTCGATCCCGCGCGAGAGCTCGAAGATGTCCTCCAGGGCGAGCGGGGTGGAGAAGGCCTCGGTCAGCGCCTCGCGCAGCTCGCGCTTGCTCTTGTCTGCGCGGTGCTCGCAGAGGCGCAGGCGTTCCGCCGCCTCGGCATCCCCCTTGGCCCAGGCGACCAGCTCGTCGACGCCCTCGACCGTGATCGCGGTCTGCCGGCGCAGCATCGCCAGCACGTCCGCGTCCTGCGGCAGGAACCAGTGCATGTGCTTGCCGCTCATATCGCCCTCCAGATGACCAGCATTATTGCTCCCAAGGCCGCCGCCGCGGGCAGCGTCAGCAGCCAGGCGAAGGCGATCGAGCGGACCACGGTCCAGCGCACGTGGTGCCAGCGCCGACGCCCGCCGCCGACGCCGACCACCGAGGAGGCGACGACCTGGGTGGTCGAGACCGGCGCGCCCAGGTAGGTGGCGGGGAGGACCACAGCCGCTGAAGCGGTCTGGCTGGCGAAGCCGTCGATCGGGGCGAGGCGGAAGATGCGACGGCCGATCGTGCGGATGATCCGCCAACCGCCCATCGCCGTGCCGAGGGTGAGGGCGGCGCCGCAGGCGAGCTTCACCCAGAGCGGCACGGTGAGCGTCTCGAGGTGGCCGCTGGCCAGCAGCAGGGCCGCGATCACGCCCATCGCCTTCTGGCCGTCGTTGGCGCCGTGGCCAAAGGAGAGCGCCGCCGACATCACCCACTCGGCGCCGCGGATCGGCCGCTTGACGCGCTTGGTCGCGCGCCGCAGCAGGCGCCCGTCGAGGCGGGAGACACCGAGCCCGAAGCCGAGCCCGAGCAGCGGCGAGACGGCGAGGGCGATCAGCACGCCGAAGACGCCGACCGGTTTCCAGCCGTCGAGGCCGCCCCACTGCACGGCGCCGCTGCCGGCCTCGGCCAGGGCCGAGCCGACCAGCCCGCCGACCAGGGCGTGGGCCGAGCTGGAGGGCAGGCCGCGCCACCAGGTCAGCAGGTTCCAGGCGGTCGCGGCGAGCACGCCGGCGCCGATCACCTCGACCGCCTGGGCGGCCGGCACCTCGACGATCCCGGCGATCGTGTCCGCCACCGCGCTGCCGACCAGGACCGCGCCGAGCATGTTGAAGACCGTGGCGAGGAGGATCGCTTGCCCCGGCCGCGCACCGCGGGTCGCGACCAGGGTGGCGATCGCGTTGGCGGCGTCGTGGAAGCCGTTGGTCAGCGCGAAGGCGATGGAGAAGGCGATTGCCAGCGCGAGTTCCACGCCAGGATCATCGCTCGCAACGGCGGGCTCGGCTGAAAGACTCATGCCGCCTGAGGTCAGACGCTGACAACCGCGGCGCCAAGAAGCGCACCCCCGCCCGGGCGGCGCTGGTCCTCGGTGCCCTCGGCGTCGTCTTCGGCGACATCGGCACCAGCCCGCTGTACACCGTTCAGACGGTCTTTAACCCCAGCGATCCGCACCCGGTCAGCGCGACGACAGACAGCGTCTTCGGGATCATCTCGCTGATCTTCTGGTCGGTGACGATCATCGTCACGCTCAAGTACGTGCTGCTTGTGATGCGCGCCGACAACGAGGGCGAGGGCGGCATCATGGCCCTGATCACGCTGATCAGGCGGATGGGGGTGAGCGGCGGGCGGCGGACCAAGCTCACCCTGGCGGCGCTCGGCATCTTCGGCGCCTCGCTCTTCTTCGGCGACAGCATGATCACGCCCGCGATCTCGGTGCTCTCCTCGGTCGAAGGACTGAAAGTGGTCGAGCCCTCGCTCGAGCACCTGATCGTGCCGATCACGGCGGCGATCATCGTCGTCCTCTTCGCGACCCAGCGCCTCGGCACCGCCGCGGTCGGCCGCATGTTCGGCCCGGTGATGGTCGTCTGGTTCCTGACGATCGGCGCCTGCGGGATCTCCGGCATCGCCCTGCACCCGGAGATCCTCAAGGCGCTCTCGCCGAGCTACGCGCTCAGTTTCCTCACCGGCCACTTCTCGATGGCCTTCTTCTCGCTGGCGGCCGTGGTCCTGGCAATCACCGGCGCCGAGGCGCTATACGCCGACATGGGCCACTTCGGCCGGGCGCCGATCACGCGCGCCTGGCTGGGGCTCGTCTTCCCGGCCCTGATCCTCAACTACATGGGCCAGGGCGCGCTGATCCTCGGCAACCCGAGCGCCAACATCGCCAGCCCCTTCTTCCTCCTCGTGCCCCATTGGGGCCGGCTGCCGATGGTCTTCCTGGCGACCGCGGCGACGGTGATCGCCTCGCAGGCGGTGATCACTGGCGCCTTCTCGGTCGCCCACCAGGCCGTGCAGCTCGGCTACCTGCCCCGCCTGCGGATCGCCCACACCTCCGAGGAGACAGCTGGACAGATTTACGTCCCCTGGATCAACTGGGTGCTGATGGTCTCGGTGCTGATCCTCGTCTTCGCCTTCGAGACCTCGGCCGCGCTCGCCTTCGCCTTCGGCATGGCGGTGACCGGCACGATCACGATCACGACCCTGCTCTTCTTCTACATCGTCCGCCACCAGTGGGGAAAGCCGCTCTGGCTGGTCGCGCTCGGCGCCGGCGGCTTCCTCGTCGTCGACCTCCTCTTCCTCACCGCCAACGCGACCAAGATCACCCACGGCGCCTGGCTGCCGCTGCTGATCGGCGTCGCCGTCTTCACCGTGCTCACCACCTGGCAGCGTGGCCGCGAGCTGGTCACGGCGCGCCGCGAACGGATCGAGGGGTCGCTGCGCGAATTCGTCGACGAGCTGCACGAGCGCCGGCCGCCGCTGCGCCGCGTCCCCGGCACCGCCGTCTTCCTCAATCGCAACACGAACACGACGCCGCTGGCGATGCGCGCCAACGTCGAGCACAACCAGATCCTCCACAGCCACGTCGTGATCCTCACGATCGAGACCCTGCCGGTGCCGCACATCGATCGCGCCGATCGGCTTGAGATCGACGAGCTCGGCTACGCCGACGACGGCATCGCCCACATCTGCGCCCGCTTCGGCTACATGGACGAGCCCAACGTGCCGAGCGTCCTGCGCCTCGCCGTCAAGGCGGGCCTGGAGTGCCCGCTCGAGGTCGAGGAAGCCTCCTACTTCCTCTCCACGATCGAGCTGCGCACGGGTGACGCGCCCGGCATGACCCGCTGGCGCAAGCGCCTCTTCGTCGCCACCTCGCAGATCGCCGCCGACGCCGCCGAATACTTCGGCCTGCCCCGCGACCGCACCGTGATCATGGGCTCGCTGATCGAGGTTTAGGGGCGGCCGAGGAGGCGACCCGACCGATCGATCGGAGTAGGGTCTCGCCTCGTGGCTGGCAACGAGAACGTCTCACCGGTTCTGATCGCCTATGACGGCTCCGACTTCGCCAAGGCGGCGGTCGCCGAAGCCGGCAATCAGCTCGCGACGGGCCGGCGGGCGATCGTCCTCACCGTCTCAGAGCCGCTGAGCGGGATCCCCTTCTTTGGTGCGGCCGGCGTCCCGGTTGAGCCCGAGACGATCGAGGGCCTTTTCGACGTCGCCCGCGAAGGCGCGCAGAAGGTCGCCGAGGAGGGCGCGGACCTGGCCCGCGAGGCCGGTTTCGAGGCCGAGGCGCTGGTGGTCATCGGCGCCCCCGCCTGGAGTCAGATCGTCGAGGCTGCGGACCAGCAGGAGGCGAGCCTGATCGTGATCGGCTCGCGCGGTCGCTCGGGCATCTCTCACGTCCTGCTCGGCAGCGTCGCTGCCGCCGTCGCCCAGCACAGCAAGCGCTCGGTCCTGATCGTCCACCCGCACGCCTAGCGTCGGCCCGCGTGGGCTCGGGCGCACCGCTCAGCCGAGGATGTTGACCGCCCGCGCCGCGATCAGGCCGACGGTCAGAAACGACGCCATCGCCTCGACCAGCATCAGTCCCTTGATCGGGGCGGTGAGCGGCATCGCGTCGGTGGGGCTGAAGGCGCTGGCGTTGGTGAAGGCGACGTAGAGGTAGTCGACAAAGCCGGGGCGCCACTTGGCAAAGGACCAGCCCGATGTGGTCATCTGCGGAAAGAGGAAGTCCGGCTCGCGCGATTCGGGCGCCGTTCGCAGGTGCGGCCCGCCGCGGTCAAGCTCCCAGAACCAGAGCGCGAAGACCGCGACGTTCGTCAGCCAGATCTGCCCGGCCGCGATGATCAGGTCGCGACCGGCCGCCGTGTTGCGCTCGAGCAGAAGGTGGACGAGCAGTCCCAGCGCGGTGAAGTTCGCGATCGTCACCAGGGCGATCAGCGCGATCGACGCCCGGCGGCGGGCGGGCGCTTGGGAGTGGTGCCGGTAGGGCGTCGAGATCGCCAGCCCGATCAGCAGCATGCCCTCGAACAGCGGCAACAGCCAGCGCGGCCCGAGCGTCAGCTTGCCCGGCAGCGCGAGGTAGAGCAGAAGCGCGAAGAGCACGGCCAGCTGCGCCTGCCAGAAGGGCTCGACGACCCCCAGCTCCTCGCGCTCTGCAGATGAGAATCTCATGGGCTTGGTGGCAGCTCCCCGACTCGCTCTGCGCCCAGGGGTATTCGCCGGCGAGCGTTGCCTCTCCTCTCCAAAGCCCTCATCCGGTCCGCCGAGAAAGCGCAGCACCCGGCGCGAAGCCCTCGGCGAGCGCAACTGGTACCTGCCGCGCGGTCTGCGCTGGCTCCCAGAGGCGCAGGGTCAGCCGGGATCGACTGCAGGCGACCCCGGCCAAGGGTCGGGGCCGCCATTGATGCGTGACCGCTACGCCGCCGCTCCGCTGACTAGGGTCACGCCGCCGTGGTTGTGGAGCAAGACAAACAAGGTGCGGAGGGTCCGGTCCTTCAACCGGAAGCAAGGTCGCGGCGCTCCTCTTCGTAGGGCTGATCGCCGTGGCCGGATTCTTCCTTGTCTGCGGGCTGGTCCCGACTGACCTGCCGCCGGACAAGAGCGCCAACTTCATCGACAGCATCTTCCACAACAAGGGGGTCATTCTGGCGGCTCGCCTGCTGCTTGTTTCGGCCGCCGTAGTGCTTGCGATGGGGGGCGTCTTCATCATCGGGCGGGACCGTTTGAGATAGGAGAGAAAGACATTGCGGATATTGAAACCGAGATCGCAAACTGGGAAAAAGCGGCGGAAGCAGGAAAAGAAGAAGTTGAGGAACTGACGGCCCGTCTAAAAGCGTCAGATGAGCTAATCGAGGAACTGGAGCAAGACATAGAGAAGCTGCATCTAGATATTGATGATGGCTAGGCCAATGAATCTATGTAGGCAACCAGCAGTGCTTATAAAAACGCAGATAGACGTAGTTCCCGAGCTATCATTCTGATTGTCAGTAAGAGAGACCTATGACTGCAGATCAGAGAAGCAAAAGAATTGAACGGACGCTTAAGCAAAACGAGTCCGCGGTAGAGCGCGCCAATAGGCGCACCGGACGACTTCAAGAGGCTGCAAGACAATCTTCTGGCGCTGCTAATCGCGCCCTGCGCCACTTGCGCGAGAACGCAGCCAGCTAGCGCGCTCGCGCGCCATCAAAAAATTCCCACCACGCAAAAGCCCCGCCTAGGCGGGGCTTTCTCTCATGCGGCTGAATGGAGTCGAACCATCACGTCCCGTTAGGGACACAAGGCCCTCAACCTTGCGCGTCTACCAGTTCCGCCACAGCCGCTCGAGGGGCGACGATTCTAGATGTTTGGGGATTCCGGGGCTTTTGGTTGCGGGCATCCGGGCGGGGCGGTACAGTTGCGAACAAGTGTTCGAGCGATTCGATACCCGGCGAGTTGAGGAGGGGAACTAGGCGTGGAGCTGGATCTGACCAAGCGGCAGAAAGAGATCTTCGACTTCATCCGTCGTTATGCGGCAAAGACGGGCTATCCCCCAACGGTGCGGGAGATCGGCAAAGCCGTCGGCCTGCACTCGTCCTCGACCGTGCACGCGCACCTCGCCAACCTGGAGAAAATCGGGCTGCTCAAACGCGATCCCTCGAAGCCGCGGGCGATCGAGCTGCTCTTCGACAAGGCAAAGAAGACGATCATGCCCGGCAACGGCCTGCCGCTGGTCGGCCAGGTTGCCGCCGGTGAGCCGATCGTCGCCGAAGAGAACGTCGAGGAATACATCGAAGTGCCCGACGTGATCGGTGGTGAGGACGGCGACTACATCCTCAACGTGCGCGGCGAATCGATGGTCGAAGCCGGCATCTTCGAGGGCGACTACGTGGTTGTGCGCCCGGCGGATGATGCGGTCAACGGCGAGATCGTCGTCGCTCTGATCGGCGAGGAGGCGACGGTCAAGCGCTTCTTCCGTGAAGACGACCACATCCGCCTGCAGCCCGAGAACGAGACGATGGAGCCGATCCGGACCACCGAGGCCACAGTCCTCGGCAAGGTTGTCGGCGTCTTCCGCAAGGTCTGATGACGCGGGCCCAGACGTTGCCAGGCGGCGTCCTCGGTCGCTCACGTGCAGAGCACGCTTCGCTTCCTGCGTCCTTACCTGGCAACGTCTGGGCCCGCGTCATTTAGGCCACTTGCCAGATTGGATTAGGCGCTTGTAGCGGCGCTGTTTGCGCCTGGCGTCTCTCATCACCCAGGGCAGCAGACGCAGGGCAAGGCGGGGGGAGAGGTCGAAGAGGCGAAGTAGGGGCCCTCGCCAGCGCGGCAGGATCAAGACTGGGCGCGGGCGCTCGATCAGCTTCCCGACCTCTCGCGCGACCCGCTCCGGCGTCAGCAGGTGGCCGGAGAAGGAACCGGCGGCGTCGGGATCGTCGAGCTTGTCCTCCAGCATCGGCGTCCAGATGCCGTCGGGGCAGACGGCGGAGAGCTCGACACCCTTGATCCCGGCGCGGCGCAGGTCGAAGAGCGTGCCGAGGGTGAAGGCCATCGCCGCATGCTTGCTGGCCGCGTAGTTCACCTCGCCCGGCGCGGCGACGAGGCCGGCCAACGAGACGATGTTGATCACGTGGCCGCGGCCGGCGGCGATCATCGGCTCCAGGGCGGCGACGGTGCCGTTCATCGTGCCCAGGGCGTTGATCTCGAGCATCGCTCGCCGCGTCGCCTCGTCCTGCTCCCAGGAGAGGCCGGTGACCAGCACGCCGGCGTTGTTGACCCAGACGTCGAGCGTCCCTCCGCGCGCAGCGGCATCGGCGGCGAGCGCCCGGCAGGCTGCCTCGTCGCGCACATCGAGCGCGGCCGGGCGCGCTCCGGTGCCGATCTCCTCGGCGGTGCGGGCGGCGGCGTCGGGCTCGAGGTCGGTGACGTGGACGAGGAAGCCGCGAGCGCCGAGCTCGAGGGCGATTGCGCGACCCAGGCCACCGCCTGCTCCGGTGACGACGGCAACGGGCATCGCCTCCCAGGGTATTCGATGCATTTGTCGCGAGCCCGACGCAGCGCTACCCTCGCTGGGCGGGCCGAGCGACTGCGGGGGGAGAGAAAACCCCTCGAGGAAAGTCCGGACACCAGAGGGCAAGGCGGTGGGTAACGCCCACCCGGGGAAACCCGCGGGATAGTGCCACAGAAATACACAGCCGATGGCGCGGCCACACGTGAGTCGCGAACAGGCAACGGTGAAATGGTGCGGTAAGAGCGCACCGGCGTCGCGGTGACGCGGCGGCCAGGCAAACCCCGCCCGGTGCAAGGCCAAGCAGGACCGTCGACCCTGCCCGGCGAGGTCCAGGTAGGCCGCAGGCCGCTTCGGCGGCCCCCGGGACTTCGGTCCCGGTGAGACAGATAGCCGCTCACGACAGGATCCGGCTTATAGGCTCGCTAACGAAAAGGCCCTCGAAAGAGGGCCTTTTCCATGCCTGACATGGGTTTCCGTCTTAGCGTTTGCTAATCTCCCGCCAACTTCCGCTGAATCTTCGCCTACATATCGCGAAGAGCGGGGGACCCAATTGTTGGGGCGAATCGTTCGGCATCTGCCACGTAGCGCAGCTCTTTCAGCGCGAGCCCGTCAGCTAACCCCGTAAGCGTCGCAAAGAGCTAATGAAGACAGGCAGGAACCGCCACGGGCGGAAAGATCATTCACGGCATGGGCACGCTGCGCGCGCGCACCTTGGCCGACGGCTGCGCCGTATATCCCTGGCGACGGCGCTGCTCTCCCTGGCTCTAACCCCCCTTGCGGCCGAGGCGCAGACCGGGGGCGCCGGTGCGCCCACAGGTGAAGCGAGCACCTCCGGCGGGGCCGGCCTCGTCTTCAGCGCTCCTATGCGATCGGCGGGGGCCACTTGGTACGGCCCGGGCCTCTACGGCAACGGCACCGCCTGCGGCGAGACCCTGCGACCGGGAACGATCGGCGTCGCCCACCGCACCCTGCCCTGCGGCACCACGGTCAAGATCAACTACCACGGCCACTCGCTGGTCACCAAGGTGATCGACCGCGGCCCATATACAAAGGGCAACGATTTCGACCTCACCAACGGCGCCCGCCTCGCGCTCGACTTCGAAGGTGTGGGGCAGGTTCGCTACGCCGTCGCCGTCGGCTCCTCCGGCTAGCGCGACTAAGCAGGATTTCTCGGTTTGATGGTAAATCTGCCCCGGAACGGGCAGGTTTCCAACGAGAGGAGCTTTTGTATGTCGAGGTCTTTGCACGCAGCCATCTACGCCGGGCTGCTGATGCTCCTCGTCGTCTTCGTCGGCAGTGCCGGTGCGGCAACGAGCGAAAGTGAAACCGCCCAGACCACGGTCGTGCTCGGCGAAACGGCAACCATGCCCGACCCTTCCTGCCCCGAGTCGCCCTGCCAGGCGATCGGCAGTGTCACCGGCTTCCAGGTCAGCACCAGCCAGGGCGAACTGCCCTTCCGTGTGCGCAAGGACGGCAGGATCAAGTCGTGGACGCTGACCCTCTCGCAGCCGACCAGCAGCCAGCGCTCATTCTTCAACGGTTTCTTCGGCACGCCCCCCGAGGCGCGCCTGGCGATCCTGCGCCGCGTCGCCGGCACCAACCCGCCCCGCTACGCCCTCCGCGCCCAAGGCTCAGTCCACGTCCTCAGCCCCTACTTGGGCCAGACCGTCAAATTCGGCGCCTCCCTTCGCGTCAAAGCAGGCGACATCATCGGCATCACCGTCCCCACCTGGGCCCCCGCTTTCGCCCAGGGCCAGCCCTCTGACAACGCCTGGCGCGCCAGCCGCGAAGTAGGCAAATGCGTCAACTCCACCGACGTCCGCCAAGGCGAACCGCAAGAAAAGGTCGGCACCCGCGCCGAATACGGCTGCCGCTACGCCACGGCTCGCTTGCTCTACACAGCAACCGTCGTCGAGGACTAACTAACGCAAGCGTGGGGAAGGGTCGGGCACCCCTCTCCAAAACGCTCGGCGGGAGCCTCGCTTGAGTGTTTTGGAGAGGGGCACCCGACCCTTCCTCTCGTTCGCGGAGTTTGCCGTCCCTATGCGACCGAGGGCAATACCCGAGGACCGCTCTGGTCTTTGGGCAGCTCAGCGGCACCTGCAATGAGACTCTGGAACTCGTTTAGGACCAGGTGCGCGACCGCCTCGAGCAGCTCCTCGTCGGTCCAGCCGATCTCACGTGCCTCCTCGTGGAGGTGGAGCGGGGGGTGGCTGTTCGCCTCGAGTGCTCCGTGGAGGTACTCGAGCAGCGCTGCCTCTTTCGGGTCAGCCGAGTTGAAGCTGCGGGCTCTTGAGACCTCGTCCAGGCCGAGTCCGGCGCTGCGCGCCGACTTGGCGTGCTGGGCGATGCTGTAGGTGTCGTCGCGGTACTCGGCGACGGCGAGGGCGATCCGCTCGCGCGTCGCCCGCGGCAGGACCCCGCCACGCAGCTCCGAGCGCATCCGCGTGTAGGCGCGTAGAACCGCCGGCGCACCGGCGAGCACCCCCACGAACTTCGTAACCGCGCCGCCCGTGGCCTGGATCGTTTTGATCAGGGGGGCGCTCTCGTCAGGTGCCGTCAACTCGTCGTGGATCTGGAACCTGCTGACATCTGTTTTAACTGTCACTGGGCATCCGCCTCCGGCTCTGCTTGAGGGATTTCCGCTTTACAGAGCCTTTAATTGGCCTTTACTTTACTTTCAGCCGTCTACTTACGTCTTGTAAGTTATACCTGGTTTTATGTCGCCCTGCAAGCCGCCTGAAAGCAAAAGCTCTCTACCCCAATACGTGCGCTTCTATCCGCCCGGTTCATTGCCCGGCGACGCGCGACGGTTCGTGACGGGGCTTTGGCCTATCGTTGCGCGCTCGAAGCGGACAAGCGCGAGCCCAGGAGGACCAGGAAATGGCAGATCAACCGAAGAGTGCCGCCGACGTCATCGAACTGGTCAAGGAGGCCGATGTCCGCTTCGTCCGACTCTGGTTCACCGACGTGCTGGGCCAGCTGAAGAGCTTCTCGATCAACGCCTCCGAGCTTGAGGACGCCTTCGAGGGCGGCATGGGCTTCGACGGCTCCTCGATCACCGGCTTCAACCCGATCGAGGAGTCCGACATGATCGCCATGCCCGACCCCTCGACCTTCGCCCTGATCCCCTGGCGGCCGGAGGGCGAAAACGCGGTGGCGCGGATGTTCTGCGACGTCCAGGTGCCCGGCGGCGAGCCCTACGAGGGCGACCCTCGCTGGATCATGAAGCGGGCGCTCAAACGTGCCGAGGAGATGGGCTTCGACGCCTTCAACATCGGCCCCGAGCTCGAGTTCTTCTACTTCCGCTCGGCCAAACCCGAGGGCGGCGTGCCGGAAGTCCTCGACGAGGGCGGCTACTTCGATCTGACCACGCTCGACGCCGGCTCCGACGTGCGCCGGGACACCGTCCTCGCCCTGGAGAAGATGGGCATCCACGTCGAGTACACCCATCACGAGGTTGGCCCCTCCCAGCACGAGGTCGACATGCGCTACAAGGACGCGCTGGCGATGGCCGACGACTGCATGACCTACCGCATCGTGGTCAAGGAGTACGCGATGAAGTACGGCTGGCACGCGACCTTCATGCCGAAGCCGCTGTTCGG
>Ga0207687_10002460_pt1 | contig 12567 bp, 5 predicted proteins | sample KBSM54metaG_FD_184399 | JGI IMG/M metagenome (GOLD analysis project Ga0207687, IMG submission 184399) | Miscanthus rhizosphere microbial communities from Kellogg Biological Station, Michigan, USA - KBS M5-4 metaG (SPAdes) (version 2) | ecosystem: Host-associated > Plants > Roots > Rhizosphere >...
GCCGGAATTTGCGGTGTGGTGAGCGTGACTGACTCTACTCCGCCGGTCTCGCCCTGAATAAAAGTTTGTCCGCTGCCCGTTCCCATGTGAACCGGAACGCGGCTCTGCAGGTCAGGCAGGTTGAAGGTGTTTTGTCCATCGCCACCGTAAGTTGTGCCGATCAACTGGAACAACACCTCGTTCTCAGAGATGGCCAGCGTTGCGCCATTGCAAAACGCCCAGCCTGCGGGCGCAAAGTTGCCGGCAAACATCCGAATTTCGCCTACATAGGGTGTTCCCATTCTGCATTATCTCCTGTCTCTAAAAACTGCTGTATTGAATGCGTGGCCCGCGGTAAGCCCAAATTCCGGCTGCCCAATTGTTTTTATTGCACGACTAAATTGAAACTGGTTGTAGCAGTAAAGCCTGTGCTGGTTGCTGTGACCGTTACAGCAAACGTTCCGGCCGGAGTGCCGGGAACCGGCGCAGGCGCTGGTGGAGCAACTCCGCAGCCGGCGATTGCCAGCACAAGCAACAGGCCAAGCACGATTAGCAAGGATCGAAGATTTACCCGTTTTTTCCCCTGACTACCGAAGCCCGCCAGCACCACACCGAACACGGGAAAGGCAAGCATAGCGTAAAGCGGATTGCGTACGGCCGCGCCGGGGCGCGCCGGAGCTGAAAGAGATGCGGTCCCTCTGGTGGTGAATACTGAAACCGTCATCGCGGTGGGGCCCGGCGTCGTCGCAGGATCAATCGATCCTGGGCTGAAGTTGCAGGTGGAGGCGCTTGGCAGTCCGCTACAGCTGAACGTGATCACTCCCAAAGTTGGATCGGGCGCATCCACGTTGATAACCATATTCGCGCTGCTGCCATGCACCACGCTAACGCTGCCTGATTGCGGCGTCATTATGATCGGCGGCCCCAGAGAGACCGTATCCGTGGCCGTATTGTTGGTCGGATTCACGTCACCGCCGCCGGAAACCACGGCCTTGTTCGTGAATGTGTTCTGAATATTCTTGGGAATATTTACCGTCAGCGTAATCGCAGGATAGCTGCTGCCCGAGGCCAGAGCGTCTGCGCGCGTGCACGTAAGCGTTGCCAGAGTGCAGGTCCAGCCAGTGCCGCTAAGGGCGGTTGGAACTGGTGGGTTCGTGACTGCCGGCAAAGTATCAACCACGGTGACAGTGCCCACTGTGGGTCCAAAGCCTACGTTGCTGACCGTGATTGTCCAGACCGCGCCCGTCTGGCCGCGTGTAAACGTTCCGCTGTGGGTCTTGGTGATGGCCAGATCTGGGGCATTTACGTCAATCGAGGCCGTGGCCTGGTTGCCGGAACCAGCATTGCTGGAAGTGACGGTTCCGGTGGTGTTCACTTTGTGACCGCCAGTCGTGCCGACCACATTCACTGAGAAGGTGCAGGAGCCGCCTGCCGCAATCGTGCCTCCGGAGAGATTGACCACGGAGAAGCCCGAGATCGTTCCGGTTGTGATTGTGCCTGCGCCGCATGATCCGGTCAGGCCATTCGGATTCGCCACCGCCAAACCTGCCGGCAGCGTATCGCCGAATCCGACTCCGGTCAGCGCTACGGTAGCGTTGGGATTGGTGATAGTGAAGGTCAGAGTGGTGGTGTCGTTCAGATTGATGCTGGCCGCGCCAAACGCCTTCGCGATGCTTGGAGGCCCAATCACGGTGATGCTGGCCGTGTTGCTGGTTGCGCCGGCTCCGCTCTCAGTCGATGAAATAGGCCCGGTGGTATTGTTCTGCACTCCAGAGGAGACGCCCGTGACATTCAAGCTGATGGTACACGAAGCGTTGGCTGCCAGAGCGCCGCCGGTCAAACTGATTGAGCCCGATCCAGCAGCAGCTGTTATCGTGCCACTGCAAGTGGTTGTTAGGCCGTTCGGAGTGGCAACCTGCAGTCCTGCGGGCAGGGTGTCACTAAACGCGATGCCAGTAAGCGCAAGCGACGTATTCGGGTTATTGAGCGTGAAGGTCAGCGAGGTGTTCGCGCCTACCAGAATAGTGGCCGCGCCAAAGGCCTTGGTAATGGTCGGAGGCGTGGCGACGGTCAAATTAGCTGTTGCCGTGTTGCCCGTTCCGCCATTCGTGGAGGTTACATTTCCAGTCGTGTTGGTGAACTGGCCTGCGGCTGCGCCGGTGACATTGACGCTGAACTGGCACTGGCCGCTCGCCGCGATCGTAGCTCCCGTCAATGCAATTCCAGTCGGAGCCGTGGTGGTCAGCGTTCCGCCGCAAACCGTGGCTGTGGCATTAGCAACAGTCAAGCCTGTCGGCAGCGTGTCACTAAATGCTACGCCGGTCAGCGCCACTGCGTTGGCTGCGGGATTCGTGATTGTGAAGGTCAGTGATGTAGTTGCGTTCAGGGCGATGTTGCTGGGGTTAAAGACCTTGGCAATCGACGGGGGCGCAACCACATTGATGGAAGCTGAAGCTGTTCCACCCGTTCCGCCTTCCACCGAGGTCACATTGCCCGTTGTATTGTTCTGTGTGCCTGCGGCAATGCCGGTCACATTCACTGAGAACGAGCAGGAGCTGTTGGCGGCAATCGTTCCACCGCTCAGGCTAATCACGTTCGTTCCCGCAGTGGCTGTAATCGTGCCAGCGCCGCAAGAACCAGTGAGACCGTTCGGGGTTGAGACCACCAGGCCCGCAGGCAGTGTGTCACTAAAGCCGACGCCGGTAAGGGCCGTCGCGCTGTTGTTGTTCTGGATGGTAAAGGTCAAGCTGGTTGAGCCGTTCAGCGGAATGCTGGCCGCTCCGAACGCCTTGATGATGACCGGCGGACCGTTCACCGTGATGGACGCGTTGGACGTGTTGCCCGTGCCGGCCTCAGTTGAGGTGACCTGGACACTGTTGTTCTTCACGCCTGCCGTTGTGCCCTGCACATTGACTGAAACAGTGCAGGAAGCGCTTGCCGCCAAGGTTCCAGCAGAAAGACTGATGCTGCCCGATCCGGCAACGGCCGTAGCTGTCCCGCCGCAAGTGTTGTTCAGTGCGTTGGGCGTGGCCACTACCAGGCCCGCCGGCAGATTGTCAGTAAAGGCAATCCCGGTCAGCGCCAGATTGGTGTTGGGGTTCTGGATGGTGAACGTCAGCGAAGTTGTGCCGTTCAACGGAATGCTGGCCGCGCCAAATACCTTGGTGATCGAAGGCGGCGTGGCTACAGTCAAATTGGCTGAAGCCGTGTTGCCCGTTCCGCCATTGGTTGAAGTTACGTTTCCGGTGGTGTTGGTATAGCTGCCTGAGGCTGCGCCCGTCACGGTAACGCTGAACTGGCACTGGCCGTTTGCCGCGATTGTGGCTCCCGTCAGGGCGATGCCTGTTGGAGCTGTGGTCGTTAGCGTTCCACCGCAAACCGTGGCCGTGGCATTGGCCACCGTCAGGCCTGTCGGCAATGTGTCAGTAAACGCAACGCCGGTCAGGGAAACAGTGTTGGCCGCCGGATTGGTGATGGTGAAGGTCAGCGAAGTCGTGGCATTCAGAGCAATGCTGGCAGGGTTGAAGACCTTGGCAATCGACGGGGGCGCAACCACATTGATGGAAGCTGAAGCCGTTCCGCCCGTTCCGCCTTCGGTCGAAGTCACGTTGCCCGTTGTGTTGTTCTGAGTGCCTGCGGCAATTCCTGTTACGTTCACTGAGAATGTGCAGGAGCTGTTGGCGGCAATCGTTCCGCCGCTCAGGCTAATCACGTTGGTTCCAGCAGTGGCTGTGATCGTTCCAGCGCCGCAGGTTCCCGTGAGGCCGTTCGGAGTCGAGACCACCAGGCCCGCAGGCAGCGTGTCACTAAAGCCGACGCCGGTAAGAGCCGTCGCGCTGTTGTTGTTCTGGATGGTAAAGGTCAAGCTGGTTGAGCCGTTCAGCGGAATTGAAGCTGCGCCAAACGCCTTGATGATGATCGGCGGACCAACAACCGTAATCGACGCGTTGGACGTGTTGCCGGTGCCGCCTTCGGTTGAGGTCACCTGGACGCTGTTGTTCTTCACGCCCGCAGTGGTGCCCTGGACATTGACTGAGACGGTGCAGCTTGCGCTCGCGGCCAATGTTCCAGCCGAGAGGCCGGCGACCGCTGTTGCCGTGCCGCCGCAGGTGTTGTTCAACCCGTTGGGGGTAGCCACAACCAAGCCCGCCGGCAAATTGTCAGTAAACGCAATGCCGCTCAGCGCAACACCGGTATTTGGATTGTTGATGGTGAACGTCAGCGACGTGGTTCCGTTCAACGGAATGCTGGCCGCGCCAAACGCCTTGGTAATCGATGGCGGTGAAGCCACGGTCAGATTAGCTGAAGCAGTATTGCCGGTGCCACCGTTCGTTGAGCTCACAGCGCCGCTGGTGTTGGTGTATTGGCCGGACGCAGTTCCTGTCACATTCACAACCAGAGTGCAGCTAGTGTTGACAGCGATGCTTCCGCCGGTGAGAGAAATGCTGGTTGAACCGGCAACAGCCGTGGCCGTGCCACCGCAGGTGTTTGAGAGACCATTCGGCGTCGAAACCACCAGCCCGGTTGGCAACGTGTCAGTAAACGCAACTCCCGTTTCAGCAACCGTGTTTGCCGCTGGATTGGTGATGGTGAAAGTCAGCGTGGTCGTGCCATTCAGCGGAATCGTTGTGGGATTGAAGGCCTTGGCAATTGACGGTGGCGCGACTACGTTGATGCTGGCCGAGGCCGTTCCGCCCGTGCCGCCTTCGGTTGAAGTCACATTGCCCGTCGTATTGTTCTGTTGGCCTGCCGCAGTACCGGTCACGTTGACTGAGAACGTGCAGGAAGCGTTGGCCGCAATCGTTCCGCCGCTCAGGCTGATCGTGTTCGTTCCCGCTGTGGCCGTGATCGTGCCGCCGCCGCAAGTTCCGGTGAGGCCGTTCGGCGTCGAAACCACCAGGCCCGCAGGCAACGTGTCACTAAAGCCAACTCCGGTCAGCGCCACCGTGGTGTTGTCGTTCTGGATAGTGAAGGTCAAGCTGGTTGAGCCATTCAGTGGAATGCTGGCCGCGCCGAACGCCTTAATGATGACCGGCGGAGCAACCACCGTAATTGAAGCGTTGGAAGTATTCCCCGTTCCTGCATTCGTGGAAGTGACCTGGACGCTGTTGTTCTTCACGCCCGCGGTGGTTCCCTGAACGTTGACTGAAACTGTGCAGCTTGCGCCGGGAGCCAGCGATGCGCCGCTCAAAGATATTGACGAAGTCCCACCCACGGCGGTCGCCGTGCCTCCGCACGTGTTGCTTAGATTAGGCGGTGTAGCCACGCCCAGTCCCGACGGCAGATTGTCTGTAAAGGCAACGCCGTTCAGCGTCAGGTTCTGGTTGGTGCTGCTCACGGTGAAGGTAAGGCTGGTGGTTCCGTTCAGCGGAATTGTGGCCGCGCCAAACGCCTTGGCAATGCTCGGCGGATTAATCACGGTGATGTTCGCCGAAGAAGTATTGCCGTTGCCCGCGTCAGTGGAAAGTATCTGGACGCTGTTGGTGTAGTTGTTGTCGACGGTCCCGGTGATGTTCACCGAGATCGTGCAAACTCCAACGGGCGTTAGGTTGTTGCTGAAGCTGATACTGCCGCTTCCAGCAACCGCCGTAACGGTCCCTCCGCAGGTGTTAGTCACTCCGGGCGTTGCAGCCACTTGTAATCCAACCGGCAGCGTATCGGTAAAGCTGGCATTGATAGCCACCACGTTCGGATTGTTGATGCTGAAGTTTACGGTGGTTGTGCCGTTCACCGGAATCGTGGCTGCGCCAAAACTCTTGGTGATCTGCGGCGGCTCCAGAATCACGATTCCTACATTGGACGTTCCACCGCTGGAAGCTGCCAGGCCGCCTGGGGCCGTGTAAGTAAATGTATTGACTGTGGGCGTGGCCGTGATGATGAACGTCCCGTTGTATCCGCCAACGCCTACTCCGGAAATCACTGCCGTTTCGCCCGTGGCGAATCCATGTGCGCCGACCGTTGTGATTGTCGCAGTCGTGCCCGCTTCTGTGGCTGCCGAAATCAGGCTGTCCAAAGCCAATGCTGTTCCCTGATCCACGGTAGCAGTCGGATTGGCGCGTCCGGATGTGCCGCCCGCGTTAAACGTGGCGGTCGCCTGCGCGCTGGCGTTCAAAGTTTCCGGCTGCGCCTGCGGAATTGTTCCCAACGGCCCAGAAACAAACGTGATTGGCAGTCCAACAATCTGGTTCAGGTTTCCAACCAAGGCAGCGCCGTTGCCGTGATTGTCCTTGCTCATATCGCCCGTGAGCGTGGTGCTCTGGTTGATGCGGATCTTCTCCGGGCTGGCCTGGTGCGTAAGGACGATAAAGGGATCAAAGCAGACCGCATTATTCCCTGTTGCCGGGCAGGTGCTGACCGCCGCTGCGCCGTTATTAATAATCGTGCTTGAGGGAACGTTCGTGCCCCACCAGTTGTTCTGCGCCGTGACCAGGTCAAATGGGGTCACTGCGGTGACGTTGAAAATGTTTGAGCTACCGGGCGTGTGCGTTGAGCTGTTTCCCGCAAACCGGCTGAAGGTGATTGTGACTGGGTTACCACCGCTGCCGTTGCCGGTGTAAAGTCCGCCGCCGTCGCCCGCGGTGCTGTTCCCGATCACCGATACCTTGGTCAGCGTAAGACCGTCCGAGGAATTGTTGGCGATGCCGCCGCCGCCCGCGTTGGCCGTGTTCGCTCCAGCCGTGTTGTTGCTGATCACGCTGCCGCCGTCAATCAGCAGGGTGGCAATACTATTGATTCCGCCGCCAATGCCTGCGGACGTGTTCCCCGAGATCACCACATTGCTGAAATGGCTCTGCGGCTGCGTGTGCTGCCCCTGCAGGAACATTCCACCGCCTGTCGCCTTGGTCGGCCCAGGGCCTCCCGTATGGGTGTGGTTGGTCAGCACCTGGGAGTTGCTCATGATGAGCTGAGAATGCACATCAATAAAGAGTCCACCACCGTCGCCGGCAACGCCGTTTACGTTCGGCGTGGAATCATTGTTCTGGATGATGCTGTTGGTCACCGTGACATTGCCGGCGCCGGGATTGGTGACGTTGAACGCGGCAAATCCGCCACCCTGGCCATCAAACACCGCATTATTCTGGAGCGTTACACTCGTCAGCGTCAGGGTCGCGGTACCGTTGGTGCCGGTATCAAAATCAAAAGCGCCACCCCAGCCGTCCTGAATGGTGACGTTACCGCGGTTGCGGCCGTGCTGGATGGTGAGGTTGGAAAGGCTCACGCTGGCACTGGTAACGACCGCGATGTCTTCGTTCATCGACATCACCTTGTCCACGCTGTCGCTCAAGTCCGCCAGCGCACCGCCCTGAATGATCGTGGTGGCCTGGCCTGCGCCCACAATGTTGACCGAATCGGTTATCTCCAGCGTCCCCTGCTGTCCATTGAAATTGTTCGCGATTCTGGCGCGCGTCAGCGTATAGGTTCCCGCCGGAAGGCTGATGGTATCTGTACCCGCCGTGGCATTTGCTTTCAGTATGGCTTCGCGCAAGCTGCAATCGTTCGCGACCCCATTACAAGCATTTGCGATCGGGGAAACCGGGGCCGGATCATCATTACGGTTTACCGTGAAAGTCGGGTCGGGCAGCGGCATCAGCATTGAAGGCGCGCCCTCGCCCTGATGAATCGCCAGCACTCCGGGGCGTCCATCAATGTTGATGCGCGTGGAAATAGCAGCTAGCGGCGTACCTCCATAGGGACGGGCCGAAAGCACGGCGGGAGTAAACGTCTGCGCTCCCGGCGCCACATCAGGATGCGCGACCACCACCAATTGTCCGGTAGAGCCGTTGAGCACCATCACGTCGTCCATCTGATGATCGGAAATGCGCGTGCGGAACAGCACCGGAGGCTGGCCTGCGGCAAACGTGGCCGCGGCATTGATGTCTTCTACAATCTTCCATCCGTTCGCGGGAAAAACCTTGGCGGGCAAGAGAGGATTGGAATCGCCGCGCAGGATTTCCGGCGGATGAAGCGCCTTGAGTTCGTCGGAGGTATAGGCCCGCGGATCAAATTCATTGTGCGCGGCAATGTGGATTGTGCCGTCTGCGGTGAGCAGAGCCAATTGCAGCCCCGGGACGCGATCAATCACAAAATTGCCCACAGTCAGCGCGCTGGCTGTAATCGGCAGTGAAACCTGTTGCAGCTTCATGGTGGAGGAGCGCAGGATCTGCACCTTGCCTCCGGCCAGGAACGCCAGATCGTTGCTGCCATCGCCAAAATCGCCGAAGTTCAGATTAGAAGCAGCTCCGCTCAGCGGAAAGGCCGCTACCGGATCCAGTCCATCCTGGCCGCCATTGAAAATGGCCAACTCAGCGCCTGATCTCCCATTGATTCCCACAACTATCTGGTTGAAGCCGTTGGCGCGTCCCAGATAGCCGCCCAGCATCGCTGTTGCGCCGCCGGGTAGATTGACTGTTTGCGGCGCCGCGAAATTGCCTTTGCCATCGCCGGCAAAAACTATAAGCACGCTTCCGCCCTTGGCCGCGATTACCAGGTCATTGTGGCCGCTGGCAGTGAAACGCCCCACCGCCATAAAGTCCGGATTCACCGGCGTGGCTAGCGTAGAGCTCTGCGCCAAAAATGGCGCCGGAAACTGGCCGTGCGTGATCGCCTGGAAGGACGCGTCACTCTGCGGCGCAAACGCATCAAGGTTGCCGTGCTGAATTGTCACATGCCCGGCGTAGCCCACCAGTAGGTCCGCTATTCCATCCTCATCCACGTCGCCCGTTGTAAGCGACAAAGGCTGCGCCCCAGCCGACACTACCGCAGCATGGCCAGCCAATGCCGCCGCGCCCGCCGGCCCGCCAGCGGACTGCATGGGCAGCTGTTGCCGTTCCCCGAGCCAGATTTTTGGCCCGGTGGGCTGTGCCTGCGGCACCTGAAGCGGTGCGGCAAGTGCAAATGTTTGCAGAACAAAAACAACGATTACAGCAAGGATGGCGATAGAGCGAACGCGTAGGCAAATCCCATGGTTCACGGGACGTTCTCCTGCACACGCAAAAGGTGTGGGTTAAAAGTGATTATTCAGGGGGTTAGCTCTGTTAATCCGTCGTTAACAGTCACGCAAAATTGCTCAAAGTCGTTCAAGGAGACTATGTAAGTTGATCCTATCCACGTACTCTGCTGCCCATCTGAATTTTTGTCAAGTGGAAAAAGCACTGATCAGGCTGAAAGTAATCGTTTTAAGGTAAGTTTTAGGTCTGGGGTTATGCAAAACATGTATCACTCGCGGCAAATTACTGATGATTCGAAGGATTGAAAATTTCCATTCCCAAAATGGCATTCTTAGGATATCTTCAAGTTCCCCCAAAAAGATTTTCCCCAGTGTTCCAGTATTCCGGGTTCTCCCAGCAAGACAGTAAGAAGTTCGCTGAAATTCGCTAAGGAGAAGGTACATTTATGTCAGTTTCACGACGGGTATTCTTGGGCGGAAGTGTGGCCACAGCGATAGCATGTGCATCCGCGCCTCTGGCGGCGTTAAGCGGGGGCGGCAGAATACTGCCGCGCGACACGAGTCTGCCGAATAGGAATAACGTTTCGGGCGGCGATATTTCCGCCGTCGCGGCAAACAGACCAGAAACGCCCGAACAGCGGTATGGCGGTATGGCCAATCTTTCGCGGAATTCTTTTGCCGGAGCAATCGGCTCCGCGTTCAAACTCAGCAGCACCTCAGGAAAGAGCGCGCCGTTTTGGCTTACGCTGCTTTCGGTAACCGACCTTAGCGCGCCTGCGGCAATGAATCCCGCATCCATGGCGGTGCCGCCTCCTGCAGCCACGCGGCAAGCGCTAAGCACGGATGCATTCAGCCTGGCATGGTTTGGGGGCCCGATTCAAAATGTTCAACAGGAAACGTTTTTCGTTGAACATCCTCACCTGGGACAATTTGCTTTGTTTATTGTTCCTGCCGGACCACAGCAGTTCACGGCCATCATCAATCGCCTGCAGACCAAAACAGTTTTCCCGGTCTAAGGAAATAGCCAGCGCGATTTCCGGCGATTACCCTGCGCACTGCAGTAGCAGGTGAAAGCCCTGTTCCTGGATAGCTGTAAAGCCGAGCCGTTGAAAAAGCCGCAGTGAAGGATTGAAAGTTTCCACGTAGATAGTGACCGGTTTACCTGCTTCTTTTGCTTCCGCCATTATCTGGCGCAGCAGAAAAGAGCCGGCGCCACGGTTGCGATGTTCCGGTAGCAGCGTGATATCCAGGATGTGGAAATTGTCTCCGCTGCGGTCAAGATACAAGCGCCCGACGTCACGGCTTTCGACGGATATGATCTCGTGGGTTGCGTTGGGATGCTGTGCCGCATAATGGTTCTTCTGCGCCTCCCACTGCATCCGGACAAATTGCTGCTTCTGTTCCGCCGTCCACGGCACCTGCGCCATTTCCTGCTCGCGCGTGCTGCCATATACCTGTAGCAGAAACTCATTGTCGGATTCCTGCACGGGTCGAAGTGTTACCTTGCTGTCGGCCATCACGGTTTGCGGAAGCGATGGAACACCGCTTCATAGATGGTGCCGTCCCGCTGATCGGCGGAGATGGGCGTCAGGAAGATTTCAAAGTCTCCAAGCGTTTCATGTTCCATGCGATGGGTCTGCTGCTCCAGACGCGGCCGAAATGGCCCGCGAAAGTGCAGCGAGAAAAGCTCCATCTTCGGTGAAAGATCGTTCTCGATCACATCGACCAACTCAAGAGTGATTGTTCCGGCAGGTCCTTGCTGGACTTTGAATGGAGTGTTCAACTGCTCGCGGAAAAGCTTGGCGTTCAAATCTTCCAGAGGCGTAGGCATAGGGAATCCCCAGCCTAAGCAACAGGTGAACGAGTGTCAACTACTCTCGTGATCGATGCAGGACAGTTTCCTGCAACATCGATATCAAGAAGGGTCTTTTACGCTGCCGACTACTGCGCGGCTTTTGCAACTTTGGCGGTGCTCGCATTCGCCGTGCGGCCCTGCCGAATGGTAAACGCGACTTCAGGATAAGTTGCCGCGACTTTCAAGTTTCCGCCGCGAGAAAGCGCAGCCGGAGCCTTCAGCCCCGCAACACGATGCCCAGTCGCCTGGTCGGTCAGGAAGAACATCAACGTCGCATCATTTGAGAGCGAGTTCCAAAGCGGATCGTTGGTGAAGTCTGGTAAGTCCATAACAAAGCTTCCGTCCGCATCCACCGTTGCCTTGGTCACGGCCAGAGGCGAAATCGACAAGCCAGGAACGGAAAAGAATTTTCCCGCCCAGCGCACCACATACATCGATTCCACTTGCATCACCTGCCCGCCCGCCGGCAGCGCGACCTTTCCGCGCAATTCAACGGTCGGCAGCTTCTGGCACTGGAAGTCGCCCTGCCGTGTACTGCTCGCCAGATCTTGAGCAGTGAAAGTTACGAACTGGCAGCCGGGCGCGTATGCAATGGCATTGAATGTTTTTGGCGTGCGGCCGGCGGAGTCGGCATGGATCACCAGTTTGTCACTGCCCGCCGCTGCCGCCGTGGACGACCAGCGAACGCCTGATTCGTCGGTGAGGAAATAACGCACCTGAACGTCTTTGGCCGTGGTGGGCGGCGCAACCGAGATGGTAAAGATCGCATCGACTGGACCCGGCTGCGATGTGGGAATTGCAGTTTGAGCTATGAGGGAACTTCCCGCGAGGGCCGAAATAAGAACAAGAAGAAAACCGCGTGCGACTGCTGGCATATCCGTCAGAACCTCTGGCGACATTATCTCTCAAATTAAGATTTGCGACTCAGCAATTCTGCTCAAAAGGTACTTAGGATGATTACGATTGGCAGTGGGGGACACTTACACCTTATATATAGATTGGCCTCTCTTTAGCGATCATTGCTCTTTAGCGATCACTAGCCGGCACTCGAGTTCTTACATGACGCTGGGCGCGCCGATCCCCATCAGCTCAAGGCTCCGGACCAGCGCCCGACGAACTACCGCCGCAGTAGCGAGCAGGAAGCGCTTCTTTGCTTCGTCCGTCTCTGTAAGGATGTGGTGCTTGTGGTAGAAGTTGTTGAACTGCTGCGCCAGTTGGAACGCATACTTGGCCGCGTAAGCCGGTTCCGTAGTGGCGATACACTGCTCAATCATGCTGGAAAGCTGTCCGGCGCGAAGCCACAGCTCCCAGAGTTCGTCATCTTCTTTGAGGAAGCGCAAATCTATCTTGCCCGCTAGAATTTCTTCCGCGCTCAACCCGGCTTTGCGAAAAATATTTGTAGCACGGACAATCGCATACTGCGCGTAAGGCCCCGTCTCACCTTCAAAGCTCAGCGCCTCTTTAAAATCAAAAGCTATCACTGAAGTCTTGGTGAACTTCAGCATGAAGTAACGCAGCGCTCCGATGGCGATCTGAGAAGCGATCTCATGCCGTTCTTGTTCGCTCATCTCAGCGTGGCGCGAATCCACTTCCTTTTGCGCCGCCGCGATCAGCGAATCGAGCAGGTCATCCGCCTTTACGCCAAAGCCCTTGCGTCCAGAGACCTCTATATAAGACCGTTTCTGGTCTTCTTCGGATACGTCGTATCCCAACTCCATGGCGCAACGCGGCGTGAGCGCAACCATTTCATAAGAAAAGTGATGATAGTCTTCCGCCTGCTCGGCGT
>Ga0207687_10002463_pt1 | contig 12566 bp, 10 predicted proteins | sample KBSM54metaG_FD_184399 | JGI IMG/M metagenome (GOLD analysis project Ga0207687, IMG submission 184399) | Miscanthus rhizosphere microbial communities from Kellogg Biological Station, Michigan, USA - KBS M5-4 metaG (SPAdes) (version 2) | ecosystem: Host-associated > Plants > Roots > Rhizosphere >...
TATCGCGAAATTCGGCCTCCAATTTCGAAATCCATTGGCGATGGTCCCAACTCTTATCCCTGATGAACGACATGTGCGCCAGTTGCCGATTCATCGCGGACCGCCATTCTCTCGTCCAACTATCAAGTGTCCACGTCGGTACAAATCCCGGCGGCAAGTAGTCGAGCGCAAGAATGTCGGGGAGCTCTTTGCGGTCAGTGCTGTTGATCTTTATCGAAGAACGCTGTTTGTTCAGAAGGAAATCCCCAAGTTTTCGATATCCCAGCAGGAAGGCATCATCGCACTGCGTCCGCCATGGGGGCGCACCCTTGCAGTCCCAATATGCTGCGGACATCAGATTCGCATACTCATAACAGACGTGGATGATCCCCTTATTAAGATGTGTTTGGGTTGGCGTGAAGGGGATCAATGCCATACTGCACAGGTTCGGTTCGGCGGGTTTCCGATCGACTCTACTTCTTCGCGGCTTTTTCTTCGGCGCGGGCGCCGGCGAGGATGCCGGTCATGCCGTAGTTGCCCTCATGACAGGCGGAGTCGAAGATCATGTGGCGCTTGTCGTCGGACTTGCCCATCTCGATGAGGACGGTCCAGGGCTTGGTCCAGGTTTTGGGATCTTCGAAAGTGATCTCGCGGCGGAGGTTGTTGGCGTCCACGCGGCGGATGCGTTCGGTCATCTTATAGGTCTCGACGTTGGATCCGCGGAAACCCTGCTCGAAATTGGTGGTTTCGATGACCAGCGTGTTGCCTTCCCAGTGGCCGCGCGAGTCGCCCAGGTAGAACTTGAGGCTGGCGGGAGCGTGCGGGCGGCCGTCCATGAAGATGGTGCGGTTGCCGCCGCCGGCGTGGTCGTCTTCCATGTAAATCGACATGGATTTGGGAGCCTGCACGATCTGCATCACGGTGCCCTGCGCAAACGCGGTGTTCAACGGGAGGAACGGCATGGGGACGCCGAGGCATCGCGGCGATTGCGCTATGAATTCGGGATTGTCGTTGCCGCCGCCTCGACCTACCGGAGGTCCGCCGCGTCCGGCTCGGCCAGCAGCTTGATTGCCCGCGACGAGCGCGGGAATTTTTCCATCCGGCGGATCGATAATCATGGACGTGCGCTTGCCGGTTTTCAGGATCGAGTTGAAGACTGCGTTGTAGGCTCCGGAAACATCCTGGGCGCCGGCGGCACGGGCGTTGCGGCCCGGATCCAGACCTTTCCTGGCGTCGGAGGCGGCTACTTCGGCGTCGGTCAGGAATTCCTTGCCGGCATTGGCGGCGGAGCGTTCGAGAGGCACGTCGTACATGACGAACCAGGTGCCTTGAAGATCGGGATCGCCCCAGGGGGTTCGAAGGGAAGGCGCTGCTTTGGTGGCGGCTTTGGCTTTGGAAGCACCCGCTTTGGATGCGGGCGCCGGAGTCTGGGCGAGGGCAAGAACACCCGCCAACGCGCCCACCACTAGAGCAACGGACACTAAACTCCGCTCCATCACTGTCGCGGCTCTGTAAGTGGCTGCCACTGGTTTGCCTCGCGACTATTATAGTAGAGATGCATATGAAACTTTGGGCCAACGCCTGGATTATCTTGGTATCGTCCGTAGCATTGGTGGCGCAGACTCCGAGCCGGATCGCGGGCAAACCCGACTTTAACGGTATCTGGCAGGCGAACAATACGGCGAATTGGGATCTGCAGACACACGGGGCGCGTCCGATGGTGGGGCAGCCCGGCCTGACGCCCGGCTCGATGGTGCTGGCGGCGCCGGTGGTAGGGCTCGGCTCCGTGGGGTGGGTTCCGGGAGGCCAAGGCGTGGTAGAGGGCGAGGAGATTCCCTATCTGCCGTGGGCGGCGGCGCGGAAGAAAGAGAACCAGGAACGCTGGATGGATCGGGATCCGGAGATCAAGTGCTTCCAGCCGGGGGTGCCGCGCGCGATGTACATGCCGTATCCGTTTCAGATTATCCAGAGCGCGACCAAGGTCAACATGGTGTTCGAATTTGCGAACGCCCAGCGCACCATTCACCTGAACAAGATGGAGGAGTATCCGAATGTGCTGTACATGGGCTACTCGGTGGGCCACTGGGAGGGAGACACGCTGGTGGTCAACGTTTCGGACTTCACGGATGCGACGTGGTTCGACCGCTCGGGAAATTTCCATAGCGATGCGCTGAAGGTGGTGGAGCGCTACACTCCGATGGGCAAGGACGTGATCCGGTATGAGGCGACGATAGAGGATCCGCAAGTGTTCTCGCGGCCGTGGAAGATCAGCATGCCTCTGTACCGCCGGCTGGAGCCGAATGCCCAGTTGACGGATTTCCGGTGCGTGGAGATGGTGGAAGAAACGATGTACGGGCATCTTCGCAAGGACCAGCTGGTGAAGCACTGGGAAGGCAACACGATGAACGTGGACGTGACGCGCAAGATTCCGCCCGGTGAGGCGGTGCATGAACGGTATATATCGGGCAATCCGCCGGCGAAGTAGACTAATAGAGATCGGGGAGGTTGATGGAATGCGAGTCATGTTAATTGTGGGCGCCATCGTGGTGGCCAGTATCAGTCCGGTGCAGGCGCACCATGCGTTCGCGGCGGAATTCGACGAGAAGAGGCCGATCAAGTTCCTGGACGCGACGGTGACCAAGGTGGAGCTGATCAATCCACATAGCTGGATCCACGTGGACGTGAAGCAGGCCGACGGCACGGTGGAGAACTGGGCGATCGAGGCGGGGAGCCCAAACATCCTGCTGCGGCGAGGCATCACGAAGAGCACGCTGAAGCAAGGGGACAAGATCGTCATCGACGGGTATCAGTCGAAGGACGGGTCGCACAGAGCGAACGGGCGCGACCTCACGCTGCCGAACGGGCAACATCTTTTCCTGGGATCGTCAGGTCCTGGCGAAGGCGCTCCTTACGAAGTGCCTCGGCCGGGCGTAGACACTAAGAAGTAGCAGCCACCAGCCAGACAGCGGCGGGGAGCGTGACTCCGGACGAGGAAGCGTAGGGTGTGAGCGCACGCCGGATCGCTTCGAGGGCCGCGGCACGAATTTCATCGGGCTGATCCGCAAGCGCGCGTTTGGTGGGTCCCATCTGAGACGACTGCGTTACGGCATCCTCAAGCGTTCCTCCGGACGCAATGTCCAATTGAAGATCGAGCGGGGTGAATGTCGGCGCGGTGAATCCGGCCGAGGTGAGAATACGCGTGACGCGGGCGGTGTCGGCAAACGCGAAGGGACCGGGCTCTTCGGGCTCGGGCTTGGGCAAGCGCGGTACATGCTCATACGCAGCGTGGAGCGGAATCTGCAACCAGGGGTTTTCGTTGACCGGACGCCAGCAAGCGAAACGGACGCGTCCCCCGGGAGCCAGGCCGGTGCGCAGATTTGTGAACGCCGCGACGGGATCGCCAAAGAACATGACTCCGAAACGCGAGACGATCAGCTCGGCGTTCAGACCGTCGAGAGGCAGATCGGCGGCATCGCCAAGCATGCAAGTGGCATTTTCGAATTCACTGAGGCGGGCCTTCGCGAGTTCAAGCATGGGCTGGGAGATATCCAAGCCGATCACGCGTCCGGAGGGTCCGACGGCGCGAGCGAGCTCAATGGTGGTGGCGCCACACCCGCAACCGACGTCGATTACCGTGGATCCGCTGCGGGGAGCGGCGAAGGCGAGCAGCGGCCGGAGGACTGGCGCGAGCGTGCGATCCAGGCGATCCTGCTGGCGCACCCAGTAATCGCCGTCCATTCCATTCCAGCGTTGTCGTTGCTCTTCATTGAACTGCTGCGCAGGGGTCATGGTTGACTATCATTTTACGACCCCTTGGCGGGTCGCCGATGGTCATTGGGAGACGATGGGTCCTGGGTGAACGATCGACCCGGCCACGCGCACTTCGCGTACGCTCTCGGATCCGGCCAGGGTGAATATCGCCGCCAGTATCTGCTCGGGAGTGCCGGCTCGCTCAAGGACGGCAGCCAGCGGCGTATTCCCGGGCGGTCGGATATATACCAGGTCGGCGGATTTACCGGTTTGGAAGTCGCCAGTCTCACTTTCGAGATCGAGCGCTTCGGCACCGGCTCGCGTGGCGAGGTAGAGCATTTGGGCGGCATCCAGCATGACACCCTCCGGAGCGATCCGCTGCAAGAGGTAGGCATGCAGGGCTTCCTTCAACATGCCGAATCCGGTGCCACCGCCGACGTCGGTTCCCAGGGCGACGCGCACGCCAGCTTTGAGATGACGCTGCAATGCAAAGAGGCCGCTGCCGAGGGCCGCGTTGCTGCAGGGACAATGCGCGATGGTGGTGCCGTCCGCTGCGAGCCGGTCGAGCTGAGAGGCAGTGGTGTGGACGTTGTGCGCCATTACTGCCCGGCGACCGCCGAGCCCGTAACGTTCGTACACGGCCAGATAGTCCTTGGCCCAGGGGAACAGCCGGGCCACTTCCGCGATCTCTTGCGGATTCTCATTCAAGTGGGTCTGGAAGCGCAAGCCGTTATGTTCCTGGAGCAATGTCCGGCAGACCTCCAGCATCGCCTCGGAAGCGGACAAGGCGAAGCGCGGCGTTACGGCATACAGCAGGCGACCTCGACCGTGAAAGCATCGGATCAGGTCACTACAATCGCGATAGGCGCTCTGGGGAGTCTGGTGGAGCTCGGGATGCAGCCGCCGATCCGACATGACGAGTCCGCTGGCGATCCGCAGTCCGGATGCTCCGGCGGCTTCAAACAGCGCAGCGGTGGCCGCGGCAAAGTGCGCGCCGAAGACCAGAGCCGTAGTGGTTCCGTGAGATGCCAGCGCATGGACGAATCCCTGGGCGATGCGGCGCGCGTGCGACTCGCCGGCCATGCGGGCTTCTTCCGGAAGAGCGCAGACGTCGAGCCAATCCAGCAACGTTCGTCCCAAGCCGCCCAACACTCTCAACTGGGGGAAGTGTACGTGGGTATCGATCAAGCCGGGCAATAGAAATCCGCCGCGCAGATCGATGGCGACGGCTTCCGGGTGGGCCGTGCGAATCACCTGGAAATCGCCTGAGGCAGCGATTCGGCCATTGCGGATCAGCAGCCCGCCGTCGTCATGGGACACCAGGGCACGATCCTCAAGGAATGGATTGCGGGGCGTATGAAACAGGGGGGCCCGCAGCAGCTCGCCCGGCTCGGGGGAAGTCACTGTGGGATCACTTCCTTGAGATCCTTGATTTCATACGTCCTACTGCTGGGCAGGCTTGGGGGCGCCGGGTGGAGGAGCCGGCGGGCGCTCGTTACCGAAATGGTCGGCGAGCTGGTCCGCGGTGAAACCGCCGTTGGGGCGAGGCTGCTCGGGCAACATGGTGGCGTTCCAGTTTTCATAATCCTGCACCAGGCGGCGATACACTTCGGGCTGGCGATTGCGGAGGTTGGCGCGCTCGAGCGGATCGTCCACCACGTTAAACAGGAACGTGTTCTCACGAATCTTGAGGTACTTCATATCGCCATCGCGCGTGGCGTGCTGCGATTTCTGGTTATAGCGCCAGTACAGCTTACGCGAGACCGGCGCGGCGTTCTGCGTGATCGCAGGCAGCAGGCTCATGCCATCGGAAGGATAGGCGGGATCGGGTTTCGTGCCGGCAGCGGCCAGCAAAGTGGGGAGCCAATCCATCGAAATCGCGACCTGCTGCGTGGTGCTTCCGGCTGTAATGTGACCGGGCCAGCGGACCAGCGCAGGAATTCTCAAACCGCCTTCGAGGAGTTCAGTCTTTTTGCCGGTGAAGGGCCAGGTATCCGCGAACCGCTCGCCGCCGTTGTCGCTGGTGAAGATCACGATGGTGTTATTGGCGATGCCAGTGCTCGCAATGGTCTGGAGCACGCGACCCACCTGGGTATCCATGGCGCCGACCATGCTGGCGAAGGTTTTGAGCGAACCGCCGTCGTAATCGGTAAGGTCGCGGATGCGCTGGGATTCGGCCTCGTCATTCGGTCCTTCCCAGGGCCAGTGCGGGGCGTTGAAGTGCAGGCTCAGAAGAAACGGCCGGCGAGCCGCGGCGTAATCGGTTACGGTTTTGACGGCGCGATCGCCCAACAGATTCGTGAAGTAGCCGGTCTGCTCAATGGGCGCGTCGTCATCCCATAAGTCGGACCCTACATTGGGGCCGACACCGGCCTTATGCGTGAAGTAATCCAGGGCTCCGTTGTGGAATCCCCAGAAATGATCGTAGCCGCTTTTGAGCGGGCTGAAGTTCGGGAGATTGCCGAGATGCCATTTCCCCAGCAGTGTGGTGCTGTAGCCGGCTTGTTTGAGCAGAGATGGCAGGGTGGGATGTTCTGGCGGCAAGCCAATATTCGTGGCACCCGTGCCCAGGGGTTCGGCGAGGCCGACGGGCAGACGGTACTGGTAACGTCCGGTGATGAGAGCCGTGCGCGTGGCCGAGCAGACGGCCGAGTTCGCGTAGGCTTGCATGAACTTCATGCCGTCGGCGGCCAGGCGGTCGATGTTGGGCGTGGTGTAATCGCGGCGGCCGTAGCAGGAAAGGTCGGCGTAACCGAGGTCGTCGGCCATGATGAAGACGATGTTCGGGGGCGGAGTTTGCGCGCGGGACGTGCGTGCGGTCAGGGCCAGGGCCAGCGGGGCGGCCAAAACATTGCGACGGGTCAGCGAATGGCTCACCGAGCCATTGTGCCGCATTTTGGGTCGCGGCAGGCGAAACCGCGTGTGCCCCTAGAACTGCCTACTTGCGGCGGAAGACGGTTTCGTCTTTGAGAAGCTTCTCATACCGGTCTAAGTCGGTATTGTTCTCCACGCACTCATATTCGCGCAGACGCGTGCCGGGACGAAGCATGAGAGTGCTTTGAAGAGTCCACGGCTTGGTGAGCACCTCGGGGTCTTCCATGGTGACTTCGTAGGCGATGGTATTTTCGTCTTTGCGGGTGAACTTCTCGACGACGTGCAGTTTGTCGCTGTGGAATGTGCCCGTACCTGCCAGCCAGGTCTTGTCATTGAAACCGATCGCATCGACCACCAGAGTGTCGCCTTCCCAGCGGCCGACAGAATCGCCCATAAAGGAGGCTTCGAGATCATCGGGATGCTTGGCGCCGATGGGAATCACGCGGAACACATGGAACACCTCGAACAGCATCACGACGGTGGTGGGCGTCTGGACGATCTGCATCGGAAAGAGTCCCATGGTGGTGGTGCGAGGAACTCCGGGAGACAGGCAGCGCGCCATGGGATCGTCAATGCCGCGGCGGTTAAACGATTCCAGAACTTTCTCGGCAGCCCAGGGCTGGTAGGGCGCTTTCTCCTGCGGCGTCCGGACCGCGAAAGGACTGATCTGGCCGGTGGTCGCGTTGGTGCCTCCGCCGCCGTTGGCTTCTTCCCAAGTCCCGATGCGATTACTGCCGCCTTGCCAGACTCCCGTGAGATCGCGCTTTTTGTTGGCCTCCTGGGCGGACAGGGTTAAAGCCAGGGCGAGGAGTGCAAATGGAAGAGTGTATCGTCGCATAGGTTTCACTTGGTTGGAACGGCCACAGAAGGAGCATTGCCGCCGTCGCCCGTGCCCGCGGGCGGACCGAAGAACAGTTTCTTGCCATCCTTAAACGTGACTTCGCGCGAATGGCCCCAATCGCCGCCATCGCGCGCGTGCCAGCCAGTAACGGTGATCTCGTCTCCCTGCTTGATAGTCACTTCCTTTTTCCATCCGGTGCGATACAGGACATTGGGAGGAAATCCTTCCAGCTTCCAGTTGACCACCTTGCCCGACGCATCTTTGACGTCCAGGTAGAAAAAGCTATGAGGGTTGGTCCACTCGACTTTGGTGACAGTGCCCGTAAGGGTGATGGGCTTGTTGGCATCGTATTCGGCGCCGAAGGAGTGGTGGGCCCAGGCAGAGGCACCGACGAATAGCAGTGCTCCCACAAGCTTCAAGTGTTTCATAGACGTCACAACGCCTCCATTCCCTTCGAGCATAAATCCGGCGCGCGGCGGGGTCAACGGAGTGTGCAATCTATTGCACACTTCTCCCGCGCGATATGGGAGACTGTCAGCTTATGGCTGGCACCAGCTCTCTGGAGCGCGCCCTTGTCTTGTTGAAAATGATCGAGCAGACGCCGGGCGGGCTGACCAATGCGGAGATCAGCCGGCGTCTGGGCATCCCGAAAACGACTTGCTCCTACATCGCGCGCAAGCTGGTGCACGAAGGTTACCTGATCAGGGACGCCGCTTCGGGACGATACAAAATCGGCCTGGCGGTGGTGGCCCTGGCGCATGGGGCATTACGCGAGGTCGGGATTCGGACGGTGGCCGAGCCTGCGCTGTTCAAACTGACCACCCGGACCGGACTTTCGGGCGGCATCGGCGTGCTGGAACGGGGGCATGTGTTGCTGGTAGATCGAGTGGAGAGTCCGCGATTCGTAGACCGGCGTCTTCGTGCGCAGCGGGACATCGGCCGGAAACTGCCGGTGCATTCGACAGCGCTGGGCAAAGTGCTGCTGGCTTATCTGCCGCGGCCACAGGTATTGGAACTAATCGCGGGCAAGGAACTGGCTCGGAGCACGGCGAAGACGGTTACATCGAAGACGCGATTACTGGCCGAGTTGGACCAAGTTCGGAAGCAGGGATACGCGATCGCGGACGGGGAAGCTTACTCGGATCTGCGGTCGCTGAGCGTGCCGATTCTGGGCAGCGATGGGTCGGTTCAAGCCGCACTCTCAGTGAACGGAAGTCCCAAGGATCGCGTATGGCTGGATTTACCGGAACTGGTCAAGATCGTCCAAGAGGCCGCGAGAGATATCGCGCGGCGCGCCTGGATCCTCCGACCAGCCTGAACTAGAAGCTAATGCGAGCCGCCAGCTGCATGGTGCGCGCTGGACGGGCTGACGAGATCTGACCGAATCCAGCGCCGCCCAGAGTGAATCCGGGGACATTGAAATTGGCTCGGTTCAAAAGATTGTATGCTTCGGCCCGAAGGTGGAACTTGACCTGCTCAGTGACAGTGAAGCTTTTTTCCAAAGTGGCGTCGGTATTCAGGAGCGACGGCCCGCGCAAGCCGGAGCGCGGGGAATTCCCGAAGGTCAGTGGCGCCGGATTCACGAATGCCGACGTATCGAACCACTGATTGAGGGTTTGCCGATCGGAAGCGAGGTTGGGATCTCGCAACAGATTCGGGCGCTGCAGGCCGGCTGAGAAAGAATTGGTCTGATTGGTGGAGGTCACGACGGTGAACGTGGGACCCGAGGTGTAGGTCTCAAGCACACCGACCTTCCAGCCGCCCAACGCGCCATCCACCAGGTGGCTGCCTTTGAACTTAGGAACTTCGTACATCAGCGTGACCACAACATGGTGCGGAATGTCGCTGCCGCTCAGGCCTTTATCGAGGCCGCGATTATAGGCATCCATGTAACTGCCGGTGGACCCGAACTCCTGCGAGGCTTCGACGTCGTCGATGAACTTGGACCAGGTGTAGTGAGCCAGGAAGGAGAATCCCCGTCCGAAGCGCTTCTCGGCGCGGATGAAGCCGCCGTTGTAGGTCGAGTTGCCGATGGAAGGATTAATCCAGGTGACGTTGCCGAACTGCGGGAAGGGACGGCGGGCCTGGCCACCGCCCAGCGCCATGTTTTCCGGAGTTACCTGGTTGAGGTTGAAATCGTTCGCGGTCAGATGGTGGCTGGTGTTGCCGATGTAGCCTACTTCGAGAACCAGATCCTTCGCGAGCTGGCGCTGAATACTGAAGTTGTATTGGTAGGAGATGGGAGCAACCTGGTTCGGATCGAAATACGCCGGCGCCGTATTGGGAGTCTGGCCGCGAGGCACCGCGCCGAAGGAGGGAGTCAGCGGCGGGCGGGAATACGAGGGGAATCCGTTCTTCAGCTGGATCACGACATCCGGCTGTGAAACCGCGTAGCTGGCCGAGGTGGAGAAACCAAGCGAAGCCACGTCCCCGATGGTGTTGCTAACCGTGGGACCGTAGAAAATTCCGGCGCCGCCGCGAATGACGGTCTCGCTCCTGCCGGGGAGACGATACGCGAAACCCAACCGGGGTCCGAGGTTGTTCCAGTCGGTGGCAAAGGCTCGTACCGGAGTTCCATGGATGCCCGAGAAGGTCACAATTCCAGGAGTGCTGGAAACGGGGTTGATCGCCAACGGGTCGAAGGAATTTTGCTTGTTGCCGACGACTTTGCGAGGCAACTCGACGTCGTAGCGGAAGCCGGCGTTGATGGTCAGGCGGTCGGTGATGCGCCAGTCATCCTGAATGTAGGCGGCCCAGTAGGAGGCACGCGAAGGGATCTTGTCGGAAACCTGAATGCTACCCGCGTATGCGTCGCCCAGGAGGAAACTGGCGAAGGAATTGCCGCCGGCGGAGCCCAGACCGGTGCGCTGCGCGGAGAAGGAGAAGTTACCAGCCGAGCCGCGGTCGCGAATCTCGTCGTTGGCTCCAAAGCGCGCTTCCACGCCGAACTTGAAGGCGTGCTTGCCGCGATACCAGGAGACCGAATCCAGAATTTGTTGATCGACGATGGGCGTCTGAAACCGGTACACAGCGGTGGGGCTTCCGAATGTCGCGCCGGAAGTGGGCAGGACGATGTTGCCGGAGGTAAGTCCAGCGGGCGGGCCGTATCCGGGGATGGTAAAGGACGGGAACGCGGCGTCACTGACTCCGTTTAGGCCGATCTGGCTGGCCAGGTTGTCGCCGAATCCGGGGCGTGAATCGAGAAACTTGCGACGCAGGTAGGTATAGCGAAGATCGTTGGAGAGAGTCGGGCCGAAGGTGTGGGTGTGAGCGATCAAGAAACTTTGCACGCGGACGTCGGTGATATCCGCCAGCGGATCGGAGGTGGGGATTCCATACGTGCCGCTGTTGTTGGTGCTGGCGTCGTTGATATAGTAGCGCGCGGTCAGGGCATCGGTAGAGCGGAAATAGTGGTCCAGCTTGCCGACGACGATGTCGCGATGCAGCGTATTCGAGCTGCTGCCGACGAAGTTGTTGCCGAGCGTGCCCGGAATGTTCGGCGTCGGGAAATAGGCCAGCGAGGCCAAGGACACAGGATCCAGACGGGTGAGGGGAATTCGGTTGCCGTCGAATGGAGAGCGCGTCGCGCCCGAAAGCGGATCGTAGATCTTGTTGGCGATATCGGAAAAATCGCCGGTGCGGTTCAGCAGCGTTGGAACGGTGGATTTCACAGTATCGCTAGTGAGCTGTCCGGTCTGCTCCCAGGTCACGAAGAAATGCGTCTTGTCTTTCTGAATGGGACCTCCCAGAGTCCCGCCGTATTGATTCAAGCGGACCGGCGGGCGGGCGGTGGCGAAAAAGTTGCGGGCATTCAGGGCATTGTTCTGGAGCGATTCTAAGACGCTGCCGTGGTACTGGTTGGTGCCCGAGCGCGTGGACATGGTCACGATCCCGCCGGTGGAATGACCGTACTCGGCCGAGTAGGTATTGGAGATCACGCGGAATTCCTGCATCGCATCCACGGGCAGACTGGTCAACTGCTGGGGGCGCGTCAGACCCACGGCGTTGGATACATTGCCGCCATCGAGAGTGAAGTTCTGATTGCGGGCACGGCCTCCGGCCACGCTGAAGACGGGATAGTTCTCGGCCGAACCGCTGCCCGCATCGATCATCACTACGCCCGGAGCGAGCGCGGCTAAAGAGGATGCCGTCCGACTGGGAAGCGGCAACGCGATGAGCATCTGCTGGTTCACGAGCTGCGACACGTTGGAAGATTGCGACTCGACCAGCGGTGCAGCCTCCGTCACGGTGATGGTCTCGCTGGTCTGGCCGATCTTCAAGCTGAGATCGACGGGAATCGTCTGACTGACCTGAACGGCGATGGGCCCGCGGGTAAGGTGGTCGAATCCAGGAACCTCGACGTCGATGCGGTAGCTGCCCGGCGTGAGCGCAGCCGCCCGATACAGACCAACTTCATTGGTGAGGGCTTCGACGGCGATGCCGGTGTCGACGTTTGTGATTCTTACTTTCACCCCAGCCATGGCGGCGTGGGTTTCATCGAAGGCGGCGCCCACGATGGCGCTGTCTCCGGTCTGGCCCCACATGAATAACCCACTTGCTACAAGCAACACTGCGAACTTTGTCATGAGTCTCCTAAAAATGATCGATTCGAACGGGGTGAGGGACGAGAGGCTAGAAGTGACAAGGACAACAGTGTTGCAGTAATGTATACTTCATAGATAGAGAATAGGATGATTACAGATATCTGTCAAGTCTAAATCATATATCTCTACTATGTATAGTGTTGTATGTAACTTACGGGGATGAAGCTGCTCTGGCTCCGATTGGGGCATCGCCAATTACTTAGAGATCTATAGCGATTTAGTGGGTCAGATCTCGTACGCCAGCAGCTTCGGATCCTGATGCTTCTGGCGGGCGGAATCCACCTGGCGGCAGACCGAGGCTAGAGTAGTACGTTCGAGGATTCCCGCCATTGCGTCGCGAACTTCCTTCATCACGATGCGAGTCCCACAGGTGTCGATGTCGACACACTCATCGCACTTTCGGAACCGGGTTTCACTGGCACAGGGAAGCGGAGCGATAGGACCGTCGATCATACGGATGACGGACGCAAGCGTGATCTGCGAGGGAGGCTGCGCGAGCGTGTATCCCCCGCCCCGGC
>Ga0207687_10002464_pt1 | contig 12564 bp, 10 predicted proteins | sample KBSM54metaG_FD_184399 | JGI IMG/M metagenome (GOLD analysis project Ga0207687, IMG submission 184399) | Miscanthus rhizosphere microbial communities from Kellogg Biological Station, Michigan, USA - KBS M5-4 metaG (SPAdes) (version 2) | ecosystem: Host-associated > Plants > Roots > Rhizosphere >...
TCTGTCTACTACTATCTCTTTGTGCGCCGGCCATGCTGGGGCAGACCGCAGCCGCGGGGGCCAACGATCCAGTATTGCTGAACACGTTGCAGCAGGAACTGGATCGAGCCATGAGTTCGCTAAGCAAGTCCGATCCTGCACCGTATTTCATCAGCTACGCCGGGAATGAGGATTTTGGTTCCGTCATTATGGCCAGCAATGGCGCGCTCATGGCCAACATCAAGCGGCATGATCGCACGGTGGATGTTTCTGTCCGGGTAGGCAGCCGCGAACTGGACAACACGCACGGCGAGAACCGCTTTAACGCGGTCACCACGGCTTCACTTCCGCTGGAAGATAAGGCCGATGCCATTTCGCGCGTGCTTTGGATCAACACTGATCGCATGTACAAGAAAGCCGCGCAGGGATTTCTTGAGGTGAAGACCAACACAAAAGTCCGCGCGGATGAAGAAGATTCGTCGCCGGATTTTTCCGCAGAGAAGCCGCAGGTTTATATCGGCAAGGAAATTGTTCCACCCAAGTTTGACCAGCATGAGTGGGAAGAGCGGGTGCGCAGGCTTTCTTCGATCTTCAAGAAATATCCTGACATTGAAAGCTCCACGGTGGTGCTGCTGGTGCAGGATACGACGCGCTACTTTGTTTCGAGCGAGGGGTCGCGGCTGGTGGATTCGCGTCCGCTGATAAGGGTGCTGGCGCTGGGGAGCACGCGCTCGGTAGACGGGATGGAACTGGCGAGGTCGGAAACGTTTGATGCTTCTACTTTTGCCAAGTTGGCGCCGGAGCAGGAGATCGCGGCAAAAATTGAGAAGATTGCGCAAGACCTGCAAAAGCTGAAGAAAGCGCCGGTGGTTGAGCCGTTCAACGGGCCGGCACTGCTTTCCGGGCGGGCAGCGGCGGTGTTCTTTCATGAGGTGGTGGGGCATCGGCTGGAAGGGCAGCGCCAGCGCGGAGAAAATGAAGGCCAGACGTTTACCAAAATGATCGGGCAGCCGGTGTTGCCGAAGTTCTTGAGCGTGGAAGACGATCCCACGCTGGCCAAGCTGGAAGGCGTGGAGCTGAGCGGCAATTACAGCTACGACGAAGAAGGCGAGAAGAGCCGCAAGGTGGAGCTGATTTCAAACGGCATATTGAAGCAGTTTTTGATGTCGCGCATGCCGGTGAAAGGCTTTTTGCAATCGAACGGGCACGGACGCGGGCAGGCAGGCATGATGCCGGTAGGTCGGCAGGGAAATCTGATTGTCCGCTCAAATAAAACGGTAGCGGATTCTCAACTGCGGCAGGAGCTGATCAACGAAATCAGAAAACAGAAGAAGCCGTTTGGACTTTACTTTGAAGACATCGCGGGCGGCTTTACGCTTACCATGCGCAATATGCCGCAGGCGTTTCAGGTAATGCCGCTGATGGTGTGGAAGGTGTATCCGGACGGGCGTCCCGACGAACTGGTGCGCGGTGTGGACATTATTGGAACACCGCTGAACGCGCTGAACCGGATCGTGCTGACGGGACAGAAGATGGATGTATTCAACGGCGAGTGCGGAGCGGAATCGGGTTCCGTGCCGGTGGCAGCGGCCGCGCCAGCGATGTTGTTTTCAGAGATTGAGGTACAGAAAGTATCGCAGGGGCATGAGCGACCGCCGTTGCTGCCTCCGCCGGGTGTAGAAAAGGCCGAGCTAGCGAACCAGCAATCCAAGCCGGAGGTGCACTAATGCGTCGGCTGATTCCTACTTTTCTTTTGCTGGTTATGATTTCCGCGGCTGCGCTGGCCGGGGATAATAATGGCGCGCCTGCGCCGACTTCGGTGTCATCGAATGATCATGGCGATGCGGTGCTCAAGGCTATGCTTGCGGAGCTGAAACGCTCGCAGGAAAAGCTGCAACTAGGGCAGTTGCAGCGGCCATATTACATCGATTATCAAGTTACGGAAATTCAGGACAACATTGCTGATGCTACGCTGGGCGCGCTGCGCACAGACCAGGTCAACAGCGGGCGGCTGGTACGCGTAGTCGTCAGAATCGGCGACTACAAGCAGGATAGTTATTTCGGCGAAGGAACGGGCGCGGTGGAAGTGATGCCCACCGACAATGACGAACTGGCGCTCCGGCGGCAGCTCTGGCTGGCCACAGACAAGGCGTATAAGTCCGCGCTGAGCGGCTTTACGGAAAAACAAGCGGCGCTCAAGAATGTGGAAACAGAATCTGACCTGGCGGACTTCTCACAGGAGAAGCCGGCGCAGTCGGTACGCGACCTGGCCAAGGTAGATGTGGACCTGGACAAATGGAAACAGGAGGTCCGCACGACCTCTGATTTGTTCCGCAGCGATCCCAGCCTGGAGATGAGCAGCGCGATGCTGAATTTCCGCGTGCTGAACCGCTACTTTGTGAATACTGAAGGCACGGTGGCGCGCAATGGCAAGAGCATTTACACGCTGCTGTTTTCCGCCGCCGATCAGGCTGACGATGGCATGCACCTGGAGCGCAGCCACGGCTGGGTGGTGACCAAAGGGGATGAGCTGCCCAAGAAAGAAGAAGTGGCGGAGGAAGCCAAGAAGCTGATTGGCAGTTTTGCCGCGCTTAAGAAAGCTCCGCTGGTGGAAGACGATTATCGCGGGCCAGTGCTTTTCTCGGCGGATGCGGCAACGTCAATCTTTGAGCGGTTGATCGTTCCCAACATTCTGGGGATTCGTCCTGACCTGGGGAATCCGGCGCGGACGAACGGAGAATTTGCGTCCTATTATAAAGGTCGCGTGCTGCCGGAGACGTTTACCGTGGTGGACGATCCGAAGGCCAAAGAGTTTGATCATCAGTCGCTGGCAGGTTTTTACGACGTGGATGACGAAGGCGTGGAAGCACAAAAAGTCACGGTCATCGAAAAAGGCATGCTGACGAATTACCTGCTGGGCCGCGAACCGATCCGCGATTTCCCGCACTCAAACGGTCACGGAAGGACAGCGCTGGCGGGAGCGCCGCGTCCGCAAATATCAAACCTGATCTTTAAGGCCGAGCACAGCGTTTCTTTCGACGAGCTGAAGAAAAAGCTGATCCAGATGTGCAAGGACCAGGGGCGTCCATACGGATATTTTGTGGAGACCACGGGGCCGCAGCTTTCACCGCGGCTGCTGTGGAGAATCTACGTGAACGATGGACATCAGGAACTGGTGCGCGGAGCAGTGTTCAAACAGCTGGATACGCGCGCATTGCGTAGCGACATCGTTGCAACGGGCACTGATAATTACGTTTACAACCGGGCTGAGCCGCTGCCGAGCGCGATTGTTGCGCCGTCAATCCTGTTTGGCGAGCTGGATATTCAGCGGGCGAACCGGACTCGGGAGAAATTGCCGACGTATCCGGCGCCGGGGTTGCGTTCAGCTGCGAAATAGGGATTTTTACCACAGAGGGCACAGAGAACACGGAGATTGGAAGACTGGCTTTCCAAGGCGCTGGATGCGTTCCCCGAACTGCAAGGGTTTTTGTTTGAGGGGCATGATCAAGATAACCCAACCAGTCTATGGATAGATCTGTTTTCGTTGCTTCAAAGCGCTTATGACAAAGTACCCAGTAATGATGACCTGATTCGCAGGATTTACGACTACGGGGCCTGGTGTCTTGAGCAGCCTCAAACTGATGACAGAGAAACGGACATTTGTGAGGCTACAGCATTCGGTTTGATTGAGGACATTCCGCTTGATCGCAAAGTCTCTGAAGACTTGTATCGCTGGATGTCGGTTGAGTCATTTCTGGGGTTTGAGACTCTGTTCCGCTACCACCTTGACACGGAAGATGCATATCGCAAGTTTCGTGATGAATTTTTGGCAAAGAAAAAGAGCTATTCTGGATCTTCTCGCATTTAGTACTCAGGCAAATTTTGTATCGTGAGAACGCCCTGTTGCGGCATGGCGAAGGAAACATTCTCGGGATCCTTCGACTCCGCGCCCATCCTTGATTATCACGCATTCATGCTTCACGCGCTCCGCTCAGGACAACAGGTTTGTGGTTAAATTGAGTTACTTCTCATGGGGCGAATCCACGTACTTTCCGAGCATGTTGCCAACAAGATCGCCGCGGGCGAGGTGGTGGAGCGTCCGGCGTCGGTGCTCAAGGAGTTGCTGGAGAATGCGCTGGATGCAGGCGCGACGCGTGTCCGCGTACAGGTGGAAGCGGGCGGCAAGAAGCTGATCCAGGTCACAGATAACGGTTGCGGCATGGTGCGGGACGACGCTCTGCTGGCCTTTGAGCGCCACGCGACGTCGAAGATCAAGGACGCCGAAGATCTCCTGAACATACACACGCTGGGCTTTCGCGGGGAGGCGCTGCCCTCTATCGCGTCGGTAGCGCGGGTGCTGCTGGAAACGCGGGCAACCGAAGAAGACGGCGGCACGGTGCTGGAGATCGCGGGCGGAAAGATTCTGCGAGTGGAAGAAGCCGGGCTGCCGCAGGGGACATCCCTGGCGGTTCGCGACCTGTTCTTCAATACGCCGGCGCGCAAGAAATTTTTGAAGGCGGAGTCGACGGAGCTTTCACATCTTGCGTCGCTGGTAACGCACTACGCGCTGGCGCATCCTGACAAACATTTTGAACTCCATTCAGCCACGGAAGCGATGCTGATCGCGGCTCCCGTGAGTTCGCACTCTGATCGGATTTACCAGATCTTTGGCCGTGAGACGCTGGACCAACTTGTTCCGCTGGCGGCCATGATGAAGCTGGAGCGCGCGGGAATACCTGAGCCTCCGCCATGGCGACGAGGCGAAGACTACCAGGCGCCAGTGCCGGGTGACATACGCCTGCACGGATTCATTTCCAAGCCGGAATTGCAAAAGCTGAATCGCAACTCGATTTACGTGTTTGTGAATGGGCGTCTGATTCGTGACCGCATGGTGCAGCACGCGATTATCGAAGGCTATAGGAATATTCTGCCGCCGACGGTATTTCCCGTGGTGCTGCTGTTCATTGAGCTGCCGAATGAAGAAGTGGACGCGAATGTGCATCCATCGAAGACCGAAGTAAGGTTCCGGCAGCATGCGCTGGTGCACGATTTTGTGCGCGAGTCAGTGCGGGCTGCGTTGATGAAAGCGCGTCCGGTGCCAGAGTTTACGCGCGAGATAACGGCACAGCCCACGGCCGCACCTGGACTGAGTCCGGGTGCGACGATGATGGCGGCGCAGGGCCATACGTTGCAGAACCAGGCGGCGCAGAACCAGTTTGAGCTGCTCTCGCCCGCGCAGCCGCCGGTCACTGAACGGCTGCAATTTGGCGGGGAAGCGATCACGGTGGAAGCGAACATGGCCGTGAGCGGTTTTGGGCCGGTGGGCGCTCCGGCCATGACTCAGCGCGTGAATGGCCATGTTGATACGTGCGGCAATGTGCTGGAAGACGAGCCGCAAGCGGTGGTCGATCAACTGGCGCTGGCAAGCCTGAGGCCCGTGGGGCAGGTGCGGGATTCATTCATCCTGGCGGTAAACGCAGACGGGCTGTGGATCATTGATCAGCATGTGGCGCATGAGCGAGTGCTGTTTGAAAAAATCCTGCGGGAACGTGCACAAAACGATGCTGCGCAGGATGGCCAGCGGTTGCTGATGCCGCTGCTGGTGGAGCTTACTCCGGGACAGCAGGCGGTCTTTGCCGAGATTTCAGATGAGCTGCAGCGCAACGGGTTTGAAGTTGAGTTGTTCGGCACACGAACGGTAGCGGTGAAAACCGCTCCGGGGGGCGTACGTCCTGCGGACGTGGAGAAGATGCTGGTCGAGTTGCTGGACCAGTTTCAGCAGGAAGAGCAGGCGCTGAACCTGGATAAAATCCGGGGGAAGATTGCGGCCAGCATCGCATGCCACGCGGCGATCAAGATCAACATGCCCCTAGAGCAAAACAAGATGGAATGGCTGCTAAAGGAACTGGCGAAGACTGAGTGTCCCATGAGCTGTCCGCACGGAAGGCCGGTGGTATTGCGGTATTCTGTGAAGGAGATACAGAAGGCGTTCAAGAGGATTTAGCGGGCAGCAGTCAGCATTCAGTTTCTGATGCAGTACGTGAAGCACAAAAACCCTTGAAACACAGAGGACGGAAGGGAGCGGAGGATATGTCTGTTGAGTTGTATGCGAGATTATCGGTTAGGTATGGCATTAACACTTCAACAATCGAAGTCGTGCCACATATCGTGAGAACTCCCTAAGACAGCATGGTACATTGAAATATCCTCGGGATCCTTCGACTTCGCGCCATTGAGCTTTGTTGTTATCGGGGGTCTCGACGCGCTTCGCTCAGGAAGACAGCTCGAAATTATTTCGCGGAGTTGAAGCCGAAGCGGGGTTGAAAAGCGAAGCAGGCGTGAAGGTGAATGTGCTGCAAGGCGAGCGGACCAAAGCGAAATGAACCAGGGCTTCTAATTCCAAGACATGACTGAACAAGAACTCGAGCAGCAGCGGGCGACGAACTGGCGGATTGACGGCAACGCTGTCCATACGGTGGAAGAAGCGCGGAGCTTTGTTGATGCCGTGGGCTTTTGCCTGATGTATCCGGAGCGGACGCTGCCGCGCGTGGCAAGTTTTATGGGCGCATATGTGGGTTCGGCGGCGGGATTGCCGTTGGCGAAGAATGCTTTTGCCGATCCCAGGGCACAACAAGCCACGGAACTGATGGTGCGCCTGTTGCGCGAGCGCACGGCGTTTGAGATGATTTTGTCCGGCGAGACAACACTGATCGTCTCCGCGGCGGCATTTCCTTTTTTCTACGGACTGGTGGGTGACCGCACGCCAAAATCGCTGCCGCAGAAAAAAGCGCAAGGTGCAGCGGTGTCTGAGCTTTCCGCAAAAGTATTTGAAGCACTGCAAAAGCATGGGCCACTGACCAAGACGCAATTGCAGGAACATGTGGGACGCGAGAGCAGCCAGGCAGCGCTGGATCGCGCGCTAGCGGAACTGTGGTCGATCCTGAAGATTACCCGGGTGGATTACAGTCCCAACGCGGGTGCTTCCTGGGACGTACTGTATCGCTGGGCGCCGGAGCCGATCAAAGAAGGCATCAACATCTCCGTTCCGGAAGCGTTAACTGCCCTGGTGAGCAAATATCTTGAGACGGCAGTCGCGGTGGAGCAGGAAGATATTGAACAGTTCTTTTCGCATTTGACATCACGATCGAAGGTGCGCGAGGCGGTGGGAGCGCTCTTGCAGGCTCGCGAATTGAACCTGATAACGATTGGAACCAAGAGCCTGATCCGCCTGACGCCACCGCCGGACACGCAACGGAGACGCAATGCGTGATGACAGTTTGGCCGGAGAGAAGGCCAGCGGCAGAAAACTGGTGATTGCGATTGATGGCCCCGCAGGTTCCGGCAAGAGCACGCTGGCTGCGCTGCTGGCGCGACGATATAACTACACGAACATTGAAACAGGCGCGATGTATCGCGCGCTGACGTTTAAGGCGATTGAACGCGGTGTTTCGCTGGATGAGGAGAAGGCATTAGCGGCATTGGCGGATGAGTCACGCATTGAGCTGGTACCGAATCCAGAAGGGAATCGCGTACTGCTTGACGGAACGGACGTGACGGAGCGCCTGCGCAGCCAGGAGGTGACGGATGCCGCGTCGAAAGTTTCAGTGCATCCGGCGGTACGGGAATGGATGGTGGCGGCGCAGCGAAAGATGGGCGCGGGCGGCGGCATTGTGATGGAAGGCCGCGACATTGGCACAAAAGTTTTTCCTGACGCTGAAGTGAAGATCTTTCTGGATGCCGCGCCAGAGATACGCGGGACGCGGCGGTTTCAGCAGAGTCCGGCGGCGGCCACGCATGAAGCATCTGTGGTAGCTGAGTTGCAGGCCCGAGACCAGCGTGATCGAACGCGAGCGAACTCACCGCTGGCGCCCGCGACGGATGCGGTGTTGATTGATTCAACCTATCTCACGCTGGACCAGGTGCTGGCGCGAGCGGTTGCGGTGATTGAGGCGAAGCTTTCCTCGACCCAACGTTCTGAAATGCAGGCATGAATACCTGCTGCCGTCGGGAACAGTAATCACTTACTGTTTGCGTATTTGAATCGTGCCGCGGTCCGTACGCAGGCGGATGTCTGGGCCGCCTTTGCCGATGGTGGCGCGGGCAGTGGCATCTCGACGCTGATTATCGACACTGACGCTGAAATCATTCACGTCAATAGTACCGTCTTTGCTCTCGGCATCGAGCCGGAATCCGATCTCCGGAGGCATTTCAATCTCAATTCCTCCCCGCACATTGTTGACATCAATATTTCCGAGCGGCGTTTTTGGGCGAATGGAAACCAGGCCATTGCGGTTCTGCACTTCAACCGCGCCGCTGACTTCATCGAAATGAACTTCATTGGAGCGAGTATCAAGCTTGACGGGCCCGGCCAGCGCGGTGGCACGTATATCGCCGTGGCCCATGGAGATTTCGCCATCGAGCTTGGCCAGCTGAAAATCAGTGCGGACTGACTTGAAGTGGAGCGCCTGTCCAATATGGGAAAGCTGCACGTTGCCGTTGTATCCGGCATTAAAGTCGAGAGTACCGGTCACGTCAGAAACACTTCCGTCTTCAACGTCACCATCCACCTGAACGTTGCCGGTAATGGTCTTTGCATTCACTGAGCCGTGGCGCAAGTGCAGTGAAGTGGCGCCTTTTACATTTTCAGCGCTAAGATTGCCACGATCTGTGCTTAGGTCCACATTGCCTTCACGCTCAGATACGCTCAGGTTGCCGCGCCGGGTGGAGAGCGAGACAGCAAGCTTTTTGGGCAGCTGCAAGTCAAGATCGAAGCGCGTTTTTTCAAAATCGCCGCTGGTGAGGTCAAGCAGCCACAGATTCCCTTGCTGGATAAACTTGGGATGCGTAGAGTCATTCAGACGATTGGCGTTCTCCTGCGAGTCAGTGCGCACCGACTTGTGCACCACAGCGTGGACCTGATTGTCTTCACTTGGCGTGACGGTGATGTCGCCCTGGGCGGAGAGAATTTTTATTTCAGAGCCGCCGGCCAGGGGCTGGGCAAAGGTATCAGTGAAGTCATAGTGACTGCCGAACATATTGTCCCAGTCAGGGTCTGCGCCAATTTCATTGCCGATGCCCTGCCAGTTCCAGTCCGCCGTCCGTGTGACTCCAGTACCAAACATTATTACGAAGACCACGAGCACGACGGCGCCAGCGCCCAGTCGAGGCGTTGGTTCACCGTGCTGGCGCGCCCATACATACTCCAGCAGTTTGGCTACGCCCCAGAAAATGAGCAGAACGGGCCAGTAATGCACCATCCAGTGGCGGAGTGACTGGAAGGAAATAACGCCGGTGCTCCGCAGCAGGAAGAGAACCCCGATAGTAATAAGGACGATTGGACCAACGATGGAACGCGGTCGTGGTCGATAGTAAGGAACTTGTGGAGGCGCACTCATGGTTTCACCTGCGAATCATTTTGATCGGAGGAAGATGGCGGATTGTCCGCACCGGCAGCCCATTGCTGAGATGGCGGAGGCGGAGCAGCAGTGGTGGTTGTTGGCCACGCCTGAGCTGGCGGCTGAACGACAGGGCCCGCAATCCAGCCAGGTTGAATATGGCCTTCAGTAGAACCAGTGCGAGCAACGAGCAGCACGCCACCGATAACCAGAAGTAGCGCAGGTACGGCCTGATCAAATCGAATAACGTGGTAACTGTCCATCAGGAAGAGAATGCCCAGCGTGATCAATACCGCGGCTCCCATCAGGCCGTGAGCGCGACAGCGCGTGCACTGGCAGTTTCTGTTTCGGATGTAAGGCGTCATTGCGTACCTCCGGTGCTGGGCCGCGCGATGCGCTTATACGCAAGCCATATGCCCACGCCGATCAGGAACAGCGGCCAGAGGTTGTTAATGCGAAAAATGCCGAGGTTCTGGAGAAGGAAGAGCACTCCAAGACCAATCAGAACAATGGCGCCGATAGGAGCGTTGTCCTGCGGTGGCGGTGGAGGCGGCTCAACCTGCAGCGGCTGTGTGGGCTGCGTCGCTTGTGGCGGCACAGGCGGATATGCTGCGGACGTGTTGACGATGGGCGGCACGCCGGTGGAATGAATTTGCGATTCCTGGATGCCAAACATTTTGTCGAGGCCCAGAGGATCGGGCGCGGGCAAGCCGTGACGCTTCGCTTCAGCAGTCTTATAGGCCTCAAACGCCATGTAAAAGATGAAGAAGGCGATCATCCATCCAAACGCCCAGTGGATGTTGTTGGCCGCGATGATCAACATGACAAAAATCACCACGTGAGCAAAAGCCTTTACGAATTGGCCGTTATACATTGCCCCTACGCCAGGCACAAAGCCTAGTAATCCAGCAATAGTTGGGTTAGGCGCGCCGGGCACGCTGATTGCTGCCGCCGGCGGTGGCGGCACAGCGCCAGCCGTCGTTGCAGATGCTCCCTGCAATCTTGCAGCAATGCACGGTTCGCAATAGATGGCGCCCATGACGTCGCGTTTGCATTCTTCGCAAAGCGCTTTGCCGCACGTACGGCAGTACGCTACTGCCTGGGTCTGATTGTGTACGGCGCAGTTCATATCCGGGCTCCTTCATGCCACTCAAAAGTTTGGGCGATCAAACTACTATCGCGCTCCATGCTGTAATCTTCATTCTGTTTCTCGCGTCTTTCCGGCGACGACTTCCTGTTCTGTTGCCGATTCTCCCCGGGCTCAGTCGCCGGCGCCGCATTCTTTTTCAGCTCGCGGACTTTCGCTTGCACCTGGTAAACCAGCCGCAGGTTTTCGTAATAGCTTGTTACTCTGGCTTCGACGTGGGTATATCCCAGCACAACGTTTTTGCGCAGCAAGCTCGGGTTCGCGGCCATATTTTTCACGTCAGTAATTTTCACCCCAGCCAGCGTTAGCGTGATGCTGAGCGAAAAGAACGCCATCGCGAATGACATGGCAAAGCGTGAATGCAGCAGCCCGCCGACTTGCGGACTCATGCTCCTGCGCAGACGCTCCATCCATCCCAGCTTGGCTTCTTCCGCGATCTGCTCTGCCGTAGCTTCTTTTCTGCTTGTCGCCGCCAGGATGTTATGCATCAGGTTCTTTGGCGGCTCCAGCTCAGCCAGCCCCCGGACCATCACCATGCCTTCCAGCGCCTCAGCCAGCATCGGCCCGCAGACCTCGCAGCTCCGGCCATGCTCATCAAAGGCCGGCCGCATGTTGGAGGCCAGGGCGTTATCAAGCGCATCAGCCAGCAGCGCTTCAAACTCGCTGCATGCCATCCCGTTTTTTGCTTCGTTATTCATTGCTTGCCTGCCTTTTATTACGAGAAAGTAATCGCGCTAGTTCCATTCTTCCTCTGTTTATTCGCGACTTCACCGTTCCCTCCGGCACCCGCAAAACCTGGGCAATCTCTTTGTAGTCCATATCCTGTAAGTCCCTTAGAATCACTGCTTCCCGCAGGTCCGGACTGATCCTTGCCAGCGCCATCTGCACCATTTTCTGTGTCTCCTTGCTGGCCAGCCGATCATCCGGATTCGGCCTGGGGTCCTCCAACCGGTCACCCAGAGAGAGCGAATCGTCCTCTTCCCGCAGCCCTGCGTCTATTGAATCCGTCACCCGGTCCTGCTTGCTCTTGCGGAAATGGTCCACCAGCAGGTTCCGCGTCAGGGTGGTCAGCCAGGTGGTAAACGCCCCTTTTTCAACGTGATAGCTGCCCATCGACTTGTAAACGCGGATAAATACCTCCTGCGTCAGGTCCTGGGCATCGTCCGGGGAGTTGGTGAACCGATAGCACAAGTTGTAGATCCGCCTGTTATGCAGGCGCACAATCTCCTCCCATGCCGCGGCATCGCCTGCCAGGCATCGGCGAACAAGTGCTCCTGTTTGTTGCTCTTCCAAGCAGTCTCCCCGTTGAAAGGATACGTACCAGCTTGCGTTTTAGTTCAATGGACCTGGGTTGGAGCCGACGGTCGTTAGGTCGATTCTGTAAGTGAAAGGTTTACAGGAAACTATGGTGGGGCGCAAATGGGAAGAGTGCGACCATAAGGCTTCTTGCGATGTTCGCATAATCTTAGCTCTGGTCCGCCGACAGCGTAACCCGGGAACGGCGAACATCCCTTATCACATTTCTAAATCGACGATGACGGGCACATGATCGCTAAGACGCCCCCATTCCTCGAATGAACCAACCTGTACTGACTGCACAGGCCATACTTTCGGAGCAAAAATATAGTCAATATGAAATGGCCTGTCCTGGCGATGGTGAAAATAGTAAGTGGGACGCGTTTCGGCTCCCTGCTTCTCTCCAAAGTGCGTGTGATAAGCGCTGAGCGTGCCATAAGTCTCTAAAAGTCGGACAACCTCGGTGTGATTGCGCCCCGGACGCTCCTTGTCCCACCTTGCATTGCTGTTAAAGTCCCCTGCCACCACTACCGGCTTGCGATTAAACCAGGCCGCATGATCGGTTACGCATCGGTAAACCTGCCCAATGTAGTTATCCAGGTGATTTCCGGCTGGACAAGCCCATACCCCTACTAGATTGAATCTGATCGGTCCCTTGATTCGAATGGTAGTCACCCACTTGGCAAGAGGCTCATCTGAAGCCACAGCAGTCCAATCATTGCGGCAAAAAACCGCCAGGCCCTTCTG
>Ga0207687_10002465_pt1 | contig 12561 bp, 6 predicted proteins | sample KBSM54metaG_FD_184399 | JGI IMG/M metagenome (GOLD analysis project Ga0207687, IMG submission 184399) | Miscanthus rhizosphere microbial communities from Kellogg Biological Station, Michigan, USA - KBS M5-4 metaG (SPAdes) (version 2) | ecosystem: Host-associated > Plants > Roots > Rhizosphere >...
CGCGTACGCGGCTGATTGTGGATGAGCACATGGACTCTTATCCGCTGACCTACAAGCTGCAGTATTACGGGTATCACCCGGGCGTGGTGGCGTTGAGCTTTGACGACGGGCCTGATCCGACGTGGACACCGAGAATCCTCGATATCCTCAAGCGCGAAAACGTGCCGGCGACGTTCTTCATCGTCGGCGAGAATGCACTGACGCAGCGGCCCCTGCTCGAACGCATGGTGCGCGAGGGGCATGAGGTGGGCAGCCATACCTATACCCATCCCAATCTGGCCGGCGCCTCGGATGCCGAAACCGCGTTCCAGCTCAACACGACGCAGCGGCTGTTCCAGGCCTTTACCAGGCGATCACTCCGACTGTTCCGCGCGCCCTATTTCGGAGACGCCGAGCCGACCACGGCGGACGAAATCGAGCCGGCGCTCCAGGCGCAGAATCGCGGCTATATCTCGGTTGGGCTGCATGTCGATCCGGGCGACTGGAAGCGGCCGGGGGTGCAGGCGATCATCGACGGGACGATCGCCGGCGTGCTTGCCTCGAACCCGGAACGGAGCGGCAATATCGTGCTGCTCCATGATGCCGGCGGCAACCGTGCCGAGACGGTCGAGGCGCTGCCGCAGATCATCGATCAGTTGCGCGCGAAAGGGTATAGCTTCGTGCCGGTGTCGACGCTGGCGGGCATTCCCCGCGACGTCGCGATGCCGCCGATCTCGGCGAGCGACCAGGCAGCGGCCGAGGCCGACCTGTTCATCTTCGGCGCGCTCGGAGCGATCATCACCGCGCTTGGCTGGATCTTCCTGTTCGCGATCACCATCGGCATCGCGCGCGCCATCATCCTCTCGGCGCTGGCGCTGATCCAGGCGCGGCGCGAGGGGCGGACGATCTTCCCGCCGATCGACCCGACACGCTTCGTGACGGTGATGATCCCCGCGTTCAACGAGGAGACGGTGATCGTCCGCGCGGTGCACGGCGTGCTCGCCAGCACCGATGTGCGGATCGAGGTGATCGTGATCGATGACGGCTCGAGCGACCGGACCAGCGAGCTGGTGCGCGAGGCGTTTGCCGACGACCCGCGGGTGCGGCTGCTGACGCTGGAAAATGGCGGCAAGGCGCGGGCACTCAACGAAGGGCTGAAGCTAGCGACGGGGGAGATCGTCGTTGCGCTCGATGCCGATACGCAGTTCGAGCCGGTGACGATCGCGCGGCTGGCGCGCTGGTTCGTCGATCCCTCGCTGGGCGCGGTGGCGGGCAATGCCAAGGTCGGCAACCGGGTGAACCTCGTCACCCGGTGGCAGGCGCTCGAATATATCACCGCGCAGAATCTCGAACGGCGCGCGCTTGCCCGGCTCAACGCGATGACGGTGGTGCCGGGCGCGGTCGGGGCGTGGCGGCTGGCGGCGATCGAGAGCGTGGGCGGCTATCCCGACGATACGCTGGCCGAGGACCAGGACCTGACGATCGCGATCCAGCGCGCCGGGTGGCGGGTCCATTATGATCAATATGCGGTGGCCTGGACTGAATCGCCGGAGAGCTTTGCCGGGCTCGCCAAGCAGCGGTTCCGCTGGGCCTATGGCACCCTGCAATGCCTGTGGAAGCACCGCGCGGTGATGGCGACGGGCAAGCCGGCGGGGCTGGCGCGGGTCGGGCTGCCGCAGGCGATCGTCTTCCAGATCGTGCTGGCGGCGATCTCGCCGATCATCGACACAGCGTTGATCGTGAGCTTCGTGATGACCTGGATCGCGGTACAGGCGCATGGCTGGGCACAGACCCAGCATGATGTCGAGCTGATGCTGATCTATTGGCTGGTCTTCACCGCGATCGACGTGCTTGCGGCCGTCGTCGCCTTTGCGCTGGAGCGGCGGGAGAATTGGCGGCTGTTGTGGCTGCTGATCCCGCAGCGGATCGGCTACCGCCAGGTGATGTATTATGTGGTGCTGAAGGCGATCGCGCAGGCACTGCGCGGGCCGCGGGTTGGCTGGGGGAAACTGGCGCGGACGGGGCGGGTGAAGGTTTGAAAAGTCTTGCCCGGCCCCTCTCCTGAAGGGGCGGGGCTTGAGACTCAGAAACTCAGGGTCGTCTCGAGGAAGCCGTAATGGGTGTCGCCTGTCGCCGGGGCATTGGCGGCGGCGTGGAGGAATCGGCCCTTTAAGAGGGTCGTCATGCCCGCGCTCAGGCGGATTCGGTCGGGGCGGAGCCAGTAGCGGATGCGGCTGTCGAGCTGGGTGCCGGCATAGTGGCCAGCGCTCCCGGCAGGATCGCGCACGCCGGTGTTGGCGAAGCTGTCGGTTGCGCTGACCAGCCATAATGGGCGGACCGAGGCCATGAACTCCGTGCGCTTGCCGGGCTTCGCCTCGACGCGGAGGTCGGCGCTGACAAGGTTGGAGCGCGTCACCGCGCTATAGAGATCGGGTGGGCCGAACTCGAAGACGGTGTCGCCGAACAAGGTGTCGAAGCGACCATAATGGGGTGCGGCGGTGTCGCCGCTGGCATAATCGGCGTTGAGCGAGATGCGTGGCGCCCAGCCGCCCGCGAAGGTCTTGCCGATCGTCCCGTGGACGAGCCATGCCGAAACCCGGTGATCGATCAGATCGCTTGCGGCGGTACTGAGTCGGGTGGTTCCGGTCTGCCAGCTGCCCTCGAGTTCATAGTCGATCCTGCCCGGCTTGGGCGTGCGCGTGAAGCGGAGGCCCGATGTCAGCAGCCGCCGGTTGCGGGTTGCGAAGCCGGGCGCGTCACTTTCGATCAGGCGGAAGCTGTAGAGTTCGGCGATGCCGCCCATCACATTCGCCTTGGTCGCGATTGCGCCGAACAGCTGGCGGGCGCTGTGTTCGCTGTTCAGCGCGAATTTATTGTCGTGCACTCCGACCGCATCTTCGGGGAGCTTGGTCTGCGGCATCGTCCAGAAAGCGGTGAGCTTGTCGCCGGCGGTGGATTTCCAGTCGAAGCGCGCACCGGTGAAGCTGGTCGATGTGTTGCGCCACACCGGCCGCGCGACGAGGCGGCGCGAGCCAAGGTCCATGGTGAAGCGGCCGAGCTGCAGCGTGGTGCGCGGCGCGAGGTCGACAGCGACATAGGCCTGGATGGGTTCGAACACGTCGACTTCATTGCTGCTGATCGATCCGTGGCGGCGCTCGAAATAGACGCGCGAATCCTGGATCTCGGCGGCGATTCGGACCGGGCCGGTGCTATATTCAGCGAACAGGCCGCTGCGGAAGAACAGCGCAGCATCGCTGTCCACCACGCCGGGCCGGAATTGATTGTCGATCGCCTCGCCGCGGATGCGGATCACGGCATCGAGGGTGAGCTTCCCGTCTTCGGCGCGCGCCGGCTGAGCGGCGGCGCACGACGCCATCCCGGCGAGGGGAACAATCCATTTCTTCACACGAGACCCCCGGCCGATGGCGCGCCCGCCGCGCTAGGGTATAGAGGCGCAAACCGCCAGAGGGCTTGAGATGATCGGACGGGTGCTTCGCGCACTGATGCTGTTGTTGCTGGCTTTTGCCGGGCCGGCCGTGGCCGCGCCCGCACGGCCGCCGCTGGTGCTTGCCGCGGCGAGCCTGCAGGAATCGATGACAGCCGCCGCCGATGCGTGGGCGAGGAAGGGGCATCCCAGGCCGGTGATCTCCTTCGCCGCCTCTTCGGCGCTGGCGCGGCAGGTCGAGGCTGGGGCGACGGCCGACCTGTTCGTTTCGGCCGATGAGGAATGGATGGATGCGCTTGCTGCCAGGGGGCTGATCGTACCGGCGAGCCGCGTGACCTTTCTCGGCAACCAGCTGGTAGTGGTTGCTCCAGCCGGGAGCCATGTGCGGATTCCGCTCAAACCTGACCCGCTGGCGCGGGTGCTGGGTGCGGGGCCGCTGGCGATGGCGGATACCGAGAGCGTGCCCGCCGGAAAATATGGCAAGGCGGCCCTGGTGAAGCTCGGGGTATGGGATGCGGTGGCACCGCATGTCGTGCGGGCGGAGAATGTCCGCGCCGCCCTGGCGCTGGTCGAGCGTGGGGCGGCGCCGCTCGGGATCGTCTATGCGACGGATGCCAGGGCTTCGGGCAAGGTGCGGATCGCCGGGGTGTTTCCGGCCGGGAGTTATCCGCCGATAGCCTATCCGGTGGCGCGCCTGACGGCATCGACCAACGCGGAGGGTGAGGCGTTTCGCCGCTTCCTGGTGTCGCGCGAGGGCAGGGCGATCTTCGCGCGGTTCGGGTTTTCGGGGCGGTGATCAATATCCCTATCCCTCCTTCCATGCTTCCCCGGCGGAGGCCGGGGTCCAGTTGGGAAGGCTGTCGTGACGACGCGCAACGCCCGACCGCCGGCCTCCCCCAACTGGACCCCGGCCTTCGCCGGGGAAGAGGAAGCATTGGCCGGGAAGCTGTGCTTTCCAAACAGGTCCGGGGTGACGGTTGCGTGTTGGGCTGGGCCTTCGATGCTCAACCCTGACGAATGGACCATCATCCTGCTGTCGCTGAAGGTTGGCGCGGTGGCGATGGTCGTTACCTTGCCGATCGCCTTTGCGCTGGCGTGGTTGCTGGCGCGGGCGCGGTTTCCGGGGAAGTTGCTGGTCGATGCGCTGGTGCACCTGCCCTTGGTGGTGCCGCCGGTGGTGACCGGTTGGCTGTTGCTGATCGCCTTTGGGCCGCGTGGACCTATCGGCGGCTGGCTGATGGACTGGTTCGGCGTGTCGGTGCTGTTCCGCTGGACGGGCGCGGCGATCGCGGCGGGGGTGATGGCGCTGCCGCTGATGGTCCGCGCGATGCGCTTGTCGATCGAGGCGGTGGACCGGCGGCTCGAAGGGGCTGCGCGTACACTTGGCGCGGGGCCGGGGCGGGTGTTCTGGACGATCACCCTGCCGCTGAGCGTGCCCGGTGTGCTGGCGGGTGCGGTGCTGGGTTTCGCGCGGTCGATCGGCGAGTTCGGCGCGACGATCACCTTCGTCTCCAATGTGCCGGGCCAGACCCAGACCCTGCCGCTCGCCATCTATTCAGCACTGCAGCAGCCGGATGGCGATGCGATGGTGTGGCGGCTGTCCGCCATCTCGGTCGCCTTGTCGCTCGCCGCGCTGGTTGCGTCGGAACTGCTCGCGCGACGGGCGGGGCGGGGGCTTCATGTCCTTTGACGTGATGCTCTCGAAGCGGCTCGGCGATGTCGAGATCGCGGCGGTATTCGCGGACGGTGCCGACGAGAATGGTCGCGCGACCGTGCTGTTCGGTCCGTCGGGCGTGGGCAAGACCAGCGTGCTCAACATGGTCGCCGGATTGCTGGCACCGGATAGCGGATATGTCCGCGTCGATGGCGAAACGCTGTTCGATTCGGCGACGGGGGTGAATGTCGCGCCCGAGCGCCGCCGCGCGGGCTATGTCTTCCAGGAGCCGCGGCTGTTCCCGCATCTGAGGGTTGGCGCCAATCTGCTTTATGGTGCGGCCAAAGGCGCCGGGTTCGGGGACTCGATCGGCTTTCTCGGGATCGATCACCTGCTCGATCGCTGGCCGCGCAGCCTGTCGGGCGGCGAGGCGCGGCGGGTGGCGATCGGGCGGGCGCTGCTCAGCAACCCGCGATTCCTGCTGCTCGACGAGCCGCTCTCGTCACTCGACCGGGCGCGGCGCGAGGAGGTGATGCGGGCGATCGAGCATATCCGCGACGTCCGCAAGCTGCCGATCCTGATGGTAACGCATGATGCGGGAGAGGCCGAGCGCATCGGCACACGGATCGTGACGATGTAGTGTGCGATAGCGGACAAAGCGGCGTTCGCGATCGGACAAAATGGCCAAAGTGCGGGCCTGAAGGCGCGCGCTGGTTGATATCGGGTTGTGCGACTGTCTGGCATGAGTAATGCACTGGGACGGCTGCGGGACGTTCCCGCCCGTGCGTTCTGGTTGTGGAGTTTTCTGGGATGTCCGAGGGTCCAATGCTGCTCCGCTCTACGCTTGCAATCACCCTTGGCGCGATGCTTGCGGCGAGCGCTGCTCCCGCCCTTGCCGTGGAAAAGCCCGTCAACGGCAACGAAGCCGTGCCGGCGGAAAGCCAGCCCGAGCCTGCCGAACACAAATATTGCCTCTCCACTACCCTGCCGGGCGAGCCGATCGTTACCGGCTCGACGGCTCAGAAGCGCCAATGCCTGACCAGGGACCAGTGGACCGCGAAGGGCATCACTTTCAAGGCGAGATAAGCCTCCGACGTCGGGCGCGCGTGAGCGGCTGACGATCGGACGGCCCGTATCAACCCGCAACAAAAAGCCGCCGCCCGATCGCTCGGGCGGCGGCCTTTTCGTTGTCGAGCTGAACGGCCGGGATCAGCTGTTCAGATACTCGCCGGCATCCTCGTCAGTGCCGTGGCCCGACGGGGTCACGCTGGCGAGGGCGTCGCCGCCGGTATCGTCGCGGACGTCGCGCACCAGCTCGGCCGCACGCTCTTCGGCGGCGGAGCTGGGAGCGACGAGCGCAACCTCGGCGAGGCGGCGCTGCTGGACGCGGAGGGCCGCATCACGGCTGGAGGCTGCCACCCGGAGCCGATTCATGCCGGCGCCGGTGCCTGCCGGGATCAGCCGGCCGACGATGACATTCTCCTTGAGGCCGATCAGCTGGTCCTGCTTGCCCTGGACCGCCGCCTCGGTGAGGACGCGGGTGGTCTCCTGGAACGACGCCGCCGAGATGAAGCTGCGGGTCTGCAGCGACGCCTTGGTGATGCCGAGCAGGACAGGCTTGCCCTGTGCGCGGTTCTGCTTCTTGTCGAGCTTCGAGTTGATATCGTCCATCTCGTCGCGATCGACCTGCTCGCCGGCCAGCAGCGTGGTGTCGCCGCCGTCAGTGATCTCGACCTTCTGCAGCATCTGGCGAACGATCACCTCGATGTGCTTGTCGTTGATCTTCACGCCCTGGAGACGATAGACCTCCTGGATTTCCGACACGAGATATTCAGCGAGCGGCTCGATGCCGAGCACCTCGAGAATATCGTGCGGATCGGGCGAACCACCGATCAGGTTGTCGCCACGCTTGACGTAATCGCCTTCCTGGACGTCGATCACCTTCGACTTCGGCACCAGATACTCGACGACCTCGCCGCCATCCTCGGGCTGAATGCCGATCTTGCGCTTGGCCTTATAGTCCTTGCCGAACACGACGCGGCCCGAGACCTTTGCGATGATCGCATTCTCCTTCGGCTTGCGCGCCTCGAACAGCTCGGCCACCCGCGGCAGACCGCCGGTGATGTCGCGGGTCTTGGCAGCCTCGCGGGAGACACGTGCCAGCACGTCGCCGCCCGAAACCTGCGCGCCATCCTCGACCGAGAGCGTTGCGCCCGGTGCGAGCATGTAACGGCCGGCTTCACCCGACGCCGCGTCGAGCAGGGTCAGGCGCGGACGCAGATCCTCCTTCGACTTGGTGCCGGCGCGATATTCGATGACGACGCGCTGCGAGATACCGGTCGCTTCATCGGCCTGCTCGGTGAGCGTCTTGCCCTCGATCAGGTCGACATATTTCACGATGCCGGGGTTCTCGGTGATCACCGGCATGGTGAACGGATCCCATTCCGCCATCCGGTCACCCTTCGAGACGACATGGCCGTCATCGAACAGGACATAGGCACCGTAAGGGATGCGGTGCACCGCCCGCTCGCGCCCGTCCATGTCGACGATCGCGAGTTCGCCCGAACGGCTCAGCACGACGCGGCGGCCGCGCTGATCCATGATGATGCGAAGATCGCGATATTCGACCGTCCCGTCGGCAACCGCCTCGAGGTTCGACTGCTCGTTGAGCTGCGCCGCGCCGCCGATGTGGAAGGTCCGCATCGTCAGCTGGGTGCCGGGCTCACCGATCGACTGGGCGGCGATGACGCCGACCGCCTCGCCGATGTTGACCGGGGTACCACGGGCCAGATCGCGGCCATAGCATTTGCCACAGACGCCGATCTTCGTCTCGCAGACCAGCGGGCTGCGGATCTTGCACGACTGAGTGCCGATCGCCTCGATCTTCGTGATCATCGGCTCGTCGAGCAGCGTGCCCGACGGGATGACGACCTCGTTGGTCTTCGGATCGATGATGTCCTCGGCCGTGGTGCGGCCCAGGATACGCTCGCCGAGCGAGGCGATGGTCGAGCCGCCCTGGACGATCGCGCGCATTTCAAGCGCACGCTCGGTGCCGCAATCATTCTCGATGATGACGCAGTCCTGCGACACATCGACCAGACGGCGGGTCAGGTAGCCCGAGTTGGCGGTCTTCAACGCCGTGTCCGCGAGACCCTTGCGGGCGCCGTGGGTGGAGTTGAAATATTCAAGGACGGTCAGGCCTTCCTTGAAGTTCGAGATGATCGGCGTTTCGATGATCTCACCCGACGGCTTGGCCATGAGGCCGCGCATACCGGCAAGCTGCTTGATCTGGGCCTGCGAACCGCGGGCACCGGAGTGGGCCATCATGTAGATCGAGTTGATCGGGGCTTCGCGGCCGTTCGGCAGCTTCTTCACCGACTTGATCTCGTCCATCATGGCGTTCGCCACCTGGTCGCCGCAACGGCTCCAGGCGTCGATCACCTTGTTGTACTTCTCCTGCTGCGTGATCAGGCCGTCCTGATATTGCTGCTCGAAGTCCTTCACCAGGGCGCGGGTCTCATCGACCAATGGCACCTTGGCGTCCGGAATGATCATGTCGTCCTTGCCGAACGAGATGCCTGCCTTGAAGGCGTGCTTGAAGCCCAATGCCATGATCGCGTCAGCGAACAGCACGGTCTCCTTCTGGCCGGTGTGGCGATAGACCTCGTCGATCACGTCGCCCACATCCTTCTTGGTGAGGAGGCGGTTGACGGTGTCGAACGGCACTTTCGAGCTCTTCGGGAGACACTCGCCGAGCAGCATGCGGCCCGGGGTGGTCTCGTAGCGCTTGAGGTACTGGTTGCCCTCCTCATCGGTCTGCGGAACGCGGCTGATGATCTTGGTGTGCAGGGTGACGGCACCTGCCTCGAGCGCCTGATGGACCTCCTGCATGTCGGAGATCATCATGCCCTGGCCGGGCTCATCCTCCTTCATCATCGAGAGGTAATAGAGACCAAGCACCATGTCCTGCGACGGCACGATGATCGGCTTGCCGTTGGCGGGCGACAGGATGTTGTTGGTCGACATCATCAGGACGCGCGCTTCGAGCTGGGCCTCGAGGCTCAGCGGGACGTGCACGGCCATCTGGTCACCGTCGAAGTCGGCGTTGAAGGCCGAGCAGACCAGCGGATGAAGCTGGATCGCCTTGCCCTCGATCAGCACCGGCTCGAACGCCTGGATGCCGAGACGGTGAAGCGTCGGCGCGCGGTTGAGCATGACCGGGTGCTCGCGAATGACTTCGTCGAGAATGTCCCAGACTTCCTTGCGCTCCTTCTCGACCCACTTCTTGGCCTGCTTCAGGGTCATGGAGAGACCCTTGGCGTCGAGGCGGGCGTAGATGAACGGCTTGAAAAGCTCGAGCGCCATCTTCTTCGGCAGGCCGCACTGGTGCAGCTTGAGCTCCGGACCAGTCACGATGACCGAGCGGCCCGAATAGTCGACGCGCTTGCCGAGCAGGTTCTGGCGGAAGCGGCCCTGCTTGCCCTTGAGCATGTCGCTGAGCGACTTCAGCGGACGCTTGTTGGCACCGGTGATGGTGCGGCCGCGGCGGCCATTGTCGAACAGGGCGTCGACGGCTTCCTGCAGCATGCGCTTTTCGTTGCGGACGATGATGTCCGGCGCGCGCAGCTCCATCAGCCGCTTCAGGCGGTTGTTGCGGTTGATCACGCGGCGATACAGATCGTTCAGATCCGAGGTCGCGAAGCGGCCACCGTCCAGCGGCACCAGCGGGCGCAGTTCGGGCGGGATGACCGGGACGACTTCGAGGATCATCCATTCCGGGCGGTTGCCGGAATCGATGAAGCTCTCGACGACCTTCAGGCGCTTGATGATCTTCTTGGGCTTCAGCTCCGACTTGGTGACCGCGAGCTCTTCGAGCAGCTCCTTGCGCTCGCCCTCGAGATCGAGGTCCTGGAGCATGATGCGGACCGCCTCGGCGCCGATGCCGGCCGAGAACGCGTCCTCGCCATATTCATCCTGCGCGTCGAGCAGCTCGTCCTCGGTCATCAGCTGGTATTTTTCCAGCGGGGTGATGCCGGGCTCGATCACGATGTACGCCTCGAAATACAGCACGCGCTCGAGCTGCTTGAGCTGCATGTCGAGCAGCAGGCCGATGCGCGACGGCAGCGACTTCAGGAACCAGATATGCGCGACGGGAGCTGCGAGCTCGATATGGCCCATCCGCTCGCGGCGGACCTTCGAGACGGTAACCTCGACGCCGCACTTCTCGCAGACGATGCCCTTATACTTCATGCGTTTGTACTTGCCGCACAGGCACTCATAGTCCTTGATCGGGCCGAAGATGCGCGCGCAGAACAGGCCGTCACGCTCGGGCTTGAACGTGCGGTAGTTGATGGTCTCCGGCTTCTTGATCTCGCCGAAGCTCCACGAGCGGATACGGTCAGGCGACGCGATGCCGATCTGGATCTGGTCAAAGGTCTCGGCCTTGGCGACCGGATTTGCGAAGTTGGTCAGTTCGTTCATTCTGATTCTCCATTTCCCCTCCCGCTCGCGGGAGGGGCTAGGGGAGGGGATGTCTCGTGGGAGAGTGCCTGATGACAGGCCCTCCCCCGACCCCTCCCGCAAGCGGGAGGGGAGAAGGGTTTATTCCGCCGCGATCGCGACGCCGTCGCTGTCGAACTGCTCGACGCTCTTCAGCTCGACGTTCAGACCCAGCGACCGCATTTCCTTGACCAGCACGTTGAAGCTCTCGGGGATGCCGGCCTCGAACGTGTCGTCACCCTTGACGATCGCCTCATAGACCTTGGTGCGGCCGACCACGTCGTCGGACTTCACCGTCAGCATTTCCTGCAGCGTGTAGGCGGCGCCATAGGCCTGGAGTGCCCAGACCTCCATTTCGCCGAAACGCTGCCCGCCGAACTGGGCCTTGCCGCCCAGCGGCTGCTGGGTGACGAGGCTGTACGGCCCGATCGAACGCGCGTGGATCTTGTCGTCCACGAGATGGTGAAGCTTGAGCATATAGATATACCCAACCGTCACCTTGCGATCGAACTGGTCGCCGGTGCGTCCGTCGAACAGGTCCGACTGGCCCGAGGTGTCGAGCCCGGCGAGCGTGAGCATCGCAGACACGTCAGCCTCGCGGGCGCCGTCGAACACCGGCGTCGCCATCGGCACGCCGCCCTTCAGATTCTCGGCGAGATCGATGATCTCCTCCGGCGTACGGGCGTCGATCTCGGCATGATATTGCTCGCCGTAAACCGTCTTCAGACGATCGCGGACCACTTCGGGCATCTGGCCGGGCGTCGCGTCCGGATTGGCTTCGCGCCATTCCTCGAGCGCCTGGGTGATCTGCCCGCCCAGGCCGCGCGCGGCCCAGCCGAGATGAGTCTCGAAGATCTGACCGACGTTCATGCGCGACGGCACGCCCAGCGGGTTCAGCACGATATCGACCGCGGTACCGTCGGCGAGGAACGGCATGTCCTCCGCCGGCAGGATGCGGGAGATAACGCCCTTGTTGCCGTGACGGCCGGCCATCTTGTCGCCCGGCTGCAGCTTGCGCTTCACCGCGACGAAGACCTTGACCATCTTGAGCACGCCCGGCGGGAGCTCGTCGCCCCGCTCCAGCTTTTCGCGACGATCATGGAACTTGTCGGTGATGAGCTTCACCGCATCGTCATACTGGGTCTTTACCGCTTCGAGGTCGCCCTGAACCTTGTCGTCGGCGACGGCGAACTTCCACCACTCATGGCGGTCGACGCTGTCGAGAAGGTCGGCATCGATGACGACGCCCTTCTTGAGGCCCTTGGGCGCGGCGGTTGCGGTCTGGCCGAGCAGCATCTCGCGAAGCCGCGACCAGGTGGCGCGGTTCACGATCGAGCGTTCGTCGTCCGAGTCCTTCTTCAGGCGCTCGATTTCCTCGCGCTCGATCGCCATCGCGCGCTCGTCCTTGTCGATGCCGTGGCGGTTGAACACCCGGACCTCGACGACGGTACCGGCAACGCCCGGCGGCAGGCGGAGCGAGGTGTCGCGCACGTCCGACGCCTTTTCACCGAAGATGGCGCGGAGGAGCTTTTCCTCCGGCGTCATCGGCGATTCACCCTTGGGGGTGATCTTGCCGGCCAGGATGTCGCCCGGCTCAACTTCTGCGCCGATATAGACGATGCCCGCCTCGTCGAGGTTGCGGAGCGCTTCCTCGCCGACGTTCGGAATGTCGCGGGTGATGTCTTCCGGCCCGAGCTTGGTGTCGCGCGCCATGACTTCGAATTCCTCGATATGGATCGAGGTGAAGACGTCGTCCTTCACGATACGCTCGGAGATGAGGATCGAATCCTCATAGTTGTAGCCGTTCCAGGGCATGAACGCGACGAGCGCGTTGCGGCCCAGCGCCAGCTCGCCGAACTCGGTCGACGGGCCGTCGGCGATGATGTCACCGGCACGGACCGCTTCGCCCACCTTCACCAGCGGACGCTGGTTGATGCAGGTGTTCTGGTTCGAACGCTGGAACTTCATCAGCGTGTAGATGTCG
>Ga0207687_10002466_pt1 | contig 12557 bp, 10 predicted proteins | sample KBSM54metaG_FD_184399 | JGI IMG/M metagenome (GOLD analysis project Ga0207687, IMG submission 184399) | Miscanthus rhizosphere microbial communities from Kellogg Biological Station, Michigan, USA - KBS M5-4 metaG (SPAdes) (version 2) | ecosystem: Host-associated > Plants > Roots > Rhizosphere >...
CGGTGAGGGTGACGAGGGCCCCGCCGCCGCCCTTCTTCTCCAGCCAGCGGATGGCCCGGTCGCCGTAGAGCATCCCGAGCAGGTAGAAGAGCGGGTCGCTGAGGGTGCGGCGGACGAACCCCACCGCAAGAAGGGCACCGGGTCGACGTTCCGGGCCAGGACGAGCATGCGGTTGCGGGCGTCGAGGGCGATGAGCAACAGGGGGTGGCGGGCGGCGAGGGCGGGGATGAAAGCGGAGGCGACGGTGCCCGCCGTCGACAGGATGACGATGGGCGTGACCAGCAGGATCAGCGTGCGGCGGGACGGCTTGGGCAACTCCTCGGCCGCGGGGGCGGTGGGCGTGGCGTCGCCGGCGCCCGTCTCGGCCGGCGCCCCCGGCGCGTCCCGCGCGTCCGGCTCGGGCTGGGTCTCGTCCACCGCCTGACGCTACGTGCTGCGACGACCGGCGACGGCGCAGGCGGCCCGCAGGTGGTCGACGAGGGCGGCGTACGGCGTGGCCGCGTTGAGCCCGCTGGTCGAGGGCATGACGTAGGCGGGGGCGCCGGCGAACGGCGCGTCCTGGAGGCCGGGGCGGGCCCGGCGGTCGACCGCCGCCCGCCAGCCGGCCAGGCCCACGAACAGCACCAGGCGGGGCTGCAGCCATCCCACCAGGGCCCGTACCCGCTCGGCACCGGCCCGGTACTCGTCCCGGCCCAGCTCGGCCGCCGCCGCCGTCGCCCGCTTGACCAGGTCGGTCATGCCGATGCGGTCGACGTCCAGGGCGTGGAGGGGGTCCTTGGCCCGGGTGACGAGCCCCGCCTCCACCGCCGCCCGCCAGAAGCGGTTGGTCGCGCCGGCGAAGCCGAATCCGGCGTCGGCCGCCACCACGCTCGGGTTGAGGCCGCACACCAGCACCCGCATGCCGGGCCCGACGGTGTCGGCCAGGGTCCGGGCCCGGAGGGCGTCGACCCACAGGCTCTCGCCGACCACCGAGGCCCGCTCGACCTCGAAGCCGGCCCCGACGATCACCGCGGCCACCTCCTCCGGCTGCCAGCGGGCGAAGTAGCGGCCGGGCAGGTCGGGGTCGTCGTCGGGGCCGACCACGCCCTCGCCCTCGCCCGGCCACAGGCTGAGGGTGAGGGGCGCGCCGACGTCCATCGCCCACTGGAGGCGGGCGAGGGCGACGGGCAGGCTGGCCTTGGGCAGGTGGAGGTGGCTGTGGCGGGAGAACGCCCCGCCCAGGCCCCGGTGGCGGAAGGGGAGGGCGGTGAGGTCGGCCCGCACCAGCCTCGCCCCGCTCGGGAGGTGGGCCCGGGCCCGTTCGAGCATGGCCGCCGACAGGTCGAGCCCGACCACGTCGTCGCCCAGGGCGGGGGCGTGGCTCCCCGGACCGCACCCGGCGTCGAGCACCAGCCGCCCCGGGAGGGCGCGGGCCAGGAGGGCGGCGGCGCGGGCCTGGTGGCGAGGGGGGCGCAGCCGCTCGTACTCGTCCGCCTTCTGCTCGTAGACCTGGCGGGTGCCGGCGTCGGTCGTCAGGCCACCTCGTCGGCCCGGGCCACCACGGCCGGTTCCACCCTGGCCGCGGCCGCCGCCAGCGACGCCGGGTCGCGGGTGGCCACCGCCGCCCCGAAGGGCAGGGCCGCCTTGACCGCCCGGGTCGCCCACGCCAGCACCAGGGGCCCGTGGCGGGCCTCGACGCCGGTGTCGACGGCCGCGCCCGACGCCAGCTGCACCGCCGCCCGCCGAACCCGCTCGGGATCGGGCGCCATCCCCGCAGCCCGGGTGCGGTGGACGAGGTGGGAGGCGATCAGGCCGAGCTCGTCCGCCCCCCGGCTGACCGACGCGTAGAGGGCGGGGCCGACGGCGGCGATGATCCACATCGGCGTCCGGCGGGCGAAGAACTCGAGCTTGCCGAAGCGCCGGGCGACCTTGGCCGCCAGGGCCGTGGCGGCGGCGGTGCCGATGGCGGGCGTCCCCGGACGTTCGGCCAGCAGCCGGGCGAGGGTCGTCTCGTCGGCCACCGGGCGGGGGGCGGCCACGGCGGCCTCCGCCGCCCGCCGGGAGAGGGCCCGCATCGGGGCGTCGACGGCCTCGGTCAGGCCGGAGGCGGTGAGGCTGCCCGCCTTGGCCAGGGCGGCCTTGAGCCCGTTGACGACCGCGCCCACCGCGGTGTCGTCGGGCGCCGGCTGCGTCATGCCCCGCCCCCTACCCGGGCCGCCCCCAGGTCACGCTGGGGGAGCAGGTAGAGCACGGCCAGGGCCCCGTTGATGGCCAGGCTGAGGGGCACGCTCCACAGCGCGACCAGCGTGGCGGCCAGGTAGCTGGGCACGCCGAAGCGGTAGCGGCGGGTGACGGCGGCCGCCACCGCCTCCGAGCCTGGCTTGATGAGCCGGTTCCCGGTGGCCGCCACCCGCCACATGAGGTTGAAGAAGACGGCGGTCACGACGAACGAGCCGTTGTAGAGGACGGCCGCAGTGCGCTGGTCGGCGCCCGCGTGGCGGAGCTCCTCGGCCAGGATCTTGGTGGGGAAGGGGACGAACGAGACGCACAGCAGCAGCAGCAGGTTGGCGACCACCAGGCCGTGGGTGCAGCGGTCGATGAGGACGAAGTTGGTGTGGTGGTTCGCCCACATGATCCCGATGACGAGGAAGCTGAGCACGAAGGCGACGTAGCCGGGCCACGCCTGGCCCAGGCGGCGCGACAGCGGATCGCCGTTGTCGGGTGGCAGTCGCACCTCCAGGATGAGCAGGGTGATGGCGATGGCGAACACCCCGTCGCTGAAGGCCTCGATGCGCTGGGTCGTCACCCCGCCAACGGTACGAGGTGCGACGATGTCGGGGCGGAAGGGGGCACCCATGGCCGAGGGGCGATCGATCCACAACCCGGTGACGGGCGAGACCTACGTGGCGACGGTGCGGGGGGCCGCCACCGGCGGGGCGTACGTCGAGGGCAAGGGGTTCCTGCCCGTCGGCACCCGTCCTCCGGGGGTGCACCGCCATCCCAACCAGGACGAGCTGCTCACGGTGGTCACGGGCCGGGTCCGGGCCGTGATCGGCAACGACGAGCGCGACCTCGGCCCGGGGGAGACGGCCTTGCTGCCCCGGGGGGTGTGGCACGACTTCAAGGTCGTGGGGGACGAGCCGGCGGAGACCATCGTGCGGGCCACCCCCGCCCTCGGGCTGGAGCTGATCCTGGGCACGCTCGTCGGCCTCGCGGTCGACGGCAAGACCGACAAGAGGGGCCGTCCCCGGCCGTTGCAGGGGGCGGTGATCGGGCAGTTCTACCGGGAGGTGGCCGAGTTCAAGTTCCCCCCGCCGGCGGTGCAGCACCTGCTCCTCCCGGTGCTGGCCGCCATCGGCCGCCGCCGTGGACTCCGTCCGTACTACGAGCGCCACTTCCAGCCGGGTGAGATCGAGGAGATCCTCACCCACTGGGCCCTCCACCGACCCTGGGCCGGCAACCGCCGCCCGACGTTCTGAACGCGGGCGGCGGTTGCCCTACGGGCCCCGCCGGATCACGTGACGGTGACGGTGACCAGGTTGATCGGGGATCTTCTGCCCGCGGTGGATGCCGGTCAACCCCCTGTGTGGCGGGTGGCTGGACGACCATGGACCCGGCGGTGACCGCGGGCTAGCTTCCGGTCGACCTCGGGAGGGGGGACGCAATGGCCGAGTCGGGCACGGTGAGGGTTCCCGAAAGCCAGGCCGAGGCGGCCGTCGCCCGCCCCGGCACGACGGGGATCTGCCTGTCGGGCGGCGGGGTCCGGGCCGCCGCCTTCGGGCTGGGCGCCCTCCAGGCGATGCAGGAGAACGGTATTCTCACCGGACCGCACAAGGCCGACTACCTGGCCGCGGTGTCGGGTGGGTCGTACATCGCCACCGCCCTCACCCTCGTGGCCAAGGGCGGGCTGCCGGGCGAGCCCGGCGGGGAGATGGTGGAGGCGGCCGCCGATCCGTTCGCCCGGGGCACGCCCGAGGAGCAGTTCGTGCGCGACCACACCACCTACCTGGTGCACGGACCCGGGGGCCGCCTGGTCTACGCCGGGCGGGTGCTCGGCGGCATCTTCCTCAACGTCGCGTTCCTCGCCCTCCTGCTGCATGTGGTCTTCCGACCTGCGGGCTGGGTCTACGGCGGGCTGTTCCCGAGCCTGCGGCGGACCTTCGCCGGCGACGACGTCAGCGTCCACCTCCCGACGCTGGCGTGGATGGCGCCGGCCGTCCTCCTCGGATTGGGGCTGGTGGCGGGGCTGGTGCAGATCGCGGTGCGGTGGAGCTCCGACGGTGTGCGCACCGGGATGGTGCTCTGGACCGGCCGGCTGCTGAAAGTCGGCCTGGCCCTGGCGGTGGTGGTCGTCGGCCTCCCGCTGCTGCTCGAGCTGATCCGGGACGTGGTGGCCCGCCTCGGGGGCACGGGCGGGGCGTCCGGGAACGAGGCCCAGGCCACGGTGCGATCCACGGAGCGGCTGGGCCTGGCCGTCGGCGGGGGCCTGGCCGGGGCCGTCGCCACCGCCCTGTGGGCGTTGCGGGCCCGCGCCGTCTCGCCGTCGACCGTCGAGGGTGCGGGCCGGTGGCTGGCCAAGAAGGCCCGAGCCCTGGCGGGGACGTTCCGGGTGTTCCTGCAGAACCTCCTGGCCACCGTCTTCGGGCCCCTCCTGCTCCTCTCGGCGGCCGTCTTCTTCCTCAACCTGGGGGCGGCCAACACCGTCGTCGACGGCGACCGGCGGGGGACGGAGATCGCCTGGGTGGTGGCGTTGGCCGTGGTCCTGGCCACCCTCTACTACTTCGCCGACCTGGTGTCGTGGTCGATCCAGCCCTTGTACAAGCGCCGTCTGTCGGACACCTTCGCCCTCCGCCGGGTGCGGGGCCCCGACGGCCGCCTGCACGTCGAGCCCCGGCCCTACTCCGCCCTCTACCGGCTGTCGGACTCCCAGCCGTCGCACCTGCCCAAGTTCCTCATCTGCGCCGCGGTCAACATCTCCGACTACGGGGCCACGCCGACCGGGACGAACGTGGGCGGGTTCGTGTTCGGGGCGGACGAGATCGGCGGGCCCGTCACCTACCCGATGCCGACGTCGATGTACGAGGCCGCGGTCGGCCGCCGGGCCCGCGACTTCACCCTCCCCGCGGCCATGAGCATCAGCGGGGCGGCCATCTCGCCGTCGATGGGCAAGATGACACGTCCTCCACTGCGGTTTCTCCTGGCCCTGCTCAACGTGCGCCTCGGGGTGTGGATCCCCAACCCCCGACGGATCTGGCTGGCGAACGAGATCGGCGACCGCTACGACCGCCAGCTGGCCGACGACGGCAAGCGCCAGGTGATCCCGATCAACCCCCGGCCGGCCTACCTGCTGCGGGAGCTGTTCGGCCGCAACCACCTCGACTCCCGGTTCATCTACGTGAGCGACGGCGGCCACTACGAGAACCTCGGCCTGGTCGAGCTGTTGCGGCGGGGGTGCACCACCATCTGGTGCGTCGACGCCTCGGGGGAGGCCATCGACACGTTCGGCACCATCGCCGACGCCGTCTCCATCGCCCGCTCGGAGCTGGCCGTCGACATCGACATCGACCCCCGGGTGATGTCGCCCGACCCCGCCGCCACCGGGAGCGGGGCCCGGTTCGTCCGCCGGACGCACGTGGTGTGCCCCATCCGCTACCACGACGGCACCGAGGGGACCCTGGTCCTCGTCAAGGCGGGCGTCCCGGAGGATGCGCCGGTCGACGTGCTCCAGGCCCACCGCCGGTGGAAGCAGTTCCCGTGCGACCCGACGTCGAACCAGCTCTACACCGCCCAGCGCTTCGACGCCTACCGCAGCCTGGGCTACTTCTCCACCTGCCGTGCCTTCGCCGACCCGGCCGCGGCCGCGGCCGTGGCAGTCGCGCCGGCGGACGCCGATCGGCCGTCGTAGGGCGCCGGCGCGCGGCGGGTGGGCTGCCAGCGGCGACAATGGCGGGCATGACCCCGAACGACGTGATCCAGGCTCTTCGCACCGGCGACCTCGACAGCATCGACGCCGCCATCAAGCCCGAGCTGCGGGAGATCGTGGCCGTCCCCGCCGTGGCCCAACTGTGGGCGGAGGCGAGCGAGCACCTGGGCCCCTTCGTCGAGGTGGGCGAGGAGGTCGTCATGCACGACCTGACGATGGTCTTCGAGAAGGGGGTCGCCCATCTTCAGGTGGTCTACATCGGCGAGGAGATCACCGGCGTCACGATGCGCCCGGGCCACCCCACCGCCCGCTACGGCGAGTGAGCCGCGCCCGCCCCTGAGTCGACCGGCCCATTGACGGTGGCTGGGTACAGTCGCCCGGCCGCGTTGCCGATGGGTTCGGCATGAAGCTCCCCGGCGTACGCTTCCGGCACGTGGTCGTGGCCCTTGCCTCCGCGCTCCTCTTGACGGCGGAGGCCTCCACCGCCGGCGCGGCGGCGACGGCGCCGAGGACGGTGGCCTTCTCGGGGTACTCGTGGGCGGTGAAGGCCAGCCCGGGAGTGGTCGGCCCGGGGCCCAACTACTTCTCGGACAGTCCCGAGAACGTCTGGGTCGACGACGCCGGCGGGCTCCACCTGCGCATCACCCACCGCGACGGCGCCTGGCAGGCGGCCGAGGTCGTCGTCGACCGGAGCCTCGGGTACGGCACCTACCGCTTCGACCTCGCCTCGCCCCTCGGTCGGCTCGACCCCAACGTCGTCCTGGGCCTGTTCACCTGGAGCGACGACGCCGCGTACAACCATCGCGAGATCGACGTCGAGGTGGCCAGATGGGGGAACGCGGCGGCCGCGTCGAACGCCCAGTACGTGGTCCAGCCCTCCGGCCGGGCCGGCAACCTGCGGACCTTCGCCCTGCCCGACGTCGCGCCCACCGTCCACGAGTTCACGTGGGCGCCGAAGGCGGTGACGTTCCGCTCCGCGACCGCCGCCGGCACCAACATCGCCGGTTGGAAGTACACCGGCCGCGACGTTCCCCGATCCGGCAACGAGCGCACCCGCATCAACCTGTGGCTCGCCCGCGGCAACCCCCCGACCGACGGCGCCGAGGTCGAGGTCGTCCTCTCCAACTTCACCTTCACCCGCCGCTGACCGACCGGGCCCGGGCTCGGTCGCCGTCACTCCACCGCCAACGCCGGTTCCCCCATCACGCCGGCGGACCAGGGCCGCATGGTCGCCAGGCCCCGACCGTCACCCTCGCCACCCGCCCTCCGCCCCGTCTCGACGGCGGCCGCGAGGAGGCGGGCCATCCCCAGCCGGCCGGCGGTCGCGGCCGCGTCGCGGGCCAGGTCTGCGGCCCGGCGTCGGGCGGCCGGCTCGCCCGTGGCCAGCAACGTCGCCGCCAACTCGCACTGCGTGTAGGCCGACCACGGCGCCGCGCCCCAGCGGGTGTTCTCCTCGATGGCCCGGACCTGCCACCGCTCGGCCTCGTCGAGTCGGCCCTCGGTGAACGCCAGCATCCCGAGGTAGCGGCAGGACGATCCCCAGGACTGGCGGTCGCCGGTGAGCACGTTGCGGCCGGCGAACGGCAGGAGGAGGTCGGTCACCGCCGCGGCCCGGTCGCGGTCGTCGAAGAAGGCGCACAGCTGGGCCAGCATCGCCATGGCCGCCAGCCACGAGAAGTCGCGCCGGATGCGACCGAGCTCCTCGCCGGTGAGCGCCTCGAGCTCGGCCCGGGCGTCGTCGGTGCGGCCCAGGTCCGCCTTCACCAGGGCGACGGCGGCCCGCCAGGCAGGCGACTCGACGAACTCGACGGCGAACGCCTCCAGCACCGGCTCGATCTCGGCCAGCCGCCTTTGCTCGAACCGAACGAGGGCGAGCTGCACCCCGAACACGGCCATGGCGTCGGGCTCCTGGGCCCCCTGGCCGATCTCCAACGCCTCCAGGGCGAGGCGCTCGGCGTCCTCCAGGCGACCGGCGCACAGGGCCCGCATGGCCCGGAAGCGGCGGGCCTCCCACCGGGCGAGGGGCTGGCGGAGCTCCTCGGCCAGCGTCTCGACCAGCCCGAGGGTGGCGTCGGCCGCGGCGACGTCGCCGGCCTCGAACTGGGCGATGAACACGTACTGGTTCCCGAAGAACCGCAGCTGGCGGTCGTCGAGGGCATCGCCGAGACGCACGATCTCGGTAGCGGCCCCCAGCCGTTCGTCGAGGTGGTCCGGGCCCCAGAGGGCGAGGCACCGGCTGATGAGGGCCGAGGCCAGCGCCTGCTGGTCGCCGAGCCGGCGGGCCATGTCGACCGCCTGGCGCGTGAGCGCGTCCCGGCGCGCCGCCGCCGGCTGCTGGTAGTAGAGCTCCTCGGCCAACAGCCCGAGGAGCTGTGCCCGCAGGGCGGTGTCGCCCTCGCCGATTCGGACCAGCGCCTCCTCGAGCAGGCACAGGGGACGGTCGCCGAACGTCCCTCGGGTCGCGTGCCAGGAACGCAAGGCGCCCCCACCGAAGGCCAGGACGGCCCGGGCGAGGAGGCCGTCGTCGGCCGGGCCCAGGCCCCGGGCCCGCTCGGCGGCGTCGAGCAACGTCGTTCGGGCGCCGGGGACGTCCCCCGCCCGCCAGCGGGCCTCGCCCAGCGCCAGCAGCAGCCCCACCCGAGGACGCTCCGCCCCGTCGCCCGAGCCGTCGAGCGCGGCCACCCCCCGCTCGTACCAGTCGACCGCCTCCTCGTACGCCAGCGAGGCGGTGGCCGCGGCCGCGGCCCGGGCCGCGTGTTCGGCGGCGACGGCAGGGGCCACGCCGCCGTGGATGCCGAGGAGGAGGTGATGGGCGATCACGGCCGGGTCGGTGGCCGTCCTGAACGCCTCGACCGACGACAGCAGGTGGAGGCCGATCCGAGCGTGGAGGCGGGCGCCCCGCAACGGGCTCAGCCCGGCGTAGACCGCCTCCCGGACGATGTCGTGTGAGAACCGGTAGCGCCCCACCGCCTGCCGGTCGGCGACCGCCAGACCGGCGGCCTCCACCTCCTCGAGCAGGTCGAGCGCCGGCTCCGGCCCGTCCCAGACGCCTTCGACCACGGCCGCGTCGAACTCGCGCCCGGCGGCGGCGGCGACGCCCAGCAGCCGCTGGGCCGCGGTCGACAGGCGGGCGCACCGCCGGTCGACCACCTCCCGCACGCCGTCGGGGATGCCGAGCGACTCCATCGGCGCCGACGCGAACAGGCGGTCCTCCGCCTTCAGCAACCGGACGACCTCCTCCACGAGGAACGGGTTCCCGTCCGTCCGCCGGTGCACGGCCTCCGCCAGGGGGCCGGGGGGGACGCCGGTCTCGAGCTCGATCATCCGCCCGACCGCCGCCGGCGGGAGGCCGGTGAGGGCGAGGCGTTCGGTGGCCCGCTGCCGGGCGAGGTCGCCGAGGACGGGGGTGAGGGGGTGGTCCCGCGCCACCTCGGCGTCGCGGTACGTCGCCACCACCAGCAGCCGGGAGCCGGGCAGCTCCCGGGTGACGTGCTGCAGGAGGAGAAGGGACACGCCGTCGGCCCACTGGAGGTCGTCGAGCACGACGACGGTCGTCCGGTCGCGGCCGAGGCGGCGCAGGAACGAGGTGGCCGCCTCGAAGAGGCGGAGGCGGGCAGCGTCGGGGTCGGCGGACGGGGCGGGATCGGCGGCGCCGGCGGTCGTCCCCGCCGGCAGCACCTGGGCCAGGAGGGAGCGCTCCCGGCCGAGCAGCTCGTCGAGGGTCTCCGGCGCCACGCCCGCCGCCCACCGACGCAGGGCCGCGGCCCACGGCCCGAAGGGACCCCCTCCGACGTCCTCGAACGACTGCCCCCACAACACCCGGCCCCCCCGGGCTCGGGCGACGGCGGCCAGCTCCTCGACGACACGGGTCTTGCCGACTCCGGGCTCGCCCCGCACGAGGACCAGGCTTCCCTCGCCGGCCGCCGCCCGCTCGAACCGGCCGACGAGCGTCGCCAGCTCCTCCTCCCGGCCGACGAGGATTCGATCGGGCGCACCAGCCGTCGCGTCCGTCGCCGCCGCCTGGGGGACCCAGTCGAGGTCGGCGGCCTGGTCGAGGAGGCGACCTTCCAGCCGCCGCAGCTCGGGGCTCGGGTCGATCCCCAGCTCGTCGGCCAGGGTCCGCCGCAGCTGGCCGAACGCCCGCAGCGCCTCCGCCTGGCGCCCGCACCGGTAGAGCGCCAGCATCAGCTGGCCCCACAGCCGCTCCCGCAGGGGCTCGGCCTCGACCAGGGCGGCCAGCTCGTCGACGACGTCGCGGTGGCGGCCGAGGGCGAGATCGGCGTCGACCCGATCCTCGAGGGCGGCCAAGCGCAGGAGCTCGAGCCGCGCCGTCCAGGCCTGGGCGAAGCCGTGGTCGGCGAGCTCGGACAGCGCCGGTCCCCGCCACAGGCCGAGGGCGTCGCCGAGATCGCCGGCCGCCGCCGCCACGTCCCCCGCCGCCAGCCGCGTCCGACCCCGCGACGCCAGCTGCTCGAAGCGGAGCGTGTCGACCTGTGCCGCGTCGACCCGGATGAGGTAGCCGGGACGGCGGGTGACGACCAGCTCGGCCCCGCCCCCGTCCGTCTCCTCCAAGGCCTTCCGCAGCCGGGAGACGTGCACCTGCAGGGCAGTCGTGGCCGTCGGCGGCGGCTCGTCGCCCCAGAGCTCCTCGATCAGGCGCTCGGCCGACACCACCTGGTTGGCGTGGGCCAGCAGGCAGGCCAGGAGGCAGCGCTGACGCGGGCCCAGCCCGCCGACCCGTTCGCCGGACCGAAGGACCTCGAAGGGCCCCAAGAGTCGGAATTCCAGAGCCATCGGCCGCTCCCCGAGCCCGCCAGTGTAGGTGCCTTTAGGGACTTGTTAGGGGTTCGTCGGAGGGTGGGCGTCACCAGGTCCGACACCGACGTCGGGCCTCCGAGGCGGAGGTGCCACGCCATGAACATGACCACCCGGAGTCGTCGAGGACGACTCGCCCTGTCGTTCGCCGCCCTGGCCTGCGCCGCCGGCGTCGTCACCAGCAGCCTCGGCGCCACGGCCCCGGCCGCCCGATCCTCGTCCGACCGGTCGACCGCCCCGTCCCACACCGACACCTTCACCGCGTTGGACGACGCCCGCCTCTGGACCGAGCTGGCGGCCTCCGGCGGCCAGGCGGTCGTGGGTCTCAAGGCCCCGGGTGCGTCGCAGGGCATGCGCGACGGCGCCATCGTGATCGATCCCACGTCGTGGGCGGCGGCCAGGAACGCGGTGTCGTCCTCCGCCGGCGTCACCCTCCTGGCGGCGGACGACGTGCGGCCCAACGTCACCGTCCGCTTCGGCAGCCAGGCGGCCATGAGCGCGGTGCGGCACCTGCCCGCCGTCGAGTTCCTCGAGCCCCGCCTGGCCCGGGTGCAGCCCCACGCCCCCGGCGGCGGGTGCACCGGCAACGCCTACAACGGCGACCCCGAGGGCGGCGACGTCTTCACCGGCACCCCGGCGACGGTGACCCCCGGCGACAAGCTGTCGGCCAACTTCAACATCTCCCGCGTCCAGGAGGCGTGGCAGCGGGGCGCCACCGGCGCCGGCGTCACCGTCGGGGTCGTTGACACCGGCGTGTTCTCGACCCAGAGCCAGCTCCAGCCGGCGGACTGGAACGACGGGATGAGCTCGGGCCGGACGCTGCTCGCCATCGACGTCAGCGGCTCGTCGACGATCTCCGACGAGTGCAACCACGGCACCCGCATCGCCAGCACCGTGGCCGCGCCCCGGGACGGGGTGAACATGGTCGGCGTGGCTTGGAAGGCCAACCTGGTCACCGTCAAGCACGGCAACGACGTGTTCATCGACATGATCGAGACCGATGCCGTCACCCGGGGGATCCGCGCCGCCGCCGACAACGGCGCCCGCGTCATCGAGATGGCGTTCGGCACCGGGAGCTGGCAGTACGACAACATGAAGCAGGAGATCCAGTTCCAGAACGCCCGGGGCGTGCTCTTCGTGGGCGCCGCCGGCACCGAGTACTGCCTGGAAGGCGTCGTCTTCCCGGCCAAGATGCCCGAGGTCCTGGCCGTGACCGGGGCGACGGCGAGCGGTGGCCGCGACCCCGCCTCGTGCGGCGGGCCCGAGGTCGACCTGGCCGCGGTCGTCGACGGCAACACCTTCGCCTCCGGCCGGAACACCAACGACATCATCACCATGGGCGGCAGCTCCGGGGCCAGCGCCATCGTCGCCGGCGTCGCCGCCCTCGTCTGGTCCGAGCACCCCGAGCTGACCAAGGACCAGGTCCGCAGCCGGCTGATCGCCTCGGGTGGCGGCTGCTGCGCCTCCGACATCGGCAACGGCATCGTCAACGCCTACAAGGCGGTGGGCGGCTTCGACAGCCTGGGCATCTCCGGACCCACCACCGTCGACCCCTACGCCTCCTACACGCTGACCGCCCAGCCCCAGGGGGACGGGCCCTTCACCTTCCAGTGGAGCAACGGGGCGACCACCCAGTCGATCTCCGCCACCGCCGGCGGCCCGAGGACGTCGAAGACCTTCTCCGTGACCGTCCGCGACACCCGGGAGAACAAGCAACTGTCCGCCTCCAGGACGGTGTCAGCCAAGGAGCCGATCGACCGCTGCCTCAAGTACTGCCCGTAGCGCCGGGCACCGATCCGGAAGCGGCGACAGGGGTTCCGGGAGCCCCTGTCGCCGCTTC
>Ga0207687_10002475_pt1 | contig 12542 bp, 6 predicted proteins | sample KBSM54metaG_FD_184399 | JGI IMG/M metagenome (GOLD analysis project Ga0207687, IMG submission 184399) | Miscanthus rhizosphere microbial communities from Kellogg Biological Station, Michigan, USA - KBS M5-4 metaG (SPAdes) (version 2) | ecosystem: Host-associated > Plants > Roots > Rhizosphere >...
GAGTTTCAAGAATCGGCGGAGGCGGACTTCGATAGGCGGGGAGTTCGGCGGCTGAGGCTCAGAACGGATGACGAGGGTGAACCGGTCGGCGCTGGATTTCATCTCCGCACCCCCAAACCGAGAGGGGGGTTTTGCGCCTTTTGCGCATGGTTTCCTAGGGTAAATTCCCCCGTATAATCCCCGGTGAAATTATATAGATAGATAGATATTAAAGTAATATCACTTTTTAAGGGCCTAAGCGCAATATGCGCAAAAGGCGCAAAACCTACTCGGTTTTGTCGTTTCATTGCCATCCCTCCACAATTTTGGGGTTCACATGGAAGAATCTCGATGGCCGTCCGGTTTTCCCCGATTCCGCCTGATGAGGTTCGAAAATCAGATTGTGATCGATCAAGGCGACGATGCCGGGCTCGATATCGGCGACCTGTTTGAACTTGCTGCGGATGGGCATCCAGGCTTCACGCATGGTGAACTTCGCCGCCTGTTTTGCTTCGATGTTCTTCCAGATGCTGCGCGCCGCGTCATTGCTCTCATCGGCCCCCATTAAGTCAAAAGCTACGATGGCGTGTTCGAGCAGATATTTCGCCAACTTGATCGCCCGCTCCATGGTGTCTTGTTCCACCTCCAAAACGGTTTCGATGCAGCTTGCATACGTGGCGCAATGCAGGAGGCCGGCGATTCTGGCTGTCGCGCCCGGGCATTTGCCGCCCCAGTCTTTGAGATTCTCCAGGCGGCCGCCCTCCCTCATCATCACCTCAACATCGCGCTGCCACGCCTTCCATGCCCGCCAAGCGCCATCAGTGAGCCTGAGAACGCGGGGAATCTCAACCCCGTCGCTGTTCATGCTTGCCGGCACATTGGCTAGGGCGGTCACCTCTTCGTTGTAAATGGCGGCGACGCTGTCGGGCACTGGGTGCGGTTCAAGATGCCGATAGCCGAGTTTCGAGGCGGGAATCGAAAAGATGAACCGGGCCAAAAGTCCACGCCCACGAAAGCCCTTGTTCTTCGTGAGGCCGGCGACGACATCGGGCTGCGGTGAAAGGCCGATGGTGAGCGCGGGATGGTTCAAAATGACCGACGGGCGCGAACCGCGATCGACGCGCACGTGAGAACCGGCGTGACTCTGCAGAAAGATATCGAGGTTTGGAATCGAGGAATACCGCCCCGCCATGCCGTCGAAGATTCCGCCTTCATCGCTCAACAACCCCAGGCGTTCATCGTTGTCGGCAAGCATCGTGCCCAAATGTTCGGGCGTCACATCCTGAGAAATCAGCCGCGGGACTGTCGGTATGGGGATCTGCTGGGATTCGAGTTGGGCAATCTCATCCTGCATCTTCTTAAAATCGATCGGGTCATCCTCCTTTTTGGCCTTTGAACGGAGCTCGCCAATCCTGGCGTCGAGCGTTTTGCGTCGCGACTCCGCACCCGCTTTTTCCTCACCGATGCTCTTGGCCTTCCCGCGTTCCCAGAGCAGCAGCGGCAGAGTCAACGGCGCGGTGACCGCCGTCTTGCGATTGCCGCTTTCCATCGCGCAAACGGTCCAGATATTCAACGGCTCAAAATAGCCGACCTCCGGCCGAATGCTGAAACGACGCTGGCAAACCGTGCCCAGTACCGCCAACGCATACATCGAGGGCAACTCCGGCGGCACTTCATTCGCGATCGACAGCGCGGTGATCATTTCGCCAAGCCAACCGGGAAAGATGTCATCGGGGAGAGGCGGGGCGTTTCTGGCGTCGAGGGGAATCGGGTCGCCAATAACAGCGTCCTTTTTCACCTGCGCTGCCTTATCTGCTAACGAACTCTCGATCTCTGCGGCTGTGTCAGGGCCTAGCCGCTTCTCCGCCTTCGCAGCAAACGCCTTTCGACTGGTGGGGTTGTCGATTGAGACTTTTCCTTCGAACAACTCATCATCTGGAAAGTCCGCATCAATAATTTTGACGGTGCAACTGATGTCGCCATTAACAGAGATGCCTGAGTAATGCAGTTCAAACCGGCGCGGTTTTGGTTGGGTTTTCAAGCGACCTCCCGAGACGATGGTGCATTGGTGATGATGGGTTTTGGCGGCGCTGAAAACGTAATTTTTGTATCCTGCTGGTGGCAGATTTCGGCGAAGCGGTGATGCAGCCAATCGACAGGAATCCCACTGAGCCTCGAGAGTTTGCTGAGGATCATGCCGATGCGAACGATGTTGAGTTTCCCCAGTGCCGGCGGCGGGACATACATCGGGCCGTGCTCATCGCAGGCGTCTGCCCATCGCTCATGAACATCAACCAACGCCGCGGCACATTCGCGGGTGATCGGCGGCTGTCCCCAATGTTCCATCGCAAAATCAACAAGGGATTCGTCCGACCAGTCAGCGAGCGGGGCCCAGTGGCCGAAGTGCGTCAACGCCATTTTGCACAACACCAGCGTGGCGGTTCGATGCTCTTCGTCGGGATAACGTCCGCTATCGACGATGATTTCGGCGGCGCTGTACATCCAGCGCAGATCGTCCTGGCTGATGTGCAACGGGGTACATCCCTCTGATCTCGCTATGGGTACGCCGATGGTGGGATTTGCGAGGATTGACCCGACTAGTCCCCACTCGACATCCGCCAGACCGACTGTGAATGATTGAGTGTTCAACGGGTACCCCGTGCTTCGATGAGGTGAAGCTGTTCGCCGCGAAAGCGAATGATCCGAACATGACCGGCGGCGGATAAGGCATCGGCGCAGGCGGCGAAATGCGAGCCGGCGCGGACAGCGGTTGTGCGAAGCCGTGCGATTTTCAACAACAGCAGCGAGCCGCGTAAAAGAGAATTCGGGAAATCGTCGATGGCATTTTTGAGGGAAAGGGGCTTATAGTGGTGCATGACAGTTCACGCGCCGTTGCTTTCCTGCCCAGGGACAACGGCGTTTCTATTGGGGGATGGGGATTACCGACGCGCAGCGAGTTCGCTGTTTGACGTGGCGCTGTTCTCTTCGATGAAAGCGTCGAGGTCGGATTTGCGGTAAAGAACCTTTGCTCCAAGCTTGGTAAACCGAAGCTTCGGCGTTCCCCGTACCGCCCATGCCGCGAGAGTCGCCTGCCCCAGGTTCAGGTACTTCGCAGCTTCGGGCCGAGAAAGGAATTCGGACGTGGACGATTTTGGTGGATCAGCAGTAATAGTGCTCACCCACGCCTATTTACACACGAAAACCAAGGCAACAACAGTCATTTTCGTGTTTCCGGTCTCTTTTCCGTTTTCGGTGCTATTTCCGTGCTGATTCCGTGCTGATTTCCGCTTCCGCTCAATTCCTGAATGAACTCAGTTGCTGCCTTGCGATGTTTTGTGGGGGCTTTCGATTCCAGCGAAACCATCCCCGCTATTCTAGTTGCTTCTTGGTCCGTGAATCGAAAATGCTTTGGTAGCCGCTTGGGATGTCCTGCCGCAATTGTGTACTTTCTCAGTGTCTTTTCATCCATGGCCAGCTTGCCAGCGAGTTCCTTCACGAGCCACCTTGGTCCCATCGGCGGGGCGACTGCGACTTGAGCGATTTGGCCAGGCGACCGAATAGCCAACGCGATCCCAAACCGCTCTGCGAGGTTTTCCAAGTCAATGCTTGTAACTGATGACAAAGTTAAATTGGCGGCGGCGACAATAGAATCCCGCTCACTGCTCGTTCCATAGACAGCATAATCACGCGCCGCCTTCGCCGCCCGCGCTATGTTCCGCAGAGGAATGAGCGACTCGTTATCCATCTGGAGTGCGGGGGAAATCACGATCAGATAATTAGCTGCGAACAGCAAATCCTCCCGATGCACGTCGAGGCGTTTGACCCTTTCCAACGCCATGCCTTGTATGGCGGGGTGGCCTGTCAACTCACGGATTACGTCGCCGTTTTTTTTAAACCAAACCCATTCCGTCAAGAAAATCCCGAGCGCCTGCGCCGCCATGCTCAAATCAACCGACATTTTGCACCTCGTTTGATGGGCTGCCTCCCCGACGTTCACCGAGGTGCGGATAAACGTCAGGGAAGCATTCGACCGCTGGCCGGCGGCCTGCCCATCGGATTGATTACGTCTTTTTCTTCGTTCGCTTCTTTGCGGTTTTCTTTTTCGTCGTCTTTGCCGGTTTGTCTGGCTTCTTCAACATCGCCGCCACCGCGCCGGTTACACTCGCGCGCACTGGATCAAGATGGAGGCGTGAATAAATCTGAGTCGCCGCGGAATTTCGATGTCCGAGCGATCGGCCGATGACCGGCAACGACGCGCCCATGCCAGCCTGCCAGCTTCCCAGCGTTCGCCGCAAATCATGCAGCCGCAACCCCTTCAACTTCGCCGCCTTGAGGATGGCGGCCCAAGTAGCCTTTGGATCCTCAAGGTGACCCGATGCCCCGCGGCCGGGGAAGATGAAACCAGATTCATCGCCGATCCGCTTTTTGACGATGTCGATCGCCGCCCCCACCAGAGGAATTGTCATCGGTTCATGGTTCTTTGATGCGGTGCCTGGAATCTTCCACGTCGCTGCGGTGAGGTCGATTTGATCATCACGCATTGCCGCCACATTTGAACGCCTGGCGCCGGTGAACAGGGCGAGGTAAAGGAAATCGCGAATCGTGGGGTTGACGTCCGGAGCATCCATCGCCGCGAATAGCCGCGGGAGTTCGTCGGGTTGTACAAAGCGGTCGCGAGTGGTTTCCCGGAAGAGTTCCACGCCGGCATCGGTTACCGGATTCACCCCCAGCCTTGCCCAGCCGTATAGTCGGCGGAGAAGTTGAATAGCGCGGTTGGCGGTAACGTGGCCGCGCTCGCGTCCGATCTTCGAATGCAGGGCACGCACATCAGCGCCAGTGATGCCGCCGACAACCTTCCGATTCTTCCAGTCCTCGAAGCAGGTATCAAAGCGGGATAGGTCCGTCTGTAGCGTCTTCGCCTTCAACCTCACCTTGGCGTGTTCTTTCTCCCAGCGATCGTAAAGCTGCTGGAGCGTGTCGGAACGCCGCGAAGCCCGCTTGAGTGCCTGCGGGTCACCGCCCGAGACGAGTTCGGCGTTGAACTTTACCGCCTGCTTGCGGGCGAGATCGATCGCCACTTCGCGCCCGCCGATGCGAATCCGCTCCGTGCGCCCTGCGATCTTGCGCACCAGGTAAAAGCTTCTCCCGCCCTTGCTGGTGAGTAGATACGCCAGCCCGGGTGTCTTGGCGTCGTAAACGTAGACCCGATCCTTTCCCGGCGGACAGGTGAGCCGCGCGAGCGCATCCACCGTGAAATTGATCTTCTTGGGCAGTGACTTTGTGGACGATGAGTCAGCGAGTCGTAAAAGTGCCATGGCCGCCGTTTCCGCCCGGTGCAACCCCGGTGCAACCGAAACCATCAATCTCCATCGATACGCGTCGATTGAAGACGGGCGAAATCTACGGGAAAAAGGCTATATCTGCAATGTTCATACAATTCTGTCGATTAGCGTATATCGCGAGGATTTCTGTCTACGGAACCGAAGGTTGCAGGTTCGACTCCTGCAAGCTGCATTAGATGGGATAAGGACTTATGGCGGCGAGCTTTCCGGTGCTATTCAGTTAAACAAATCCTTCCGTTTCTTCTCCGCCACGCCAATCCGAGCCGTGCTGAATTTCGAAACAGGCTGCACTGGTTTAACAGGCGTAGGCTTGGCTGCCACTACCGGCTTTGGGGCCGCAGCTTTCGCCGGAACCACTCCGGCCTTAATCGCCGTCGTGGGGGCTGCGATCACAGTCGTCGTCGCCTCTGGAGCCGCAAGCGCCGCTCCGCCAACCGGAACTGCCGCCGGCGCCGCAAGCGTGTTGCCATAATTCTGCGCCACCGTCACCAGATCGCTGAACCCCACATTCCCGTCGCCGTCCATGTCACCCGTTGCCAGCATCCCGCCGCCATTGACGCCGTAATGCTGCGCGATGGCCACCAGGTCGCTGAACCCAACCGATCCATCCCGATCCGCATCGCCATTCAAAAACGAAAAATCCACCGAAGAATCCTGCGCCAACTGCGAATTGCCCGAGTCATTTACCCCGCTCGCGTGCAACGTTGCGTGATAATATCCATCAGGCAAAGTGTTGAAACTCCACGTCGCCGTGTAAGTTGATGCATCCCACGAAAGCGCAATCCCCGCTGCCGGAAGATCCTGATTCGTGTTCAGATTATGCACCGTCAGATCGCTGACCTGCAGGCTCGCCGAAACATCCTCGCTAAACACAATCGAAACTTTTCGCGGCCCGGTCTGATAAATAAACTGGTTCGAGCTCGCCGCCGGGGGCAAATTCTTTACGCCGGGCGATCCAATGATCTGCGCCGAAGATGTCCAGTTATTCGGATCATTCCCATAAGCCAGCGGCGATTTACGAATCAGCGAAGGCCCGCCCTGATTCGGCAGCGTGGGCCAAAGCCCGCCCACGCCATAACTCAACCGATCGACATTAATATAAGGCACAAATCCGCCTGCCTCAGGCGTGCCAGGCCGCTGCAAGCTGATCTTCTCCCCAGAATTATCCAGGAAACCATGCATCGGCCCATAAACCACCGTCGCGGCCGGTAGCGAATTCGCCCCATACGCATTGTTATAAGCCGTGCGGAAATCAGTGGGCAGCAGATTGCTGATCACCACATACCCATTCGCCGGAATCGTTGCGCCAAGCGGGAAAGAGAATGTCACGCCATCGGTAATGCGCCAGGTGTTTGAAGAATTCGCCGGATCGTAAAGCGGAACCGGCGCATTGGTCGTATTCCGCAGCTCGATATATTCCAGATTCGGATTCGGGAAGATTAAATTAGGCGTCGCCCCCGTGTACTTAACCACCGGGCCATACATCACTTCATTGATCACGACGGGCGAAGTCGCCGGGCCGCTGTTGGCCGTTCCAGGCGTCGCACTCGTCTGAATCACAAAATCAGTCGCCCCATCCGATTTTACATATCGCCCCAGCGTCTGGCCGACACTCGCCGCGCCATAATCCTGAATCTCGCGATAACCCAAAAGCGCCCCATCGCCATCAGCCTGCGAAAGCGAAACAGTCGTCGCGCCATTGCCATCGAGGCTAAACGGAATCAGCGCCGCAGCATTCCCCGCCTGCCCATAGCTGGTTTGCTCATTCAGCAGTAGATACCCATTGGCAGCGATAATCGTCCCCGCTGGGAACTGATACTTTTTTAGCGAAATCTCATCCGGCAGAACCGCAGTTGAACTCGCGCCGCTCAAAAACCAACCCGAAATATCAATCGGCGCATTAGTAGTATTCGCCAGCTCAATGAAAGAACTATTCGCATTAGCCGTCTTGGCGCCAATCTCATTGATCACCACCGACCCCGGATTCATCGCCGGCACATCGATATCCGGATCACCGCCAATAGCATTACTCGCCCGCCATCCAAGCTTGCTGTCGGATAAACTCACCACCTGAGCCGGATCGCGCAGCACGAGCGAAAATCCTTCCCCATCCGCCTGCGGATACCAAGAATCGCTGTAGTTGAATGCCTGAATGACATCGCCCACAGGCCCCCTGAACGTCACCTTCTCGCCGCTGTTATCAAGACTCCCGCTGAAAGTCCCCGCCACCGCAAGCTGATTTCCGTAAACCGCCTGAAACGCCGCGAGATTCGAAACGACAACCGTCCGCGCACCGGCCGCAAGAATCAAATCCCCAAAGGTGAAATTCACACCATTGGTAAAGCTGTAATTCTTAAGATTGATCGGCGAAGCCGTGATGTTCTGAACCTCGATATACTCCAGATCATTAGCCGAATAAATCGACCCGGCAGGGGGGTCAGCCGGGTGATACATCAATTCAGTAACCCGTACGCCAGGCGGGGTCGGAATCGTAAACGTCGCATCCGTAATCGCGCTCCAAACCCCACCAGCGCTCCGCGCCCGCACCAAAACCCGCGCCGAAACATTCAGCGGAATCCCATTCCCCGAATTGTAAATCAGCGCATTAGGATTCAACCCGCCGCCCGGCAGGCGCGGATCAGATCCATCCAGCGTGTAATAAATCGTCCCGGCGGAAGGATTCGTCAGGTGCGCCACAAACCCAACCGGAATCGCCCCGCCAAACTGCTCCACAAATTCCGGCGCGCCCACCGCCGGATAAATCGTAAAATTGACCGTCCCGTCGCCCATTCCTTGAGACTTAAGCTGCCCCAGCAACGTCGCCGAGCGGCCGGGGAAAAACCCATTCGTCACGTTCGCAATCGCCGCCTGCCACGTCGAGTAAGTCAATGCCGCTGCGACTTTCGAATCGCCCCACCGCGCCGATTCACCCACAATCGCCCGGTTAATCTCATCGCGCCGCTTGTTAAACCGCGCCAGCGTCGCCGTCGTCGTCAGCGCCCCGCCATTGAACAGGAACTTATGCACCCGATCCGCAGCCACCATCCGAAAGTCCGGATTGTAAAGCAACTGCTGGAAAATGATCTCAGGATTGCTCTTGGTAAAGTCCGTCGCGCCCGTTCCGATCGGCCCAAGACGATTAGCCCCCGCATCCAGCAGCGTGTGCTCCGAATCGTGCGCGAAAAACTGAAACCCGATATTCTTCGTCGTGTGATTCCAGATCGCGTAAAAATTATTCGGAACGCTGGGCCCGTCATCGTTCCCCGTATAAAAATTCACCAGCATGTAGTCAATCAGATCATTCGGATCGAGATACACCGGATAAGCTGGATTGCGCGTTCCATCTGGATTGTTTCCCAGTATTTTCTGATACAACGTGTTCGTGTTCTGCCCCGCGTCAGCCGTCGATTTAATCTGGTTCGCCATTATCCAGAACGCATTCCAACCCGTGGTGTTTCCGTCCGTCGCGTTGATCGTATACCCAAGCTGCGGGTCCACCTTGATCGTGTCGTAATCGTCAGGTGTTCCGCCGTAATAGCTCGACGCGTTATCCGCCTCAGGTCGTTCGTCCGTGTTGTAAATGCCCCAGTACTGCCCATCGATGTACAGATTGTACATGTCCCCGCGCTCGGTATTATCCCCCATGTCGTATTGCGTATCGCGCGAAAACTGGTCGCGGAGGCCGATGAACAATCCGCCATTCCCTTCAAAACTCCATGAGTAATTCTCAAATGTGCGAATGTCAAAGCCGCGCGTGTTATCCGTTCCGTTTTCGCTCTTAAACAGTGGATAGTTGAGCGTACTGCTTCCATACGTGTCGCGCAAAAGCACGCGCAGACCATGCTTTGGATTCCCGGTGCTCCGGCTATATCCGCCACGCAATCGCAATCCAAAATTCGTCTGAAAACCAGTGCTGCCGTCAGGATTAATCAACTCCAACGAAGCAGGCCTCTCCCACGCAATCCCAGAACCACTCGGATTTGAATAAAGACCCGTGCCGCCAAACAAATTCGTTATATCCGTCGCAATCGACAGCGTCGGAATCGTCTGCAGATCATTCTTAATTGTCGCCCCGTAGATCGGATTATTGACCACGTCCGGATCCATTCCGTAATCCGTAGTGTTGGGCGCCCAACTAGCGGGCCAGCCCGGCGGGGGAGTGCCCGTATTACTGTTGCTCGCCGATTGCGTAATCACATCCGTCAGAAAAATATAAGTCTGCGTATCCACATCCGTCGGCAGATACCCATTGCGGAACGCCGCTGCCCGGATCGTACTGGTCTTGTTGATCGTGATCGGCGCGACGTAAGCAAACCCCGTCGTGGCGGTCGGTGTCGAGCCATCGGTTGTATATCGGATCGTTGCCCCGTGGATCGTGTCGGCGCTGCTCAGCACCAGCGGAAACGGCGCGGAATAAAAGCCGCGGTCGTGATCGAACTTGGTGTCGGCCACTTGCCCAATAAACGCGCCGGTGTTGGCGCTCTTGGGCGTCGATGGCGAGAAAAACCGCGGCACGTCAATGGTCGACGTTACCCCATCCAGCGTCGCCAGATTCAAAAAGTCGTCATCCGATGCCCCGACATTCAATCCCTGGATCGCCAGCACATTCAATCCCGCATGCAGATAAGCCTGCGCGTTGGGAATGCTGAAATCCTGGAACAAAACCGCCTGCGTATCCACATGCGATTGCGTCGCCGCCGAGCTGAACGACAGTGACGCGGGGGCATTGGCACTGGCCACCTGCTGGCCATTGAGCCAGGCGACAAACCCGTCGTCATACTTCATGTGCAGCAGCAACGACTGATACGCCGGCAGATCTTCCGCAGCGATATTGAACGGAATGCGCACATACGCCGACGCATTGTGGGTGTACATCGGCGTCTGCAGATTCAGCCCAAACTGCCCGGCAAATGGCACATTCGGCGGCGCAGCGGTCACCGCCCAGCCAAACGAGCCGTTACCCAATAACGCGAACGATGTGTCCACCGTCGATTTGGCGCCGCTGGCGAGGAACACCTCAAAGTTATCAGGCCCAAACTGCTCGAACATGTCCACCTGGATCGATGTCGCCAGCGGGCTGGAAACCGTGAACGTGCCCAGCGTATCAGCCGACTGACGCAACTTCGACCAGGTCAACTGGCTTGGGGTCGACGTTGAATAGGTGTAATCCTCCCCAAATCGGCTGGAGAAGGTGACCCCCGGGATGGTGAGCTGAAACCCTTCGTTGGAATTGACGCCGATGGTGTAAGTGCCGGCTGGAATCGTCACCTGCGCCGTGGCGCGAATGGCATATTCCGTGCGAGTCGCCGCGGCGCTGCCATCGAGCACACCCGCGCCGTTGGGCAGCTTGTTGTTCTCGCTGAAGTGCCCGCCGTCCACATAATCGATATGGTTAATCGGCGTAGTCGTATTATCCGAAGCGATGGTAAAACCCGTCGTGTTGCCATCCAGCACCGTCTTGGCAACGGCAATGTTCGGAAAATCACCCGTCGAAGCGCGAATCATCCGCACATTCCAGCCATTGGGCGGAGGCGGACCACCCGCGGCATCAAACCCCACCCCGCCCGTCCCGGCCAGCCATTCCGGCCCGGTATCGACAAAGGTCTCGCTCTTCCAGTTTGGATCGGCAATATCGAATGAATTGTTGGTCGGAATGGTCGCTTTAAGCGACGCGGTGGGAGAAATCAGCGGCAAAGTGTTGCTCTGCTGAATGATTCCGTAAGAAATATCGCCGCTCTGCGCCGGATAAGGGGCAAATTCATTGGCAACAGTATTATCCGGCTTAAACAACCCCAGATACTCCCCGCTCGAAGCGAGATTGAAGTTGGTATGCATGATGGCGGCGGGGTTGCTCAGATCCTTGGAATCCGCCGCCACGACCAGATACCCATTGGCGGGAATGGTCGCCCCCGCCGGAAAGGTCCAGGTGGTCAGCGCCGCGCTGTCTTTGAGCATCCAGCCCTGCAGATTGACGGTCGAGACGGTGGGGTTGTAAAGCTCGATCCAGTCGGGATGAGCCCCGGGAAACGCCGGATCGGTAAACCCGGTGTTGTTGTTCGCCATGAACTCATTGATGACCACACCCGTCGCCAGCAACCGCCGCTCTTCCAGCGCCTCAACCACGCTGCGACAAAGAAAAGGGGAGTTCAGACCCGACCCATTCGACAAGCTCAGGGCAGGCCGAGATCTCGGCGCTCCCCGCCCCAGAGCCCGTTCAACCGCCTGGGCAAGCCTGCGAACTCGAGATGACAACGTAAAAGCCTCTGGGCGCGCTCCTCGATGCATTCGTTGCTCCTCCAGCCGGTCCTTTTTTGACCCTCATCCTTACTCCGTTCCCATCTTACACGGCAAAGGGCGTTTGCACGATCTTAATATTGCTGAGTTTCAAACAATACTTGCCGCGATCGTGAATAAACCGCCTCATCCTTGGAAAAAGGTAGTAAAAACATTGCATCATCTAAAGGCTTTGCCAGAATTTTCTTGACTATACGCTAACCTCCTGTCTAATCTAGGCGCTACTAAAGTGAGGCGAGTAGGGTAACGTGGGCACCACGTGCCCTTTGACTCCAGCAGTGGGTCAAAAAAGTGAAGGGCCGACGTTGTCGGCGGGTGAGTAAATCATTTCCAGGCGCATCCAACCGATGCGCTCGTTCGGAGGACACTATGGCGCGCATCGGGCACATCAATCCACGTCGGAATTTCGTCTCTACACTTCGTAAACCAGCAATCGTAAAGGCCTGTCAGGCCACCTTGGAAAACCTGGAAGATCGCAGGTTGCTTTCATCGGTGATCGACACCGGTCCCTTGTCCGCCCACGAGCGGCATCTTGCCCACGTTCGCCACTTGACCCATATGAAGCTTTCCGCGCTTCCGATGAGTTCGGGGGTTGCCGGTGCGAGTGGCGCATCGGCCGCTGTTGGGTCGGCTCCGATTGCCGCTCCGCTGCCGGCAGGTGGACCAAATAGCGTGATCCAAGCTGGCCTCGATGCCACCAGCACTCCCTACGCTGCGTTTCGAGCCGTCGATGGCGTCACCATTCCCACTGCCGGTGTTAATCCCGGTTGGACGGTGATCTCCGGTACCGCATCCAATGGCGCTGCGAACTTTCCCAGTGCAGGCCCTGGCGCTCCCGTCCTCCAGGCGGTGCGAACCGATGGCCTGGTAACCAATGGCCAAGGAACCGTCTCGTACAAGGTTCACTTCAACGCCCCCGGCCAATAC
>Ga0207687_10002478_pt1 | contig 12537 bp, 9 predicted proteins | sample KBSM54metaG_FD_184399 | JGI IMG/M metagenome (GOLD analysis project Ga0207687, IMG submission 184399) | Miscanthus rhizosphere microbial communities from Kellogg Biological Station, Michigan, USA - KBS M5-4 metaG (SPAdes) (version 2) | ecosystem: Host-associated > Plants > Roots > Rhizosphere >...
GCGCTTGGCCTTTTCGGCGGAGAGCGCGGCGTCAGCGGCGTCGGTGCGCGCGGCGTCGGCTTTGAGCATCGGGCGCGCCGCAACAGCACGTTGTTCCAGATTCGCGTCGTCGACCGGTGTCGTACGGGTCCGCGGCGCGGCAGCGAGATCTGGGGAGGCGCCGCTCGCTGGCACCGCCAGCGCTTGGCCGGCGGGAAGATTGGCGAGCGCCTCGAGCCGCGTCAGTTGGCTGTCGCGAGCCAAGACCAGCAGATCTCGCTCTTGCTCGCCGCGCGCCAACGACACGGAAGCCATGCTCAAATCGATGCGATTTGCCGCGCCGTGGCTCAGACGCTCCTTGACTGCCTTTTCGATCGCGCGCCGCGTATCCAACGATTTTTCAGCAAGTGCGATCTCTTCGCCGAGCGCCTGAACCTGCGCGTATGCGGCGCGCACGTCAGCCTCCAAGCCTGCGGCGAGCTCGCTGAAGTCTCCTCTCACTGCGCGGGCTCGCGCACTCGCAGCCTCCTTCAGCGAGCCGTAAACACCGGGTTGTGGCGGGGCCCATTCGAGCCCCACGCCCCAGCCGTAATCTGCCGGGGACTGAACGTGTAGCCATTCACCACGCGCAACTGGATTCGAGACAGCCGATGCGCTTCGTACGCCCGCGCTGGCGATCTCCTGCGACCAGTGCGCCGCGCGCAGATCTGGATTGTGTGTAAGCGCGAAGCGAACCAGTGCGTTTTCATTGCTCAGCACCGGTTCAGCTGCTGCATCTTGTGCGCGTGAGTCGGGCGAAACGCAGAGCACAGCGACCACTACAGCGACAGACAACAGGCGAGGCGAGTGCGTCATGGCGAGAGAGGCCACCTGATCCAAACGGGTTGCCGACCGTCCGTATCGAACACCACGATTGCCGAGGAGTGATCTGGGGACAGAGCGACGCCTTCGGGCTTGAGCCCGTCAAAGCGCTTCAACAGCGAGGGCGTTCTGCCAGGACCTGCGAACTTCCACAACGATCCACCGCCGTCAGTCGGCATGCCTTTGGGTGAATTGCCCGCAACGAGCATTGCGCCATCCGGAAGAAACGCGAGATCTGCGACACCCTCGCAGACCGTGACGCCGGCGTGCGGCACGCAGAAGCGCGCCGTAGCCCACACGGACAACGCGCCTTGCGGAACTACTCGGGAATTCAGCACGGAAATGGCGTCTGGTAAGCGCAAAATGCTAGCGGTACCATCCGCGGCGAGCGGCGACTTGAGCCCGATGTACAGCGCGCCCTCGCGAAACGCGAGTCCTTCAATGTCGAGTCGACCGTCAGCCCAAGCTGCGTTGCCATCCGCATTCCGTGCACTCGTCAGATCCACCTGGCCGATGATGTGCGCTTTGCGATCCGAACTGAGTGACAGGTGCAACAGACGTCGGCGGCTCTGCGGCAGATGGCCGTGCTTGTTGAGTGAGTGAGATGTGGCGACAAACAGCGTTCCATCCGGCGCGGCGGTAATCGACTCCGGATCGTTCAGTTCTGCAATGCCCTCGATCGGGATCGGAGCGGCGTCCAGTTGACCTGCCTCCGTCAGGGTGAAGAGCAGGGGCAAATGCTTCGAGCCCTCCACGTTCACGTCATCCGAAACGAGGATGTAGCGCTGGAGAGTGGTTGACCAGGTGGCACCCGATAGCTCCAGCTGAGTGCGATTCGAAAGTTCTTGCGGGACTTTGATCTGGACGATCAGCGCGGCGCACGCAGCCATGCTTGCGCCAGCCGGAATCAAGGCCGACTTGCAGCGCGCGCTGCACCAGGCGCTCGCCGAATGCAGCTGCGCGAAGAATTCAGTCCAATGAGACACTAAATGCCTGCCCGGGCAGCACATCGCCGCCCCCATCCAGTTGCACGGTGGCGCGCCTGCCCCAGGCTGCAATGCCTGGCGAGGGGCGCGCTCGGTCGACCATCTCATCGACTTCCGGAGCGAGCTCGATGATGCGTCCGTGGAGCCCCTTCGCAAAGAGATCCTTGGATCGCACGGTAACGCTCAGGCCGAGCTTGGCCCGGTTGGCCATGCCCTCGGAAAGCTCGGCCACCAGCACGCCAGGCCGCGCACTCACAATCGACAGGATCTCACTTCCCGCCGCGACGATTTCGCCTGCGTGATGAGTGAGTGTGGTCACGAGGCCGTCGATGGGCGCGCGCAAAGTGAGCTGCTCGATTTGCAAATCCAGCTGGCAAATTACGGCCTTTTGCACGTCAACAGCGCGGCGCGTCGGCTCGACGTGCACAGCTAGGGCCCGCGCGTGATCGTGATTGCCCGCGCCTACCTGGCCGAGGCCAGCTTGGCCGCGTGTTTTGGCTTGATCGAACGTTTCGACCCGCGCAAGGAGCTCTCTTTGTTTCTCGCGCGCGGCTTCGGCCTGCGCGGCCGGAATCATTTGCTGATCGAGCAACGCGTCCAAGCGCTGCATACGCGCGCTGATCTCCGCCAGCTCAGCGCGGTCCCCGTGCTCGTCCGCGCGCGCTTTGAGCACCCACAGCTCACTGCGGGTTACTTGGAACTCTTCGTCCTGGGTCGAGGCGACGACCGTGGCTTCCAGCTGAGCGAGCTGTGCGACGGCCTTCTCGCGTGCAGCGGCGAGATCACGGCCGTCCATCACGGCCAACGGGTCGCCTCGTTTGACGTTTTGTCCCACTCGAACCAACAACGTATCGATGCGGCCGAGAGCGATCGGAGCAACCGAGTGGTGCACCGCCTCCACGAACGCCACCGCGTTGCCGTTCGCGCCGAGACCCTTGCCGTGGGTGAGCGCGATGAACCCGAGGGCAGCGCCGACGACGACGATGGCATACACGATACGACGAGGCGCTGCGCGCACGGCATCGAGCCAGGGAGAAGTAGATACCAGTTGCACTTAGAGCTCCAAGGATGCGTCGCGGGTGAACATGGCCGCGGACGCGACCCCAGGTACGCGCTCCAAGTCGCGCATCAACTGGGTCTCGGTGCCGGCTTTGCTCAACTTCAAATGATAGGCGAACTCCTGCGTGTTTTCGCCGCTGTTTCTGAGATCAATCAAGGATAAGCCGCGGCAGTAGCGGTTTAGAACCGCGCGCACTTGCTCGCCGTGCTCGGTGTCGGATGGGCCTCGGAAGCGGAGCATGATGTCGAACTGGAGACGCGATCCAAACGTCGACCACGACAAGTATAGCGCGGCCAGGCAGAACATCAGCGTCCCGCTCAACGCGGCCGCGAAGGCTTGCACGCCGCACGCGACGCCTACACCAAGCGAAGCAAAAACAAAGATCAGATCACGGGTGTCCTTCAGCGTGGTGCGGAAACGAATCAGAGTCAGAGCGCCGACCATGCCCAGGCCGCGCGCCACGTCGTCACCGATGGCGAGCATCACCAACGCCGCCACCAAACCGCCTAGCGCGATGGTTTGAACGAAGCTGCGCAGGTAGCCGATGCCGTGATAGGTGATCGTATAAACGCTGGCGATGATCATCGACGTCGCAAACGACAACAGAAGCGAGGCCAGAGCGATATCCAAGCCAACTCGCGTGCCCATGCTCAGATTCTCCCGCGCAGCTGCAGAGCTGCAGTTGTGTATTTCGAATACGCTTCACGTTGTAAGTTGAAGTGTCGCACCAGCTCGGTCATCCAGCGCGGCGGGCTTCCGTTGAACTTGAGCTCGAGCATGCAACGGCGGTAACCAAAAGCCGGTCGTGTGTCGTCGCCTTCGTGAATGTCCCGCCAAGCGCGGTCATCCACCTCGAAATTGACGCTGTGCGCGGGTTGGTACACCAAATTACGGTCCACGGTCAGCCGCACGTCTTCGCCCGGAATCAGGGATTCGAACGCTTCACGATGACAAGCCACGTACACCTTGGGCACGGCGCGGTGCAGGCACATCTGGAAGACGAAATCACTCAGCGTGGGGGCAGCCTCTTTGGAGACCTCACACGTGACCGGGCGCCGTGCGAGCACGTTCGCCACTTGCGGCACTGGCAGAGCAAAGCGCTCCTTCAAGGTAATGACGCGGACCTTGCGCTTGACCTCGAAGAACGCAATCTTGCCCAGCGGAATGCCGTACACCCGGATACGAAGCTTGGTGCGGTCCGGAGACAGGTTCACGTGATTCTCACAGAACTGAAAGCCGCGCGTATCCAAATACAGCGTGGTGTTGCGCTGCGAATCCCACGTGGTGCTGTAAGGATCGCGCTTCAAGTATGGTGCTGCGAATGCCAACACGCGCCGCGCTAGCGGCTCGGTAAGCCAGTACTTGAGCTCGAATCGCTCGAAAACCGTGCGGATTCTCGGTGCCGCGGCAGTCGCGAGCTTGGGTGGCGAGCGACCAACGCTCGACTCTGCTGGTTTCGCAAGCGCTTCTGCGCCGTCGAACAGCGCGGAGCCGGGGTGAACGATGGAGGGCTGGGCCAAATTCAACTCAGTTGCCGCGTCCGGGATACGGCCGAGCCTGTTTGACCAACAACGTTGCCGGTTTCGAGGGCTCTGCTTCGTTCGAGAATTTGAACTCGCAGTCCATCGCGTAGAACCCGGTATTGCCGGAAGCCGGACCATACGCCGGGGAGAAGCGAGTGTTGATCGCGTCCAGCGCCACGCCGAGGGAGTGAATCTGCTCCCGTGTGAGCACGGTGCTACCGGCACTGATGATGTTGGAGTGCGCCAAATACGTGATTGGTTGGTTGGGGTTGTCGAAGAAGTACAGGATCTGGTCGCTGGTGGTTCCGGCAGCAGGCGCCACGACTTCGACCTTTCCGCCGTACTGCACGTTGATGTACAGCGCGGGTTCGAGGCCGCTTTCGTCGAACGGATTGCCAGTAATGGCGACGCCGTTGGCCTTCTCGTAGTCATCCGGGAAGTTGTTGTGCACGAGCAGCGCCATGCCCACGCTCTTGTGATCCACGCTGTAGTACGCGCGTTCCTCGAAAGTGCGGAACTTCCAGATCGTGGAATAGGTGTATTTGATGGCGTTCATCACGTCATCCACGCCTTTGGCGGGGTCGCCCTTTTGGGAGTCGTAGCAACCGGCACAAGGGAAGCCGTCCAAATCTTCACTGTTCGTGCTGGTCCGAAAGCGAATTACGTGATTCGGGTACTCGGCGTTGATCTTGTCCATGACTGCGGTCTGCAGTTTGGGAGGCACCGTGCCGGCCATCACAGCCGCTTGAAACTCCGCCAACTTCTTGGAGCGCACTTCTGAGTCACTCTGAAAGCTGTCGTCTGCAGTCATGGCGTCGAGCTTATCGAATAGCCCATTTTGCTTCATGAACTCGAAGTACCAGTACACCGGGATCGCGAACGCCTTCTCGATCGGCACGCCGTCCGTGCGCGCGAGGATCGAGTAGTGCGCGGCTTTGCCACCGTAAGTGAGCACCGCGGTCTTGATCGAGTCACGCAGCGAGCCGCCCTTTTCCGGCTCGGGCGTCACATCCTCGATGTTCTTCAGCTCGCTCGCTGTGGTGTCGACGCTGGGAAGCGTCACGGGCGTGGGCTTGTGTGAGTCCCAAAACGCCTGTGCTTCATCCTGGGTAACTTCGTGAATGTCGTAGTCGGAAGCGCCGACCGTGAGTGACACCAGCTTGCCCTCGAGCGCGCGCAGCGTCTCGTTGGTCATTGCCCCGCGCAGGCCCATGTTCGGCGTCTTACGATTGGCCGAGAGCACATTTACGTGCGAGAGCGGTGTCTGAAAGTCTTGCGAAATCAGCCCTTCCACCACGGGGATGTCATTGGGTGCATCATCCACGACGACGATGTCCGTGTACGAGATGGCGGCCTCATCGATCGTGGCGATGTTCTCGAAGCGCAGGCGGCCAACGCCGGTCGAGAGCACTAGCGGCTGGTAATCGATGCCGGCGTACAAGTCGTCCGTGGTGACGATCGGGATGTCCTTGGGCAGCTTGGCCGCTTCCGCGGCAATCGCATCGGACGTCGGATGCACCTTCAGCCCGGGTCCGAAAAAGGCGTGGGCTTTCACGGCGCGGAACAAGGTCTCCATCATCGCGGCGGTGGCCGTGTCGTAGGGCGCAAACTCGAGCGTCCATACTTTCGGCCCCTCGTAGTGGGTCACCGCGCCGAGAATGAAACGGCGATCCGGCTGATAGTACTCTTCGCTGTTGAATTCCGCGAGCGCGGGTACCACCGGCAGGCCGTTGCCGGACAAGTGTGTCGAGACGAAGTCGTAGTGTACCTGGTAAAGTACGCTGTTCTGGAAGTACTGATGATTGCTGTCGGCGGTATCCAACACCACCTTCACGGAACGCGCGCCCGGAATGCTCGCGTCGATAGGCTGGGACGCAAGAGCTTGGAAGTCCGCGCTGCACCCGATGTGTTCCAAGTACTCGGTAGAAGCGTTCCCGGTGGTCGCGTCGATCTTGGCCGAGTCGATCTCACAAGTGCCTTCGGTGACGCCGGTCGAGGCGCGATCGGCATCGGACGACTTGCTGCACGAGACGCCGATGGCGCCGCAGGTGATGCCTAGAATGACGAGGTAATGCCGTGGTGTCATGAGTTCCCTAGTCAGGGGGTGAGGGCGAAACAAAAGAACCCGCCATAGCTGCACGCCGTCGCGGCCAGCAACGCGAGCGGGCACCAGCAACCAGGAGCAAGCTCGAACTTCATGCTTCCTCGGGGTTTCACTTGCAGCTCAGGTCCGACTGGCACGTTTTGCCGCTCGCGCAGTCCGCATCCTTGGTACAGGAAGTTAGGCCTTCGACAGTCACGGCTTGCTCGACGATTGACGACACATCCAAATCCACGCGCCCCGCGGAAATCACCGTCGAACCGACGGCATGCCGGCTCACGATCACCGAGGGATAGCCCGCGGCTCCCAGCCCGAGTAACGCCGTAATCAACTGCGCGCTGATCACGAGTGACCCGTCGTCAGCGGCATCGCATTCGATTTGACCTTTGGTACCTCCGTGATGGCTGATGTCGAGCTTGACGTGCACCGTCGCGTTTGCCGCAGTGCCTTTGGTCCAGGTGAGCGCGAGTGGCTGGTCCGTCTTCAACGCCAAGGCGCTCGATGTCAGCGCTAGTGGCGAGATGCCGGTGCTCGTCAACGTGAAGGCGGGAAAGTAATCGCCGGCAGCGTGAACGCTGACCTCGTCGCCTTCGGCGAAAGGCGGGTACGCTAGCGACACGCTACCCGGAGGTTGGTAGGTGTTCGCGACGGGGCTCATCGTGAACGATGAATCACCGCCCGTTGTCTTCACGCCGGTCATCGTGACGAGACCGACGCTGCGCGCGGTGGCGTACGCCTGACAGGTGTCGTCTTCGACGCAGGCTGAGCTGCTCCCGCATGGGCTGCTGCAGAACGGTACGCGGGGCGTGGTCAGCGTGCACGGTCCGTCTACCTGCGGCTTCTCCCAGACCACGGTCGCTGGCGTGGCACCGTCATAGACTTTGCCCACGACCGCAGTCGAGGCAGCGATAGCACTGCTGGCGGGCGTGACGTTCACCTGAAACACGCCGACTAATTGGCTCGGATCGCCCTGCCCAGTTGCACCGGAGCCGCTGTCCCCTGAGCCCGCTGCTCCGATACCGGCTGCGCCGCCGGTGTTCACATCGTGCGAGTCCGTGCTGCTGCACGCGCTGAGCACGAGAAGAGCACCGCAAACGTGCACCGTTCCGAAGGACCACCGAGCCAAACTCACCACGTAGCGATTGTGTGACGGCTGAGTGAAGATCGATCACCCCGCAACAAAACTTTTTCGAAATTATTTTCGATCGGTGAAAGTTCGCCACTTTTCGGAGGCGCCTTGCGAGCCGCAGCTATTGGCCCGAGTGAACGCGTAGTCGACTACGACCGCAGCGTTTCGCGCTCAATGTACTGTTGTCCGCGTCGACTCTCGCACCACCTTTAAAGAGCGCAGCTGACTTCGTGCCCCATTATTGCGAAATATTTCTCGGGCCCCAGTTGCATGGCACTGAGCAGCTGCGGGGTCTTGCCCTCGCTGATTAGATTGGCCACCGCGGCGTTGCGTCGCAGCACCTCCACTTTTGATCAAGGAAGGCCCTTCGCTTGGGCCTCGAACCGGTGCCTGATTGGGATTGCGATTCCACTTGGCTTGGTCTGACTGAAAGTGTGGAGCGGAGAAGGGGCCTCGCGTCCAGCGCCTTTTCATCGCAACCCGAAGGACAGCTTGGTCCGACGTCGGAAACACCCGCCGGGCAACGAGGGGAATCGCGCAACGAACGTTCGTCGCCGTGTAACCACTTCGTTGCGCAACATTTCCGCGGGACGATCGCTGAGCCCGGTGGCGTTGTGTGACCGAGTTCGAAAGCCATCCTCGCTCCGAAAGGTACAATTCATGTTTTCCAAAACCGTGTCCGCTTGGTTGTTCTACGCGATCACCCTGCCGTCGAGTCCTGCGCTCGCGCGGCAGGCTTCATCCCCTCTCAGTTCCGAACCTCCGTCCGAGTTCTTGCAAGAACGCCCTAGGGCGCCCCAGTTTGCAGTGGATGCTTGTCGGAATCTGTCCGAAGGCGCCGCCTGCACCATCGAGTTTCAGGGGCAGACACTGTCTGGAACCTGCAAGAAGATGGGTGAAGAAGGGGAGCTCGTCTGCCTGCCTGCTGGCCAACCTCCGGGTGCGCCGCCCCCCTCTTGAAAAATCTCTCAATAAAGATGCAACGCTCCGGTACCAATCGGCTCCTCGGGTACCGACCCTGCTGCACACTCGAAGATTGCGCGCCGCTGGCGCCCCCGCTGCTCTTGGCAATGAGTGTTGTAACCGGCAAACGCGTTGCCGGGCACCGCCCTGTCCTGCCGCCCCGCCGTGCCGCCAGCAGGCAAGGCAACCGACGCACAGCATTCACCGCCGCGCTGATTGGTTCGCGGTGGGCTCAGGACTTCGTGGTGTCATTGACCAGCTGCGATAGCTGATAGGCGAGCTTTTCAGCCGCCGAGACTTTGCCGTCGTGATCCGTGTCCGCGGGATCCGGGTTTGCGGACGAGCTACTCGATTTGCTGTCAGTCGTTGCTCCGGACCCGCCCGCGCCACCGCCGGGAGGAGGACCACCCGCGCCCCTGGGAGGAGGACCACCCGCGCCAGCGCCGGGTTCATGACTGCCACGCGCTGCAGCATGGGTCTCATGCTGCGAGAGCATGGCCGACAAATCTTGAATATTGAGAGAGCCGTCACCGTCGGCGTCCGCCTTGGCGAACACCTCGTCAGGCGACGGGGGCGTCGGGGCAGTTGCACCCTTTGCCTGCACTGCCTGGCCGCTCTCCGCCCGTCGGGGAGCGTTCGCCCTCATCGTCTCGCCGAAAGCTTTGAACTCCTGCTTGGAGACCTTGCCGTCGTTGTCGGTGTCCATGTCCTTCAGGAGCTTTTGAGCTCGCTCTTGGACATGCGTTGTCAAGTTGAGACTCGAGAAGGAGCTACCAATTCCGGAGGCTGTCATTGCTTTTTCCCAATTCGTCGCGGTTGCTTGCGTCCTGTGAACGACCCGACACCGCCGTCCTTGAGCGTGAGAAACAAGTCGCAATGTTTGCTCGAAATATCTAGAAATATTCGCGAGAGGCTAGTGCAAGACACCGATCGCACATTGGGTGCGTGGCAACCGAGGTCGGTACACTCCGATCGACCAAGCTCCTCGATCACCGCCGCCGCTCAAGCCTTGCGCAGGTATTCCATCAGTGAGTCTTGGTCGTTTGCGGCGGCGAAGGCTTCGCGCTCTTCGATCGCGCCCGCTCGGAGTAGGTCGGCCAGGCTTCGCTCGAGCAGCACCATGCCTTCCTTGCGCGAGGATTGCATGGCACTGAGCAGCTGCGGGGTCTTGCCCTCGCGGATTAGATTGGCCACCGCGGCGTTGCGTCGCAGCACCTCCACCGCGAGGGCTCGGCCACGGCCGCGTGCACGCGGTAAGAGTCGCTGTGCGATGACGGCGCGCAGGGACTCCGAGAGCTGTACGCGCAGCTGATGTTGGCGGCCGGCAGGGTAGGCGTCGATGATGCGCTCGATCGCGGAGGCGGCGCCGCGGCTGTGCAACGTGGCAAAAACGAGGTGCCCGGTCTCAGCGGCAGTGAGCGCGAGGCCGATCGACTCAGCGTCGCGCATTTCGCCGACCAAGAGCACGTCCGGATCCTCGCGCAGGGCGTCGCGCAAGCCGCTGACGAAATCGGGGACGTCCACCCCGACCTGGCGCTGGCGCACGATGCTGTTCGTCCCCGTCGTGTCGAACCGGTACTCGACCGGATCCTCGAGCGTGAGCAACATGACGGAGCGTTGCCGGATCAGTTCCTGGCAGAGGGCCGCGCACGTGGTGCTCTTGCCCGAACCCGCGGGGCCTGTCAGTAGCACGAGACCGTTGGGCAGCGAGGTCAGGTCTTTCAGCTCGTTCGGGAAGCCCAGCACGGAAAGCGCCGGGATCGAGGCGGGGAGCAGGCGCACGGCCAGCACCGCAACGCCGCCGGCGAGGAACGAATGGAGACGGACCCGGCCCGCGCTCAAGCTGTCTTGCGCCAGATCAGCGCTGCGCCATGCCGTCGCGGGCTCCACTCCGGCACCTAGCAACTCCAATACGTCGTGTGCGCGATCCGCCAGCAGCCGCAATTTGCCGTCCACGCGCGCGTAGGCGGGCTCGCCGTCCCGAATATGGATGTCGCTCGCGCCGAGCGCGGCCGCGCCCGCGAGCAACGCTTCCAAAGCGGGTGAGACGCTCCGCGATCGTAGCGCTGGGGCTTCGTGTGGAGCGTTTTTGGCAATCGGGCGGACTTCCGGAGCCGCGAGCGCCGGGAACTGCTCCGCTTCGCGCGCCGTGGTGAGAGTGACGTCGAACCCTGGCTCACCCTTCGCCCGTGGCTGAAAGCGCACCTCGTAGATGCCGAGCCCGGCACCCGCGTCATGCACGAAAGCAAAGGCAGTTCCACGCGCGAGGCTCGCTTCGGCCTCAGTCGATAGGAGGGCGCCCAGCATTTGCCTCAGCACGCGCTCCCCCGTCTCGGCCAAGGTGAGATTCCTCGGCACGCCGGCTGTGAGCACCACCGGTGCGCGCTCGACGCCGAGGCGCAGCTCGTCTGCCTGCAGGGCGACGACCATCTTGAGTAGGCTGTGGAGGGCGTTCATGGGTTCGGGGCTCGCATCATGGCAACTCGCAGAACGCCCGGCGCGTCGATCTTCATCCTGACGCGCGACCGGGCGAGCGCTCGAAATACACTGCAACGATCGAGCAATAGTCGTGCATTGCGTGTCTCTCATGATGCAAAACCAATGAACTCGACGCCGTAGCCTCTGTCCGCAAGTGCGCGGTCCGCCGCAGCTGAGGGCTGTCGCGTTGGGCGTGGCTCCGGCGATCGTCTTGCTGGTCGTTCCTGAGGGGTGCGTGACCAACGCGTCCTCGCTTCCAGGCACCTCTCTCGGCAAGTACAGGCTCGTCGGCACGCTGAGCTCGAATACATGTGGCTCCGGAGTTCAAATCCGTGGGATGTCACCGTAGAGCTATCGAAGTTCGGGCGACTGCCCTAGGGAGGTGCTGTGCGTAAACGCGTCGCGCAGGCACGCAACCGCAACTTGCCGGCGCTAGGTTGCGGCGACAGCCTTTACTAACGAATTTGACGCGTCTTCTCGGTGTTCTTGGTTTGGCGGGGATGTTGCTACGTCGGGGCTTCAGGGAGTGGAGCATCGATGACTCTCGGCGCGCGACTCGAGTCGCAGTCTCGCTATCTCCGTGCTCGTCGTGTTGAGCGTCTTGCTGATGCGGCGTCGGCGCTCGACTCGTGTGGTTTGTTCACCATCTTGCCTTTTGGGCTAGGTGCGATTGCGCGCGTTCGATCACCACAAGGGGCAAGTCCTCGTCGAAAAGAACGTACACTCACCAGCGCGGTCATTCGCGCTTCGGAGCAACCGATGAAAACAACTAGATTAAGCGGAATACTGGGCTTTTGCACACTCTCTGCGCTCGCCTGCAGTGGCAGGACGAATGCTGACAGCACGATCACGGGCGGCGCGGGTGCTGCCGGTGTAGCGGGATCGGTGCCCTTTCAACTTGGCGGCGATGGCGGCGGTGGGAGTAGCGGCGGCAGCATGAACCACGCTGGAGCCGCGGGCAGCGCGGGCTCGGTTTCGAACGGAGGCAGCGCAGGCAGCGGGGGAAGCGCAGGCAGCGGGGGAAGCACAAGCGCGCCTGCGTGCCCCGTCGGTCAGGCGTTGTGCAATGGCTCTTGCCTCACTGCGGTAAACAAGCCGCTCGGTGGCTGCACTGCGTTGCTGCTCGAGCAAACACAAACCATGGGGCTCGCGGTCGACGACTCGTACCTCTATTTTGGGCACAACGACAAAGCGGTCGATCGCCTGAACTTGACCACGCTCGCCGTCGATTCACTCGTCACCGGCATCAGCTTCCCCCATGATTTCGTGCTCAACGGGTCGACTCTCTACTTTTTGACCGAGTGGACCGAAAAGGCAGTCGGGGACTCCTTTGCTCAAGGAACGCTGCGCAGCGTGCCGAAAGCCGGAGGCAAACCCACGGTGCTTGCCATGGGGCTCGAGTCACCGAAATCCCTCTCGCTCGCGGACGGCACGCTCTACTTCTTGAGCGGTACGTT
>Ga0207687_10002480_pt1 | contig 12535 bp, 15 predicted proteins | sample KBSM54metaG_FD_184399 | JGI IMG/M metagenome (GOLD analysis project Ga0207687, IMG submission 184399) | Miscanthus rhizosphere microbial communities from Kellogg Biological Station, Michigan, USA - KBS M5-4 metaG (SPAdes) (version 2) | ecosystem: Host-associated > Plants > Roots > Rhizosphere >...
CGGATCGTCTTGATGGCGACGGCGCGGTTGAGCCGCTCGTCTTCGGCGGCGTACACCACGCCCATCCCGCCCTCCCCGAGTTTGCGCACGATGCGATACGGCCCGATCCGCTCGAGCATGTCGCGCCATTGTGCTACAGGAACCGCTCTTGCACAGGAGGCCGGTATGAAATGGACTGGTATCTATTTTCTCGGCTTCATCATCGTGGTCGGTGGCGTGCTCGCCGCGCTTTGGAAGACCGGAGCCCTCGAGCGCATCGGTGCGACGTGGACTGTGATCGGCGTAGTGATCGCGATCGGCATCGGCATCATGATCGCGGTGGCGAACAGCGGGAAAAAGGAAAACATCCACATCGACAGGTAGACTGACGCTGTGATCCGCGTCTGTCTCGCCGGCGCGACCGGATGGGTGGGGCGCCCGCTCGCTGAAGCGATTCAGACGAGCGGCGATCTCGCGCTCGTGTCCGCGGTCGCGCGCCGTGCCGCCGGTGAGCGCATCAACGAAGTTGCGATCAGCGGCTCCGTCGAAGAAGCGTTGCGTGTTCCGTCCGACGTCTTCGTCGACTACACCAGCGCCGCCGCCGTGAAGTCGAACGTGATGCTCGCGATCGAAGCGGGACGTCATGTCGTCGTCGGATCGTCCGGCCTCACCAACGACGACTTCGCGGAGATCGACGCCGCCGCACGCGCGAAAAAGGTCGGCGTCGTCGCCGTCGGCAACTTCGCGATCACCGCCGCGCTGCTGCAGCGGTTCGCCGTCGAGGCCGCGAAGTACATCGAAGACTTCGAGATCATCGACATCGCGTACAAGGAAAAGATCGACGCCCCCAGCGGCACCGCCCGCGAGCTCGCCTGGCGCCTCGGCACCGATCCGTCAAAGGTTCATTCACTGCGCCTCCCCGGCTACACGATCGGCTTGGAGGTCCGCTTCGGAAAAGAAGACGAGCGCCTGACGCTCCACTACGACGGCGGTCCCGGCGCAAAGCCGTACATCAGCGGCACGCTGCTGGCGATTCGAAGGGTGGGCGGGGTGGTGGGTTTGGTGCGGGGGTTGGACGGGATTCTTTGACGGGTGTCTATATCGACGTATAGACTCGCGGTATGAGCGGACGGGCAAAGATCTTCTACAACGGCGGAAGCCAGGCAGTTCGGTTACCCAAGTCGTGCCGTTTCCCCGAGGACCAGAATGAGGTGGTCGCGCGGCGCGTCGGCAGAAAGGTCGTTCTCGAGCCGGCCGATGAGTGGGCTCCGGACTTCATCGACGCGCTTGGCGCCTGGACCGATGAGATCCAACGTCCGCGGTCCCGAAAGATTTCGAAGAAGAAAGACCCGTTCGCGTGACGCAGTTGTTCATGCTCGACACGGACAGCGTCAGCTTTGCGCTCCGCGGTCAGGGTCGAGTGGGGACGGAGATCCTGGCCCATCGCCCGTCGGAGTTGTGCATCAGCGCGATCACGCTTGCCGAACTGCGATACGGAGCGAGTCGTCGTAACTCCCCGAAACTCGATGAGTTGATCGACGCCTTCACCAACAATATCGCGGTGATGCCCTTCGACGATTCGTGTGCGGCCACGTTCGGTAGAATCGCGGCCGGCCTGGCCGCGCGCGGCGCTCCCATCGGCGAGTTTGATGTCTTGATCGCCGCGCACGCGATCGTGCTCGATGCAACGCTAGTCACGAACAACACGAAGCACTTCGCGCGAGTTCGCGGCTTGCGGATCGAGAATTGGTATTCGGGCTAACCGCGGCGCAACGTCACCTCATCGACCACTCGCGCCACATCCACCACCGATTCGATCGAATCATCAAACTCCTTCGATTGCGCAAGCCGCTTCATGAACGCATCGAGCGCGCGGTCGTCGCCGCCTTGCAGCGCGATCTTGCGATCATCGAGGCGCACTTCGTTCGTCGCGCCGCGCGAGATCTCGATGACGCGGCCGCCGGCCACTTCGATGCGGTGCTGCTTCACGCTGACGATGCGAGGCGCGCGAAGCGCGACGAGCGCGAGGTCGACGGCGTCGTAGAGCAGCCCTTCATCCGCGAGCGTGATCGACGCCGATTGCGCGGGCATCGCGAACGATCGATACGGCAGGTCGACGCCGAGGAGGATGCAGTTGCCGCGGGCGACGTCTACGACGAGTTGCGTTTCGTGCAGGTCGATTCCGACGGGTTTGCGGACGAAGACGGGAATCGCGCGTTCGATTGCGGCGATCGCCTGGTTTGCGTGTTCTTCCGCGGGCGTGGCGATGATGATCGCGTCAACTTTGCTGTCGAGGAGTTGGTGAAAGGTCGCCGAGTCTCCGGCGGTGCCGACATTCATCCCGTCAGCGTATCGTGGCGGAGCGTTTCTTCGCAGGCTTTGCCGCCGCGACTTTGAACGCCGGCATCTCGCGCGCCGCGATCCCATTCAAGTACGCGATGAACGACTTGTACAGCTGCTCGCTCGCGTCGACCGGCGCGATGTCCTTCGACAGGTCGTCGACGTAGCCGCTCGTCGTGAGCGTGAGACGCGGATCGCGCAGCAGCATCTCCATCAGCATGTCGGACACGGCGAATTGCTGCGGCGGGCGAAGTTTGCGCGCCTTCGCGGAATCGGCGATCAGCTTGCGCGTCACCGGTGCGAGCTCTTTCACGTTTGCGGCGAGACTCGTCTCGATGTGACTCGCTCCCGGCGTGATCACGGTGACGCGGCTGCGCGACGCGTCGAAGTCAGCGCTTGCGCTGACGATGCCGCACGTCGGCGGGAGAAAAAGCTTGTCGCCCGGATTCGGATCGAGTGTGCGATAGATCGCGGGACGAAGCAGACGTCCCGAGTTGCACGCGCTGATGATGATGTAGCGCACGCCGTCCGGCTCGAGCCGCTCCTGCAGCGCGCCGACCGAAATGTACGAGCGGTCATCGTTCGGCGTGTGCCCGCGCTGCAGTTTCAGTCCGTTGCCGTTCGTTCCGTGCGTCTCGACGATCAGCGTGCGAACGCGATTCTCCGGATGAAAGATGTTGTGGAGACGGATGTCGTCGAGCACGCGATTCCACTCCGCGCCTTCGAAACAGGCAAAGCCGAGGGAGTCGTAAAAGCGGCAGTTGCCGGGGACGCTGAGATCGGGCGTGAACACGATGCCGACGCCGTGACCGATCTCGCTCAGCCGCGCGTACGGATCGTACGGCATCGCGCGCGCGACGAGAGTCGCCGTTGCGTCGTCCGCCATCGCCGCACCCGCGGCAAGGAGAAGAACGAAAACGGCCAGGCGTCGTATCGGAAATCGTCCCATTCGCTACGGTCACGCTCGCAAATCGCTTGCCGGAATGTGACGGTTGCGTCCGGTGGCGCGCGATATGAATGTGTCGCAACACGGAGGTTGCCGATGTTGGGACGTTTTACTCCTCAGACCTATGCCCTGCTCCGGATCATGTCCGGCGTGATGTTCTTTCTTCACGGGACGCAAAAACTCTGCGGATGGCCGCCGATGAAAGGCTTCAGCGGCCCGCTGCCGACCATCGCCGTCGTCGCCGGCGTCCTCGAGCTCGTCCTCGGCGCCGCGATCACGCTCGGCCTGTTCGCCGACTGGGCAGCGTTCCTCGCATCGGGCGAGATGGCCGTGGCGTTTTTCATGGGTCATGCGATGCCGTCGCACGACATCGTGCCGCTCACGAACAAAGGCGAGGACGCGGTTCTCTACTGCTTCATCTTTCTCTTCGTCGCGGCGTATGGCTCCGGGATCTGGAGCATCGACTCGATGATGGGACGCAAGCGGCGCGCTATTTAGTCAAGCGCCGCAACGCACCGCGGATGAGCGATGGAAGATCGGCATCGTTGCCGAGTTCTTTGCGAGCGGCGTCGATGGCGGTGTCGGCGAGCGCCGGCTTGTAGCCGAGGTTGACGAGAGCGGAGTGCGCGTCGTCGTCGACGGACGTGCGCGACGGCGTCGTTGCCGGCACCGCGGCTGGAACGAGCTTGTCGCGCAACTCGAGGCAGATTCGCTCCGCCGTTTTCTTGCCGACGCCGGGGATCGACGACAACTTGCGCGCGTCGGCGCGCGCGACGGCGTCGGCGAGATCGGGCGCGTCGATGCCGGAGAGAATCTTCTGCGCGAGCGTCGGGCCGATGCCGGAGATCGAGATCAGTTTCTCGAACGCGACTTTCTCTTCGGCGGTCGCGAAGCCGTAAAGCGAGAGCGCGTCTTCGCGGACGTGCGTGTAAATCTCGAGCGCCACGTCGCGGCGTCCTTCGATCTGGTAGTACGTCGAGAGTGAGATGCGGACTTCGTAGCCGACGCCGTTCGTCACGACGAGCGCGAGCGTCGCGTCGAGGCGTTTGAGCTGACCTTCGAGATAGCCGATCACTTACGCCGCCAACGCACGCCGGCAGGAGTGTCTTCGAGGACGATGCCTTTCGCGAGCAGTTCGTCGCGAATGCGATCGCTCTCGGCGAAGTTGCGCGATTTGCGCGCCGCGTTCCGCGCCTCGATGAGCTTCTCGACCTCGGCGTCGAGCGATTGCTCGCGCTTCGGAAAGATGTCGAGTACCGGATCGACCTTCATCATCGCGGCCTTCATCCCGGCGGCGTCGCCGGCGCTGATGCGGCCGGCGTCGATGGCTGTGTTCGCGTCGCGGATGAACGTGAAGATCGCGCCGAGGGCGCCGGCGGTGTTGAGATCGTCGTCCATCGCTTCCTGGAAGTCCTCGAGGAACTTTCCGATGATCGCGTCGGCCGAGTCGTCGGCGTGCGCGGCGTCGCGCGGCCCGCTTGTCGCGACTTCATCGAGCCGCAGCAAAAACGACTCGATGCGCGCGATCGCGGCTTTCGCGTCGTCGAGCGACTGATTCGTGAAGTTCAGCTTCGTGCGATACGGCACCGACAGCAGCGCGTAGCGAAGTGCGAGCGTGTCGTAGTCCATCGCCTTCACTTCGCCGACGGTGTAGATGTTGCCGAGCGACTTCGACATCTTCTGCGCGTCGAGGTTGAGGTGCTCGCCGTGAATCCAGAATCGGACGAACGGCTTGCCGGTCGCGCCTTCGCTTTGCGCGATCTCGTTCTCGTGATGCGGGAAGATGAGATCGACCGCGCCGGTGTGGATGTCGAAGCTCTCGCCGAGGAGGTCCATCGACATCGCGGAGCACTCGAGGTGCCATCCGGGGCGGCCTTCGCCGATCTCGGTCGGCCACGACGGCTCGTTCTCTTTCTTCGCTTTCCAGAGCACGAAGTCGCGCGCCGATTCTTTTTCGTATTCGTCGGCTTCGATGCGGCTGTATTCGCTCGTCGTGTCGATCTCGACCTTCGACAGCTTGCCGTAGTCGGGGAGTGTGGCGACGCGAAAGTACGTCGAGCCGTCGGCGACGTAGGTGTGTCCGCGCGCGGTCAGGCGATCGACAAGCGCGATCATCTGCGGGATGTATTCGGTGGCGCGCGGGTAGGCGTCGGCGGGACGGACGCGCAGCTCGGCGAGATCGCGATGGAACTCGTCGATGTACGGCGCGGTGTAGGTGACGATGTCTTGTCCCGCGGCGTTGGCGTTGCGGATGATCTTGTCCTCGACGTCGGTGATGTTCATGATCTGCCGCACGCGCATGCCGCGGTACTCGAGGTAGCGGCGCAGCAGATCGCTCCAGATGAACGTGCGGTAGTTGCCGATGTGGAGGTGGCTGTAGACGGTCGGTCCGCACGAGTACATGCGCACTTCGCCGGGCGTCAAAGGCGCGAAAGTCTCTTTTTCGCGGGTGAGCGTGTTGAACAACCGTAGTTCCGACATGGGCGCGCGAAGTATAAACAACGCATGTTGACTCGCGACACCTTCGCTCATCGCCCCGTTTACGGCATGGTGCATCTGGCGCCGCTGCCGGGAGCGCCCTTGTTCGCCGGCTCGATCGATGCTGTGACTGACGCTGCGCTGCGCGACGCGCGCGCGATCGCCGACGGCGGATGCGATGGCATCCTCTTCGAGAATTTCGGCGACAAGCCGTTTCATGCGACCCGCGTCGAGGCGATCACGATCGCGGCGATGACGCGCGTGATCGGCGACGTCGTTCGCGCGGTGCGGCTGCCGTTCGGCGTCAACGTGCTGCGCAATGACGCGCGCGCGGCGCTGGCGATCGCGGCGGCGACCGGCGCGGCGTTCATCCGCATCAACGTGCACACCGGCGCGATGTTCACCGATCAGGGACTGATCGAAGGCGATGCGGCGGAGACGCTGCGGTTGCGCGCGCGCATTGCGCCGAATGTCGCGATCTTCGCCGATCACTTCGTGAAGCACGCCGTTCCGCCGGCGGGAATCGATGCGTCACAAGCGGCGAAGGACTTGCGTCATCGCGGTCTTGCGGATGCCGTCATCGTCAGCGGCGCGGAGACCGGATCCGCGCCGGATGCGGATCGGTTGCGCGTCGTTCGCGAGGCGATCGCCGACGCGCCGATTCTCATCGGAAGCGGACTCACGGACGAGAATGCCGAAGCATTCGCCGGCGCCGATGGCGCGATCGTCGGCACTGCGATCAAGCGCGGAGGCCGCGTTGACGACCCTGTCGATCGTCAACGCGTGGAGCGAGTCGTCGCCGCGTTCAAAGCGCGCGGCGGCCGGTGATGAGCTGAATGATCAGCACGATCACCGCAATCACCAGCAGGATGTGAATCAATCCGCCGGCGATGTGAAACGCGAATCCCCCAAGCCACATCAGGATGAGAATGACGATGATGATCCAAAGTAAATTGCCCATGGCGGCTCAGCAGTGCCAGAGCCGTACCAAATGCCATCTACAAGAGATCCAGGCCGGTGTCCTCATCGCGATGACGAACGAGCGCGGGCTCGATCGGGATGATCATCACTTCGAGCGTGGGATAGACGACCGCGCGTTTCAGATGTCCGCCGATCGTCGTCAGATCTCTTCGACCAAGCGTCACGTGCGCGTGGACTTTGTGACCGTCGCCTGAGCGCGCGATCGTGCCGGTGAGCGAGATGACTTCCAGCTGTTCGTCGAAGTCGTGATCTTCGTACTGCTTCGTCTCGCGATTCCAGTACGCGACCGTCGCGCGTTCGACTCCGCCGATCGCGATGATCTGCGCGGAGTCGATGCCGAGTTGGAGAAGAGACTCGATGACTTCGTCCCCCGGCTTCAGGACGACGAAGGTCATTGTGCAACCGACCAATACAGCGCGTTGAAAATCAGCGGGAACGTCGCATGCGACTGTCCGCGATGTTGCGGACGGAATCCGAACAGCACGATCTTTCCTTTGCCGTACGTCGTCGCGACCGCGGCGGCTTTGCCTGTCAGCCTCTCTTCGCCGGCGATCCAGCCGGAGAGGAGGACGTCGTGCGGATCGTCGGGATACGTCGCCAGAACCCAGCGCTGCATCTCCGCGCCGGGCGCGGTCGTTTCGAATGCGATCGGGCGATCGATGAACGCCGCTGTCTCCGACGGCATCCCCTGCGTCACCGGATGATTGGTGCGCACGTGAATGCGCGCCAGTGAGCCGGGCACCGAGAACTCCGACGCCGGCGTCTTCGCGAGCACGTTACGAACGGGGATGTTGAACTCCTGGATGACGTAGTCGCATCCGGAGTCGAACGCGATGAGCGTTCCGCCGTTCTCGACGAACGACCGCAGAGCGTCGGCGCCGGCCTTCTCCAATCCGCCGCGATACTCCGGCGGCATCTCTTCCGAATAGCGCATCGCGCCGCCGCCTTCTTCGCTGCCGCGACGGCCGCTCGCGATCATCTGCGGTGCGATGTCCGCGATGATGAACGCGTCGATGTCTTTCAGCCCCGCGCGCACTTCCTGCGGATGCAGTCCCTTCGCGCTGAAGCCGTAAGTGTCGAGCAGCCACTGCGTCCAGCCTTCATCGGTCGAGCCGCCCCATGGATCGAGCAGCGCGATGCGCGGCTTCTTCGCCAGCTGCGCGCCGCGGCGGATCACGTCCTTCGTCTCCGGCTTGATGTCGTCGACGCGCCGCGTCGCCGCGGCCGGCATCGTCGTGTGCTCGACCGTCACTCCCATCGTCAGTGGCAGCGTCCATGACGCGACGTCGTACGGACGCAGGATGTCTTTGCCGGGCTGCAAACGCACTTCGGGATAACGCTGCGGCTCGAGCAGCTGGCTCACGAACTTGCCGTAGGGCTGCGCCATCGGGATGTAGTAATCGCCGTTCGACGCCTGCCGCACTTCGACGTTGTGCTCCGCGAGCAGCGCGGCGAGAAACTGCGCCGTCGGCCAGTCGCGCTGATCTTTCGGAATGCGATAGGCCTCGCCGGTGGATGCGTTCGCGATCGCCGCACGCGCGCGCGTCATGACGTCGCGCAGCAGATCTTCGCGGCGATCGGCGGCGGTCTCGAGCAGCGCGTCCGACGCAATCCGCTCGTAGTCCATGATGTCGCGCATCCGCCACACGCCGCCCTTCCAGGGATTCGGATGATTGATCGTGGCCTTGTAGTCGATCAGTCCCTTCGTTCCGCCGCGCAACTCGCTGGCGTCGACTTCCAGCGGCGACGCGACGCGCGCCGACGCCGTCTCGAGCAGCAAGCCGGTGATGTTCTTCCACCAGCCTGTGTTGCGCGTTCCCCCGAGCCAGTACGCGTCGAACGAGTAGCCGTAGATCAATCCGCTCTTGTTCTGCTGCTCGAGGCGGAAGGCCATGTTCGATCCGATGATGTTCACTTCGCGCCAGATCAGCGGATGCACGGTCGGATCGAGCGGATCGGCGAACGGCGGGATGAACATGCGCGGGCCGTCGGTGCCCATCTGATGTTCATCGACCCACACCTGCGGGAACCATTCTTTGTAGACGGCGCGCGTGAGGTTCTTCGTCTCGATCTGCGTGAGCATGAACCAGTCGCGATTGTTGTCGTGGCCGACGTAGTGGTGATACAGCCACGGCATCGAACCGCCTTCGTACTTGGTGCCGAGGAATTTGCGGTAGTAGTCGGTGACCATGGTCTCGCCGTCGGGATTGAGCGACGGGACGAGCAGCAGCACGACGTTGTTGAGACGGCGCTTCGTCTCCGCATCGTTCGCGGTGGCGAGCGTGTAGGCCCACTCCATCGCCATCTGGCTCGACGCGATCTCGGTCGAGTGGATGTTGCACGTGACGACGACGATCGCTTTCCCTTCGCGGATCAGCGCGTTCGCTTCTTCGTCGGCGAGTCCGCGTGGATCGGCGAGCCGGTTCGCGATCGCTTTGATCCTCTCCAGTTTCCCCATGTTCTCTTCCGACGTCACGACGGCCATGATCATCGTTTCGCCGAGCGTGGTTTTGCCGAGGGTTTGGATCTTGACGCGAGGGGAGGCGGCAGCGAGCGCGTTGAGGTACGCGGAGATCTGCTTGTAGTCAGCGAGCGTCTTGTCGGCGCCGATCGGCATCTTCAGGAAGTCGCTGGGGGTTTGCGGTGCGGCGAGTGCGGCGGCGGTAAACGTGATCGCGAGGAGCACGAACGCGAATCGCTTCATAGGCGACGCATTATGCTTCACCCCTCGGGCGCCGCTACTGAATCGCGCGGGCGACCCAGCCGTCTCCGGTCACGTTGTCGCTCGATGAGCCGAATCCGCTCCAAGAGAAGCCGAAGCCGTCGGACTTCACGGTGAAGGAGACGTTGCCGAGCGCGCTGCCCGAGCCCGCCGTCGCGCCGATCTGACCGACCGAACAGGGCTGCACGAAAAGCGACGTGACCGCGCCGGTGAAGTCCGACGTGAAGGTCCAGCTGTGAGCGGCCGTGGTGTCGAGGTTGACGATGCCGACATTCGTTCGGAATTGCGCGTTCTGTTTGAGTCCCATCAGCGTCGCGGGCAGCGACCCGAGGGAGTCGTTGACGTCGATGGCGGTGAAGTTCTGCGAGACGCTGCCGGAGGATCCGGGCTGCGGCGTCCAGATCCGCGAATACCCGTCGATCTCGCCGTCGTCGTCGGCATCGCCGGTCGCGGTGACGGCGACGACCAGGACGGCGCCCAAGCCGCTCTTGTGGAGCTGAGTATTCACGAAGTCATCCATCGCCGTGATGCTGTTGGGAGAAAGCGTGAAGTATTGGACCGGTTGCGTGCAGTTGTTCGCTCCCTGGGCGAGCCATCCGATCGCGATCCTTTGCGAGGTCGAACGGTCGTTCCTGAAAACGACGTCCGACCGGAAATAGGTGCCTCCGCTGCCGGGCGCGTTGCCGGCGACGGGAATGATGAACGAGCTCGTGGTCCAATCGAGGCTGACGACGGACGCCTTCACGCGGTGCAAGCGCTCGATCGCGCCGCCGACCGTCGCGGGAGCGGACGCCGGTCTCGCGAGCGGCTCGAGCGTCTCCCGTGCCTGTCTTTGCGCGTCAGCGGAGAGAGTCATCGTCGCCACGACAAATGCAGCGGCCACCACTCGTTCGATTTTCATGATCCGTTCAATATAGGTCCGACTGCGGAAGTATGCTTTCGCGCGTGAAAGCAATTCTGCTCGCCGCTCTCCTCACGCAGCTTCGTCCCGTTCACACGTTCTCGATCGTCGCCCGCGACGCCAAGACGGGCGAGATTGGCGTGGCCGTGCAGTCGCACTGGTTCGCCGTCGGCCAGGTCGTGCCGTGGGCGGAGCCGGGTGTCGGCGCGGTCGCGACGCAGAGCTTCGTCGATCCGTCGTACGGAAAGCTCGGTCTCGATCTGATGCGCAGCGGCAAGTCCGCGCCGGCGACGTTGCGGGCGCTGCTCGCCGGCGACGCGGCGTGCGACGTGCGGCAGGTGGCGATGATCGACGCGAACGGCGACGTCGCCACGTTCACCGGCGCGCGCGACATTCAAGCGGCGGGTGGGATCGCGAACGGCGTCACGTCGTCGACGACATTGACATGCGGCACACTCGCGATCGGCCGCGACTTCTCCACGCAGGCGAACCTGATGTCGAACGACAAGGTGTGGCCCGCGATGGCGAAGGCGTACGCGGACTCGAAAGGCGATCTCGCTGATCGCCTGCTCGCCGCGCTCGACGCCGCGCAATCGGTGGGCGGCGACATTCGGGGCAAGCAGTCGGCGGCGCTCATCGTCGTCGACGCGAAGTCGCGAGTCTTCGATCTGCGCGTTGACGATCATCCCGAGCCGCTGAAGGAGTTGCGCCGCCTCGTCGCGTTGCAGCGCGCGTACAACCACATGAACGCCGGCGACCTCGCGACGGAGCACAACGACAACGAAGGCGCGCTGCGCGAGTACGCCGCCGCGGAGCAGATCGCGTCAACGACGGCCGGCGTTCCGCAAAGCCGCTACGCGGAAATGATCTACTGGCACGCCGTGGCGCTCGCGAATATGAAACGCGTGGATGAATCGCTGCCGCTCTTCGAGCGCGCGTTCGAAATGGAGCCGGGATGGAGGGAGCTGACGCCGAGGTTGGTGAAGTCGGGGTTGTTGCCGGATGATGCGGCGTTGATCGCGAAGATTGTCGGGGCGCATCGTTGAACCTTCCCCGCCTCATCGCGTGGCGTTACATTCGCCGGCCGACCGATCAACTCGTCTCCGCCGTCGGACTCGTCTCCGTCTTCGGTCTCGTCATCGGCGTGATGGCGCTCGTCATCTCGATGGCGCTCATGACCGGCTATCGCGGCGACCTCCAGAAAAAACTCCTCGGCGGCAACGCCGAGATCTTCGTCTACTCCGTCACCGGACCGATGAGCGACACGACGAGCGTCGTCAACACGATTCACACGACGCCGGGAGTCTCGGAAGCATCGCCGGTGATTTTTCTTCACGCGCTCGCGACGACGGAGTCGAACACCACCGGCTCCGAGCTGATGGTCAAAGGCTTCGATCCCGCGCGCGCGTCGTCGACGCCGATGCTCGCGAAGATCGTCGGCGCGCGCGCGAAGTTCGAAACGGCGGAGGGGGAGAACGGCGTGGCTGTCGGCAAGTACCTCGCGGAGAAGCTCGGCGCGCGCGCCGGCTCGTCGATCAGCCTCACCGTTCCGAGCGACACCTTCCTTCCGCGCAGCGCGTCGTTCGTCGTGACGAACGTCTTCGAGACCGGCTTCTACGAATACGACGCGCGTTGGCTCTTCGTCGATCTGCGCGAGGCGCAGCGGCTCGCCGGACACGAAGGCGCGAACGTCATCGAAGTGAAGTTGAAAGACGGCGCTTCGATCGACGACGTCTCCACCGCGATCAAGCAGCGCACCGACGACCGATTCGCGGTGAGCGACTGGCGTCGGATGAACAACCAGCTCTTCCGCGTGCTCAAAGTGCAGCAGCTCGTGCTGTTCATCGTCATCGGCCTGATCGTGTTCGTGTCGACGTTCAACATCGTGTCGACGTTGATCATGACCGTCGTCGAGAAGCGTCGCGAGATCGGCATCCTCGCGTCGATGGGCGCGCCGCCGTGGATGATCCGCCGCGTCTTCATCTGGTACGGCACGCTGGTCGGCGTCGTAGGAACGGCGAGCGGGATCGTGATCGGCGTCGTGATCTGCTGGATCATCACGCGCTTCGAGCTCGTGTCGTTCCCGCCGGAGATCGCCGAGGTGTATTACGTATCGTCGATTCCATTCGTGACGAGGCCTGTGGATCTCACCGCCATCGCGGTGTTCACGCTGGTTGTTTCGTTCCTG
>Ga0207687_10002483_pt1 | contig 12530 bp, 6 predicted proteins | sample KBSM54metaG_FD_184399 | JGI IMG/M metagenome (GOLD analysis project Ga0207687, IMG submission 184399) | Miscanthus rhizosphere microbial communities from Kellogg Biological Station, Michigan, USA - KBS M5-4 metaG (SPAdes) (version 2) | ecosystem: Host-associated > Plants > Roots > Rhizosphere >...
CATGTCGGCATCCGCTATACGCATCCACGATCGCGGGTGTGGCGGGTGCTTTCTCTGCGTAGCGTTTCCGTCCATGCTACGCCGCTGTATTCCCTGCTGTGGAATGTGGCGGTCGCGCTGGTGGTAACCAGGATCTATCTGGTGCACGCCCCGAGCGCCATGGTAGGCGGAGTCTATCTGCTGCTCTCCGGAGCCGGAAGATTTGTGGAAGAGGCCTATCGCGGAGAACCGCAAACGCCGGTGCTCGGAGGCTTGCGCTTATACCAGTGGGTTGCGGTGGCGACACTGGTGTTGGGTGCGTTCATCACAACCGTGAAGCACAGCCCGCCATCACCGCGGCCCGCTTTTCACGTGGCTTCGATTTTCGTCGCCCTGGCCTGCGGCATCGGGGCATGGTTCCTCACCGGGGTTGACTTTCCCGAATCCAACCGCAAATTTGCCCGCCTGACCTGACGCAAGCCCGTTGCGGGACGAGTCCCAATCTGCCAATCCGCCAACGACCGTTACCTTCAGTGTATGGACGTTGGCGGTTTACTGGCGTCTAATTTCACTATCCTTCTGCACTTATGAATCGCGGGTTTACGAAACTTTACGGTTGTTGACTGAGTTTTTACCCGATGAGTGGGCGGCGCAGTGTTGAATGTATTGATGGTTCGCGAAATTTACAGGAACTTCCGGGCATGACATGCTGCGCCGATTCCAGGTGCGGTGTCCCCGAGTCTTCTGGTTCAAAGACATGGGGGATCGCCATGCGGCCGGTCGTCCTCCTGCTGCTGGTCGCGATCAGCGCGTCAGGGCAGGACGCGCCCTCCGCGCCCTCGGCGCCTTCCAGTTTTTCGATCACCGGCATGGTGAAATCGGGTAACACGCCGATTCCAGGCGCAACTGTTATCGCGACCAACTCTTCTACGGAAGCGAAGACTACAACTTCCACCGACATCAATGGTGGCTACACGCTTCAAGTCGCCTCCGCGGGAAAATATCAGCTGCGGGTTGAGATGCCGGCATTCGCGCCGAGCACGAGGGAAATTGTGGTGGGAGAGACAGGCAGTCGTGCCGACCTGGAATTAACTTTACTCTCGCGGACGCAACAGGCGGAACGCACCCAGCAACGGCCCGCAACCGCCAGGACCGGCCGCGGATTTCAAAGCCTGTCAGTCCTGCAGGGACTGGCCGCCTCCGAAGCCAGCAACAGCAATGGAACAGATCAGATCGTGCCTGCCGGAATGCCGATCCCCGGCGTGGCTGCGGACGCGGCGACAGAATCGGTTTCATTCTCCAGTAACAATTCAAACGTGGGGATGTTCGGCATGAGCACGGACGAACTGGAGCAGAGAATGCGCGAGGGCCGCGAACAGGCCGGCGGCTTCGGAGGCGGACCAGGTGGTGGAGGACCAGGCGGTCCACCGGGCGGCGGTGGCGGCTTCGGCGGCGGTTTCGGAGGCTTCGGCGGAGGAGGACGGGGCGGCCCCATGATGCTGGGCGGCGGACGCGGAAGGTTTGACATCAACCGACCGCACGGGTCGATCTATTACTCGGTCGGCGATTCTGCCCTGGATGCTGCGCCCTATGCTCTCAATGACAGTTCTTCCGACAAGGCCAGCTACCGGAGGCAGCGCTTCGGCGTCGCCCTGGGCGGGCCGCTGAATATCCCCGGAATTTACCAGGGCGGAAGCAAGACTTTTTTCTTTGCGCACTACAACGGCTCGCGCGGCAATTCGCCCTATGATGCTTTTTCCTTTGTGCCGACCGCGGCTGAGCGCAGCGGCGACTTTTCCGCAGTAACGGGCGTTCAACTGGTCAATCCCAGTAACGGACAACCCATTCCGGGCAACAACTTTCAAAACTCCGGCCTGGCTATCGATCCTGCCGCGCTAGGGCTTTTGCCTTTCATCCCCGTGCCCAACGTCACGAACGCGGCTCCCGACCAGCCGAATTTCCATTTTGTGACCTCGACCCTCAACGACAGCGACGACTTTAATATTCGATTGAACCACGCCCTGGGCGGAGCCAGCGCCGGCCGCGGTGGGCGGGGACAGCGCCCGCGAAATAATTTGAACTTCGGCTTTCACTATCACGCCGCCAGCGCGAACCTGACCAATCCCTTTCCCAGCGTGGGCGGCCACACCAGCACTCGCAGCTTCGACATTCCCATTGGATATGTGCGGACTTTTGGCAAGGTGATCAACAACGCCCGCCTCGATTTCAATCGCTCCCGCATCAGCACGCAAAACCTTTACGCCTTTAACCAGGACATTACAGGAAACCTTGGCATAGCCGGCGTTTCCACCAATCCCTTTGACTGGGGTCTGCCCAACCTGTCGTTCACGCATTTTGGCAGCCTCAACGACATCAACCCGCAATTACTGCGCAACCAGACCTGGACGTTTTCCGACAGCCTGATCTACCGCCGCGGCAAGCACACCTGGCGCTGGGGTGGAGATTTTCGCCGAATTCAGGTCAATCCCGAAACCGACAGCAACGCCCGCGGAACTTTCACCTTTACCGGCGTGAACTCCGGTTACGACTTTGCCGACTTCCTGCTGGGGCTTCCGCAGCTGACCTCGGTCCAGTTTGGCAACAATACCTATCACTTCCGGGGCAATTCCTGGGACGTGTTCGTACAGGATGAATGGCGACTGCGCGGCAATCTCACGTTGAATCTCGGCCTGCGCTACGAATACATCTCTCCCTTCTCGGAACTGAACGATCGCATCGTGAACCTGGATTTGCCGGTGGGCTTTACCTCGCCTCCAGTCCCTGTGCAGGTGGGCGAGACCGGGCCGTACAACGGCCAGCTTCCCGTAACGCTGGTGCGTCCCGACCGCAACAATTTCGCTCCGCGGCTCGGCTTTGCCTGGAAGCCGCTACGCAACACGGTGGTGCGCGCGGGATATGGCATCAACTACAACACCAGCGCGTATCAGAGCATCGTGCAGAACATGGCATTCCAGCCGCCGTTTTCGACCACCGCGACCAACACTCAATCTGCGGCCGGCCAGCTCACTTTGCAGAATGGATTTCCGCCGGTCCCTCCCGGTTCCATCACCAACAATTTTGGCGTGGATCCCAACTACCGCCTGGGTTACGTCCAGATCTGGAACGTTGACGTGCAACAGCAGATTCTCCCCACGCTCATCCTGAACCTCGACTACACCGGCACCAAGGGCACTCGTCTCGATATTCTGGAGGCACCCAACCGCACTGCGACCGGAGTGCTCTTCCCCGGCGTGCAGCCGTTTTACTGGGAAGACTCAGCGGGAGATTCCACCGCCAATGCGCTGTCGGTGCGCGTCCGCAAACGACTGCAGGCCGGGTTTTCCATTGGCGGTCGTTACACTTTCTCGAAGTCGCTCGACAATGCTTCCACGATCGGAAGCGGCGAACCCCTGGTTGCGCAGGGCTCCGGACGCACCGCTCTCTCCGGCACCACCAACGTCGCACAGGATGCCTTCGACCTTGCAGCCGAGCGGGGCTTGTCGAGCTTTGATCAGCGGCACAGTTTCACCGCGGACTATCTGTGGGAGCTTCCCTTCGGCCACGACCGGCGCTGGCTGGCGGGAAACAGCCCGCTGCGGGCCGTTTTCGGAGACTGGAACTGGAGCGGCGACTGGACCATCTCTTCCGGCCTGCCCTTCACTCCCCGGATTCTCGGCGACTCCGCCGATGTGAACCGCGGAACCAACGGCACGGTGCGGGCGGATGTCGTGCCCGGCCAGTTGGTCACGGTGTCAAACCCGTCCATTGCGGAGTGGTTCAATACGGGCGCGTTCGTCGCGCCCGCGGGCCAGTTCGGCGACGCCCGCCGCAACAGCATTGAAGGCCCGGGGGGCCGGTTGTTCGATATGGCATTCACCAAGATTTTCCCCCTCAGCGAAACGCGCTTCCTGGAGTTCAGGGCGCAGTTCTCGAATATTTTCAACACGCCGCAATATGTGGGTATTGACACCATTGTGAACTCTCCGACCTACGGCCGCGTGGTTTCCGTGGGAGGGATGCGTTCCCTGCAACTCAGTGCGAGGTTTCGCTTCTGATGAGCTTTGCTAACCATGACGCGCGGCGGGCGGGTGAGGACGCCTATCGCTCCATCCTGGCCTGCGTGCTTGTGATTGTGATGCTGTGCACCGGCGTTACTTCGCAGCAAGCGTCCAGCGAATACACCTTTCGTTCCAAGACCGAACTGGTGCTGGTGAATGTGACCGTGCGCGACCGGAATGGCAATCCGGTGCGTGACCTGAAACGCGAAGACTTCACTCTGCTCGAAGATAACAAGCCGCAGCAGGTGGTTTCCTTCGACCTGGAGAATACCGACGCCGTTCTCTCGACCGTGGCGGCCGAAGCGCCGTTGCTTCGCGCCACCCCGGCGCAGGGCGCCGGCGAAACTCCGGCTCTCGTCAACCGGCCCTTGAAAGACCGCCGGCTCATCATCCTGTTTTTCGATCTCAGCTCCATGCAACCGGATGAAATTGACCAGGCGACCACGGCGGCGCAGAACTATGTGGACAAGCAGATGGTGCCTGCCGACCTGGTGGCCGTGGTCTCGCTGGGAAACACGCTCACGGTGAACCAGGATTTCACTTCCGATCGCGCATTGCTGAAGAAAGCGCTGCAGGGGTTCAATCTGGGCGCCCGCGCGGGCTTCGAAGAAGGCAGCACCGGCTCAACCGAAGGCACATCGGAGACCGGCGGATCCTTCACCGTGGACGATACCGAGTACAACATTTTCAACACCGATCGTCGTCTCCAGGCCCTGCGCTCAATCGCCGAGAAGCTGGCAACGATCAATGAGAAGAAGTCGCTGATTTATTTCTCCAGCGGCATGGACCGCACCGGAATTGAAAACCAGTCGCAGTTGCGTTCCGCCACCAACGCCGCGGTGCGGGCCAACATGGCGATTTACACCATGGACATTCGCGGCCTGCAGGCGCTGGTGCCGAGCGGGGAGGCCCAGAACGCCAGCCTGCGCGGGACGTCGCCCTATTCCAGCAAGTCCGTGGCCGGCCAGTTCGATTCCAATGCCACCACCCAGGAAACTCTGGTCACCCTGGCCGGCGACACCGGCGGGCGCGCGTTTCTCGACTCGAACGACTTCGGAAGGGTTTTTACCGGCGTGCAGCAGGACACTTCGCTTTACTACCTGCTCGGCTATCACAGCAGCAATTCGGCGCGGGACGGGCGCTTCCGGCGCATCACGGTGCGAGTCAACCGCCCCGGAGTCAAAATTGATTTCCGCCGGGGTTACTACGCTCCCGCCGACTTCCAGCACTCCACCCGCGACGACCGCGAACGCCAGCTCGACGAAGAGCTGGCTTCGGACCTTCCCACCACCGATCTGCCGGTGTATTTATCTGCCGCTTACTTCCGTATTGCAGACCGGAAATTCTATGTGCCGGTGTCCGTGGTCGTGCCCGGTTCGCAAATTCCTTTTACCCACAATAACGATCAGGACCGTGCCACCCTGGACGTTCTGGGCATCGTGACCGATCCGGAGAAACGTCCGGTGGGGCAGATAAGGGACACGGTCAAGCTGGCGCTGAACGCATCGCAGCTGGTACAGCGTAAGAACGTGCAGTACAACACCGGCTTCGTCCTGCCGCCCGGCACTTATCACCTCAAGTTTGTGGTGCGGGAAAACCAGAGTGGGCGCCTGGGCTCGTTCGAAACCGATCTCACCGTCCCCGACCTGAAATCAGTCCCGGTAAAGATGAGTTCGATTGTGCTGGCGAACCAGTTGCAGCCCAACAACAAGCGCAAGGGCGACAACCCGCTGGTCCGCGATGGATCAGAAGTGATTCCCAGCGTCACCCACGTTTTCTCCGCCGGCCAGCACCTGTATTTTTACTATGAGGTCTATGATCCCGCACGTGCGGCTGCAACTGCCGGCGCACCAGCAGATAATCGCAATGGTCCGGCCATCCACCTGCTGACCAACGTGGCTTTCTTTCGCGGGACGACCAAGGCTTATGAGACTCCGCTGGTCGAAAGCCAGCAACTGAACGCGCCCGACCGTAAGGCTGCGGTCTTTCAGCTCGACGTGCCCCTGACCCAGCTCAAACCCGGTTTCTATACCTGCCAGGTCAACGTCATTGATGACGCCGCCGGACAGTTCCGCTTCCCGCGGGTGGCCTTACTGGTGCGCCAGTAGCTCCAGCCCGAATCGGGTAACCACACCCGTGTGTACCCTTTCGTAATCTCTATAAGGGCGGGCATACGTACGATACTGCCCATTTAGCATATGCCGTTCCCGGTCTCATCGCTTCCCACTCGAGCTCCCCGCGTCCGAACGACCGAATACACTCCCGCGGTACTTCGCTTCCCCAGCGGAGACACCGTGACCGGCAGGTTGGAAGTGTTTTCCGCCACCGGCGGCCTGCTCTGCCTGCCGAAGCCCCTGATGCGAGGCACGCGCATCAGGGTGATGTTCCTCACTCCCAGGGGCCCTGTGCTCGGCGCAGCCGAGATGCTGAATCCAGTCTCATGGACACACCAGCCATTCCGCTTCGTGAGCCCGGCTGACCGGGATCAGCACAAACCGGGGTTCGACAGCGGGCGATCCCCGAAACTGGGCATTCCGGTTCCGCAGACAGGCACTCAGATACCCGACCCGGAACCGCAGTGGATCGACAAATACCGGGCTGCGGTCAGCCGCAACCCGCCCCACCGGCCGCTGCTGGCAAGAATGCTGGAAGCACTAAAGCTGGGCTCCAAATAAACCTGGTCAGAAAAAGCACTTCCACCCTCCTCCGAAGTCTCTGGCGGCCGCCGGATCTTCAGGGTATAATGTTGCACCCGAGTTGCAAGAAGGACTGTCGCATGCCGTTACCTGAAACCGAGATCCCTGGACGCCTCCAGGCCGAACTGATGTCGCGGGGGCTGCGCATGACGCGCCAGCGCCGCACCATTCTCAGTGTGGTGGAAACCGCCAAGCAACACCTCGATGCCAGCCAGTTGCTGCGGCGCGCCCGCCGGCTGGACCCGCAGATTGACCGGGTCACGGTTTACCGCACGCTCGGACTGCTCAAGCGGCACGGGTTGATTGACGAACTCGATCTGATGCACATGCAGGGCGAAAAACACTTCTACGAACGCCGCCCACAGCGGGACCACATCCACATGGCGTGCTTGCGCTGCGGCAAGATTACAGAATTTGAAAGTGATCTCTTTGATCGCTTGAAGGGGCAAATTCAGAGAGACTGCCGCTTCCATATTGTAGTCACCCGGCTGGAAGTCGGTGGTTATTGCGCCCAATGCCGCACCACGGATCAGCCGAAGGACTAAGCTCCGCTCGCCGCACTGACGGCTCCTGTGCGAAGGCGACCGCTCCCCCGGTTCCCCAATTCCAACTGTGCCTTATACTCCGATGGACAACACCACAGCTGCATCTAGTTGCAACCAGGATGCAACATGGAATGTGACCGATGACCGACGCCCGGTGCAAACTGCCTAGAGTCATACAGCGCTTTAATTGCAACCTGATCGTGAGAAATGCGCGGAGCTTTGCTCCGCCGGAAAGCCGGGGGCGGCTGTCCCCACGTAGTCTGTGGTCTGACGTCCGAGGTCCGACGTCTGACGCCCGGCTTTACTGACCCGCCGAAGCTTCCTGCCCGGACAGGCGCGTACAGCATTCCCCGTATTGACGTTAATCCGCAGAGTTATAGAGTATTGCGGGCCGTCCTCCTCCGCCAGCGTCAAGCTTGGCCAATCAAGTTCATTTCTATAATCCGGAAAACCGGGTCGGAGCTGTGCGTTCCCGATTCCTGACGTTCCGCTCGCGGAGCCATCAGGAATCGCGACTGTTTTTCCGACGCTGCTTCCAGAGTCCGAGTTGGAACTAGGCTTACGAAATGTAAAGTATTGTAAAGACGGAAGATAAGTCGCAACCGGGATATAATTTTTAGAGTCAAATGTTTACCGTTTGTTGCGTCGCGGAGAGATGGGAGCGGCTTTCGGGGGAACTCAGAGTGAAAATACTGATCGAGAATGTGCGACGCAGGCCAGCAACCGGCATATCGCGCGCACAGCAAACCAGCAGATCGTGTCGCCAACATCTTGCGACAACCCTCACCTTGGCGCTTGCAGCTGCCTCCATGTTGGGGTGCAGCGCGGGTTCCAAACCCAGTACGGCGCGTGCCTCCACCCAGATGGCGGTGCCGGTGGCCGTCGCCACGGCTGAACGCCGCGACGTGCCGGTGTTTCTCAAGGGACTGGGCAGCGTGACCGCCTCCAACACGGTCAGCGTGAAGAGCCGGGTGGACGGACAATTGGCGCAGGTCAACTTCACGGAAGGCCAGCACGTGAACAAGGGAGACCTGCTGGCGGTGATCGATTCCCGGCCGTTCCAGGTGGCGCTTGAGCAGGCGCAGGCAAATCTATTCCGCGACCAGGCCCAATTAAAGGACGCGCGCCTGAATTACGAGCGATTCAAGAGTCTGCTGGATGATTCGGGAGCAATGTCGCGCCAGCAGGTGGACACGCAGAGGGCGGCCGCGGAACAGCTGGAAGGAGCCGTTCGGGCCGACCAGGCAGCGATCGACAATGCCAAGCTGAACCTGGTGTACTCGCACATCACGGCGCCCATCAGCGGCCGCATCGGTCTCAGGCTGGTCGATGTGGGAAACATGGTGCATGCTTCGGACACCAATCCACTGCTCGTAATCACCCAGTTACAGCCCATTGCCGTCCTGTTCACGCTGCCGGAAGACAGTCTGCTCAACGTATCCCAGCACATGCACAAGGGCACTCTGCCGGTCGAGGCCTATAGCCGGGACGATCAAACGAAACTGGCCACCGGCAAATTGCTGACCATCGACAATCAGATTGATCAGACTACCGGGACCGGACGATTAAAGGCTATGTTCGACAATCCGAACGACGAGCTCTGGCCTAACCAGTTCGTCAATGTTCGCCTGCTGCTGGAGACGCACAAGAACAGCATCACGATTCCATCGGTCGCGGTCCAGAGCGGCCCCGAGGGAAGCTACGTATTTACAGTCAAGTCCGATAAGACGGTCGCGGTCAACCCAGTCACGGTTTCGTTCACCCAGAACAACGTGGCATCCATCGCCAGCGGAGTCGCTGAAGGAGATGTAGTGGTGGTGGACGGGCAGGACAAGCTGCAAGCCGGGAGCAAGGTGGATCCGCACAGCGGTGGAGGAGGACAAAACCGGAACGCGGAGTCTCCGGCTTCGCAAGCCCAGCCGGAGGCATCTTCCACCAGGGGAGCGCCATGAATCCGTCGCGGCTTTTTATTCTTCGTCCGGTCGCGACGACTCTGCTGATGGTCGGACTTCTCCTGGTAGGGCTGGTGGCCTACACCCAGCTTCCAGTCTCCGCGCTGCCTGAAGTTGACTATCCCACCATCCAGGTGGTGACGTTCTATCCCGGGGCCGATCCTGATGTGATGGCATCGTCGGTGACGGCGCCTCTGGAGCGCCAGTTTGGCCAGGTCCCCGGACTGAGCCAGATGACTTCCACCAGTTCGCTGGGCAGTTCCATCATCACCCTGCAATTCAATCTCAACGAGAACATCGACGTCGAGGAACAACAGGTCCAGGCCGCAATCAATGCCGGCACTACCTATCTTCCGCGCGACCTGCCCAATCCGCCGATTTACAGCAAAGTGAATCCGGCCGATTCCCCGATTATCACGCTGGCGCTGACTTCGGACACGCTGCCGCTCTCAAAAGTGGAGGACCTGGCGGACACGGCACTGGCCCAGAAAATTTCCCAGCTTCCCGGAGTTGGCCTGGTGTCGATCAGCGGCGGACAGAAACCGGCGGTGCGGATTCAGGCCAATCCCACGGCGCTGGCGTCCTACGGACTGAGTCTCGAAGATATTCGTACCGCGCTCGCAGCGGCCAACGTCAACCAGGCCAAGGGCGTGCTGGACGGCCCGCGCCAATCCTTCACCATCGGCGCCAATGATCAGCTGAGCTCGAGCGCGCAATACAACAGCGTGGTCGTGGCCTACAAGAACGGCGCGCCGGTCCGGCTGTCCGATATTGCCACCGCGATTGACAGCGCGGAAAATGTTAAGCAGGCCGCCTGGATGAACACCACTCCGGCGGTGATCATAAACATTCAGCGCCAGCCTGGCAGCAACATCATCAGTGTCGCCGACCGGGTCAAGCTGCTTTTGAAGCAACTGCAGGCGTCGTTGCCCGCCGCAATCAAAGTGCAGGTGCTCACCGACCGTACCGAGACCATTCGAGCTTCGGTAAAAGACGTTCAGTTTGAACTGATGCTCACCGTCGGTCTGGTGGTCATGGTGATCTTCCTGTTCCTGCGCAACCTCTCGGCGACCGTGATTCCCAGCGTCGCTGTTCCCCTCTCGCTGGTGGGAACGTTTGGGGTTATGTACCTGCTGGGGTACAGCCTGAACAATCTGACCCTGATGGCGTTGACCATCTCCACCGGCTTCGTGGTCGATGACGCCATTGTGATGATTGAAAACATCGAACGCTTCCTGGAAGAGGGCGAGACTCCGCTGCAGGCCGCGTTGAAGGGAGCGGGCCAGATCGGATTCACCATCGTGTCGCTGACGGTATCGCTGATCGCGGTGCTGATCCCGTTGTTGTTCATGGGCGACATCGTGGGCCGCCTGTTTCGCGAGTTCGCCGTGACCCTGGCAGTCACCATTCTGGTGTCAGCCGCGGTTTCCCTTTCCCTGACGCCGATGATGTGCGCCAAGCTGCTGAAGCGCCACGACCCCAAACATCAAAGCCGCTTTTATAAATCCACGGAGAATTTCTACAACCGGGTCATCGAGTTTTACGGCCGCTCTTTGAAATTTGTGCTGCAGCACCAGACCATTACCCTGCTGGTCACGGCGGGCACTCTGGTTCTCACCCTGTTCCTGTACGTGGTCGTGCCTAAAGGCTTTTTCCCGGTGCAGGATACGGGAGTGATTCTGGGTATATCGGAAGGGCCGCAGAATACTTCTTTTCCGGCCCTGGCCAAGAGCCAGCAGGCGTTGGCCCATGTCATTCTCAAAGATCCGGACGTGGAGAGCCTGTCCTCCTTTATCGGAATCGACGGCACCAACTCTACCCCCAACAGCGGACGCATTCAGATCAACCTGAAGCCGCACGACGAGCGCACCGCGACGGCCTCCGAGATCATCCGTAGGCTGCAGCCGGAACTGGCGAAGGTCAACGGCATCACCTTATATATGCAGCCGGTGCAAGACCTCACGGTGGAGGACCGGGTCAGCCGGACGCAATATCAATATTCAATGGAAGATGCCGATGCGCAGGAACTGTCGGTCTGGGCCACGCGGCTGGTGGAAGAGTTGCGCAAACTGCCTTCCATGCGCGACGTTGCCACCGATCAGCAGAATGGCGGCCTCAAAGCCGAGCTGGTCATCGATCGCGACACCGCATCGCGTTTGGGCATTTTGCCCCAGGCCATCGACGACACGCTTTACGACGCCTTCGGGCAGCGCCAGGTCTCCACCATATTTACCCAGTTGAACCAGTACCACGTGGTGCTGGAAGTGGACCCGCAGTTTTCGCAGAATCCGGACTCGCTGAAGAATATTTACGTGCACTCCAACTCCGGGATGCAGGTCCCGCTGGCCTCCTTCAGCCACTTTCAGACTTCGAGCACCGCGCTGGCAGTGAATCACCAGGGACAGTTCCCCGTGGTCACACTCTCGTTCAACCTGGCGCCGGGAGTCTCGCTGGGTGAGGCGACCCAAGCCATACAGCAGACGGAACGGGACATTCACCTTCCAGCCAGCATCCACACCAGCTTCCAGGGAACAGCCGCGGCCTTCCAGAATTCACTTTCTTCCGAGCCCTGGCTGATTCTGGCCGCCATCGTTACCGTGTATATCGTGCTGGGCGTGCTCTATGAAAGCTACATTCATCCGTTAACCATTCTTTCCACCCTGCCTTCGGCGGGCGTGGGCGCGATCCTCGCCCTGCTCCTCACCGGCAACGATCTGGGAGTGGTGGCGCTGATCGGCATCATTCTTCTGATCGGTATCGTGAAGAAAAACGCCATCATGATGATCGACTTCGCGCTGGAAGCAGAGAGGGAGGAGCACAAACCGGCGGAAGAGGCGATCTTTCAGGCCTGCCTGCTGCGTTTCCGCCCCATCATGATGACCACCATGGCGGCACTGCTGGGCGGTCTTCCGCTGGCGCTGGGCAGCGGCACCGGATCGGAATTGCGCCATCCGTTGGGCATCACCATCGTCGGCGGATTGCTGGTCAGCCAGTTGCTTACCCTTTACACCACGCCGGTTGTGTATCTCTGGTTCGATCGCCTGGCCCAGCGTTTCTCACACTTGAACATCGGCAACACCATCGAGGAACCGAGTGGAGCTTCGGCGGATTAGTCGTTTCTGGATTCGAGCATGAATATTTCCGCTCCATTTATCAAGCGTCCCATCGGCACGTCGCTGCTGGCGGCGGCGCTGCTCATGGCTGGAACGCTGGCCTTTAACTACCTGCCGGTGGCGCCGCTGCCGCAGGTGGAATTTCCTGTCATCTCCGTGGGGGCCTCCCTCCCGGGTGCGAGCCCCG
>Ga0207687_10002484_pt1 | contig 12528 bp, 12 predicted proteins | sample KBSM54metaG_FD_184399 | JGI IMG/M metagenome (GOLD analysis project Ga0207687, IMG submission 184399) | Miscanthus rhizosphere microbial communities from Kellogg Biological Station, Michigan, USA - KBS M5-4 metaG (SPAdes) (version 2) | ecosystem: Host-associated > Plants > Roots > Rhizosphere >...
CGTCCGTACTGGATGCCGATGCCGTAGAGGAACATGACGAGGCCGATCGAGCTCACGAGCGCGGGTGGGGCAGCCTTGGGCGCGATCGCCCCGAGCGCCAGGCCCGCAAACAACACGGCGCCGATATCGAGCGAGAAGCCGGCGATCGAAATTCGTCCGGCGGCGTAGCCGATGCCGATGGCCGCAAACAGCGCCAGCAACGGGGACTGCTCGAGGAGAGAGCGGACGGGCTCCAGCACGCGTGCCTCCGCGGAGAACAATAGCGCAGGAACCCGGGAGGCGCCCCTTTATCGCGTCACGACTCCTCGAGGGCGGAGTAGAGCGCCTCTCTGAGCGCAGCGTCCCGAGGATCGCCGGTCAGCGACGTTCCCATCTGGCTCGTGACGTAGCCGTAGCCGATGCCTGTGGCGGGATCCGCAAAGCCCATCGAACCACCGGCACCCGGGGCTCCGAACGAGCACGTGTTGCCGAACGGCAAGGCCGCGCTCGACTTCATGAAGCCCAGCGAAAACTGGATGCCGTCCGCCTTCATGCACTCGTCGTAGAACCCGTGCGCGGGAGGAATCGCCGGGGCCGCCAGCAGGTCCAGCGTCTCCTGGCGCAGGCCGAGCTCCCGTCCCCCGTTTGCGAAAACCCCGTACGCATGCGCGATGCCCCGCGCGGTGCCGACGCCGCCGCCGGATGGCACTTCGAGGTTGCGCGCGTACACCCGCTCCTCGTCCTGATACACCCCGGCCCCAGGGTTGATCACGAGCGCCCGGTAGATGTTGGAATGATGATTCATCGTCTCCAGCCAGAATCGCAGCGGGAATCCGGTCAGCATGCGAAGCGGAGTGGGCGGCGACAGTCTCGCCAGCCGGCCGTTCGGGATGTCCTCGGGCAGCCGGATGTAGACGTCCTCGCCGAGAGGTGTGGCGATCTCGTCCTGAAAGAACCGCCCGAGGCTGCGATGGCGCGGGTCCACGCGGCGCAGCAACTCGCCTTCGTAGAATCCGAGGGTGAGGGCGTGATAGGCCTGGCGCGTTCCTGGTTCCCACGCGGGCTTCTGCCGAGCGAGCACGGTGGCCAGGCGGTCCAGGTCCGCGACCACCGTTCGATCGACGGGTTCCTCGATGGCGAAGAGTCCCGCCTGATGGGCGAGCAATTGACGAACGGTGATCTGCTCTTTGCCGTGCTGCGCGAACTCGGGCCAGTACGTGGCCACGCGCTCTTCGAAGTCGAGCCAGCCGCGGGAGTGTGCGACGGCAAGGGTCATGGCGGCCAGCCCTTTGGTCGCTGAGTGGACCACCACCATGGTGTCGTGCGTCCACGGTTCGCCCGTTCGCCTGTTGCGGATGCCGCCCCAGAGATCGACGATCTTCTCGCCGCGAAGGTAGGCGCAGCAGGCGCCTCCCAGCTCACCCATCCGCTCGAAGTTCCTGAGGAATGCCTCCCGCACGGGCTCGAAACCGCGGCTGACGTGCGCGTGGACGTCTTGCGAGGAAGCTGCCGGCGCGTGTGCGAGTGCCATGCCCCATGGGGGTGCATGCGCCGTGCCCGGGCGATCGGCGGCAAGTGGGCACAGAAACCCGGAAATCAAGCCGAACGGCGTTCGAACCCGTCCCGGCCCTGCGGGAAATTCCCCACGACGAGGGAAGTTTCTAGTGAGACGCCTCAGTGACGCCGAATCCCGCGAGCGCCTGGGATTCGGAGTCGCTGATCTCCAGCACATCGCGCAGCCTGGTCATGACCAGCAGGTCGTGCAGCCGCCGCGAAGGGCTGTGAAGCCGGAGAGCGGCGCCGTGTTTCTTCGCTTCGAGGAAGATTCCCAGCAACGCGCCGAGCCCGGAGCTGTCCGCATACGAGAGGTTCGTGAGGTTCAGCACGACGCGCTGGTGTCCGTCCCGCATCAACCTCCGCACCGTCTCTTTGAGAAGCGCGTCTCCCTCACCGAGGCACAGGCGGCCATCGAGATCGAGAACCGGGACCGAGGCTACCGACCGTTCCTGAATCGTCATCGCTCTCCCTATCCAGCTGCCAGGACACGCACGCGAAGACAGGAATGTCGGATTCCGTATACACGCGACATCAATGTGCGATCTGCGCCGGCTCGAAGTTGTGTCATCATAACGTCCCTCCCATCACCGTGCCACACACGCGATGATCGATGCGCCCGCGCTGCTGGTGGCCGGAGTCGGCCTGTCGTTTCTCGGCCTGGAACTCCTGACCAACGCTCTTCAGGAAAGCACGTCGCGAACGGTTCGCTCGCTCGTCAAACGCTCGACGCGCAGTATCCCCGGGTGCGCCCTGGTCGGCCTGCTGGCCGGCGCGCTCGTCCAGAGCACGTCGGCTGTCGTCACCGTTGTCGGCAGCACGACCTCCGCGGGAATGATCACGCTGCGGCAGGCGCTCGCGATCGTGGCGTCTGCCAACGTGGGCACGACGGCGCTGGTCTTTGCCGGCGCCATCAACATCCGCGTCGCGGTCCTGATGTCCGTCGGCATCTCGGGTGTCGGTTTCGCGCTCTCGCACGAATTCCGCCGGAAGGCGATTGCGGCGGCGGCGCTCGGCGTCGCGCTGCTGTTGTACGGCAGCGATCTGATGGGCAGCGCCGCCGGCGGCGTGCAGAGCGCGGGGTGGTTCGCCGCGTTTCTCCAGACCTGGCACGACTCGGCGGCGATGGCCTTCACGCTGGGATGCCTGGCGTCCTTTCTCACCCAGTCGACGACGGCGATCGCGTTGATGACCGTTGCCGTGGCGAACGCCGGGCTGGTCGGCGGCCCGCCGGCGCTCGCGATGATCTACGGCGCCAACCTGGGGTCGACCCTGATGAGAATGCTCCTGACGCGTCGCGCGTCCGGGGCATCCCGCCAGGTGTCGCGATTCCAGGATCTCTTCAAGACGGCGGGCGCCGGTGTTTTCGTCCTGCTCTTCGCCGTCGAAGAGCGACTGCATCTTCCGGGTGTCTATGCCGCGATCGGCCTTTTGCCCGTGAGCCTGCCGACGGCTCTCGCGACGGCGAATTTCGCGTTCAACGGGTTGACGGCGCTCGCCGCCACGCTGTTCGTCGGACCGCTCGAACGGTTCGTGGCGCGCAGGTGGCCGTCCGATCTGGGAGAGGACCTCGGCACGCCGCTGTACGCCGTGCCTGAAGCGGTCGCTGACGCGGCGACCGCCACCGATCTGCTCGAGAAGGAGCAGGCGCGGATGCTGACCGGCATGCGCGAGTATCCGGCGATGGCGCGGACGTCTGGCGGCACCCGGGCAGACACCGCCAGCCTCACGCTGCACCGCCGCTTCGCCCGCCTGTTTCATCACATCGAGTATTTTCAGACCGCCCTCGTCAGCAAACAGCTCGACGAGGCGACGTCTGCCCGTCTGGGAAACGTGCAGGGCCGGCAGAAGGTGCTGGAAATGCTGGAGGGCTCACTTCACCAGCTGGTGGGCAGGCTCGGCGACCGCTGGCGGGGCGGCCGCCTGGAACCGCTCATCGAAGACGTGATCGAAACGCTCGACTTCCTGCTGATCTGTGCCTGCGAGACCGCCGCAGAACCTGAGCTCGAGCGCGCCAGATTCCTGCATTCGCTGTCCGGCGACCGGAGCGAGATGATGTCCGGCGTGCGCAATCGCTATCTCTCGCCGGACCTGTCGCTGACGGCTGCGGAGCGTGCGCTCCTGCTCGGGCTCACCGTCCTGTTCGAGCGCATCGTCTGGATGGTGCAGCACTTCGCCGAGCTGCTCCTGAGAACCATCGACGCGCCGTCGCCCGTGGAGACTCAACCGCGGCCGACGTAGGGCATCTTCGTCGCCATCACCGTCATGAAGAGCACGTTGACGTCGAGCGGCAGCCCCGCCATGTACACCACGGCCTGAGCCGCGTGCTCGACGTCCATGAGCGGCTCGACCGCAAGACGGCCGTCGCTTTGAGGGACGCCGCGGGCCATCGCGGCCGCCAGCTCCGTGTCGGCATTGCCGATGTCGATCTGTCCGCAGGCGATATCGTGCGGGCGGCCGTCGAGCGCGGTCGATTTGGTCAGTCCCGTGATGGCGTGCTTGGTCGCCGTATACGGGGCCGAGTTCGGCCGCGGCGTGTGCGCGGAGATGGACCCGTTGTTGATGATCCGTCCGCCGCGCGGCTGCTGGCTCTTCATCATTCGCACCGCTTCCCGGGTGCACAGGAACGTGCCGGTGAGGTTCACGTCGACGGCGGTCCGCCATTCGTCCAGCGTCAATTCCTCGATCGGCGCGCCGCGCACCGCGATGCCGGCGTTGTTGAACAGCAGATCGAGGCGGCCGAACGTCTCCCTCGTGCGCGCGAACATCGCCCGCACGGCAACGTCATCGCGGATGTCGGTAGGGGCCACGAGCGTGGTGGCTCCGAACGCCGACGCCTGCGATGCCGTCTCCTCGAGCGGATCGCGGCGCCGTCCCGCCAGCACGACGGAGTAGCCTTCCCGGGCCAGCGCCAGCGAGACGCCGCGGCCGATGCCGGTACCCGCGCCCGTCACGAGTGCGATCCTCGGCGTGCCCATTGCGGCTAACACCCCCCGGTTTCGGCCGTGGTGACCGAGAAGACGCTCCACTGGTACATCTTGGACATCCAGTTGTTCAGGTTGAATCGGCGTGACCAGAGCGGCAGCGTCCGCGCCACAGGTGTGCAGGCGATGTGCCCGGCCGCCATCCAATCGGGCGGCTGGAGCGACTGCTGGAAGAAGAACACGCGCCCGGGGGTTGCGGCCATCGCCATGCTGAGATCGGAGACACTGCCAAGCGTCTTCACCGTCACGTTTTCCGGACGGTAGAAATTGACCGCGTTGCCGGCCATGGAATAGGGCAGGAGCGATCCGGTGTAGAGCACCATCGGCCCCTTCCGGCTTTCCTCGTACAACCGTTCGTACACGATCGCCGTCTCGCTCGATGGCTTGAACATCATCACCGCCAGAGCGAGCAGGTTCAACGCGACGAATGCCCGGCCTGCGGCCCGCGCGGCCCGCGGGTTCGGCCAACGGGCGATCTTCGCGCGGAGCGTTTCCGGCAGCCGATCGGCGCCGAGCACGAGGAGCGGCACGATGGCGTAGGTGATCGGAACCAGGAATCGGGTTTCCTTGTGGCCGAGCAGGTTGTGCCCGAGCAGGAAAGGAACCACCACCCATACAAGGACGTGCCTCGGGCACAGCCAGACGCTCGCGATCAGCAGGCCGACCAGGAGCACGCTGAACGGCGGCACCAGCAGGGCCAGCATCTGCGCGACGTAGAACCACCAGGGCTGGGTTCCAAACGTCGCCGCTTTTCCCTCGACGAGGTTCGTGTAGACGTAGTTGTACGGCGTGAAGACCCACTCCCCGTAGAGCCAGTGGTCGAGCGCCACGTTGAGCGCACACGCCGCCAGGAACGCCGCGGCCAGCACGGCGATGCTGCGCAGCGGGGCGCGATCGACAACCAGCAGCCACGTGCCGGCGCCGGCGATGGCGAATCCGACCTGGAAGCGGCAGTAGAATGCGGCGCCCCAGAGCAGGCCGGCGAGCACGAAGCGGACGGTTGAACGCCGGCCCTCCGGAGCATTCTCCGCATCCAGCACGAAGCACAGGCCGGCGAAGAAGAGCAGGCCTCCCCAGTTCTCGGACGCGAACCGTCCGTGTACATAGGGGAGAAACCACAGGAAGAGCATGCCGGGGAGCAGCAGCCGCCTGAGCGACGCATCACGCACCGACGGGAGTGTGCGGATACAGAGCTCGAGCGAGATCCAGATCGCCAGCAGACCAGACAGGACGCGGAGCACGAACGCCGCAAAGATCGGCGTGAACAATCCCAGCGCCTCGAGGCCCTTGAACAGGCCGGCCGCGAGCCAGGGTTGAAGAGCAGGCCGCATGCGCGCGGCGAATTCCCACGCGAGCGCGTCCCCCGGAGTGCGACCCAGCTTGTACCAGGCGAACTCGAGGATCTGGAAATGCTCGTCGTGGCTGAAGAACCCCACATTGAACCAGGCCGACGCGACGGCGACGAGTGCAGCCGCCGCCACGATAAGCCGCACAGGAGTTCCTGGAAGCTGCGCTTCGAGCGTCCGCACGACGCGAGGTGCCATGAAAGCCAGCCTAGCAGCTTCCTCCGGACGGCTTGACGAAGCAATTCCCTGCGGTTTTGTCATAACGCGCGAAACAATTAGACATATTTGTCTAGTGTCGTCCCCTCGCCCACGGGCATCAATCCTGCCGTCGCCGGGCCGCGAAGTCCATTCTCCGGATCCTCGACATTAGTGTGGTCAAGCAGGCGATATATCCACAAAAATGTCGTCAGGTGTCCAGGGTCGTTGCCTGAACGTGCGCGCTTTCATGGGAAAAATACGCTCGCGGCAAGTGCGAGACGTGGCGTCCCTCTTGCACCGCTGTGCGACGACATGCCTGCGCGGCTCGTCAGGATTATCGCCATCGCCCTGGTCGTGCTCGGTGCGTCGCCGTTCACGGCGCCGTTCGCAACGTTCGATTTGGGCGCGTTGGCGGATCACAATCATCAGGGTCAACCCTCGGCCGACCACACGCCGCACGGCGCGCTGGTGAAGACGGTCGTTGATCCCGACAAGGCCCCTGTTCTCGCGTCTACGGCGGCACTGACGGCACCGCTCTTCAGCATCATCGCCAACGAAACGGCCGTTCGCCTCCCGCGTCTCTCCAGCATTCCCGTTTACCTGCAGAGCCTCCGCATCTAGTCCCGCGCCCCGTCCGGATAATCACGTCTCCATCGGCTCTTTATGGGGTGTGTGTCCCGCCTGGGAGAGGGATCGAAATGTGTGCAGCAGTGCGTCGGCCCTGGTGGTCGAGGCTTTGTTCGATTTGTTTCGTCATTTCCATCGCGCTGCCCACGACCGCGCCGTTTCAGGTCGTGGGTGTCGGCGAGGCGCTGCGGTTTGGCCTGCCTGCACGCGTCGCCACGCCGGGCCGGCCATCGTCCGGTCACGCCGTGACGAACCAGGCGGGCGTTCCGTCTCTCCGCGGACAGGAAGGCCGCCGGCATCGCGCAGGCTCCGTCGCGAAGAGCCGGACCTCGATGGTTGATCGGCCCCTTTGTCCGACACCTCCCAGACTGGATTCTCCCGGTTTCTTCCGGCCCACCGACCAGCAATTGACCGTTCTTCGGATCTGAGCTCCTCCACACGCTCGTTTCTCGCCGCGGCGTGTCGCCGCAGGGTCCCGGCCTGAGGACAGGCCGCGCCGTGTGCGCGCAGTGTGAGTCATCGCATGGAGGAGATCTGTGGAAACAAATTCTTCGCAAGTGATTGCGGTTCTGGAATATCTCGTGGCGTTCGCGTGTCTGGGGTGGGTGATGTTCATGCTCAAACGCCACATGCGGCGCACTGGCGTGGTACCTACGCCCGATCCGACGACGTTGACGTTTTCGGAGAAGGTCTCGCGGCTGAGGATCCGGCTGCGCGAGCCTCAATGGCGGCAGTACGGCGTGCTGGTGCTCACGGGCAAGGCGCTGGGCATTGCGGTGCTGTTCGGGTTGATCTTCGCCGGGACGATGCTCGTTCGCACCGCCTCGGGCACCGCGGTGTTCGCCCAGGGAGCGGCGGCGGCCCCCGATCCGTACAAGACCGCGATCGCCGGTGACCTGATCAATCCGATCAACACCGGCTGGGTGCTGCTCGGCGCTTTCCTCGTGTTCGGTATGCAGGCGGGCTTCACGATGCTCGAGGCCGGCTTCTGCCGCAATCGTGAGACCGTCAACGTGCTGGTCGAGTGCATGTTCGACACGTGCGTCTGCGGGCTGATCCATTGGGGATGGGGCTTCGCGTTCATGTTCGGCGGCGGCAACGCCTTTGTCGGCTGGCATATGCCGGGCGATCCGACCAAGAGCCTGATCTTCATGAAGGACGTCGACGTCCTGTCCACGTACGGCTCTTCGGGCATCCCGATCATGGCGCACTACCTGTTCCAGTTCGCCTTCGCCGACTGCGCGTCGACGATCTGCTCGGGCGCGATGGTCGGCCGCACGTTGTTCGTGGGCGACGTCCTGTACTCGATCGGCGTCTCCGGTTTCATCTATCCGATCTTCGGACACTGGTGCTGGGGGCCGGACGGCTTCCTCGCCACGATGGGCTCCGAGGGCAACTTCCTCTCGGGTCTCGGCATGAACTTCCACGACTTCGCCGGTTCGACCGTCGTGCACTCGATCGGCGGATGGGTGGCGATCGCCGGCGCCATCATGCTCGGGCCCCGGCTGGGTCGTACGTTCAAACGCGACGGCGGCGGCCCGATGCCGCCTCACGATCTCACGATCGCCGTCATCGGCGGGCTGATCCTCTGGTTCGGCTGGTACGGCTTCAATCCGTGCTCCACGCTCTCGCTCATGGATCACGCCGGCGTCGGCCGTGTGGCCGCCAACACCACGCTCGCCGCGTGCACCGGCGGCATCTCCGCGATCTTCGTGATGTACTGGCAGACGAAGAAGTGGGACACCACGGCGATCATCAACGGCTTCCTGGCCGGGCTGGTCGGAATCACGTGCCCCTGCTACTGGGTCACCAACCTCGGCGCGGCTGCCATCGGCGCCGTGGCCGGCGTGATCGTCATCGGCGCGATGGAGTTGCTCGAGCACATGCGCATCGACGATCCGGTGGGCGCGTGGCCTGTGCACGGCGCGTGCGGGATCTGGGGCACGCTGTCGCTGGGCTTGTTCGCCAGCGGCCAGTTTTCGGCGGCGGGTTCGAGCCCGTTCGGAATCCCCTCGATCGTGCCGGGGTCGCCTGAAGCGCTCACCGGCTTGTTCTACGGCGGCGGGACGAAGGTCCTCATGGCGCAGGTCGTCGGCAGCGCGATTATCTGCGTCGCCACGTTCGCCAGCGCCATGGTGATGTTCGGCGCACTCAATGCGGTCGGTCTCCTCCGCGTGTCCAAGCAAGGCGAGCTCATCGGCCTGGACATCGACCAGCACGGCATCACGGCGTATCCCGAGTACGAAATCGCGGGCGAGTCCGGGCACATCGCGATGTCGCCCGATATGGGCTAAAGCGCTTTTTCACTCGATGTAGTGCTGGCCGTCAGGCCTGCACTACACCTGAGTGGCAAACGCTCCAATCGATCGACTGTCAACTAAGGAGACGTCATGCAACTAGTGAAAGCCATCATCCGTCCCGACAAGGTGGACGCGGTGAAAGACGCGCTTGGCAAAGTCGGGGTGGCCGGGCTGACCGTCATGGAAGTTCGCGGCCACGGCAAACAGAAAGGCCATACCGCCATCTACCGGGGCAAGGAATACAACGTCAGCCTGCTGCCGAAGATGTCGGTGGAGACCGTCGTCGCCGACGATCTGGTCGAGCCGGCCGTCCAGGCCATCATGCTGGCGGCCCGCACCGGCGAGATCGGCGACGGCCGGATCTTCGTAACGGCCGTCGATCACAGTTATAAGATCCGTACGGGCGAGCGGGAACTGTAAAGACGCGCGTCTCGGAGCAATCGCATATGGGTGGACGCTTACAACGTTGGCTCGCGCTGTGGTTCGTCGTGCAGATCGCGCTTCCCTGCACGGCGCCGCTCCAGAACTGCGATCTCCGCGACCTGCTCGGCATTACCCGGCATGATGTGCCGGCGTCGCCGGACACCTCGACGACGCCGGCACAGGCGCCCGATCCGGCGGTGAACTCGTTCGTGTCACCGCTGGCGGGTTCTGCGCTCCGCGCCACCCCGTTCGTTCCCGTGATCGACCCGGTTGGATCCCGCTGGCCGTACACATCGGCGTTCGATCTGTCGCCCTCACCCGAAGTCCAACGTACGGTCCTTCGCGTCTAGCCCTTTCCGCGCACCTTCGTTCGTGTCACGGGTCGGGGTTCGCGCGCGCCTGTCATCAGGCGGCGCGAGGTCGCGCCCCGATGACTAAACGTCGTGTTCGTCGAGGAATGAACAAAGACTGCGAGGTGCGTCGGTGGATCCAACCGAACGGAAGGCTGCGGCCCTCCTCGAATCGCTGCGCTCGACCGCGATGCGCCGGGGCGCGATCACGCGTGGGCAGCGTCAACTCAAGACGAAGATCGCTCGTGTGCTCGAAAAGCAGGGAATCACGGCCGGGTTGTCTGACCGCATGGCTCTTCAGCTGGTCTTCAAGCACAGTCCTGGCCAGCTGCACGATCGCGCGGTGTGGCAGGCGATCGGCCGGCAACTGAAGCGGGAAGTCGCGCGGCTCGAGACTTCTGCGGGCCTTGCGGGGCGCCAGATTGTCGAGGTGCTGCCGAAGCTCTCCCCGTCTCAGGTGGAGGGATTTCTCGAGGAGCTGCGGACCACCGACCGGCGGATTGCCCGCACCATCCTCAACGCCGCTATCGAGGCAGCCGATCCGCTCTCGACCGGCCGCCGTTACCTGGCCGAGTATCGCGCCGTCGCCGACCAGCTGCAGAAGGCCGAACACAGGGTGGCGCGCACCCTGGCCAACGCCAGTTTCACGGCCCGTGCGCCTCGAAAGCGGGCGCTGGAACACTTCAAGCGATTCGCGAACCTGGTCGAGAAGTTCAAAGGGGACGTCGATTTCGAACGGCTGCTCGCGAAGGCGGTCTTTCGCGCGCCGGACCCGTTACGAGCCGCCCACGAGTTCATCGGGGACTACCGCGCCGCCCTCGCCGTTTTGACGGCCGCCGGGGTCGAGTCGCCGCTCGCACGGACCCTGGCGGGCAGCAGCCGCGTTCGCGGACACTTGCGTGCGATTTCGGCGAAAAGCCACTCCACGCATCGAGGAGCGTGACCGGCGCCGTGCGTCAGATCGTCCTGCCCTCCTCGAGCATGGCGACCAGCGCCGCGATCTTCTTCGCGCGCCCGGCCGGCGTTTTCATGTTGTTGGTCCGGAATGCCAGCGCGAACAGGTTCAGGCGGTTGAGCGTGCGGAAGGCCTTGCGCGCCCGCGGGCTGGCCATGATGGCGGCGCGCAGGTCCGCGGGAATGGTCGCGTGGCTGGCCGTGCGCATCGGCGCATAGGCGGCCTCCCAGCGGCCGTCGGCAATGGCGGCGTCCACCTGACGTTGTCCGTGCGCCGTCATGCGGCCGGCCGCGGTCAGCCGCGCCACGTGCTCGCGATTGATCTGGCTCCAGATGCTGCGCGCCCGCCGCGGCGTGAAGCGCTGCAGGAACGACCGTTCGTCGAACGATTTGCGGATGCCGTCGATCCAGCCCCAGCACAAGGCCACGTCGATCGCCTGCGCGTTGGTCACCGTCGGCAGGCCGGAACCTTTCTTATGTATCTTTAGCCAGATCTCGGCCTCCCGGGCGTGATTGGCTTTCATCCACGCCGCGAACGCCGCTTCCGTAGGGAAGCTCTTGATCTTCGCGGGATTGGGAACGACCGGTGCCATCGTCGTCAGCCTAGCAGGTTTGCAAAGGCCCGCAAGGGTTGAAGTAGACTCGCGACAATGGAACTCGCGCGTTGAGTCGGATTGCCGCCGCGTTCGTGCTCCTGTTGTGGCCGGTCTTTGTGTCAGCGCAGGAACTCGATCCGGGCGCCTACTGGCCCCTTCCGAGGGGTTTGAACATCGTCACGGGAGTCGGCGGCGTCAACTGGGGCGACGTCACATTCGATCCCGCGCTGCCCGTGGAGGACGCGAGCGCGACGATCACCTCGACAGCCGTCTCGTTTACACGGGCCTTCAATCTTGCCGGGCGCTCCGCCAACGCCGGCGCGTCGCTGCCCATCGTCGGGGGGCACGTGGAGGGCGTCTATCTGGGTCAGCATACCGAGGTCGACCGGTTCGGGCTCGGTGATCCCCGCCTCAGGCTCGCCGTGAACCTGTACGGCGCGCCGACGATGACGCCTCGCGAGTTCGCGTCCTATCGCCAGCGATTCATCATCGGCGTGAGCCTGGTGGCGGTGCCGCCGCTCGGACAGTACGATTCGACCAGGGTCATCAACCTCGGCACCAATCGCTGGTCGTTCAAGCCCGAGATCGGACTCTCGCGCACCTTCGACGGCAAGTGGGTGATCGAGCTGATGGTGGGTGCGTGGTTCTTCACCGACAACACGGAATTCTTCGGTGGCCGGACCCGCGAGCAGGATCGGATCGTCGCGACACAAGTCCACTTCACGCGCCGGTTCTCGTCCGCCATGTGGCTGGCCGCCGACGCCAACTTCTACGAGGGTGGCCGGACGACCGTGGGGGGGAAAGAGAACCTCGATCTCCAGAAAAACTCCCGGATCGGCGCGACGTTCTCGAAGGGGTTCGGCGGCGGTCACGCGATCAGGGCGGCGGTGAGCCGGGGCGCGTACACGACGATCGGCGCGGACTTCACGTCCATCGCCTTCGCCTACAACTATGCCTGGGTCAACTAAAACGACACGCCGACGGACGCGACGATGTAGGAGTCGTCGGACCCGGGGTTGAAGAGGTAGAAGGCGCCCTCGATCTTCCGGATACTGAAGCCCACCAGCACGCCGCGCTGGATGTCGCGTTCGAACGCTTTCGGCAGCCGAAGCGTCCGCGTTCGCTGCGCCACGATGCCCGCCCGAAGCCATTCGGTGGCCCACCAGCTGGCTTCCGACCAGTTGTAGAGGAACTTGTTGCGGGAATCATCGACGTCG
>Ga0207687_10002485_pt1 | contig 12525 bp, 12 predicted proteins | sample KBSM54metaG_FD_184399 | JGI IMG/M metagenome (GOLD analysis project Ga0207687, IMG submission 184399) | Miscanthus rhizosphere microbial communities from Kellogg Biological Station, Michigan, USA - KBS M5-4 metaG (SPAdes) (version 2) | ecosystem: Host-associated > Plants > Roots > Rhizosphere >...
GGGATCTACCTCCCCGGCAAGGTGGGAGTGCGGATCGAGGACCTGGTCGTCGACGACGAGGACGGCCTCCGCAATCTCAGCTCGCTGCCAAAAGAGCTGCAAATCGTGCAGTAGCGCGAGCCGAGTCCGCTCAAATTTAAGTTGAGCATTTCCGCGGCCGATGCCGGGGCATGGCGGCAAAGGGCGAGACCCTCGTATCGATCCATGAGGAAGCGCGGCGCGAGCGCCTGCTCGACATGGAGGATCGGGTGCGTCGCTATCGCCTTGCCTGCTTCGCGATCCTCGCCGTGGCGCTGGCCGTGGGCGGCGGCGATTCCGTCGGCTACTGGTGGGCGCCGCTGCTCGTCGCCGGTCTCGCCGGCTTCTGGGTCGCCGACCGCTTCATGCGCAGCAGCTCGCGCCCGGCTCTCTGGGTCGCCGGGGCCTGGGCGGCGCTGCCGGCATTGATCGCAGCTTCGGTCCTGGTCACGGGCGGCGTCACCAGCCCGGTCCTGGTCTGGTTCGGCTTGCCGGCGGTGACGCTCGGCTTCCGCTTCGAGCCGCGGGGGATGATCCTCGGCACGGCCTACGTCCTGGCGATGTTCCTCGGGGCGGCGGTCCTGCCCGACCCGAACGCGGCCTGGGAGCAGCGCCAGGAGCTGATCGCGATCGCCGCGCTGATCGTCAGCACGGTGATCCTCTCCGGCGCCCTGGTCGAGTCCGACCGCGCCCATCGGCGCCGCTCGACGCTCGATCCCCTCACCGGCCTCTTCAACCGCAACGCGCTCGAGCAGCGCCTCTCCGAGCTCGACGGGCAGCCGTGCAACCCCGCCGAGGGCCTCTCACACGCCTTCCTGCTCTGCGACCTCGACCACTTCAAGCGGGTCAACGACCAGTTCGGCCACGCCGCCGGCGACGCGGTCCTGCAGGACGTCGCATACACGATGCGGGCTGCGCTGCGCGCCGGCGACTCGATCTACCGGGTCGGCGGCGAGGAGATCCTGGTGATGCTGCCGGGGGCGGGCCACGAGGACGCTGTCGAAATTGCCGAGCGCCTGCGGGTCGCCGTCCGCGAGCGGCAGCCGGTTGGGGTGTCGGTCTCGCTCAGCATCGGCGTGGCCGTCGCCGAGGCCGGGCCGGTCGATACCGAAGACATGCTGTCGCGTGCGGACGCCTCGCTGTATGCGGCGAAGGCGGGCGGCCGCGACCGCATCTTCGTCGACGACTGGGAACCGGTCTTCAGCTAGCGGCTGAGGTCGACGTCGCCGCTGAGGCGGGCGCCGAAGGCGGCCAGCAGCTGCACCGTCGCCTCGACGTCGCGCAGGTCGACCATCTCGACCGGCGAGTGCATGTAGCGGAGCGGGATCGAGACGACCCCGGTCGGGATCCCGGCGCGGGAGATCTGCAGGACGTCGGCGTCGGTGCTGGTGCCGCGCCCGCTGGCGCTGACCGAGTACTCGATGCCCTCGGCCTCGGCGGTCTCGACCAGCAGCTCGAAGACCTTGGGCGAGAGGGTGGAGCCGCGGCCGATGGCCGGGCCGGAGCCGAACGGGTGGCTGCCGATCTCCTTCTCGTCGACCCCGGGCGCGTCGGTGGCGTGGGTGACGTCGACGGCGATCGCGATGTCGGGCCGCAGCTGGAAGGAAGCGGTGCGGGCGCCGAAGAGGCCGATCTCCTCCTGCACGGCGGCGACGGCGGCCATCGAGCCGCCCGGCCCGTCGCCCTCGGCGCAGCGGCGCAGGCTCTCCAGCGCCACGTAGGCGCCGAGGCGGTTGTCCATCGAGCGGGAGACGAGCCGCTCGCCGGCGACCGGCATCGGCTCGGCGGCGATCACGACCGGGTCGCCGACCCGGACCAGCCCCTCGGCCTCCTCGCGGTCGGCGGCGCCGATGTCGATGTGCATGCCCTTCAGCTCGACGACCTTTTTCCGCTGGTCGGGCTCGAGCAGGTGGATCGGCTTGCGCCCGACGACGCCGGGGACGAGGCCGTCCCTGCTGCGGATCTCGACCCGCTGGCCGACGAGGATCTGCGGATCCCAGCCGCCGATCGGCGCGAACCAGAGGAATCCCTTCTCGTCGATGTGGGTGACGAGGAGGCCGATCTCGTCGATGTGGCCGACCACCGCCACGAGCGGCGAGGCCTCGCCGACGCGGGCGATCGTCGAGCCGATTCCGTCGACGCTGATCTCCGCGAACGAGGCGGCGTCGCGCCAGACCTCGGCCGCCGGGGCCTCGTAGCCGGAGGGCGCACCGGTGCGCAGAAGCTTGTCTAGAAGGGGCGGAGTAGTCAAAAGGTTGGCGCAGTATGCCTATATGGACGGATGTTCGTCGGCAGGCACGCGGCGGTTCGCAAATTGGGCCGATTCAAGCGGTATTCGCTTCCCGCCGAAGCTCCTGCCGCCCAGGTCCGTACCCGCGGTGCTCGTAGGCAATCATCGCCCAGATCAGCAATACGGCCAGCGCCAGGGTGACCAATGCCGGCATCGCGGTTGCCACCGGGACGAGGAAGAGGAGGACGATCGCCAGCCCGAGCCGGCGGCGGTTGATCGTCTGGACGTGGCGGTAGCGGAAGCAGACCAGCCCCAGCAGGTAGAGGGAGAGGCCGCCGAGGAGGGCGAAGGCGGGGACGTCGGGCAGGTGCTCGGCGTGGTGGCCGATCGTCACCTTCATCCCGTAGGCGACGAGGACGATGCCGGCGACCATCAGCAGGTGGATGTAGGAGTAGGAGTCGCGGGCCAGCTCGTTCTGGACCCGTCCGGGCTCGGCTTCGCCCAGCCGCCGCGCCGAGATCAGGGCGACGACGTCGAAGTAGGTCCACCAGAGGGCGGCGGCGAGGAAGACCCCGAGCACGGCGGCGGTGCCGATCCCGAGGTCGAGCTCGCCGGAGGCGCCGACGCCGATCGCGACGATGCTCTCGCCGAGGGCGATGATGACGATCAGCCCGTGGCGCTCGGCGAAGTGGCCGGGGACGAGCTTCCAGCCCTCCGAGCCGAAGAAGTAGGGGCCGGCCATGTCGAGGAAGATCGCCAGCGCCCACAGCGCACCCTGGGCGAGGCCGTCGAAGAAGGAGGCGATCGCGAGGATGCCGACGGCGACCGCGGTGCTGACCGCGAGGCCGATCACCGAGCGCCGCAGGTCCTCGTCGTCGGCGCCGGCGAGCATGAAGAGGGCGATGTGGGCGCTGCGGAAGACGCCGATCGCGACGGCGAAGGTGAGGCCGAGGTTGCCGAAGGCCTCCTGCACGCAGATCCCGACGATCAGCAGCGCCGCCATCGCGACAAAGATGACGCCGCGGATTGCTAGCGCCTCGGGGTCGATGACGCTGGTCAGCCAGGCGTAGCCGACCCAGGCCCACCAGAGCACGCCGAGGATCAGCAGCCCCTGGACCAGGCCCGACCAGGTCTGGTCGTGCGACATCAGCGCCGTGCACTGGGTGATCGCCAGGACGAAGACGAGGTCGAAGAAGAGCTCCAGCGGCGTCACCCGCTCGCCTTCGCGGCGGATGCCGCTGAGCCGTGGGTGACGCGGTTCGGAGGAGGTTTGCACGAGAGAAATCCTTGCAACCTTGGTGGATCGGTTAGCGTGAACGCGGATGGCGGGAGAGCGCAGAGTGGCGGTGGTTACCGGTGCCTCGACCGGGATCGGCGAGGCGACCGCGATCCGGCTCGCGCGCGAGCCCGGCGCCGAGCTGGTGCTGGTCGCCCGGCGCGAGGAGCTGCTGCGCGAGCTGGCCGAGTCGCTGCCCTGCCGCGCCACCTGCGTCGCGGTCGACCTCACCGCGGACGAGGCGCCGCAGCGCGTCCGTCAGCACCTCGAGGCCGAGCACGGCGGCGAGCTGCACCTGCTCGTCAACAACGCCGGGGCGGCCTGGCGCGGGAGCTTCGCCGAGGGCGGCCACGCCAACGTCCAGCGCCACATGGAGCTCAACTTCGACGCGGTCGTGCGCCTCACCGAGGCGCTGCTGCCGCTGCTGCGAGCCTCGGCGCCGAGCGCGATCGTCAACCTGGCCAGCACCGCCGGCCGCGTCTCCCGCGCCCGCACCGGCGCCTACAGCGCCAGCAAGTTCGCCCTGATCGGCTGGTCCGATTCGCTCTACGCGGAGGAGAAGCCGGGGGGCGTCCACGTCGGCCTGGTCATGCCCGGCTTCGTCCGCACCGAGGGCTTTCCCGCCACCGAGCTGCGCGAAAAAGCCCTCACCCGCTGGATCGTCTCCGAGCCCGCGACCGTCGCCGAGGCGATCTACGAGTGCGGGCCCGGCGGCAAGCCCGAGCGCTACGTCCCGCGCCCCTACGCCCTCGCGGCGATCGCCCGCATCCTCTTGCCGTCGCTGACCCGGCGCGTTCTCAGCGGCGGCGCCGCCTCGAACCTGACCACCAGCACCGCCGGCGACGGGGACCGCGGCCCGGCCCCGAGCTGATGCCGCTTTATTCCGACGTCGTCGTCGCCTGCGCCCTGGTGGTGGTCGCGGTGGTGGCGGCCATCTCGACCGCGAAGGTGCGGCAGGTCAACCGGCGCTTCCGGATGCTCGACGAGATCTCGCGCGCGGCCGACGAGGGCGCCGCGCTCGACGAGACCCTGGAGGCGATCGCCGAGATCCTCATCCCCGGGCTCGGCGACCTCTGCGCGATCGACGTGATCGAGGCGGACGGGGTGCGGCGCGTGGTGGTGCGCGCCGACGGGCCCCAGGCCGCCGTGGCGGAATCGGGCTTGCAGGCCCGCGGCCCGCGGATGCAGGAGGAGCTCGCCGACGCCGCCAGTCGCGAGCGCCAGGAGCCGCGCCTGTTCGAGCTTTCCCGCGACGAGGACCTGCGCGTCTTCGCCAGCGACGAGGAGGACTTCGAGTTCCTGCGGTCCCTCGGCGTCCGCTACACCGTCGCCGTCGAGCTGCGTACCCGGGGGCGCCCGACCGGGATGCTGACGATCAGCGTCGGGCCTTCCGGGCGCCGCTTTCGCGACTCCGACGTCGACTTCATCAGCATCCTCGCCGGCCGCATCGCCCTCAACCTCGACAACGCCGGTCTCTTCTCCGACCTGGCCCGCAGCGAGCGCGAACGGGCGGAGATCGCCGAGACCCTGCAGCGGGGCCTGCTGCCGCCGCCGCTGCCGCACATCCCGGGCTGGTCGGTGGCGGCGACCTACCGGCCCGCCGGGGCCGAGAACGAGATCGGCGGCGACTTCTACGACGCCTTCCGCATCGCCGCCGGCTGGATGGTGGTGATCGGCGACGTCACCGGCCGCGGCGCCCACGCGGCGGCGGTCACCGCCCACGCCCGCTACACGCTGCGGACCGCGGCGGCCCTTACCGGCGATCCGGTCGTCGCCCTGAGGACCCTGAACCGGGAGCTGCTCGCCCGCAGCGGAACCGCCCTCTGCAGCGTCGCCGCGATGGCCGTCTCCGACGATCCCCGCAAGCCCGTGCAGCTGGCGCTCGCCGGGCACCTGCCGCCGCTGCTGGTCGACGACGGCTCGGTCGTCGAGGTCAGCGGGCCGGCACCGGTCCTCGGTGCCTTCGCCGAGGACACCTGGGAGGTCGACATGATCACCGTCGAGCCGGGACAGCAGCTGGTCTTCGTCACCGACGGCGTTACCGAGGCGCCCGGCGAGGAGGGCCGCTTCGGCGAGGAGCGCCTGCGGGCCGAGCTGACGACCCCGGTCACCAGCCCGGCACGGGCGGCGCAGCGGATCGAGGCGGCGCTGCACGAGTTCACCGGCGGCATCCTCGATGACGACGCCGCGATCGTCGTCATCGCCCCCGCTTCCGCCGACGTGGAGCCCGCTCCGGAGGAGGAGTGGGAATTGGTCGAGCGCCTCTACGCCGCCTTCAACCGGCGCAACGTGGAGGAGATCGTCGAGCTCTGCGACGAGGAGATGGGGTTCTTCCCGGCCGGGACGGCGGAACAGACCGGCCGCAGCGCCCCCTACGTCGGCCCCGCCGGCCTGCAGGAGTACCTGGGCGACGTCGAGCGCGTCTGGGACGAGCTGCTGATCACCCCGAAGGTGGCCGAGCGCCGAAGCGGGTCCCTCCTGGTGCGGGGAAGGGTCTACGCCCGCAGCCGCGCCCTCGGCATCCGCGACGTCCCCGTCGCCTGGGTCTGGGACCTCCACGACGGCGCCTTCCACCGCGGCGAAGTCTTCCCCGACCCCGAGGAGGCCATCCAACGCCTAGCGGCCTGAATCGGCAGTCCTGCACCGTCCTGGCGGCGCCTCGTCGTCCGCAGCGGCGTCCTCGGATTTGCCTTTGCCACCAGCAAAGGCTGCATCCTGCGTCCTTGCTGCGAACAACGATTCGCTCGCCAGATACGGCACACGACTGCCGATTCAGGCCGCTCGCCGCCGCCGGCTGAGGGCAGCATCTAGGATTCGCCGCCGATGACGATCAGCACCAACCAATTCAAGAACGGCACGCATATCGAGATCGACGGGAAGATCTGGAAGATCATCGAGTTCCAGCACGTCAAGCCGGGCAAGGGCGGGGCGTTCGTGCGGACGAAGCTGCGCCGGATCGAGGACGGCTCGGTGATCGACAAAACCTTCAGGGCGGGGGAGAAGTTCCGCCCGGTGCGGACCGAATCGAAGAAGATGCAGTACCTCTACGACTCGGGCGAGGCGGCGGTCTTCATGGACTCGCAGAGCTACGAACAGACCGAAATCCCGATGGAGTCGCTGGGGGACTCGATGAGGTGGGTGCTGCCGAACGACGAGGTGGACGTGCTCTTCGTCGACGAGCGGCCGAGCGACGTGCAGGTGCCGAGCGCGATCGAGATGAAGGTCACCCAGACCGACCCCGGCCTCAAAGGCGACACCGCCTCCGGCGGCGGCAGCAAGCCGGCGACGCTGGAGTCCGGCGTGGTCGTGCAGGTGCCGCTCTTCGTCGAGGAGGGCGACGCGGTCCGGGTCGACACCCGCAGCGGCGAGTACATCTCGCGCGCCTGAGCAGGCGCATCGGAGTTTTGCCACACCCCGCTGTGTCGAAAATCGGTCGCGTGGCCCGGCGCTGACAGAATGCCCGTATGCGCAGGTCCGACCAGCGGCGCGACGCCGTCTTCGCCAACTACCAGCGGGACGTCACCGGGCGCCCGCTGGCCGAGCTGCTGGGGGAAGCGCGGCCGCTGACGCGGGAGCTGGCCGAGGGGGTCGACGAGCATCGCGAAGAGCTCGATGACATCATCGCCGCCCATGCGAAGGGCTGGACCGTCGACCGAATCGCGCCGCTGGACATGAACGTGATGCGCGCGGCCCTCTACGAGATCGAATTCACGGACACGCCCGCCGAGGTGGCGATCGACGAGGCGGTCGAGCTGGCGAAGGAGTACTGCGGAGCCGAGGCGCCGGGGTTCGTCAACGGCATCCTCGGCGCGGTCCTGCGCGAGCGGGGGGCGGCGGCGTGAACGTGCGCCTGCGGGAGATCAGCGAGCGCCTGCGCCAGATCACGGCCGAACTGGAGAGCGAGGAGGTCGGCGACGAGCGCGCCGCCCAGCTCGCCTCGGAGGCGGCCGACCTCGCCGCCGAGGCGGTCGAGGAGGCCAACCGCGAGGCGCGCCAGCAGGCCTCTGCCGAGTGAGCTACCCCGAGGATCTGCGTGCACTTGTAGAGGGCGCGCTCGAAGAGCTCAACTTCTCGGCCACCGCCCCTACCGCCGGCCTTGAGGAGGCGATGCGTTATTCGCTGCTCGCCGGCGGCAAGCGGGTGCGGCCGGTCCTCGCCCTCGCCACCGCCCGCGCCCTCGGCGCCGAGCCCGAGCGCTTCCTCCCGGTCGCCTGCGCGATCGAGCTGATCCACACCTACTCGCTGATCCACGACGACCTGCCGGCGATGGACGACGACGAGCTGCGGCGCGGCCTGCCGACCTCCCACGTCAAGTTCGGCGAGGACGTGGCGATCCTCGCCGGCGACGGCCTCTTCGCCGAGGCGATGCGGCTCTTCTGCGAGCAGCCAGGGGACCCGGCGCGGGTGCTGGCGGCGCTGGGCGAGCTGGCCGCCGCGACTGGCGTCGACGGCATGGTCGGCGGCCAGTACGTCGACGTGGTCGAAGCCACCGCCGACGCCGAGGGCCTGCGCGCCCTGCACGCGCTGAAGACGGGCCGCCTGATCGCCGCCAGCGTTGGCGTCGTCCTTCTGCTCGAGGGACTGCCAGAAAGTGCGAGAATGCCCTACCGGCGTTTTGCCGACGAGCTGGGAGTGCTGTTCCAGATCGTCGATGACATTCTCGACGTGACCGAGTCCGACGAGCGGCTCGGCAAGCCCCATGGAAGCGACGAGAGACACGGAAAACTCACCTACGTCAGCCTTTTCGGGTTGGAGCGGGCGCGCGAGCTGGCCGCCGAATCCCACGCAAAGGCGACGGCGGCGCTGGCCGAAGCCAGCGGCGAAACCGATGACCTGAGGCGCGTCGCCGACTACATCTTCACGAGGAACGAATGAGCGAAAAGCCCCCCACCCAGGGCCACGAAGACGGGAAAGACCAGATCAAAGAGCCGCTGCTCCCGGAGATCGACGGCCCGGAGGACCTCCACGGCCTCGACGACGAGCAGCTGCAGCAGGTGGCGCAGGAGATGCGCACCTACATCATCGACACGATCGGCGAGATCGGCGGCCACTTCGGCGCCAACCTCGGCACCTGCGAGCTTGCCGTCGCCCTCCACAGCCTGCTCGACTCGCCCCGCGACAAGGTGCTCTGGGACGTCGGCCACCAGGCTTACCCTCACAAGATCCTCACCGGCCGCCGCGACCGGCTGCCGACGATCCGCCAGTACGACGGGCTGGCCCCGTTCTGCTCGATCCCCGAGTCCGAGCACGACATCATGGGCGCCGGCCATGCCTCGACCTCGATCGGCTACGCGGTCGGGCTGAAGGAGGCGATGCGCAAGGGGATCGGCCCCGACGGCAAGGTCGCCGCGGTGATCGGCGACGGCGCCCTCACCGGCGGCGTCGCTTACGAGGCGCTGCACGCGGCCGGCGGCCTGCAGACGCCGATCGTGATCGTCCTCAACGACAACGGGATGTCGATCTCGCCCAACGTCGGCGCGCTGTCCCGCTACTTCAACCGCATCCGCCTCCACCCGCGCCTCTGGCATGCCCGCGAGGGGGTCGAGGACCGGCTGACCAAGCTGCCGCTCGGGCTCGGCAAACGGATCGAGCGGCTCGGCCCGGAGATCAAGTCGGCGATCAAGGCCTACTGGGCGCCGGGGCTCTTCTTCGAGGAGCTCGACCTCGCCTACATGGGCGTGATCGACGGCCACGACGTGCATGCCCTGCGTGCGGCGCTGCAGGAGGCATTCGCGGCCGACCGCCCGGTCATCGTCCACATCCACACCGTCAAGGGCAAGGGCTTCACGCCGGCCGAGGAGGGCGGGCTGGAGTCGATGGAGGAGTGGCACGCGGCGAAGCCGAAGTCGATCGTCGAAGGCCGCCCCGCCGACGAGGTCAAGGAAGCCAAGCCGGTGCCGGTGACCGAAACCGACTCGCCCGAGGGGATCGAGCTGCTGGAGAAGCCGCCCGCGGCGAGCTCGCCGCCCCAGTACACGAAGGTCTTCGCCGGGGCGATGGTCGCCGAGGCAAAGGCCGACGAGCGGGTGATCGGGATCACCGCGGCGATGGCGGGGGGGACCGGACTGCAGCGGCTCTGCGACGAGCTCCCCGAGCAGTACTACGAGTCGGCATCGCCGAGCAGAACGCGGTCCTGTTGGCCAGCGGCCTGGCGCTGCAGGGGGCGAAGCCGGTCTGCGCGATCTACTCGACCTTCCTCCAGCGGGCCTTCGACCAGATCGTCCACGACGTCTGCCTGCAGGAGCTCGACGTCACCTTCGCGATGGACCGCGCCGGGCTCGTCGGCGACGACGGCCCGACCCACCACGGCGCCTTCGACGTCTCCTACTTCCGCCCGATCCCGAACGTGGTGGTGATGGCGCCGCGCGACGAGGCGATGCTGGTCCACATGCTGCACACGGCGATCGCCCACGACGGCCCGGCGGCGCTGCGCTACCCGCGCGGGGCGGCGGAGGGCGTGAAGCTGCCGGCGAAGCCGAAGTCGATCCCGATCGGCAAGGGCGAGATCCTGGCCGAGGGCGAGCGGGTTGCCCTGCTCGGCTACGGCTACGGAGTCACCGTCGCCAGGGAAGCGGCAGAGATCCTCGCCAAGCACGGTCTCAAAGCGAGCGTCGCCGACGCCCGCTTCGCCAAGCCGATCGACGGCGACCTCGTCGAGCGGCTGGCACGCGACCACGAGCTGGTGGTGACGATCGAGGAGAACGTCCTGGCGGGAGGCTTCGGCTCGGCGGTGCTCGAGCACCTCGAGGACGCCTTCGCCGAGAACGCGGGCGAGCGGGCGCGGGTGCTGCGGATCGGCCTCCCCGACCGCTACGTCACCCACGGCAAGCCGGCGCTGCTGCGTGCCGAGGTCGGCCTGTCGGGAGAGTCGGTCGCGGATCGGGTGCTGGAGACGGTTTCCAGCGCACAACCTGCCTTGACCTAATCAATTTTGGGGATTGATTCAATTGGCGCGATCGATTAGCCTGCGCCGGTCTCTCCGGTGAGCCGAAGCAGGCAATAGCCAGCGCTTCTGGGGAATCGCCAAGGGGAGGAGAGGCGCGCTCTATATGTGTGGATCCGCTTGGGGAATCGGATCTCTCGCGCCCGCCTCTCAGGCCGGGGCGCGAGGCGCGCCTGCAGTTTCGAAGGCTCAAGGCCGACAAAAAAGCGCCCGCCGCAATGGCGGGCGCTTTTTCTCAAAACCTAGAGTCGGCTATTCGCTTGCTTTGACCGCAGGCGCGTAACCAAGGTAGGTGGTTCCTTCGAGGATCGCCGTGTTCGTTCCGGCCGCAGACGGAACACCGACAATCGAGTTGACGAAGGGATCGATCAGGAACGAGAACAGACCCCCGCACCCGTTGGCCCCGGGAGCCGCGAACGAGTTGTCCACGAGGCGATTGTTTGCCGTGATGAGGATCGTTTCGGCTTCGTTGAATCCAACTTCCCCCGGGCTGCCAGTGATAGGCGTATTCGGAGGCGGCGGTTTGGTCGTTCCGGTCGTGAAGTTCAACTGGATCGGGTTCGAATTCGAGCCGATGTAGCAGCTGCTTCCGAGGAACGGATTGCTCAGCTTGACCTTTACCGGCAGTCCGACAGCGGTTCCATTCTGAGTGATGATGTTCAGGAAACTCAATTTCACCGCTGAAGCCGGTGCGGCCAGTTCTACCGTTGCGGTCACACCGGTAAAGCCTTCGTTGATGGTCTGGTTGAACAGATCCTGGAGGAACTGCGGCCACCAGGTAGGAGCCGTGACTCCCAGCAGTCCACCCGGTACGGGCTGGGCCGCTTTGGTGAGCGTTTCGCCGTTCGTCGCCGCGAAGAACCCGAGCGGGCCGAGGATTTCGCCGTTAGCTTCGACGCCACCCTGCAGAACGACCGGATTTTTTACAGGAACGGTTTTTTTGCCGAGCGTGAACAACCCGCTTTTGGATTCCGCGTAGAGGCAGAATTCCACTTTTGAGTTGCTCGTCGGGCAATTGGCGAATTTCGCGAATTCGCCTTTAGGAGCCGCGGATGCCGAGGCAGCCGGTAGCGCCAGTGCGGCTAGCACGAGGGCGGCCGCAAATAGCCTTCTCATTACTTCCCCTTTCGATATTGACTGGTCTCCCTGCCTTGGAATTCCCATCCCCCAGGCAGGCTGGGACGAAGCAACGCAACGCCCAGTTGGGGAAGTCCTACCAGATTAAAACTCCTTGTGCATCCTCAATTTTTGGTGAAGCTGGACAAACTGCCTATTGACTCGACGCCACCAAGGAGTGCATGAGGCGGGCTCTCCTTGGCTGATCGACCAGCTAGACAGCCCCAAAAAACGGTTGCTTTGTGGGTGGCGCGGGGGGAGACTGCCACCGTGTCCACTGCGAGCATCGAGATCGATCCGGTTCATCAGAAGGCAGGCGGCAAGGTGGCCCGCGCTACCGTTCCTCGTTCCAGCCACGGGGATTGGGAGCCCGCCGAGCGCGACCCGCTGCGGATCCTCGCTCGGCAGGACGAGGGCCGCGTCCCGGAGCTGGTGCCGATCCGCTACGGCCGCATGCTCGCCTCGCCCTTCGCCTTCTTCCGCGGCGGGGCGGCGGTGATGGCCGCCGACCTGGCGCAGACGCCGACGACCGCGCTCGCCGCCCAGCTCTGCGGCGACGCCCACCTCTCGAACTTCGGCGTCTTCTCGGCCCCCGACCGACGCCTCGTCTTCGACTGCAACGACTTCGACGAGACCTGCCCCGGCCCGTTCGAGTGGGACGTGAAGCGGCTTACCGCCAGCGTCGCCATCGCCGGCAGGCAGTTGGGCTTCGGCAAGCGGGAGCGCGAGAAGGCGACGCAGGGCGCCGCGGCCGCCTACCGGACGTCGATGCGGGACTACGCCGGGATGCGGAACATCGACGTCTGGTACTCCCGGATCGACGTCGAGTCGAGGCTCGCCGAGATCCGTTCCGAGGTCGACAGCAAGCGGTTTCGCCAGATCGAACGCGGACTCGCCAAGGCCCAGTCCAAGGACAGCATGCGGGCCCTGCGGAAGCTGACC
>Ga0207687_10002490_pt1 | contig 12497 bp, 9 predicted proteins | sample KBSM54metaG_FD_184399 | JGI IMG/M metagenome (GOLD analysis project Ga0207687, IMG submission 184399) | Miscanthus rhizosphere microbial communities from Kellogg Biological Station, Michigan, USA - KBS M5-4 metaG (SPAdes) (version 2) | ecosystem: Host-associated > Plants > Roots > Rhizosphere >...
CGCCTCGCGGCGGTACTCCTGTCAAGGCCGGTTGAAAGTTGACCCCTCTGCGCCGGTCGAAAAGTGACCCCCCTGGGTGGTGGTGCGCGGTCGGCGCGGAGGCGAGCCCGTAGGGCGAGCCGGAGCGGCGATCGCGGCGCGCGCTCGCGGTTGGGGGGTCAGTCGTTGGGGGCGCGCGCGAGGTCGCGGTCTTTGAGGCGGTAGCTGTCGCCTTTGAGGGCGAGGATCTCTGCGTGGTGGACGAGTCGGTCGATCATCGCGGCGGCGACGACGTCGTCGCCGAAGATCTCGCCCCACGCCGAGAACGGTTTGTTGGAGGTCACGATCAGGCTGGCGCGTTCGTAGCGGCGCGAGACGAGCATGAACATCAGGTTGGCGGCCTGGGGGTCGAAGGGGATGTATCCGACCTCGTCGACGATCAGCAGCGGGATTCGTTGGAGCCTGTCGAGTTCGGTGTCGAGGCGCCCTGAGCGTTGGGCGTCGGCGAGGTGGGCGACCCATTCGGTGGCGGTTCTGAACGCGACGCGCTGGCCGGCCAGGCAGGCGCGGATCCCGAGCGCGATCGCGAGGTGGGTCTTGCCGGTGCCGGGTGGGCCGAGCAGCACGACGTTCTCGCGGCCGGCGAGGAAGTCCAGCTGGCCGAGGTGCAGGACCGCCTCGCGGCGGATCGAGGCCTGGAAGGCGAAGTCGAAGTCCTCGAGCGTCTTGCGGGCGGGGAACCGCGCCTGCTTGATGCGGGCTTGGCCGCCGTGGCTGTCGCGGCTGTCGATCTCGGTCTTGAGCAGGACCTCGGCGAAGCGCTCAAACGACCATTCCTCGGCGCGGGCGCGGTCGGCGAGCTTGGGCAACGCCCGCGCCGCGGCCGGCGCCTTGAGCGCCCGGAACAGATGCGCCAGCTCGCTGGTCGCGCGGCTCATGCGATCAACGCGTCATAGCGTGCGAGCGGGCGTGTCTCGACGATCGGCTCGCCGCGGCGCTCCTCGCGCTGGGCCTTCAGCGCGCGGGCGTGCTCGATCGCGGTGATCGTGCGATGGCGGGCGAAGCTGCGCTGGTGGCGGCACGCGAGCTCGCCGGTGTCGAGCGCGACGGCGAGGACCTCGCGCTCGGTGATGCGCGCCTCGACGCGCCGGCCCACGAGCCGCGGGTCCAGCGAGTAGTCGCAGGTATCGAAGCGCAGATACGGATCCGGCGACACCCGCAGCACCCAGCGCCGATCGGTCTCCGGCACGACGCTCGGCAGCGGGCTCATCACCGCGCGTTCCTCGATGAGTCGGTCGCTCGGCCGGCAGCGCAGCGTCTTGTGCACCCGTGGGTTGGCGCGCGTGTCGAACCACGCGTCGAGCTGCAACTGGAAGTCCAGCTCGTTGGCGAACCGCCGGCCGGGCTCGAAGCTCTTCTCGATGAAGTCCTGCAGACGCTCGACGACGCCCTTGGCCTGCGGATCGCGCGGCTCACAGAAGTACCAGCCGACCCTGAGCGCCCCGCAGAACGCGGCGAACTCCGCGGTCGGACGGCCGCCGCCGGCGTGCAGCCCGGACTGGCGGTCCCACACCAGCGTCTCGGGCAGCGCTCCCAGCGACCACAAACAGCGCCGGATCCCGAACAGCAGCTCCGGTGTCTGCTTGGAGAAGATCAGCGCGCCGGCGCCGGCGCGCGAATAGCCCAGGCACGCCACCACAACCCACGCGCGGCGGGTCTGACCGTGCCCGACCGGAACCTCGGCGCGGGGCTCCCAGAGGTCGAACTGGCAGATCTCGCCAGGCCGATAGACGGTGCGCTGAAACGTCCGCGACGTCACGAACAGCGGGCGGACCTCGCGCACATAGTCATCGACGATCGTCCTGCCGCCATCGAACCCCAACGGCGCGATCAGCTCACGGATCCGCTGCCCGGGCATCGCCGCGTCCTCGCCGAGCAGCCGATGGATCTCGGGCTTGAACGGATCGAGCTTGGAGCCCGTCGACGCCCGCTCATAGCGCGGCGGCCCCGGCGAGCGCAACGCCGCCCGGATCGTGTTGCGCGACAGCCCCGTCCGCCTGGCCAGCTCCTTGATCGACACGCCCCGGACGAAGTGCTCGCGACGCAGCTCGGCCCACTCCTCCACGCCGACCAACCCCTTTCCTCCTCACCTCGACCACCACGGATCGAGCCGAGGCTCACCAGCCCCTCGGACGCCTCCGCCAACGCCCGGAGGGGGTCAGTTTTCGACCGGCGGAGGGGGGTCAGTTTTCAGCCGGCGCCGACAACTCCAACGAATACAACACGCCGAGGCGTCCTCAGAACGAAGGGGCCAACCGGTTCGTCGCTCAGCACGCGAGCCGCCGTTAATTGCGCCGGGCTGGCGGGGTCGAAGGCGCGGCTACGGCAGGGTCGTGAGAGTGACGCTCTCGGTCGGCACGGCCCCGCCGATACCGCGACGGCGAGACGCCGGGCAAAGGGCCGGTGACGCCGTCTCCGGGTCTCATTCTCGTCGGAGGCGCGCTCGTCGCGATGGCCGTCCCCTCCGCTGCTATGGCCGCTGCGCCGAACGAAACCCAGCAGCGGCCCAAGCGACCGGGCGGGGTCGCTCGGTGACCGCCTCCGAGCCGCTGCCCGCCGCTGCCAGCCCGCAGCCTCCCTCGCGGCGCCGCCCGCCTGCGTGCTGCCAGGCTCCCACGTCGACCTGACGAGACCAGTTCCGCAGCGACTGCGGCGAGCAGCCCAACTTCCGCGAGAGCTGCGGGATAACGCGCCTGCTGCTGAGCGAGGGCGGGTCGGACTGCGCCCGAGCTCGACGAGCTTCGCCGCGCGCTCGACATGGAGTTTGAGAGCGACCCCGATCTGCTCAAGCCGGCCGCGCTGCGCCGGCGCTCCCCCGGGTCGCTCCCTTCGGGTGGTTGCGAACCTGTTCGGCATCATCAGGGCCGGCTGACAGAGTGTGTCGCCGTCGCGGTCGTCGCCCAGGGCACCCGGACCGTGGCGCAACACCTGAGCATCAGGATGGCGCCGTTCGACTGACCGAGCGACGTTCAGGGCGGGAGCTCAGTTCATGCTTCGTCCCTCGCCGAAGGAGCGGCTTGCCCGGCGACGCCAGCCCGGAGGGAGTCGTTCACGGCGGGCCCGCGCCATCGCCTTTGCCGCTGCAGCTCTGGCTCGACGACGGCGCCCGTCAGATGCGGGCTCGCGGCGCGGTCGTCGGTTCAGCGGCTGCTGACGCTCTCCGGGTCATCGCGCTTCGGCGGGCGCGTAGTGGCTGTCGGCGTTGTGAGCCGCTCTTGTGCGCGGCGCGCAAGGATCTTCTCGACGCGCTTGTCGACCCGCTGCTGGGCGCCATGTGAGACATGCCCTGCGGTTCGCGTGTGTTCGGTGAGTCTTGGCTTGAGAGCCATGACGGCTCCTCTCTTGCCGGCCCTTGACCGCGTCGCGGCGAATAGCGGCAGATGCCAACGACGCTGTGCCAGCCTACTCGATGCCGGCTGTCGGAATCGGGGCGGGGACGCTGATCCGGGCGCTCCGCGTGCGTGCGCGCGGCGGGCGCCGGGACGCGCTCGGCGGCGATGTCCCGGGCCTGGCGGCGACACCGCGGCCCAGCTCTTCGACGATGGCTCCACGGTGGCATTGGCGCCGAGCTCGGCCGCAGGCGTGAGCTTCGGTGACGTCCCAAGCAGCGCGCCGGCCGACGAGTGCCGGGCTGCTGTCGCGCCCGTGGCGCCTGGCCCGAGGTCGGGCGGCACGCGCCGCGCAGGTCGCCGTGGGCGGCGCCGACGGCCGGCTCGGTGGAGGTGTGGCAAGGAGGCGCTCCCGGACGTCCGCTACGCCCCGGCATGTGTGGGATGAGCCATCGAGCCACTGAGATCTCGGCCAGTCGCGAGTCGCCGGGTTGGCCGGCAGGCGGAGCGTGTCACGATCGGGCGCGTGGTCTGCTAGACGCAGTTCGACCCGGCGATCGGACGTTGCTGACGCCGCGCGGCCGGCAGATTGGTGCGGGCGGGCCGCGAGTGGCGGTGCTCTCACGTCGCGGCGGGCGGCGCGGGCATCCCGGCCAGCGTCTGCGCCCGCGCGGTCGGCTCGGCCGGCTCGGCCGCGGCGAGCCCCTTGGTCGGCTCAGTCTCGGTCGACGCGATCGGTTCGGCGGGCCTGGCGAGCGCGTCGCGTACGGCAGGTCGCGGGTCGATTCCCGCCACCGTGCCTTTGAATCCGCGCATCGCCGATCCCAGCGACCGACCCAGTTCGGGGAGCTTCTTCGGGCCGACAAAGACCAGCGCGATTACGAGGACAACGATCAGTTCCATGGGGCCGATGCTCGGCATGACGATGCTCCTTCAATTGGGTGATAGAAGCCGGTCGCGTCACGCGCCCGTTCCATCGATGACCGTCAACGCGACAGCCCTTTGTGTATCGGCCGCCTAGTGCCGCGACACGAGGGCGGAACGCCGTACACCCGTCGCGGCTCGAGGCGGCTGTCGAGCGACTGCCTCCCCGCGTGGCAGGAGGCGCGCCCGCGGTCTGCGCGGGCGAGCCTGGGGCGAGCACGATGATCGGCCCGTGATGGATGGCACGCCGACCTGGACGGATCCGTCCGCAGAAAGGTGCCTGCCGTGCCGAGCTTGCGTGAGCCGCCGAGGGCTCCCTCGCCCGACCGCGCATCGCTGTCGGCGGCGTCTGTGCGATGCCAAGCAGCCTCCCAACCTCGGCTACCGGCGCCCGCGGGCCGGCTGCCCCAACATGATCGGCGGCGACCTCGGATCGCGACCATCGGAGTGCATGCGCGCGCTGCTCAGGCTTCGCGGGCCGAGGTCCCCCCGACGGTTGCCCAGCTGCGCCGGATGATCGTCGACGGAGGCATCGACTGAACGCAAACCTGTCAAGGCCGGTTCAGTGGCCACTAGCGCCGGTTGAAAAGTGGCCCACCCTTGGTGGGTCAAGCCGCTGCGATCGGAGCTCGTAGCCGCCCGCGCGCTTCGCCTGGCCCGTCCCGGGCGTTGTCGCCGGTCGAGCCCGTTCGGCGGGGCGTTCTGAGCCGTTCTGAGGCCCTCGGCGCGGTGGCCGTCGGATCGGTCAGGCGTTATCGACGCTCCTTGCGCCGATGTGGGCGTCGAGGTCCTTGCCGCGCAGCCGGTAGCTGTCGCCCCTGAGGGAGAGGATCTCGGAGGGGTAGATGAGCCGGTCGATCGTCTCGGCGGCGGCCATGTCGTTTCCGAAGACCTCGCTCCACGCGGGACGATCCGGTGCGCTGGACCAACGTGCCGTGGCCCGGTGAGCTCGGGTTGGCGGCGTCACCGTGGTCGCGGGCGAACGCGTTGACGTCAGGTTCGCCGTCGACGGCGACCGCGAGCGCGACGCAGATCTCGCGCATGCGGGCATCGGCGAGCCGACCCAGTCGCTCGACGAGCACGCCGATCGACACGCCCTCGACGGAGGCGAGGTTGACGACCAGCGGCGAGGGACGGGATCCTCCCCCGGCTCGAGCACGACCTCGCTGGCGAGCGGCCGGATCGTCGTCGTGCACGGCGCGACGAGTGCTCGTCGCAGTCGCGGGACGGCGGTGTCGCGGGACAGGACGACGACCGGCCGGCGGCCGCTCTCGGCGAGCTCACACCACCGCACCTCGCCGGGCTGGCGCGCCGGCGGTCGATCTCCGCTCAAGCGCGAGACTCGTGGCGCCCGCGCGCCGCGTCGTGGGGACGTGCCATGGCCCGGAAACGGCCGACGGGCCCGTCGCGCGCGCGACGGGCCCGTTGGATCGAGCGGTGCGTTGGGGCGGGGGAACCGTTACCCGTTGGCGACCGTGAATGGTCCGGTGACGCCGCCTCCGGTTGAGGTCACCCAGATCTTGCCCGGGTTGGTGGTCCCGGCGGCGCCGTTGCGCAGCCGGATGTCGTACGCGCCTCCTGTGGCCGGAGCAACGGCGGCGGTGACGAGTCCGTTGCCGATGACCGGCCCCGTGGCCGAGTCTCGACGGATGCTGACGGTCTCGCCGACCTTTGACGCGGTCCCGATGATGCGGAAGTCACCGATCTTCCACTTGGCGCTGGTGATCGTGATCTGGTCGGTGATCCGGGTCGGCGTGAACGGCGCCGATTTCGCGGACTCCGCGCCGTAGCCGGCGCCGTTCTGGGCCTTCACTGTGAAGGTGTAGGCCGTGCCGGCGGTGAGCGCGGTGACCGTTAGGGTCTTGTTGGGCGTTTCGCGCAGCGTCCCGACCGTCGCTCCGGTCAGGTTGTCGTAGATCTGGACGCCGTACCCGGTGATCGTCGGGTCGCTCGCGGTCCACCTGAGGACGGCCGACTCCTGCCCGGGGGTGGCGGTCAGGCCCGTCGGAGCGGCGGGCTTGACGGCCGTGGGCGGGGCGAAGTCGCCCTGAGCCAGATCGAAGTTGCCGGCCCGGTCGATCGCGAGCAGGTGCAGCGTCGTGGGGCCCGTGATCGGGATGGGCCCGGTGATCAGCTTGGCCGCGTCCGTGGGCAGGTTGTTCTCGATGACCGGCGTGTCGCCGGTGGTGAAGAACAGCTGCGCGGTGGTGGTGTCGCTCGTCACCGTGACCGAATTGGCCTCAGTCACGCCGGTCGGGTTGATGGCCGGCGACACGCTGAGCTTCGGCGCGGTGGTATCGCCCGAGGGAACTGTCCCGGCCGCCTGCAGCGGGAAGGCGTCGCTCATCCGGGTGCCGGTCACCGAGCGCACGTCGACGGTGTAGGTCTCCGCCGGGTCCAGGCCGGTGATCGTCGCGGACGTTCCGTCCGGGCCGGTGCGCCGGGTCATGCCCGACCGCGCGCCTGCCGTCGGCGTTGCCGCGAGTGCCTCGACGCTGTAGCCGGTGACGGCGGCGGCGCCGGGCTGCGGGGTCGCCGGCGTCCAGGTGACCTTCATCGAGGTCTTGTCGGCCGAGATCACATAGGCGGCGGTGCCGGCGGGTGCGGCCTGGTCGGTGGGACCGGCCGGGCAGCCACCGACGCCGGGTCCGCCGAGCTCGCCGAACTCGGCGATCGTGATGCCCTGGCGATTGCCGGCAGCGTCCTGCTCCTGCCAAGCCATCGCGCGCTCGCCGAGATCGGAGTGCGCGGCCGCATCGGCCGCGGCCAGGTCGGTGAACTCGTAGGTCGCGACGAACGTGGTGGGCGTCGGGAACGCGAGGCTCGACGAGTAACCGCCCGTCGGCGCCGGTGTCAGCGGGCCGGGGACCGCGCGGACGTCGCGCTTGCCGATGAGATCGACGAGGTCGGCGTTGACGATCCGCTGCTCCATGAAGTCCTTGACCACGTCCGGCCCGATATGACCGGAGACGGTCACGGTCGTGCCGTTCTGCACGGCATCGGACGCCTGCGCGTCCTGGACCGTCGTGTCCTTCGAGGTTCCGTCCGGGAACGTGATAACGGCCACGTCACCGACGAATGTCGGGTGTGTGACCTTGAGCGCCGTGCCGTTGCCCCAGCACACGCCGCCGGGGTGGTTGATCTCGAACGCCACATCGGTTCCGGACACCTTGGCCTGGGCCGAGCCCATCACCTGCGCGCCGCGCCTGATCTCGACCGTCGCGGTCTCGCCGGCGTGGTCCGCGAAGCCCTCGACGGAGATGAAGTCGCGGTCGGGGAACACGACGAGGTTGTCGGGGAACGCCGGAACCGCCGCCGTCGCGACGATCACGCCGACCGTCGCCATCGCGGCGAGACCGGCTCCCAACAAAACGGCCACGGCCTTCGTCACGCGCCGCCGCGATCGGCGACCCCCGTGCGAAGACCGCAATGAATATCTGCTCATAAGTCCTCCTTCGACGTTGCATGAACGGCCGTGGGGGACGGGCTGCCGGCCGCAACGACCGTCCCACCGACGTAGTGCCTGCGACAGAGGGGCGCGTGCAGCCCCGACGGGCCGTTCAGGCACGCCCGTTTTGAGGCCCAACGTCGTTCACGCAGAAGCGGCACCGGCTCTCGCGGCGACCGTTGCGACCTGAGTCGCATTGCAGCTAGGACGTAGGTCTTAAGACCGCCTGGGCGTGCGGCTGCTCGCGACCGGGCCCGCGGCCACGCCCGGCGTCCGCGGGGGCAACGACCCGAGCCGAGCACGACGCGGGGGGCCACACCGACCGTGACGCGACCGTGCGCGCCGAACCGGACCGCGCCGGCCGCTCGGCGACCGACTGCCGTTCACGATCACGGAGGCCGGGTGACGGCCCCCGGCGCATGGGCTTGGCCGGTGTCGATGCCGAGCCGTGGGTGAGACGCGCTCAGCGCCGGTCGCTGCCGCCAAGGGCTCGGACGCGCAGGCGCCACGGCGAGCGGGCGATCTCGTCTTCGGTCGGGTGGACCTCGACCTCGTATGCCTTGGCCTCGAACGCGGCGAGCGCGTGCCGGCAGCGTGTGATCGCGGCCAGCGCGTCGGCGTAGCCGGGTGCGTCGAAGTAGTCGCGCCGCCGGATCGAAGCCAGCCACCGTTGCAGGCGCTTGAGGTCAAGGTCGGACTCTTCGAGCTCGCCGTAGGTAGCGCGTCGTTGCCCGGACTCCATCGTGATCTCGGCGTTAAATGCGCGGGCGCGGGAGACGACCTCTGCGTACTCGTCGGAGCGCTCCGCCGAGAACGCGGCGATCACGGCCTGCTCGTCGGGGTTATTGAGCAGACCCATCGGGAAAACGCGCGCCCGGGCGCCCGCGCGACGCACGCGTGCCGCGACCTGGTCGACGCCGCGCGTCGTCTCGGGTCGGTCGGGGAGCAGGCACACGCACGGTTGCAGGTAGTGGGCGCCCAATGCGCGCAGGCGGCGCCACGCATCGACGCGTGCGCCGCGCGCTGCATGCTCGGCGTCGAGGTTGATCAGTAGCCAACGGGTCGGCGTCGCCGGCGGCTGAGCCTGATGTCCTGCTTCTGGCAAGTCCGTCTCTACGGTTCGTGTCGAGCCGAGACCGCGCGCCGGCGTGACGCGCGCAGGCTGAATGCGCGCAAGCCGCGGAGCCTCGAGTGAGCGAGTGTGATCGTCAGCTTGCGGACGCCTCGGACCGGCGTCCAGAGCAATGAGCGCAGCGGGCTGTGCGCGGGGCCGCAGTGCGCGGGCCAACCAGCCCCCGGCGGCTGTTCGCCACGGTACGCCTGCCGCCTGTTTTCGGTCGCCGAAGTGTCACCGATCACACTCGTGCCTCCGTCGGGCCCGGGGACGTTCGCGGTCGCGGGGGCGCGCGCGGCGCCGCGCAACTGCCGCGGCGGAACCGGCGACGGGTCGCGCTCATCCTCAGCGCCGCTCGTGCGGCTTGCGGTCGGCGGCGCGCTCGGCGGGCGATCGGCGGCATCACCGGCCACGTCCGTCCCATCGTGGTGTTGCCCGCCTTCGGCCCGTCACACCCTATTGCCCGCGGACCGCAGGACGCGCGCATCGAACGAATGAGTCAGTCCACGGTTCGCTGTCGGCGCGGTTGAGCGTCAGTGCCGACGAGCTCGCGATCGGCTTGATCGGTGGCCGGTTTCGGTCCTGATCGCGATCGCGTTGCCAGCGTTCGTAGGCTCCGTGCTCGGGGATGCCCTTCGGTGTCGGTTTCAGCGAGTGCCCGGCCGGGGTGCCGAGCGACATCGCGAGACCGGATCTCTCTCGAGATGAAGAGAGGAAGCCAACGAACCCGGTCTCAGTGAACGCCGGTCCGGCTCACTGCTCCGCGGTGGCTGGTCCCGAGCGGCGGGGGGTGGCTGCGGCGACCGGGCTGGTCGTCGCCGGGAACCCTTGGCTCGCGGTGTCAGACGGCGTGTTGGGACGCACGATCGCGCCCTCCTGGTTGCTCATGTGCGGTCGCGGGGTGGGTAGGGTCGGTCGCACAACTATTGGTGGGAGGGCCGATGCAGCAGATCATCGTCGCCTATGACGGAACCGAGCCTGCCAAGCGCGCCCTCCAGCGCGCGGCCGACATCGCCAAAGCCTTCGACGCAAACGTGATCGTTACGAGCGTCGCGTCGCTGCTGCACAGCGGGCCGCGAGCCGACCAGCAGTTTGAGCTGCACAGCCCGCCGAGCTCCGGCCCCGAGATTCAACGCGACTCCCTCGCCGATCACGAAGCGGAGCTCGCCGACGCGACAGCGTTCTTCGCCGAGCGCGGCATCGAGGCGGAACCCGTGGCCGTGTCCGGCGATCCGGCCTCGGCGATCGTGTCCCTCGCCGAACGGCGCAACGCCGACCTCGTGGTGGTCGGCACGCGAGAGGCGGGACTGGCCGAGCGAGTGGTGCGTCACAGCGTCAGCCAGCAGGTCGCCAAGAAGGTCCACTGCGACCTGCTGATCGTGCATCCGCGGCACTAAACGGGTTCGACACGCGGGCCGCCGAACGTCCTGACCCGACCGACAGATGGTTGTCGTGGTCGAGGCGGTCGTCGGGCTGCCGGCGCCGAGGGTGATCGCGGTCGACACCGTGGCGATCACGATGGCGGCGCGCCACGCGGCGTGGGCGCTCGAGCGACCGCCGCGTCGAGCCGTTCGAGCCGCGTATCGTCGGCCATCCCGTGCGAGTTCGTTTCCCCGGTCGCGCTCCTGCCGTCCCCGGAGGACGCCGCTCGGCGATTCGAGCGTCTGGGAACGACACCCGTCCCACGGACGACCAGCGGCATTCCGGCGAGATCTCGCGACTGGTGGTCGCGGCGCTCCTGGCTCGAGGGACACCCGATAGCCGCCTTGGCACCTCGCGACGAGCGCAACTCGCGCAATGCGGTAGCGCGGTCGGAGTTCTGGACGATCGCGCGCAGGCACGAGCAGCAGCGGCCCAGCCGTGCGCGCCTCACATAGACAGCAGCGTGCCTGGCGGGGGAAGATCCGACCATGCGGTTCTTCTGGCGATCACCCGCCACGCCGATGTCGAGCTACGGCGACTGGATAGCGCAGCTCGACCGCAAGAACAGGAGACCCGGAACGAGTGCGCCGACGCTCGCCGCGGCGTGGGCAGGACCACTTGACCTCCTGGGAGCGCTGAGTTCGCAGGCAGCGCTTCGGGATCTTGCGCTGCAGGAGGTCACGATCGAGGCTCGAGCGCGCTTCGATGCCTATGCCGGCAACGTCCGCAATCACGACCTTGTGCTTCGCGGCCACGCGGCGGACGGGGCGCCTGTCGTCATCTGCGTCGAGGCCAAGGCCGGTGAGCCCCTCGGTGCAACGGTGGGTGAGCAGTTGGAAAGGGCCAGGAAAGCGCTTGACTCGAACCCTCGTTCCAAGGCAGCCGAGCGCGTGTACGGCCTCATCGAGCGCTTCTGCGAGCAGGGCATCGAGGACAAGCGCATTGCTGCGCTGCGCTATCAGCTCCTCACGGCCTGGGCCGGGACCATGGAGGATGCGGCCGGTGCCGCGCACGCTGTCTTCGTCGTACACGAGTTCAGAACCGATGACCGGCCCGAGGACAAGTCACCGATGATCGCTGCCGAACTGGCGGCATTCGCCGGCACGGTGCTCGGGTGCAGCCTTCCTTCCGCTGACGCGATCCCGTGGTGCGTCGAGGTTCCGAGTGTCACTGAGGTTGCGGCGCAGTTGTACGTGGCCCACGTCGTCACTGATCTGCGGTCCGTGGCGGTCACCGCCCAGCCGGATCCACGCGAGGCTGGTCGCGCGAAACGACGAGCGACTGGCTTCGCCGAAGCCTTCTCCCCGGAGCCCGAGACCTGGGGCCTGCGTGGCGACCCTCGTCTTTGGGATGCGTTGCGTTGGAAGCTCGACGGAGCCCCAGTGCCGCTCGACGAGACGGAAGCCGAGACCGTGCTGCACGACGCGGTCCGCGAGGTCATCGGCTGCGATCTTCGCATCGCCGATCACGCGATCCCTGTGCCCGCGTTCATCACCGGCAGCGGCATGTCGGACGGACAGGTGGACAGGGACTTCTGGCTAAACCGTGCGTTGCCGCTGCTCGCGGCCCGCGCCGCCGAGCTCAACTCGTCCTAACCAGGCCGCACCGAGTCGCGGCGCCCGCCACCCACGTCGCGAAGCCCCCCGGTAGCAGCCGGAGGAGGCCTTCTGGATGCCAGCCCTGGGAGGCCTTCGTCATCACCACCACGGGGCCCACTCCGGCGATGCGAATGCTCCCTCCGCGTCGACAGAGTCTGCCGCCACAGCGGTCACACACCCCGCTGGCCAACGATGGCTCGGCACCAAGCAGGACGCCGTGGAGGCAGGCGCTGGCCTCGGTCGAGCGTCGCGCGATGGACAGCGAGCCGTGCCGCAACGGCCGTTCACCGAGACCTCGGCGGTGTGTCGCATCAACGCGGGTCGATGTCAGCCGGGGCGCGGAAGCACCACTCTGAAGGTCCCCCGACGCTGCCGCTTCGAGGCACATCCCACAGCCCGCTCAGTGCCCGCGGCGGCTAGCCAAAGCCCCGCTATCGCGAGGCTTTTGAGGACGGGAGCGACGAGACTCGAACCCGCGAGCGTCCGAGAACCATTCCATCATTGCATCACTCGAGCCCCTCGAATGTCGTCGGCCACCGCTCGGCCACCGTGACATCGATCGCGTCTCTATTGGCGGCGATCTCCTGTTTGACGTGGTCGGCCTCCTCGGAGGTCATGGCCGT
>Ga0207687_10002492_pt1 | contig 12494 bp, 13 predicted proteins | sample KBSM54metaG_FD_184399 | JGI IMG/M metagenome (GOLD analysis project Ga0207687, IMG submission 184399) | Miscanthus rhizosphere microbial communities from Kellogg Biological Station, Michigan, USA - KBS M5-4 metaG (SPAdes) (version 2) | ecosystem: Host-associated > Plants > Roots > Rhizosphere >...
TCTCCACCAGCATCTCCGGCGAAATCAGCTTTGAAACCTCAACCATGCTTGTTGCGGGACGAATCTCGCTGAAGAATTCTCCGTGCGCGCGACCCACCTTTTCCCAGTCACCCGAAATGTTTGTCACATACATGCGCGTGCGCACCACGTCTTTCATGCTGGCGCCGGCGCTCTCCAATGCCGATTGAATGTTCTTGAGCGTCTGCACCGCCTGAGCGTAAGCGTCACCCACGCCGACAATGTTTCCGCTTGCGTCCGTGGCCGTCGTGCCGGAAACATGGATCACGTTTCCCACGCGCACAGCGCGCGCGTAGCCGACTACAGGCTCCCATTTTGTTCCGCTGGAAAAGTTCTGTCGCGTGTTCGCCATTAGCGTGCTCCTTTTCCCCGGCTGTCGAGCACCTGGTTCACCAGGGCATCGGCCTCTTTGTTGTACTGCCGTAAGACGTGATCGATAGAAAAGTGTTCAAGCTTGCGCACCAGCGCCCGCGCACGATCATAAAGATCAATCAGCCCCGGACTCTTTACCTTGTAGCGGCCCTGCATCTGCCGGACCAGCAGCTCAGAGTCGCTCAACACCTTTAATGACAAATGTTTTTCGCGCACAGCAAAGTCAAGCGCGGCCAGCAGCCCAGAGTATTCGGCGTAATTATTGGTCTGTAGGCCCAGATAATCGGACAGCTCAGCAATGATCTCGCCTTTGGCATCGCGCACGATCACGCCGTAAGCCGCAGGCCCGGGATTGCCGCGCGCGCCGCCATCGATATTGGCTTTGATCGCGGCTGGAGCGCTGCGTGGCGATGGTCCCGGTTTTTCAAACGCAGGTTTGTCAAATTCCGGTTTGTCAAAAAGTGACTTCTGGGTCAACGGCCTTCCTCCAGGCGAATGGCAAGCCGCTCCGGCAATCCCGCGGCAAATATTTTTTCTTGCGCACGCTGAATATCGTACGGCACGCGGTAAAACGTAATCACAGCGGCATCCGTGTCGTAAACCAGAAATGCCGCACGCGGATCGCCATCGCGTGGCTGCCCTATCGATCCGGGATTCACCATGTACGTCGTCTTAGGCTTTATCTCCAGCCTGGCAGTCTGCTTGCCCTTGGGAGACTTGTAATCCGGAGCAAACGACTTTCCCTGTCCGCTGTTTTCCAGAAGCAGGCAGCGCTGAACATGCGTGTGCCCAAAAAACGTCAGCGGAACCGACGCGTTCTGCAGGATCGCATAAGCGTCGCTGGCCATCAGCACGTACTCATCCTCATCGCGCGGCGATCCATGCACCAGTTGTACATTCTCCATCGGCGAAATTGGACCGTGGGGCAGCTCACGCAAAAACTCAAGGTGATCATGCATGAGTTTCTCCCGCGTCCACAGCGCCGCCAGTCCAGCAATGGGATTAAAGTCGCTGAGGTCGCTCACGCCGGAGCAGGCTTTATCATGGTTCCCGCGCACAAATATTGATCCCAGCTCGCGCGAGCGCGTGGTCACCTCATTGGGATTTGCGCCATAGCCAACAATATCGCCCAGGTTATAAACCTGGTCGAATTCGGGAGCGGCGTCCAGGCAAGCCTCCAGCGCTTCAAGGTTGGCATGGATGTCAGACAGAATCAGTACGCGCAAAACGCTTGCAGTCCTTAATGAGATGAACAATGAGTGTATCAATATTTGTGGCGATGTCGTTCGTTATGGCGCCACGCGGGCCCAATGTCCCGGCGCAATTTCCAGTAACGGAACTGCGCCTGCGGGACGCGCATCCTTTTCCACCATAGCCAGCGGCCGCGCGCGATCAGTCTTCAACGTGGGAATAGCGCTGATCAGTCCGCGCGTGTAAGAGTGCCGTGCCGAAGAAAAAATCTCGCCGACCGGCCCCATCTCCACGATCTCGCCCGCATACATCACTGCCACCTGTTCCGCCACGCGTGAGACCACGCCCAGGTCATGCGAAATAAACAGCACAGCCAGCCGGTGTCTTTCTCGCAATGCCGCCAGCAGCTCAAGGATTTGTGCCTGGATCGTGACGTCAAGCGCCGTCGTCGGCTCATCAGCGATCAACAGTTGCGGATTGTTTACCAGCGCCATGGCAATCATCACTCGCTGGCGTTGCCCGCCAGAGAGCTGGTGGGGATAATCGCGTGCCCGCTTGTCGGGATCAGGAATCGCAACCTCGCGCAATGCCTCTACCGTGCGCGTCCATGCCTCAGCTTTGCTCACGCGATGGTGTGCCAAGACCGCTTCAGCCACCTGATCGCCTACGCGCATCACCGGATTCAGAGCAGTCATGGGCTCCTGGAAAATCATGCTGATGCGCGCGCCGCGAACGCGACGCATTTCGTCATCGGGCAAAGCCAGCAGATCTGCGCCTGCAAAGGTGATCTTTCCAGTAGTGCGCGCCTGTGGCGGCAGCAATCGCATGATGGCCAGAGACGTCGCTGATTTCCCTGAACCTGATTCACCCACCAGCCCTAGCGTTCCTGATTCAGGGATGGAGAAGCTCACGTCGCGCACCGCAGCCACTTCGCCCGTTTGCGTGGCAAAGCTTACGTTCAGGTGCTCGATTTGGAGGAGAGAATAGATTTTCATTCTATTTGAATCGCCGTCTAATGCTGCCGTACAATTCTTGTGTGACTCAAGAAGCCGATGATCTGCTGAAAAAAGCACTGACGCTGCCAGCGAATGAGCGCGCCACCCTTGCGGGCTCTCTCATCGATAGCCTTGAAGAGGCGGATGAGGCGTCTGTTCAAGAGGCGTGGCATGACGAGATAGCTCGACGCATTGAGGAGCTTGATTCCGGTAAAGCCAAAACCATCTCCTGGGATGAAGTACGGCGGCGGATTGCTACCAAGCTCGGTCATGGCCAGTAAACGACTAGAATTTCTCGAACATGCTGCACGTGAGTACGAAGCTGCTATTGATTGGTACTTTGAACGCAGCCCGATTGCCGCTCAGAAGTTTGCTGAGGAAGTTAACCGAGCGCTCGATAATATCGAACAAAGCCCACAAAGATGGCCCACTCACTTGCTCGGTACGCGCAGATTTTTTCTGCGACACTTTCCCTTCACAGTCATCTATCGGGAACAGTCGTCCAACATCCAGATAATTGCTGTCGCACATGGCCATCGCCGACCGGGCTACTGGAAAAGCAGGCTTTGATTTCTTCTTACGCGCTGACCTTGTTCGCCGCGATTCCTGCTTCAACGCCTTTGTGCATCGCCGCAACAAATGCCGCTTCTTCCTTCAGTAGCGCCGTCGTCGCAGTGGCAAATTCGCTTTCCACGTTCAGCCAGCCTTCAGCGGCAAGTTGTTTGGCTAGTTCCAGCATCTTCTCCCGCGAGAAGTTTACATACTGGCAATCATACGGATGCGCCACGCTTACCGGCTGGCCTTTGCCAGTTTTGGCGCTCAGCCAGAAGATGCGGCGCTTGAGCATCTCTTTTACGTCCTGCTCTTGCTGCGTGGGGAACTCGATTTTCTTTTCTCTAAAGCTGTAGAACCGGCTGGTCACGTGCACCGGTTGCAGCTTGCCGGACTTAACAAATGCCAACTGCCCGTTGTCGATCGTCTTGCGAATGGAGTTCACCACCAGGCTCTCCGCGTGTTCCGGCTCCAGTGAACCCAGCGCATCTTTCATCGTCTGCGTCATTCCCACAGCCACTTCCACGTGCAGGCCGTCTTCACTCCCCAGCAACTCGACTCGGCCATGCAGCACATGCCAGTCAGCGCCGGAAGTGGACGGATGAAAAGGCCATTTCAATTCCGAGACGTGGATCGGCACGCCCGACAAACTCACAAAATCTAAAGGACGGTTTCCCATGAATCAACTCGCATCAAGAAATTACTGAATAAATTCTAAACGACGGCGCAAAACGAATCGACCCAAGAAATGCGGCTTTTCAGCCCGGCGGGGTCGCAAATTCTGGCCAGGCCCCCTGCACAGATCCCAAAATACAAAAGCGAGGAGCTTTGATCTTCTCCCCGCTCTGCACAAACACTTTCGCAACAACCCCGCGCAATTCTTTATGCCGACTTCATCATAAAGAACGTATCCACGTCGGCGTCCACGGTTGGCAGGTTCGCGGCTTCTTCTTTCAGGCTCTGGAACAGTAGCGTGCTCAGGTAGCGCTCGCCAAAGTCCGGGACGACCACCACAATCAGCTTGCCGGCATTTTCTTCACGCTGCGCCAGCTTTACCGCCTGTGCCACTGCGGCCCCGCCGGAAATACCAATAAAAATGCCTTCTTCCTTCGCCATCCTGCGCGCCGTCTCCAGTGACTCATCCAGCGTCGCCGTCATTACTTCGTCAATCAGGTTGGTCTTCAGCACGTCCGGCACAAATCCGCCGCCAATGCCCTGGATCTTATGCGGCCCCGGCTTGCCGCCGGAAAGCACCGCCGACTCAACCGGTTCCACGGCAACAATCTTAAAGTCAGCCTTCTTGGGCTTGATGTATTCGCCCACGCCGGTCAGCGTACCGCCCGTTCCCACGCCGGAAACAAAGATATCGACTTTGCCGTCCGTATCGTTCCAAATCTCAGGCCCGGTCGTCTCGCGATGGATCTTCGGGTTCGCCGGATTGGCAAACTGCTGCAGGATCACTCCATCCGGAGTCTGCTTCAGCAGCTCATTGGCCTTGGCAATCGCGCCTTTCATGCCCTTCGCGCCCGGCGTCAGGATAATCTCCGCGCCCAGCGCCAGCAGCACCACGCGGCGCTCCTGGCTCATCGTGTCCGGCATCACCAGAATCAGCCGGTAGCCTTTGGCCGCCGCGGCAAACGCCAGCCCAATGCCGGTATTGCCGCTGGTCGGTTCAACCAGCACGGTTTTGCCCGGCTGTATGCGCCCCGCTTTTTCCGCTTCATCAATCATGCTCACGCCAATTCGGTCTTTCACGCTGTGGCATGGATTAAAGCCTTCCAGTTTCACCGCCACTGTTGCCCTGGCGCCCTGGGTAAGCTTGTTGAGTTGGACCAGCGGCGTCCGCCCGATGGTCTGTGTAATGTTCTTATAAATGTTCATCTCTCCACCTTTCATCGCTGTACGAAATCAGGCGTCCCGCGAGAGGTGTATTAGATTAAATGACCCGCCCCAAGGAAGCAAAGCATTGATTAGCAACAACGCTGGATTTGCGCTGATATCGCCGCAGTCTACGTGATCAATTCTCCTGTGGAGCCGCTCCGGGCTTCCCGATCTCGGCGATGACGCGCGATGTCGGCGATTACGGCGATGGCCGCGCTCTGCGCGGCCCCTCCCCCTCCCCTACTCATCCCAGATTGGCGTAGGTTTTAGGGTGGTCATCCCAAGTCATCCCAGATTGGCGTAGACTTCAGCGATCAGGCCTCAATTGGCGTAGGGTTGACGAGACAACATCAATGGCTTTTCTCCTTCGTGTCCTTTGTGGTTTAAGGTTTTTGAACCGGGGTAACGTATCTTAGCGCCGATATCTCGCTCAGTCACGCGCGAACTAGTTCACCAGCACAGGACATGTCTTTTGCGACCCTCTGCCTAACATAGGGACACGTCCAATTGGCCTATGGGAATCAGCAACCCTATTTTGATCAGACTGATGGCCCTTCCGGCCCGAGATCCGAGTCTCAATTATTACGACAAAATAGTAGCGAGATACTCCGGGATGTAATAATCGCTTTATGACCGACTCTCCGAAGGGTCAATCCCCGATTGATTGTCTAGAGGAAAAATTTAACAAGAAGTGGCCTCACATTAGGACGACAAAAGAGGCTGCGATGAGCAAACGCGAGGAGATCAAAAGAGTTCTTGGCTCAACGGGAATCAAGTTACTTTCAAATGACTTCAGCTTGGTTGTTTTTGGTTCCCTCGCGCGCAACGAATGGACGGGAAATAGCGACCTCGATTGGGGTCTATTGGTGGACAGCCAAGCCCATCCAGAGCATCTCCCAGTAGCCCTCCAAATTGCTAAGCTTTTTAAGGACCACGAGTTGGGAAAAGAGCCGGGGCGAGCCGGTATTTTCGGTAATCTGATTTTTAGCCACGAACTGGTGCACCAAATCGGTGGCGAGAACGATCCGAACTCCAATATCACGCGCCGGCTATTATTGTTGCTGGAATCTCGGACCATAGGTTCGGCGGACGCGTACAACCGGGTTATTCATGTGATTTTGGAGCGCTACTTCGACCAGGACTCAAATCTTTTCGACGCAGACAAGAAGCACTTTCGGGTGCCGAGATTCTTGCTGAATGACATCGTTCGGTTTTGGCGGACAATGGCCGTGGATTTTGCCGGCAAACAGCGTGAACGCGCCGGCGAGGGCTGGGCACTTCGCAACATCAAGTTGCGAATGTCACGAAAGCTCATATTCGCGACCGGTTTGTTAATGTGTTTCAGTTGTTACACCAGGCTACCTGTGGTAACTGATGGATCTGAGAAGTCAACCGACATCTTGATTAAACACGTTAGTACATTTGTTGAGCGCCCTCCTCTTGAAATCCTCGCAGATGCATTGTTGCAATACTCGATTCCGGCTGAGACTGTCTTCGAACTGCTTGATTCATACGATTTGTTCCTTGAATGTCTTAACGATGTGAAGCGCCGCCCACATCTCGAAAAACTTTCGTACGAAGACTCAATCAGTGATACAGTTTTCCAACAAATGCGAAAAGTCGGACAGCGGTTTCAATATGGTCTTGATCATCTGTTCTTTCAAAACAACGAAGAACTAAAACGACTCATCAGACACTACGGAATATTTTAATGCCGCACATTGGTTTCTCTACTGGCGCGCTCGCCCTGGCTGACTTCCGTTCGGCCTTAGAAATGCTCCGTAACAAGCCATGCGACGCGGTTGAATTATCAGCTTTGCGCCTTGGAGAGTTGCGGCCACTTGTTGAAGCTCTCGACACACTTGACCTTGCTCAATTTGCCGTTGTTTCCTTCCATGCACCGAGCAAGATTGAACCGCAGTTTGAGCGTGAAACTGTGGCGCTGCTAGTCCAAGTCGCCCAAAATGGATGGACAATAGTTGTCCACCCTGATGCAATAACAGACTTTGGTCTGTGGCGCCAGTTGGGCGCTTCACTCGCTCTTGAAAACATGGACAAACGGAAACCCATCGGTCGCTATGCTCATGAATTGGCGCTGCTGTTTGAACGGCTTCCCGAAGCGGCCTTCTGCTTTGACATTGGACACGCACGCCAGGTCGATCCATCTATGGCTGAAGCGGGGGCCATTCTTCGCCAGTTTCGGGACCGCTTGCGTTTGGTTCATATCAGCGAAGTCAACAGTCAAAGCAAGCATGATCCGCTAAGTTTGAGTGCTGTCCTGGCCTTCCGAAGGGTCTCACACCTGATCCCAGGCAATGTTTCAGTGATTATCGAGTCCAGAGTCACAGAAGATCAGATCGCGCGCGAGGTCGAAACCGTCGCCGCATTGCTACCAGCGGATGATCGGGTGGCGCTGGCAGGCGACTAGCTCGAAAACCAGAAAGGCCAATGCAACAAGTTTCGTTCGGCTCCCCTTCTGTTCGCGGCTCGTCGATAGCTTTCGGGTGAAACTTGATCGACCCCAAAGGGTTGCTTAACCAGCCCTACAAGATGTCGATCGAAACCCGAATCCCCGGATGTGCCGGGCTGCACATGTAGTAGCCGTCGTTTACGTAATCAACGTAAACCGTGTCAGTGTAGCGCCAGCCTGGAGGCAGCGGCCGACCAACAACAAACCAATATCCGTCATACTGGAAGCGCGGATGTCCGGCGACAACTACCGGGTGGCCAATGCGGAACCAGTGCTCCCGTCCAAAATGCGCGCGGAAGTGGTCTTCAGGAATGCGCCTGTGGTGATGGCCTTCATGCTCTTCATAGCGCACAAAACGTGCGTCATGTTCGCGATGGTGGTCACGGTGCTCCCAGCCTTCGTGGCGGCCGTTGTCGTGCTTTGAATCGCCGTCCCTGTCGCGACCATGCTTTTCCAGCGCCGTGGCGCTCACCGCAAAAACCAGGAATCCCGCTAGAACCACTCGAATCAGCTTCATGAAGTTATGTCTCCGTCATTGAAAATCCGAACCTGAGGGTGATTATGCGTCGATCTCACGCCGCGTCCAAGACACGTTGGGACATGTACGGGAATCGCCTTGCTCATAGCGCAGATGGTGAGTCGATCTGACGGGAATCAATTCTGATTTGCGCTGCTCTCCAGCTTCAGCACTACAGAATACTTTCCGTTTTCTTCCACGCTCAGGTTCTGCCCCCGATTGCCAATCGTCCTGAGAAAATCCGGCTCGTTGATTTCGGCATCCAGATTCAGGCTTTCCAGCGCCACTAGCCGATAGCTTCCCGGAGCCACTCCGTGTAGTGTGAATTTTCCTTTAGAATCTGCGCTGGTTCTGCGATACAGATCCGGCGGTCCCGGCTGAGGCACATCCGGCGCCAGCAGGACGGAGCCTCGCGTGGGTTCACCTTTGGAGTCGTATAAAACTCCTTCAACCTGTGCGCCTGACGCGCTGAATGTGAGCTCCATGTCTCCGCGCGTGCCGCTCACCAGCACATCATCGGGCGGCATTTCATGGCCGGAAATCGCCACTGATTTCAGATAGTAATCTTCCGGCAGGTTGAGGGCGCGAGCATAATAGTGGCGGTCTGGGCGCAACTGCGCTTCAAACTTGAACTCAGGAAAGCTTGCAGAGGCCCTCACGCGCGGCATCAGGCCTTCGCCTGCAAACTCAATCAGCACCCTGCGCGGCGGATGGTCAGGTGTTCCCGCGATAGTGACATGGCCTGCGGCGTCAAAATCCGGCAGGGCGGAAATCTGCACATTCTGCGCGCCTTCATTACCTACTTCAACCGTCTGCTCACCTTCAAAAGTTTGTTTGTCCTGGTTGAAGTCGGCGCGCAGCGTATAGGTGCCCGGCGCAACTCCGCGAATTTCAAATGTGCCGTCTTCGGATGAAACTTGCGCAGGCATGCCTTCGCCCTGGATATATGTTGTCCAGAAAGCGGCGACAGAAGCGCCTGTGGGCGGTCCGCCCGTTAATCCGTTAGTGACTTTGCCGCGTATGGAGACCACCGGAGCGCTGATCAGCAGAAAATTCGTCGCCACTTCGTCGCCGGGGTTCAGCCTTAGCGCTTGCGCCTGCTGAAAGTCGCTGGTGGCGGGAAAAAACAGCGGAGCGTAAGTGTAAGCCGGCTCCCCGGACTCCTGCGTGGCATCAAAACGCAGCGGTTCGTTCTGCGGGACAGAATTCACCGGTCTCCGCTCCAGCAGTTTTTCCGCGATCATGGACTTTAGAGCTTCCATGCTCGCATTGTTTGGCTTGTACTCCGCCACCACGTAATACTTCCCCGGATGCAGCCCTGCCACGCGGTATTGTCCGCGATCATCGGTGATCGCTTTCCCCGCTGCGCGCAGATCCATCTGGCCGAGCTTCCTCTGAATCGCCAGCAGCCGTATCTCCACGTCCGGCACGGGATCGTTGTATTCATCCAGCACTTCGCCGCTTACCACCGCCGCGGGCATCAGCCGCACCGGCATGTTCTTAACATGCTCTCCCGCTGCAACATCGACAATGGGTTGGTATTCTCGCTTGCTCGCGTCAGAAAAAAATCCCTGGCGCTGCGCCATAAGACGATAGCTCCCAGGTTCAACGTTCTGGAACATAAAATGGCCGCTGGAATCGCAACGCTGTGATTTGCTGCCCGTCCCTTTCACGCGCAGCAGCGTGACGCTGGCCCGAGGAACAGTGCGGCTGTTCTGGATGTTGATGACACTGCCTTCAACAATAGCGGACGGCGGATCTTCTGGCGTGTTCTGGGCCGCAAGCGGGCTCGCCAGCGCAGCAACTATAAGAATCGTTCTAAGAGCACTTGCCATGCTTGCTCGCCACTTCCTGCTCAATCATTACGTAGCAAACGGGCCCCGGTTGCAAAAATCCTGTTAATTTCTGCTGTATTGGTTCTTCTTCTTTTCCTTATACCGCTCCAGCGCCAGCTCAATCAGCCGATCGATCAGCTTTGGATATTCAAGTCCTGAAGCCGCCCACATCTTGGGATACATGCTGATGGAAGTAAAGCCCGGCATGGTATTGATCTCATTTAAGTAGAGCTTGCCGCTTTTTGGGTCCATCAGGAAGTCCACCCGCGCCAGCCCGGAACAATCCACTGCCTGGAACGCCCGGATGGCCATTCCTTGCACTTCCTTCATCTGTTTTTTGCTGATCTTGGCCGGGATCACCGGCTGTGATCCCTCGTCAATGTACTTGGCGTTGTAGTCGTAAAACTCCGCTGCGGGTACGATCTCACCCACGGTGGATGCCTGCGGTTCATCATTTCCCAGCACGGCACATTCCAGTTCGCGCGCCTTGTGCTTTTTCCCGCCAACGCCCTGCTCGATCACAATCTTGCGATCGTACTTGGCCGCCTCTTCAATCGCTGGCCCCAGTTCTTTGCGATTATGCGCCTTGGAGATTCCTACTGATGATCCCAGATTCGCCGGCTTCACAAACACCGGATACTTGAGCTTGCTTTCGACCAGCTTGGTAGCTTTCTTGGGATCGCTTTCCCAGCGGCTGCGCAGGATCGTCACGTGCTTCACAATCTCCAGCCCGGCGAAGGCAAAGAGCTGCTTCATGATGTCCTTGTCCATGCCCGCTGCGGAACCAAGCACGCCCGCGCCAACGTAAGGAATGTCTGCCAGCTCCAGCAGCCCCTGGATTGTCCCGTCCTCGCCGAACGTGCCGTGCAGCACGGGAAAGATCACATCCACATCGATACCTTTTTGCGTGGCGACCGCCGGGCTTTCAAATGGAACCAGCCCATGCGCCTGCGGAACCGGCGGCACGATCACTGCTTCACCCTTGGCCAGCACCACCGCGCCGGGCGTGGCTTCCGGATCGCCCGCGCGCAGATGCCGTCCGCTTTCATGAGAAGTCTTCTCTCCGCGCAGCAACTGTTCGGCGTGACTGTCCGTCAGCCAGCGGCCTTCTTTGGTGATGCCAATCGGCACCACTTCATATTTTTGCTTGTCAATGGCGTTGAGGACTGACGCTGCGGAAAGCAGAGAAACTTCATGCTCGCCGCTGCGCCCGCCGAAGAGGATTCCTACCCTGAGCTTCTTCATCACCAAATACTGTAAAGGAGCCCTGAGCGGTCAGCAATCAGGCATTCTCCGCAGTCCCGAGCTTATCCACAGTCCCGAAGCGGAGCGAGGGATCGGTATAGACATAACTATCTCTTAAGGGAAAGTGCAATACGGAGTGGCAAGGTCGATATCTTCAGAACAACGAAGTGCGCGATTAATCCGGCAGAATTCGTGTTTATTCGCGAAATTCGCGGCTAAGCTTTGTGGCGGTCTGCGGATCAGCCGCACGGCAGAGTTACGTTCCTTCTTTTTTGTCTTCGCAACTCTTGCTGGCCGTGCGTACAAAGTCCGCCAGCTTGCCCTGCTTTTGTTTCTCCAGCAGCGCGTCCAATGATTTTGACTTGGCGTCCGGATCGCTCTTCACAATCGCGCTGTAAGACTTGAGCGCGCTCTCTACTCCGGCAATAAACTGCGAATCCGTATCACCGGCTTTGTCCGGGTGTTCGATGATGTATGCCGCGCTGCCGAACGTCGCCTGGTATGAAAGCTGCGGCGTGTACTTGTTTTGCTCCGTGACAAAGTCAATCCCAAAAAGGACAGGCGCGCAGATATTTACATTGATGTCCGGAATGTCCTCAAGCCATTTCTTGGCCCAGGTCTTTTCCGCATAAAGAGATTTATCCAGTGGAGTCTGTTCCAGCTTGCGCGTGAGCGCCAGAAACCGCTGGCGTTCCGCGGGAGTTGAGGGAGCGTGCTTGGGTTCGTCTTTGGGTGCGTTCTGTGCGAAAGACAGAACAGCCAGAAACAGTATGAGTGAAATCAGTCCCGCTTTACGCATTCTTCCTCCAACTACCGGGAAAATGATGATAGATGATTATAAAGAGTTCGTGGTACCAGTAGAGAAACTCTTGAACGCGGAGCAAAGAAGTCAGGCGGGAAAGCAATCGCTTCCTGCCACCATTTATCGTGTTTCGTCGAAAATGCCGCTACCTGAGAGTTGCCATCCCGACAGATCCGTCCGCGAGTAAGCGCTTTCTTCAGCTTGCGAGCAGGATCGGAGGGATCGGCTCCGCTGCCGCTGCGGGACCTAAAATACATTTCCATGCTCGCTTGAGAACGCCTGCCGTTCGTGACCATTCCGATTCAAAGATTGCTTACGCTAGAGGATCTTCTTCCCAAACGCTGAAAGCGCCAGTTCCACCGCCAGATCGGCTGTCCGGTTGTGTTCATCAATCACCGGGTTGACCTCAACGATCTCAAAGCTGGTCATGCGGCCGTGATCTGAAATGATCTCCATCGCCAGATGCGCTTCACGATAACTGGCTCCGCCGCGCACCGGTGTTCCCACGCCGGGGGCATCTTCCGGATCGATCCAGTCCATATCGAGCGAAACGTGATAGCCGGCGGTGTTGCGGCCCGCAATTCGCAGAGCTTCTTCAATCACCGTGCGCATGCCG
>Ga0207687_10002495_pt1 | contig 12490 bp, 5 predicted proteins | sample KBSM54metaG_FD_184399 | JGI IMG/M metagenome (GOLD analysis project Ga0207687, IMG submission 184399) | Miscanthus rhizosphere microbial communities from Kellogg Biological Station, Michigan, USA - KBS M5-4 metaG (SPAdes) (version 2) | ecosystem: Host-associated > Plants > Roots > Rhizosphere >...
CAGGTGGTGGTCCCGTGCACGAGGTTGTTGTCACACTCACCCATCGGGCAGCCCATGCCGTAGCAAGTGGTCACGCTGCCGGCCGGGCGAGCACTGCCGCCGAGGCCACCGGCGCCGCCATTGCTCGCGCCCGCATTGCTCGCGCCCGCATTGCTCGAGCCTGCGTTGCTGCTGCCGCCGCCGCCGCCCGTACCGGCGGAACTCGAGCCGCCAGCTCCGGAATTGGTGCCCGCTGCGCCCGCCGCGCTACCCGCCACGCCGCCGGTAGCGGTCGCCGTACCGTCACTGCTGCTGCACGCGACACTCGCACTGCACCAGACTCCGAGAGCTGCCCAGATCAGTTCTTTTTTCATGGCGTCGAGATCCTCGAACGAGAAACTAGTTCAGGAGAAGTGACGCCCTCTATAGCGTAGCTCGGGCCACGACTCGTCGGAATTTGCCCGCTCGTCGCAGGCTAGAAATTTCTGAGCGCAGCGCCTTCGGACGGGTGCAAAAATGAGCTCGCGAAGCGAGCCATTTTCGACACGGCACCGCCCACGTGCGGACACCGTCTGGAGTCGAGGACCGACGCGCGTGTGATACGCTTTCGGCATGTGGAATGCGCGAGCATTGATTCACGCCAGCTGGTTCATCGGCGCTGCGTTGGCGGTGGCCTGCGGGAGCAGCAGCGACGGCCCAACCGCGACCGGTGGCGGCTCCAATCAAAGCGGGAGCAGCAACGCCAACGGCGGCAGCAGCTCGGGCTCGAATGCCGGCAACGCCAACCAGAGTGGGAGCAACTCGACCGCAGGCAACGCGAGCGGCGGCACGGCGGGTGCGGGCAACGGCGGAAGTTCGACAGGCGGCGCGGGCAATGCTGGCAATCCGTCGGCGGGCAACGGCAACGCAGGCAGCGGCAACGGCGGAAACGCCGGCTCGACAGGCGGCGGCGCCTCCGGAGGGAGCGCGCCGGGCAGCGAAATTGGCAGCGATTTCCTGTGCAAACCGCAATGTACCGACCAACAATATTGCGCCATCGTGGTGGACGATTGCGGGCACAAGCCCTGCCTCGTGCACGCCGAGTGCCGCGCGGTGCCCGCATGCACTGCGGCCAATGGCTACGCGTGCCCCACCACCCAGAGTCGCTGCATCGACGACGGCGTGGCCAACTGCAGCACTACGACCGAAGGCAAAAAGTGCGACGGCCATTGCCTGTGCAAGCAACAAGCCTCGTGCGGCGATCAAGTGTTCGACGCGCAGCCCAACGTTTGCGGTTGTGTGCCCGCGATGTCCGGCTTCAAGAGCTGCCTCGAGTTCCAGTGCCCAGATGGCTATCGCTGCAACCAAGCCCTCGGCACTTATCTTTGCGTGAGCCCGACGTAGCGCGAACCCAGCGAACACCCGCTACGTCTTGTCGAGCGCGGCTTGGGCGAGGTCGCGCACTTCAGGGCGCTGCTCTTTGGCTTTCACTTGCTCGAGCGTGGCCCGCAAGCTCTTGTCGGTCGCCGCCCAAGTCCCGAGCAGAACCACCGCACTCTGGCGCGCAACCACGTCGGCATCGTTGAGCGCCACTTGGCTGAGTGCGGCAGTCAGAGTTGCGTTCATGCCGCGCCGTGCCGCGACGCGGATGGCCGTCGTACGCACGCGCGCGTCATCGTCTTTGAGCATGCGCTGGGTGACCAGCGGATCGACCCTCGGATCTTGCATCAAGCGCAGCGCCTCCACGGCCGCGGAGCGCACGGAGAATTCCTTCGCCGTGAGCAGCGGTTCGACCGCCGGAATCGCACCGGAGTAGGCCGAGTTCGCGACGCCGCGAAGGCAACGAACGCGATCCGCGTCATCCTTGGCAGAGGTCAGGAGATGCACGATTCTGTCGGAAATTTCGCGGGATCGAGCTTCCTGTCCCGCTTCGCGTAGGCGGCGCGCGGCGCTGCCCAAGCCAAACACGGCGTGCTCCTTCAAGAGCGGGTCGGCGAACCACGACTCGAGCTTCGCCACGCTGTCGGTGGTCAGCAATTTGACTCGAATCAAACTGGTCGCTGCGTCCAACCGGACCTTGGGCGGCAGTGTCGCATCGGAGACGATCGTGACCAGCGCGGCTTGCGCCTCGTCGGTGCCGGCAACGGCCAGGCCATCGAGCAGCTGGGCCGCGGCCGGCGAACCACTGCGCACCTTGGCAACCGCGAGCGGAACGTTCTTCGAATCGTGCAACAACGCGGCTAGCGACGAGAACGCGCCGACCTTGTTCTTCAGACGCTCCTTTCGCGCCTGTTGCTCTGCATCCGGTACGTCTTGGTCGTTCTCCGCGCCCCACAGTTGCTGATTCTTCGGGTCTTTGGCCAGCGTTTCGAGCTCGCTCACGACCTCCGCAAAGTCACGCCCACCACTGCGCGCAGCGATGAAGGCGTCCCCCGCTGGTTCGGTCGCGAAGGCGCTGCCCGCCGCAAAGCCGATGGCCGAGGACAAAGCCGAAACGCTCGCCGCGCGCTCGGCATCACTCGCCGTCTCGCTCTTGCGGAGCGTGAGTTCGAGATGATTGTGAACATCGAGCACGTCACCGATGAGCAGATCGGTCTCGATGCGATCGTCCATCGTTGCGCCAGCGAAGGTGCCTCGAGCGACCGTCACGGACCCCTCGGAACCGATCATTTTGGGCAGGATTTTCAGGCGATTCGCCGCATCCACCTTGCCGGAAAGCAACGTGTCCAAGTAGCGGGCCTTGTGCTTCGAAATCAGGTTTGCGCCTGCATCCAGCTGATAGGCGGCCTCGTATTGGCCGGTGCCATCGTACTCCTTGGCCGACCAACGAGCCTGGCCTGCCGGGGGCGCTGCAAACTCGAAAGCGGAACTCAAGGACCGAAGCGTGGCCAGCGCGAGCGGCGAAACCGGCTTCGCCACGCGACTCGAAACGAGCGCCCCGTGGTCGAGCGTGAAGGCGTACGGCACCTGCAGTTCAGCGGCGAGCTCTGGGCTGCTTTGACCCGAGCCGACCACCAGCGTGGGGTCCCGCAAACCGAGCGCCAGCTCGACGATCGAGCCACTGACCTGGAGCGGCACGATCTGCAGCACCGCCGTGAGATCGAATTTGTAGTCGCCTGCGCCCAAACTCTTCGAGTTCGCGCTCGTGACCAGGTGCACTCCGTACTCGTAGCGCTGTGTAGCCGACCAAGCCGGGGCGACGGACGCGGCGGCATTTTCCGCACTGGCCCCGCCGCTCGGTGCGCGATGACAGCCGACTCCGGCCAGTAACAAGATACTGGCCGGGGTCACGAACGGGAAAAGAGCGCTTCTCACTTGGGCTTGCAGTTGAGGCTATCCATGCAGGTGTGGGCGGTCGCATCGCAGTGGAAAAGCGGCGCCGCGCAGTCGTCGTCGTTACGACATTGCGAGGAGCAAGAGCCCTTGCCGACGCACTGGTTGTTCATGCAAATCGCGCCACTATCCTTGCCGCAGCAATCGTCCTTCGTGTTGCAAGACGCGCCGCCGTGACGGCACAGGATGCACTTTTGAGTGCCTCCGAGCGCCGGATCGCTGAAGCACGTCGGGGTGTTCGTGCAGCAGTCGTCGTTGCGGAAGCACGTTCGCGAGTTCGAGATGTCGTTGCCGTCGATGCACGTGCAGAGTGAATCGAAGAACAACTTCTCGACGTTCTTGGGGTCGACCTTGCCGGTGCCGAGCGGTGCTGCCCCCGACTTCAATCGGGTGAGCTGCGGGAACGGCATCGAACCGCGCACCACACCCCACGGGAACGAACCCGAGGCGGCATCGGACGAGCCGGCTAGCGAAACGAGGTCGACGTCGCACGGGCTCGGTAGCGTCGCATCCGGATCGCCGCCGCAGATGCCCTTGAAATCGAGGAGAGTCTTGCTCCAGCTCTTGCTGAAGAAAGCGATCTTGATCTTGAGTCGCGCTTTGACGTCACCGCTCAGGATGTCGCGCACTTTCAGACCGAGACCCGCTTCGTAGCGGAGATCGACGACGTAGCGCTTCGACGGAATGAGGTTCGCGCCAGTGACCAAACCTTTCATGTCCGGCGGCGGATCGCGCTTGTCGATCTCGGAGCCGAGACCAATGCCGGCACCGGCGTGTACCGGCACGTACAAGGTGCCGAGGTGCAGGTCGCTTTGGATGCCGAGCTTGACCTTGAAGCCAGGAACGCCGAACCCGACACCGGCGAACGCCGCGAGCCCGGTGCCCGCGTAGGGCCGACCGCCGGCATCCACGAACGCAATCGGCTGCGCCGCATCGTCACCGTTGACGCGCAGCATTTGGTCCACCACTGCGCCCGGCCGGAATTCGACGTGCGCACCGACGTCCGCGCCGTAGCTCACGGTGTTCAAGATCTCGAGATTGACCGGCACGGGGCCGATGAAGAACTGAACCTCGGCAATCGTGACTTCGTCGTCGTGGTTGTAGTTGTAGAAGGTGAAATCCTTGTCGAAACCGAAGGCCTTTTGCGCCAGGTTCGAGGCAGATTCGGTGAGACCAATCGCGCCTTCGAGCCCACTGAATCCCGTGACCGTGCGCTCGTAATAACCGATGAAACGATTGATCGTGGCTTCGGGTGTCTCGTTGTTGCAATCACCCACCGGGAAGCCGCGCGGCCGCTGCGCCACCAGCTGAGTGCACAGAGACTTGGAGAAGTTGTCGGCGATGGTCGCAGGCTTGGTCGGATCGTCGTTGGCGATCAGGGCGTTGTATTGGCGAACCAGCTCTTCCGCGTCGCGGAACGCTTTCTTGGCGCGGTCAGCGGCTTCGTGGAAAGTCGCGAACGCTCGCTGACATTCGTTGGTGTCGTCGGCGCTGGGGATTTGGAACGGCAGCGGGAAATCCCCGCTGGTCGCCGCTTCGACGAGCGGCATGAAGTCGATGCCGAACAAGTCGAGCGTGGTGCGACTGGCCACTCCGCATTGGGTGCCGTCGATGCCGGCGAGTACGCTGATGATCGGCACGGTGCCGCCACCAGCAATGCCGTACGTCACCGAGGCGTTGAAGCCTGCTTCCGCCGAAATGCTGAGATTATCCGGCACGCCGAACGGCCCGATGTCGGTCTCGTGGCGCAGCGTGAAGTTCGGATCGAAGTTGAACGAGACCAGGTTACCGCCGCTGCTGGCGGGCTTATTGGGTTGCTGAGGCGCACGCTTGGAGAGCGTGTCTTGCATGTCGAGCGTGCACCACGGGTGTGCCTGGCCCTTCTTGCAGGCGGCGCCGTTGCAAGGACTCGTTTCGTCGAAATAGGGCGTCTCTTTTGGCGGATCCGGCGTACCGAAGGTTTGCTCGGGGCTGAACGGCGTCGGCGTCAAGCTGGTAGCCGGACCGATGTCCGTGACCGTCTGCTGCTGCGCGGGCTCGCAAATCGTTTGCTCACCGCAGGCCGCGTTTTGGAAGTCGGGATCGGCGTTGTTCGTCGCGCAATTGTCGAAGGGAACGCCGCACAGTTTCACCGAGCCGGGCTGGGCACTCGAGCCCGAAAAGCAGGTCGACGCATGATTGATGCGGTCGGCCTCGGGGCACTCGAAGAAGAAGCCGCACACGGTATTCTGCGGGCAATCGGCATTGGAAACGCAGGTTTGTTGCGGTGAAGTCACGGACTGCAAAGTGCAGGCACCGAGCTCGTCGCCCGCGAAGTCCGCGCAGGTGGCGCCACCGGGCGGAGGCGCAGCTTGATCAGCGCAGGCATCGGCACACGCTTGCGTGTTCTGGTTGCCGTTCGCGCAAGCCTGATCGCACGCGGTAAACTCACCCAGCAGTTGGTCTTTGGTCAGATTGCCGAAGACGTTCGCTTCCGGGGTGCACGGCCCAGTCGCAGCGGGCGGTGTGCAATCCAGACCGAGCACTTTGCACGTCGGAGTCGGCGGGTGGAACTCACCGCGGTTGCGGTGCAGCGGAACTTCGCACACGAAGCCGGCCGCGTTGCTGCAGCTCGCGCTCTGCCACTGGCCGCTCGCCGAAATGGTGGCGCAATCTTGCCCGGAAGCGGGCGCGCCGCTCACCCAAGCGCTGTAGCGAGCGAAGTAGCGCGAGCCGTTGGCCGCGCCGTTCCAAAACAGATCGCCGCTGTCGGAGCTCGCGCCCGCCCAACGCCAGGCACCCGCGGCGCCGTGATCGTTGGCGCCGATCCAGGTGTTCGCGTTGCGCAGGTTTTTGGAGATGAACAGATCTTCCGGCGCGCCGTCGACCTCCGCGAGGCTGGTCTGCGCGGCGCGGCAGCTGGTTTCGGCTTGGCTCCAGGAAACCGGGCCCGGGCAGAACCAGTAGTACTTGTTCTGGAAGAACTTGAGCGTGCAGCCCGGGGCCGGGATGCATTGGTTCGCATCGCCGCATTGACCGTGGCCATCGCAGGTGAACTCACCGCGACACGCGCCGTCACCGCACGCAGTGCCCGCGGCAGTCGGGCTGTCGCCGCAACCGCAGACGCCCTTGTGCTGCAGCTTCGGATCCTTGGGGCACTCGTCTTTGCAATCGGCAACGCCGTCGCCGTCGGTGTCGGTGTCGGGCACGCCGCAGCCACAGACGGCGACGGCGTTGCCGGCCGGGTCTTTACTGCACACGTCGACACAATCAGCCTTGCCGTCGCCATCGGTGTCGGTGTCGGGGGTGCCGCATCCGCATTGACCGGGGGCTGCTTTGGGCGCGCCGCCGGGACAACCACAGGTGATCTGCCCGGGGACCGCGCCTTCACGGCACTCGGTCCCTGCGACGCAACCCGCAGGCTTCGCGACACACTCCGATTTGCAGGAGTTTTGCTGCACGATCACGTGCTCGAAGCCATCGACCACGACGCCGAGCGCACGCAATTGGTCGAGTGGAACCGGAGTGATGAGCGTGTCATCACCGGTGCCAGCCGAAATCTGCTCGCCCCAACCAACCTCGCACAGATCGTAAATGACGACGGTGTCGTTGCCGGTGCCAGTCGCCACGGTGTCGATACCGGGACCGGGATAGACGAAGCTGTCGCCGTTGCCGCCGGCGATCACGTCATCGCCAGCACCGCCGTAGATCGTGCCGCCGGTGAAGCCGTTGATGGTGTCCCGCCCTGCACCGCCGCTGATCATCGCGCCAACGCCGCCCATGATCGTGTCATCGCCCGCGCCGGCCAAGATGGCGCCATTGGCACCGTTGAGGAACACGGTGTCGCTTCCGCCGGCCATCACCAAGCACTGCTTGGCCTGCACGCTCATGACGACGTTGGGTTGGTCGTTGTAAATGACCGGAGTGGTGCCCGGCGGACAGCAATCAGCCGTGTCACAGCTGAGCGGTGCCTGAAGCGCTTCCTGCGTCGAGCCTTCGACGACTTCCGGCTGCCCTGCGCCGGAACAGGCGCTGACCAACACGAGCCCCAAGAACCACTTCTTCATGTGCATGAGCTTGCCTTCACCGAAATGGCGAGCGAACGCCGACACCAACCCTGGTCACACGCATCCGCTCATCCGGGAACCACCCGGGCGAAGCCCCACGGCCTCACCACGCCCCCCACACGTAGGACGGAAACCGACACGCTGTCGAGATCAAACCACCATGCGTCAAATTGGGCATGGTTCTGATTTGAAATAGACAAAAGAAAAACGGCGGTGACGCAAGAACCGTCACCGCCGCGCACTTTTCGAAGACTCGGCGAGCGCCGAGGCCAGCTCAGAGCTTACCGTTCAACGGATCGTAAGCGCTGCCGCCCGACTTGAAGCCGGTCGAGTTACTCGCAGCGCGACCACGATGCGGCGCAGGCGCCGAACCGTGTGCGGCCGCAGCGTGGTGCTTTTGATCGTGCTTCACCTTGCGGTCTTTGTCCGCGTTGAGCAGCGCTTGCTTCATGTCGTCGCTGAAGCCGGCCTTCGAACTGTCGGTCGCAGCGGCGGTATCGGCCGGAGCTGCCGCGGGCGCCTCCGCAACCGGCTCGGGTGCGGGAGCCGCAACGGGCTCACTCGGCTTCGGTTGAATGTTGGAGAGCGTGAGCGAAGCTTGGCTGTTGTTGCTCGCGGCTTGCAGCTGTGCGCCGCTCGGCAAAGCGGAAGCAATCGCCGCGCGACCGCCGTTCAGCGCGAACACCGTGCCTGCACCCGCCACCGCCAAACCGGCAGCCACCGCGAGCATCAGGCCCACGCGGCGCTTCGGGCGCATCGCAAATTCGTCGGTGTCGATGTCTTGGTACTGAATCGTGCTGGTCACCGGAGCGAAGCTCAACGGAGTCGACGGAGCGAGCGCGGCCGGCGGAGCGTAGCTCGGCGTCGCTGCCGTGCGCGCACCCGGCATCGGCGGACGACGTTCGACGCCCAGCTCTTGCGTACGGGGGGCCGGCATCGGTGGACGACGATCGCTCGCCATTTCTTGAGTGCGCGGAGCCGGCATCGGTGGACGACGCTCGGCGACCGGAACCGGTGCCGGTTCTTCTTCTTCCGCTTCGTCGCCAATCCCAGCAACGACCGCGAGCGTGAGCCATTCGCTCTCGCCCTCTTTGCACACGAACGTGTTCTCGTGGATGAGGCCCGCACTGAAGGCTTCATCGAGCTCATCCAAAGTCATGAGCTTGACTTCGCGCGAATCGAATTGCGCGTAGTAGCGATCTTCGGTCTCGTCCTGGCTCAAATCGTCGTGGGTCATCGCAACCGAGAGTAACTCGGTGATCCCGCGCCGGCCATCGCTGTCGGTGCGCCTGCTACAATCAGATCCGCATTCTGAGCGGATTAGTACAATGCAGCAGTGACTCTCACTGTATATTTTCGATGACCGTAGATTTCAGTGCCCGCCGTGGCCGGGCCCGACAATCTTCTGCCAGGAGGCATCCACGCTCCAATCGGCCTTTACGTGAGGCGGATGGTGGCACTGAGCCGCGCACAAAGAGCGCTCCGGCAGGCTGATGAATTTGTCGTCGGTCGGTGCGGTCACGTGCTGCGACCCGGGACCGTGACACACCTCGCATTGCACGTTCTGCAAGTTGCCCACTTGCACGACCGCCGAGCCGCCCGGCTTCTCGTAACCGGTCACGTGACAGCTCACGCAGTCCAAATTGTACTCTTTATGCGCAGAAGAGAGCGTCGCGTACGCGCCCGCGTGTTGCGTCTTGTCCCAAAACGCGCGCTCGCTCTTGTGGCACGTGCTGCACACTTCGACGCCCACGTAGTGACTTTGCCCAGCAGCCACGGGCGGAGGCGCCTTGTCTTTGAACACCTCGTGGTTGTGATCGTTGACGCGCTGGTAGTACCCGTCGATCAAACCATGCACTTGGCTCTCGGAGCCCAAGTTGTCGCGGACGTCGACCAATTGATATTGGAAAAAACTGCCCCGCGCGGGCGGGCTCGGTTGCGCGAGCTTTTTGCGCTCGGCTTGCAAACGCGCGAGGTCCGCACGGCGTGCGACCAGATCCGGATCGGCTGATTTTCCGGCGGAGTCTGCCGCGCTCAAGCGCGCCTGGAGATCCTTGATCCGCGCATCCAAGCTATCGCGCTCGGCGGCTTGCGCGGTGTTCGAGCCGTCGGCAAACACGAATTGGTCGTCGCGCACGAAGAAATCCACGACGCCCACGCGCTGCAAGTGGTTCGGCGCCTCGACGACCAGCGTGCTGCCGAGCACTTCGGGGGGCGTCGGGGGATCGTTCGCTTCCCCTTGATCGAAGGACTTCCCGATCACCAGCAACTGAAAGCCGGGGACTTGATCGATGAGCCGCAGCGCCTCACCGCGTGGCATGGCCGTGAGCAGCACCTTGAGCCGCGCGCCCTGGGCGTCGAGCGCGGCAGCGGCCTTCTTGAGTTCCGTCAACGTGTCGAGCGCGCTCACGCCATCCGGCAGCTTGCCTTCGTATTTCGGCACGCTGACGCCCACGACGCCGACTTTGTTGCCCGCGAGATCGAAGACGGTGAGCGCGCGCATCCCGCTCAGGTTCGCGGCCAGCGTCGCGACACCGCCGGCGCTCGACAGCGCGGCGAGTGAGCCGGCACCCGCCGCCCAGTCGTTGGCGCCCGGTGCCCAGGCGCGGAGCCCTGCCGAACCAAGCGCGCGGGACAGCGCGTCCGCCTTCCAGGTGTCCTGAGTGCGGCGCTCGTCGGTGAGCTCGGTGTTCATGAACAGCAGCGGCCCCGCGCCGAGGAGCGCGCTATTCGGTGCGCTCTCGCTCTGGCTCTTCGTGTACGCCGCCAAGTGGTCGACTCCGCCCAGCATGTCCTTCACGCAACCACACGGTTCGAGCGCGCCCGCCGGGGACGACACCAAATACAACCGCAGCGTGGGCGTCTTCGGCGGCACGGTCGCGGCCTCGTGACTGCACTTGCAACTGTCGAGAAGCGCCAGTGACAGCACGAAGAGCGAAAATCGGAGGATCAGCCGAAGCACGCGCGTCATTTGCGCCCCTTTAACATTTCTGGCCCACGATGCTTCCCCGAAGCCGGCCGGAAAATCGGCCCGTTGGGATCCGGCTCTCCGCCCGCACACGGTTTTTTGCTGTCCCGTGACCGGGAAAGCCGCTCTAATGTGGAGTCGTGCCGACCGACCGCAAAGGGTCAGGGGTCCAGCAACCCTTCGGGCCCTTCGTTCTCGAGCGACGCATCGCCGTGGGCGGAAGCGCAGAAGTCTTCCTGGCCCGCCCCAAGATTGGAACCCAACCGGCGTCTCGCCTGGTGGTCAAGAAATTGCTGCGCGCGGCGCGCGAGGGCGGTGACTTCGACGCGCTCGAGCGCGAGGCCGAGCTGCATCGCGCGGTCACCCACCCCAATGTAGTCACCGTGTTCGGGGCGGGCATGGTCGGAGAAGAGCCGTACCTCGCCATGGAGTACGTGGAGGGCGTCGACCTGTACCGGCTACTGCGGCGGGCTGACGCCGAACAGCGGCGGTTCCCGCCGGGGCTGGCGGCTTTCATCGCGCAGCAAGTCGCCAATGCGCTAGCCGCGGTGCACGCCGCACACGACGTCGAAGGCAACGCGCTGCACATCGTGCACCGCGACGTCACCCCCTCGAACATCTACTTGTCGATCGACGGCCGCGTGCTGCTCGGCGATTTCGGCATCGCGCGCTTCGAGCAACGCGTGAAGCCGCAGCAGCCGAGCGTGGGCTTGAAAGGCAAATTCGGCTACCTGGCGCCCGAGCAAGTCGCCGGCGAAGCGTTCGATCATCGCGCCGATCTGTTCGCGCTCACCGCCGTGTTCGGCGAAATGCTGATCGGCGACCGTATTTTTCCGGGCAGCGGGCAGCTGGCCGTGTTGCTCGCGATCCGGGACGTGAACATCACGCCGCTGCGCCAAGCGGCCGCCAGTCTGCCGCCCGGAACGCTCGCCCTGTGTGAAAAGGGCCTCGCCCGCGATCCAGACGTGCGCTTCGAAAATGCCGCGGCGCTGTCGCGAGCGCTCGAGCCGTTCGTGCGGCCATCGGTCGCGGAGCTCACGAAGACGCTCGCCGAGTGGGTGGTTTGGGCTCGCGATTCGAGCCAGCTCGCCAAGCAGATCGAAGGCCAAGTGCGTGACTCGGTGCAACGCATGCGCGCGGTGCGAGCGCGCAGCAGCGGTGGCATGCCCGCCGCCCGCCCCGAAGAAGCGCACAATCAAATCACGGACGCCCCGGGCTCGACGCTGCTCTCCAACGTGCGCCGCACCGATGGCCAGATCCTGTTCGGCATCCCCTTCGCAAAACTGATCGAGATGATTGCCACCGGCGATCTCGGCGCCGAAGACGAAGTCGCGCTGATGGGCGCCGAGTTCCGTCACATCCACGATGTGCACGAGCTCGGACGGCACTTGCTGCCCTCCACCACCGCCACCACGAGCCGCCTGTTCGAACCGGGTATCCCCGATTACCAGGTGCTCTTGAAAGACACGCCGATGCTCGACGTGCTTTCGTACATGCGCCAACGCGGCGAAACCGGCGCTCTGTTCGTCGAACGCAGCCTGAGCGCGGGCACCGCCAGCCGCAAAGAAATGTACCTGGAAAAAGGCCGTTTGCTGCACGTCGCGTCTTCGGACCGCGAAGAGCTGCTCGGCGAATACCTGGTGCGCCGCGGTCGCCTCACGCGTGAGCAGCTCGATCTCGCGCTCGGCACCCTGTCCAACTATGGCGGTCGCCTCGGCGACACCCTGATCGGCATCGGCATGGTCGACGCCGTCGACGTGTTCCGCGCCATCCGCGACCAAGGTCGGGATCGCGTCGCCGGCATGTGCGGTTGGGCCGAAGGTCTCGTCACCTTCTATCGCGGCACCGCGCCCGCTCGCGTCGAGTTCCCGCTCGACCTCGATCTCTCGAGCCCGATGATGGCCGGCGCGATCGTGCGTTCCAAAGGCGAACCACAAAAGCTCCTGCCCGCCCTCAGCAAACGAGTCCTTCCCGGCCCGCGCGCAGAAGCGGTGCGTCACCCGCGCGAACGCGGCTCTGCGCCCGCCTCCCTGTTGCTCGTCGCGTCGATCCTGAGCGAACGCCTCACCATCGAGGCCGCACTCGAGCGCCTCGTCAATTTCCGCAGCTCTCACGAAGCACGCCCGGTCGGCGCCAAAGAAGCCGCCGCCGCGCTCGTCACCGCCGAAATCCTCGGCTGGGCGCT
>Ga0207687_10002500_pt1 | contig 12481 bp, 10 predicted proteins | sample KBSM54metaG_FD_184399 | JGI IMG/M metagenome (GOLD analysis project Ga0207687, IMG submission 184399) | Miscanthus rhizosphere microbial communities from Kellogg Biological Station, Michigan, USA - KBS M5-4 metaG (SPAdes) (version 2) | ecosystem: Host-associated > Plants > Roots > Rhizosphere >...
ACCCTGCCGGAAGGGGCGACGGCGAAGCTGAAAGGCGTTCCGTACTGCTCGCCCAAAGCGATCGCCGCGGCGGAAAACCGCTCGGGCGCGGACGAGCAGAAAAACGAGAGCTGCCCCGACGACAGCAAGATCGGCGCGGCAACCGTCCGGGCCGGCACCGGCGACTCGCCGCTCGAGATCCACGGCACGGCTTATCTGGCAGGCCCTCACCAGGGCGCGAAGCTGTCGGCGGTCGTCGTCACGCCGGCGATCGCCGGTCCCTTCGACCTCGGCAACGTCGTCGTCCGGGTGCCGTTCTTCGTCGATCCGGAAACGGCGCAGATCCACCCGAAGACCGATGCCCTGCCGGACGTCTACGGCGGCACCAAACTCGACATCCGCTCGATCTTCCTCAACATCAACCGCAAGGACTTCACCCTCAACGGCACCAACTGCCGCAAAGGCGCGACCGCGGGCACGATCAGCGGCGGTGGGGCGGACCCGACCAACCCGGCCGCCTACTCCGCCTTCAAAGTCAGCGACGACTTCCAGGCGACGGGCTGCGACCAACTCAAGTTCCGCCCGAAGCTGAAGATCCGCCTCTTCGGCGCCACCCGCCGGGCGAAGAACCCGAAACTGCGGGCGGTCCTGAAGGCGCGGCCCGGCGACGCCAACATCGCCAGCGCATCGGTCGGCCTGCCGCACGCGCTCTTCCTCGACCAGGCGAGCCTCTCGAAGATCTGCACCCGGGTCCAGTTCGCCGCCCACGAATGCCCGAAGAAATCGATCTACGGCAAGGCGCGGGCCTTCACGCCGCTGCTCGGCCAGCCGCTCGAAGGGCCGGTCTACCTGCGCTCGTCGAACAACCCGCTGCCGGACATGGTCGCCCACCTCGAAGGGCAGGTCGACATCGACCTGGTCGGGAGGATCGACAGCTTCAAGGGCGGCATCCGGACCACCTTCGGCCACGTCCCCGACGTGCCGGTCGAAAAATTCGTGATGACGCTGCCGGGCGGCAAGCACGGGCTGCTCGTCAACTCGACCAACCTCTGCGCGAAACCGGTCAGGGCGGTGATCCGCTTCAAAGCCCAGAACGGAAAGAAGCTCAAGGTCAAGCACCACAACAAACTGCGGACCCCGTGTTCTAAGAAGAAGCACAAGGCACGGCGCCACAAGAAGTAGACACCAAAAGGTGTCATGTCACCAAACGATGTAACCGTTACTCGGGTCGTACCCGGGCGAGGTACTTGAAAGACCCGTGCTGGCGTGTAATGTCTTCAGCGGGAGAGTTATATGGGCGCTCACAGGGGGGCGTCCTCGTTAGGGAAAACGAGGAGGAAATTGATGGTAAGGCGCTTAACGATCTTGGTTGTCGTGTCTGGGCTTGGTGCCCTGCTCATGGCAGCAACCGGCGCGCAGGCCGCGCCGATCACGATCACCAAATGGGAATCGAACACGTGTAAAGAAAACGAAGATCTGCCGGTAGCGCCCGGAGTTCCAGAACCGGGATATGAATCGACGCTTCCTGCCCCTCCCAACCAGTGCACGGGCGCCGACACCAGCAAGCTCTATACGCAGGCTGCCGGTCATCCGAATTTCGGGATCACCGATTTCAGGCTCGCAACTTTCCCGGCGCTTGCGGGCGTAGGTGGCTTCCCAACCTCCTTCGTCAAAGACATCATCGTCGATACCCCTGAAGGCCTGAGCGTCAACCCCGAAGCTGCTCCCCAGTGCACCGTCGAACAGCTCACGACCCTTACGTGTCCGCCGACGGCAATCGTCGGGTTCAACTATCTAACGGTTGCAGCGCAGTCGCCGAACAACGTGACGAAAAAATGCGAACCGACCGCGGTCGCAGGAGAATGCCTGCAGGCGCGGGTGAAACTGCCGGTCTACAACCTGATCCCGTTCGACGGCCACCCGTCCATGGTCGGGTTCATGACTGAAGCGGGTCCGACCTTTATCGTCGGCTCGCTTAGTCCGGTCGATCAGCACGTGACCTTCACGATCAGCGAAATTCACCCGCCCGGTGAAAAAAGCCCGCCGATCATCGAGTCGCGCCTCGTCTTCAACGGACGGGCAGGGAATGGGACCTACCTGACGATGCCGAGCAACTGCGCGGGCGGACAGGTGTCCAACATCTTCCTCGACTCCCAGGGCCCCCCGTTCGAAGCCGAACAGACGAGCGACGAAGCTAGCTACACGACCCCGACCGGGGCCACGGGTTGCGAGGCCGTCCCGTTCAAACCGTCGATCGGAGTTACCGCGCCGAACGGTGCCGTTGACTCCCCTGACCCGACCACCGTCAATGTCGACATCCCGTTCGAACCAGGTCCTGAAAACATCTCCAACTCCTATCTCCAGGTCGCACGCGTGACCCTGCCGCAAGGAATGGGGATCAACCCCTCGGGGGCGAACGGCCTCGACGTTTGCACGGAAGAACAGTTCCACTACCACACGAATCTGCCGGTTGAATGTTCCGAGGCTTCGAAAATCGGAACCGCGGAGGTGCAGACGCCTTCCTTGCCTGCCGATTCGCTCTTCGGCGATGTCTATGCCGGCGTGCCGCTGAATAACGATCCGAACAGCGGCGAAAAGTTCCGGATCCTCATCCACGTGTTCTCGGATCGCTACGGGGTGAACGTCCGGCTGAAAGGGAAGGTCTTCCCCAATCCCCAGACTGGTCAGCTGACGGCAGAAGTGGCGGAAAACCCGCAGGCAACGTTCAGCTCCTTCCGCCTGCATTTCAACACTGGCGATCACAAGATCCTGACCCTGCCGCCGACCTGCGGGCAGAACACCGCGTCGTCGGACCTGACGCCGTGGTCGGGGCAGGCTCATGCGGAACCGTCCGCCGATCTCTCGCTGGCCAACTACCCGGGCGGAGGGAACTGCCCGAAAACGATGGCGGAGCGGCCGTTCACGCCGACCTACAAGGCCACCACCGACAGCACCAAGGGCGGTTCCTACAGCCCCTTCCACGTGAACATCACGCGCAAGGATGGGGAGCAGGAGCTGAAGGTGGTCAACGTCACCCTGCCGAAGGGGCTGACCGGCAAACTCGCCGGAATCCCCTATTGCTCGGAGTCGGCGATCGCAGCCGCTGCTGCTGCCAGCGGCAAGGCCGAGGAAGCCAACCCAAGTTGCTCCGGGGAAAGCCTGATCGGCACCGCCACGACGCAGTCCGGCACCGGCAGCAACCCGTACAAGATCACCGGCAAGGTGTATCTGGCGGGCCCCTACAAGGGTGCCGCGCTCTCGCTGGTGACGGTCACGCCGGCGGTTGCCGGCCCGTTCGACCTCGGTACCGTGGTCGTCCGGGTGGCGCTCAACGTCGAACCGGAAACCGCTCAGATCCACGCGGTCTCCGACGTCATCCCCGACGTGTTCGGCGGCGTCAAGCTCGACATCCGCTCGATCAACGTCGACGTCGATCGCAGTCAGTTCATGATCAACCCGACCAATTGCGCGGCTCAGGCGACGACCGGGGCGATCAACGGCGGCGGAGCCGATCCGACCAACTCGGCGACGTTCAGCTCCTATGCCGTCAACGACCCGTTCCAGGCGACCGAATGCAACAAGCTCGGCTTCAAGCCGAAGCTGCAGGTGCAGCTGTTCGGCCCGACCAAGCGGGCCAAGAACCCGCGCCTGACGGCGACCCTGACCACGAAGAAGGGTCAGGCGAACGTGCTCCGCACGGCGCTGACGATGCCGCACTCGCTGTTCCTCGACCAGAGCCACATCGGGACCACGTGCACGAGGCCGCAGCTGGCCTCGCACACCTGCCCGAAGGCCTCGGTCTACGGGACGGCGGAAGCGAAGTCGCCGCTGCTCAGCGACAAGTTGAAGGGCAAGGTGTTCCTCGTGTCCTCCAACCACAAATTGCCGGACCTGCTCGTCGACCTGCGCGGCCAGGTGGAGATCTACTTGCGCGGAGTGATCAGCTCCAAACATGGAGGCCTGAAGACGGTCTTCAACAACACGCCTGACGTGCCGGTGAGCAAGTTCGTCCTGAAGATGAAGGGCGGGAAGAAGAGCCTGCTCGTCAACTCGACCAACACCTGCGCCAAGCCGCAGCGGGCCGTGTTGAACATCAAAGGCCAGAACGGCAAGAAGGTGAAGAACAACAAGTTCAAGTTGAACGTCACCTCCTGCAAGGGCAAGAAGCACAAGAAGTAGTCGAAGCGAAGCCAGTCGCGAGCATCGGCGCGGAGGTCCAATAGCCTCCGCGCCGATGCGACCGACGCTCTCAGTCCTGATCGTCGCCTGGGAGAGCCGCGACGATCTGCAGAAGACCCTTCCCGCCCTGCTCCCTGAGTTGGGTGAGGGCGACGAGCTGATCGTCGTCGAGAACAAGGCCGGCGACGGCAGTGTCGAGGTGGCGCGCGAGCTGGCGCCGCAGGTGCGGATCGTCCCCATGGGGCGCAACACCGGCTTCGCCGGCGGCGTCGATGCCGGGGCGGAGGTCGCGCGGGGGGACCTGCTGGTGATGCTCAACCCGGACGCCGTGCCGCAGCCCGGCTGGGGCGAGGCGATCCGCCGGCCCTGGCGCAAGTGGGATGCCTGGCAGGCGCTGGTCGCCGACGGGACGGGCGAGACGATCAACTCGGCCGGCAACCCGATCCACTTCACCGGGATCGTCTGGGCCGGGGGCCACGGCAGGCCGGTCGCCGAGGCGCCGCCGGCCGGCGAGGTGCCGGTGCTCTCGGGCGCTTGCCTGGCGATCCCATTGGCCCATTGGCGAGAGATCGGCGGTTTCCCCGGCGAGTTCTTCATGTACCACGAGGACGTCGACCTCTCGGTGCGGCTGCGGATGGCCGGCGGCATCGTCGGGATCGAACCCGCCGCCGTCGTCGCCCACGACTACGACTTCAGCGCCAGCAACGACAAGTGGCGCTGGCTCGAGCGCAACCGCCTCGCCTTCCTCGTCCGCACCTACCCGGGGCCGCTGCTGGCGCTGCTGGCCCCGGTCTTGATCGCCACCGAGCTGGCGCTGCTCGCGGTCTCGGCGGCCGGTGGCTGGGGATCGCAGAAGCTGCGGGCGAACCGCGAAGTCATCGGCTGGCTGCCGCGCCTGCTGCGCGAGCGCCGCGACATCCAGCGCCGCCGAACCGTCAGCGACGCCGAGTTCGCCTCCTGGCTCACCCCGGATCTCGACTCCGACCTGATCTCGCCGCTGGTCCGCTCCTGGCCGGCGCGGGTGCTCCTGCGCGGCTACTGGCGCCTGGTGCGCGCGCTGCTACCGCGCTGACCGTTTTGTCCCCACCCTGGTGGGGAAAGAATCGGTTGCGCTAGTTCGACTGGCTCGTCGGGCGGATCAGGATCTCGTTGACGTCGACTCCCGGCGGCTGCTCCAGCGCGTACATCACCGCGCGGGCGATGTCGTCGTCCTCGAGGGCGCCCTGCGGACGGTTGTCGAAGAAGGGCGTGTCGGTCATGCCCGGCTCGATCAGGGTGACGCGGATGCCGTGGTTGTCGTGCATCTGCCGCAGCTCCTGGCGCAGCGACTCGCCGATCGCCGTCGCCGCCCACTTCGTCGCCGAGTAGAGCGAACCCGGCAGCGCCCGTCGCCCCGCCACCGAGCTGGTGACGAGGAAGTGGCCGTCGCCGCGCTCGAGCAGGTGGGGGAGGGTGGCGCGGATCGTCAGCGCCACGCCGTAGACGTTGGTGAGGATCATCGAGCGCCAGTGCTCGACCGACTCCTCGAGGAAGCCGCGGCTGGCGCCGAAGCCGGCGTTGGCGAAGACGGCGTCGATGCGGCCAAAGCGGTCGAGCGCCGTCTGGGCCAGCGCCTGCACCTCGTCCCACTCGGTGACGTCGCAGCGGACGGCGATCGCCCGCTCCTCGCCGCCCAGCTCCTCGGCGAGCGCTTCCAGGTCCTCCAGCCGCCGCGCCGCCAGCACCAGCCGGTACTTCCCGGCCGCCGCGCGGGCCGTCGCGGCTCCGATCCCACTGGAAGCTCCGGTGATGAGCAGCACTGGGTCTTCGCTCATGCAGTCGATTCTCTCAGCTTGCCGGGGGCGAGTGCGCGGGGGTCGCCGGACACTCAGCGCGAAGCGCGTCCGCCGACCCCCGCGCACTCGCCCCACCAGCCCACTTGCGATAATCCATCCTCCTCGTGGATCCCCAGCGGAAGCGAAAGATCCGGCTTGTCGTAGCGCTCAGCGTCGCGGTGCTGCTCGCGGTTGCGCTGATCTACACCTCGTTCTCGGCCGCGACCGAGGCGAAGGAGCCCTCGGAACTGATCGGCGCCGCGCCCGGCACCACCGCCGAGATGACCGGCAAGGTCGTCACCGGCTCGATCCGCCACGCCGGCAACGGGATCGCCTTCCGCGTCCGCGACCGCGACGGCTCCGGCAGGGCGCTGCCGGTCACCTACCAGGGGACCGTCCCGGATCCGTTCCGCGGCGGCCGCGAGATCGTCCTGACCGGTTCAGTCGAGAACGGCACCTTCGTCGGCGAACCGGAAACCCTGATCACCAAGTGCCCGTCGAAGTTCACGACTAAGTCAAATGGCTAGCCTCGGCAGCGTCCTGCTGGCGCTCGCCTTTCTGGCTGCCGTCAGCGCCGCGGTGATCGCCCTCCTCGGCCGCAACGGCGACGAGCGCCGGGTGGTGCTCTCGCGCCGCGTCGTCTACGCCTTCTGCGCGCTGCTCACCGCCTGCGTGGCGATCATCGAGATCGCCTTCGCCGGCAACGACTTCGGCTTCAAAATCGTCCAGGAACACTCCTCGATCGAGACGCCGCCCTTCTACAAGATGGCGGCGATGTGGTCGAGCCAGGAAGGCTCGCTGCTGCTCTGGGCCTGGGTGCTCTCGATCGCCTCCAGCCTCGCCCTCTTCGCGACCCGCAAGAAGCTGCGCGAGATCGTCCCCTACGCGACCGCGGTGATGATGGGCGTCGCCGCCTTCTTCACCGGGCTGATGCTGTTCGCCCCCGACGTGCAGCCGTTCGCGACTCTGAGCCCGGCGCCGGCGGACGGCATCGGCCTCAACCCGCTGCTGCAGCACCCGAGCATGATGATCCACCCGCCGATGCTCTACTCGGGCTACGTCGCCTTCACGGTGCCGTTCGCCTTCGCGATCGGCGCCCTGGTCACCCGCCGCCTCGACGCCGAGTGGATCCGCGCCACCCGCCGCTTCGCCCTGATCGCCTGGGCCTTCCTCGGCTTCGGCCTCCTGCTCGGCGCCCGCTGGTCCTACACCGAGCTCGGCTGGGGCGGCTACTGGGCCTGGGACCCGGTCGAGAACGCGGCGCTGATGCCGTGGCTGCTCGGCACCGCCTTCCTGCACTCGATCATGGTCCAGGAGAAGCGGGGGATGCTGAAAGTATGGAACGCCTGCCTCGTCGTCGGCACCTTCTCGATGGCGCTGCTCGGCACCTTCCTCGTCCGCTCCGGGGTGCTGCAGTCGATCCACGCCTTCGGCGACAACACCGTCGGCCCCTACATCCTCGGCCTGATCGGCGTCGTGGTGATCGGCTCGACGCTGCTGATCGTCAGCCGCCTCGACGACCTGCGCTCGCCGAAGCGGATCGACTCGCTGGTCTCGCGCGAGGCGGTCTTCCTGGTCAACAACCTGCTCCTGGTCGGGCTGACGGCGGTGATCTTCTGGGGCACCTTCTTCCCGCTGATCTCCGAACTCTTCACCGGCAACAAGGCCTCCCTCGCCGCGCCCTGGTTCGACCGCTACACGACCCCGCTGGCGATCCTGCTGGTGCTGTTCACCGGGATCGGGCCGCTGCTCGCCTGGCGGAAAGTCAGCTGGGAGTCGGCCAAGCGCGTCTTCCGCGTGCCGCTGGCGGTGGCGCTGGTGGCGACGGTGGCGCTGGTGGTCTTCAGCGACGCCGCCCACAAGCCCTGGGCGTTGGCCCTCTTCGTGTTCGCCGCCTTCGCGCTGACGGGGCTGGCCCAGGAGTTCTGGACGGGCGCGGCGGCGCGCCGCGATCTTTCGGGCGAGTCGATGCCGCAGGCCTTGGTCGGCCTGGTCGCCCGCAACCGGCGTCGCTACGGCGGCTACATCGTCCACGCCGGCGTCGCCGTCCTCCTGATCGGCATCGCGGCCTCCTCGAGCTTCCAGACCAACCGCGACGTCAACCTCAAGCCGGGCGAAAGCACCGTCGTCGACGGCCGCACGATCACCTACGTGAAGCCGATCGTCGGCGTCGACAGCGAGAAGTTCACCTACGCCTCGCTGCTGCGGGTCGAAGAAGACGGCAAGCTGGTCGGCTACCTGCGCCCGAGCCAGCGCTTCTTCAAGCCGACCGGGGTCGAAGTGGGGACGATCGAGAGCTACTTCGCCGGCGAGTCGACCAGCGAGGTGGGGCTGGAAGCGGGGCTGAAGGAAGACCTCTGGATCGCCCCGCGGGTGGACGTGAGCGACGTGCAGCGGCGGGCGCACGCGGCCGACAGCGGCTTCGCTGCCTGCATCAAAGGCGGGCCGGGGACGCCGCCGCAGTGCAAAGCGCTGCAGGCGATGATGCTGGCGGCGAAAGCGAACCCGGCGCTGCGCTCGCAGGCGCTGGGGCAGATCTCGAAGCTGCAGTCGATCGCCGCCGAACGCGTCGCCAAGTCCTACCTCGGCGACAACGCCGCGGTCACCTTCAAGGTGATCGTCAACCCGCTCGTCACCTGGATGTGGATCGGCGGCCTGATCGCCCTGGCTGGGGCGCTGATCGCGATCTGGCCGACCCGGGGGAGGCGCCGCGGCGCCCTCGTCCGCACCGAGGCCGACGCCCGCAAGGAAGCCAAGTACCGCGAGATCCGCGACGCCGAGCTCGACCACGCGGTCGGCAAGCTCTCGGACGAGGACTTCGCCGTGGTGGATGCAGAGCTACGTCGCGAAGCGCTGGAGATCCTCGACGGCGAGAACGGGGCAAAGGTGTCGGTCGGCGCCAACGGCGATGCGCCTAATGGCAGCGAGAACGGGGCCAACGGCAACGGCGCCCACCCCCACGAGCCGGAAAAAATCGAGCAAAGCTAGAATCCCCCCTCGTGTTCGCTTTCTTCGGAGTCATCCAAGTGATCGTCGCCGTGGTGCTGATCTTCCTGATCCTGCTCCACTCGGGCAAAGACGCCGGCCTTTCCGGCGCCTTCGGCATCGGCGGTGGCGGCAGCTCGATCGGCGGCGGCTCGATGGTCGAGCGCAACCTCGACCGCGCGACGGTCTTCTTCGCGGTCATCTTCGTGCTGAACACGTTCCTGCTGCTGAAGATCTAGCTGCTCCTTCTGCTTTGTCGAGTTTGTTACCTCCTGGGTAACAAAAGCGCCATGCCACGAAGCGGCACCCCGACATTGCGCGCCTTTATGTAGCCGCTCTTGACAAATTTGCTTCTTGTGTCAAAGTACCCGACTGGAAGCAGCCGTTTGACAAGGAGGAGCTGTGGAGGCACACGCGGAGCATGCGCATCACCATCACCACCACGACGACGTGGAGGTCAATCCGGCGGCTTGGACGGATGGGAAGCGCTACGCGTGGCTGCTGGGGATCGTCGTTCCGCTGGCGCCGTTCTTTGCCTGGTTCTACTGGGAGCTGACCGGCTTCGGCGGCTTCTGGTTCCTCGGGCCGGTCCTCGTCTTCGTCCTCTTCCCGCTGCTCGACTTCGCGATCGGGATGGACCCGACCAACCCGCCCGACAGCGTCCTCAAGTTCCTCGAGCAGGACCGCTACTACCGCTGGTGCACCTACCTCTTCATCCCGATCCAATACGCGGGGCTGATCTTCGCCTGCTGGATGTGGTCGAACGGCGACCTGACGGTCGTCGAATCGATCGGGCTCGCCCTGACGATGGGCGTCGTCGGCGGGATCGCGATCAACACCGCCCACGAGCTCGGCCACAAGCGCGCCAACTCCGAGCGCTGGCTCAGCCGCGTCGCCCTCGCCCAGACCGGCTACGGCCACTTCTTCATCGAGCACAACCGCGGCCACCACGTCAAAGTCGCGACCCCCGAGGATCCCGCCAGCGCCCGCCTGGGGGAGAGCTTCTGGGCCTTCCTCCCGCGCACCGTCACCGGCAGCGTGCGCTCGGCCTGGGAGCTGGAAGGCGTCCGCCTCGACCGTCTCGAGAAACCGCACTTCGGCCTCCACAACGACATCCTCACCGCCTGGGCGATGACGGTCGTCCTCTTCGCCGGCCTGGCGATCGTCTTCGGGCCGGTCGTCCTGCCCTACCTGCTGGTCCAGGCCGTGATCGGCTTCTCGCTGCTGGAGGTCGTCAACTACCTCGAGCACTACGGCCTGCTGCGCCAGAAGAAAGACGACGGCCGCTACGAACGCTGCCTGCCCGAGCACAGCTGGAACAGCAACAACGTCGCCTCCAACGTCCTCCTCTACCACCTGCAGCGCCACTCCGACCACCACGCCAACCCGACCCGGCGCTACCAGGCCCTGCGCCACGTCGATGAGGCGCCGCAGCTGCCGACCGGCTACGCGGGGATGATCGTCCTCGCCTGGTTCCCGCCGCTCTGGCGCCGGGTGATGGACCCGCGCCTGCTCGACCACTACGAAGGCGACGTCACCCGCTGCAACATCCAGCCGCGCAAGCTCGGGCGGGTGCTCGAGCGCTACGGGCGGCCCGCATGAGCGCCTGGCACTGCCCCGCCTGCGAGTACGTCTTCGACGAGGATGCCGGCCACCCGCGCGAGGGCTTCCCGCCGGGCACGTCCTGGGACGAGGTGCCCGACGACTGGGCCTGCCCCGACTGCGGCGTCCGCGACAAGATCGATTTCGAGCCGGTCGTAAACGACGCCTGAAAGCTTCCGCTGCGACCATAGGGGGCATGTCGGTGGGGAGGACCCCTTACCAGGAGGCGGCGCGGGAGCTGCTGCGCCAGACCGTCTTCGCCGCCGCCCGCGACCAGCTGGGGCGGCAACCCTGGTCGGAGATCACGATGGCGGACATCGCCAGCGGCGCCGGCGTCAGCCGCCAGACCCTCTACAACGAGTTCGGCAACCGCAACGAGTTCGGCTTCGCCTTCGTCATCCACGAGGCGGAACGGTTCATGGACGACGTCGAAGGGGCGGTGCTGGAGCACCGCGACGATCCGCGGGCGGCGGTGCTGGCGGCGCTCGAGCACTTCCTCAGCACGGCGGGCGACGACCCGCTGATCCGCATCCTGCTCAGCGACGACGGTACCGGGGGGATGCTGCCCTTCGTCACCACCCAGGGCCTGCCGGTGGTGCAGTGGGCGACGGCGCGGCTGACCGCGGTGATCGAAGAGGGCTGGCCGGAGGCGCCGGAGGACGACGTGAAGACGCTGTCCGAGAGCCTGGTGCGGCTGGCGATCAGCTACGTGACGACCCCGGGCGGGTCGGCCGAAGACACGGCGAAGGCGGTGGCCGAGCTGCTCGGCCCGTTCATCGACAAAGCGCTCGGGACGGCGGTTGACTGAGCTCTCGCCAAGGCTCGAAGCGCTCGGCCTGCGGTTGCTGGCCGCGGCGGACGCGCCGGAGCTCCAAGCCGTGGTCGAAGCCAACCGCGACTATCTCGCCCGCTGGGTTCCCTGGGCGGCCACCCAGCAGCTGGCCGACAGCGAGAAGTTCATCGCCGAGACCCAGGATCAGCTCGCCCGCAATGACGGCTTCCAGGTCTGCATCGCCCCCGACGGCCCGATCGTCGGCATGGTCGGCTTCCACTCGATCAGCTGGGGAAACCGCAGCACTTCGATCGGCTATTGGCTCGCCGAGGACCACCAAGGTCGCGGCATCATGGCCACCGCCGTCCGCGCCCTCGTCGACCACGCCTTCGGCGAGTGGAAACTTCACCGCATCGAGATCCACTGCGCCCCCGCCAACCGTCGCAGCCGCGCCATCCCCGAGCGGCTGGGGTTCCGCGAAGAGGGCATCCTGCGCGAGACCGAGTGCATCGGCGGCCGCTACCTCGACGGCGTTGTCTATGGGTTGTTGGAGGGAGAGTGGAACGGCTAGGTCCACACGCCGCTGCCCCGGAAAGAGCAGCGGCGTGCGGCACGCGATTTAGCCGAGTTCGACCACCGTCACTCGCAGCGAGGCGGTCGTAGCGCTGCTGCAATTGGTGTTGCCGAAGGCGAGGGCGGAAAGCGTCTGCTGCTGTCCCGCCTGCTGGAGTCCGATCGCGGTGGCGGTGCTCCCGACGGGCCCATTATTGAAGGGTGGTGGGGCACTGCCGTCGTTGAAGAGCGTCACACTCGAGATCGGAAAGCCGTTGACGAGGATCGTGACTTCGGCGAAGCAGGCTCCTTCGCCGGGGCCGTTCGCGTCGGTCGGGGTCCCCTTTAGTTCGGCTAGTAGCTCATAGGACTTGCCCGTGACCGGGGTGAAGCTGATGGTGCCGGTGAGTGGGACCGGGGTACCGCCGTTGATTTCGCTGGTCAATCCCGGAACCGAGGAATTGCCCGCGTCGGCAACTTGCAAGCCCGCGAGGGTACCTGCCGCGAGGTTCGTGCGCCGTGAGCGTCCGACCGATCTTCCGCCGAAGCTCTGCCCTTTCGCGACGGCCACAGGCGGTGGCGCCCGCCGTCCGTGCGA
>Ga0207687_10002501_pt1 | contig 12480 bp, 9 predicted proteins | sample KBSM54metaG_FD_184399 | JGI IMG/M metagenome (GOLD analysis project Ga0207687, IMG submission 184399) | Miscanthus rhizosphere microbial communities from Kellogg Biological Station, Michigan, USA - KBS M5-4 metaG (SPAdes) (version 2) | ecosystem: Host-associated > Plants > Roots > Rhizosphere >...
TTTTGTTCAGCCAGGCCCCGACGTTTCTGGGCGCACTGTTCTTCATCGCGCTCTCGCGGGCGGCCGTGGCTGTCAGCTCGGTGCTGAATACGTCGCAGCTTCTGCGCCACGTGTCGAACGATTTTCGAGGTCGGGTGTTCTCCACCATCGAGACCTGGACCTGGGCCACTATGATGGTTTCCATGGCGATTGCGGGTCTACTGTCGGATCACGTCAGCCCGAGAATGATCGGACTGTGGGCGGGTGTGCTCAGTTCGACGACCGCGATTTTTTGGGGTTGGGGCAACCTGAGCGGCAAGCTGCCGGAGCCTGCGATGGCTGGGATTGCGCCGGAAGAGGTCGAAGTGCACGGGGATCCAACGGTTTAAATCTATATGATGACGCCCTTGGAAGGACGAGTGGTGCTGGTGACGGGCGCGGCGAAACGCATCGGCCGGGGAATAGCCCTGCGACTCGCCCGGGAAGGCGCTCGCGTAGCGATTCATTACTCGTCTTCGGAAGCCGAAGCGCGGGCAACTGCAGCGGAGTGTGGTAACGCTCCGCTGTTTCGCGCGAACCTGGAGAAGATCGCCGAAATCGAGCTTCTGTTCTCAGACGTGCAGCAGCATTTCGGAAAACTGGACGGGCTGGTGAACAACGCCGCACGATTCACCCGCAAAGATCCACTCGAGATCACCGAGGCCGATTGGGACTTCGTCCATTCGGTGAACCTCAAAGCCACGTTCTTCTGCTGCCAGCAGGGCGCGAAGCTCATGCTCGCGGGTGAGGGTGGCCATGGGGGAGGAAAGATCGTGAATATCAGTTCGCTGGGCGGAATTAGGGCTTGGCCGGATCATGCGCACTATTGCGCCTCGAAGGCCGGTGTGATTCATATGACGCGGGCGCTGGCGCAGGCTTGGGCTCCGAAGATTACGGTCAACTCCGTGGCGCCGGGAGTCATCCCGTTCGGAGAACCCGACGAGCGCGTGAAACGGCTGATCTCTAAAACGCCTGCGGGACGCGCGGGTACGGCGGATGAAATTGCCGACGCGGTGGTGTTCTTTCTGACGGCATCCGATTTTATGACCGGTCAGGTGTTGGCGGTCGACGGCGGGCTCAGCCAGAAATAATCATTTGTACATGTCTGGATACGCGAGCCTCTGCTCCTCAGCAGTCTCCATCGCCGTCCCGATCTGGATTAGCGGACCTTTCCCGATACCCGGACAGTATTTGCCCGTGCGATACCATTCGCGCTTGCTTTCTACCAACTCGGGCCAGAAGGGAAACGTGCGGCACTGCGTCGGTTTGGCCGGATGAATCGAGCAGCCGTGACCTTCGAGGAACGGGCACTGCTTTTCGGGTGGTTTACGGAACCGCATCTGGTGGCGAGTCCGGTAAACATACTTTTTCTCAAACGCCCGCGCGGACATGCCGACAAATTTCGCCGCGCGCTTGAGGTCCGCCTCCGTGAGGTAAACGAAGCCCTCCTGATCGCAGCAATTAACACACCCGCGCTGACAGGTAAAGCGGATCGAATCCAATAGTTACTCGATTGCGTAATCCGTCCAGCAGAAAATGTCGCCACTCTCGCTGAGCGGCACGATAATGGGCGGCACGGGAGCGGGATTAGCAAGCTGGTATTTCGGATCCAGGATCTTGGCGATCTGATCGCGCACGTCGTCCAAGTGCAGCCGGGTATCGCGATCCGTGGTCCGCGCTAGCGCCGCTCCGGCGTCTGCGGAGATAGTCTTTAGCTCGCCTCGGAACATCGGACGCTGATCGTCATTCGCTCGCTGCGCGCCGTTGAGGCGTGTCGACATCAGGTCGAGATAGGCGCGCTGGAGATTGCGGCGATAGGCGTCAATCTTCACCGAAGGAGCGTAAATCTCGCTGAAAATTCCCTTGCGCAGGTCGCTCAAAAACTCCGCAGGACGATACGCGGACGCGCCGTCCATGGCCTCCTCTTCCACCAATCGATCGAAACGCTGCGTGGAAAGCAGCGAATCCAAGACTCGCAGCTGCGCCGTTCGGATACGGGCGAGCGCGCCGGCCGGCTCAATGCGCCGCAGGACTTCCGGCCGCAGCAGCATGGCAGGAGTCGTAAACGCGTTCTCATTCAGGAATTTCACCGCCGCTACCTGACGTGCTTTGGCGACCAGGTTGAACCGAACGCCGTCCTGGCCGCCGTGTTTCTCGAAGGAATCAAAACCTCCTACGATTTGCGTAACGTGGCCCATTTCGCTGGCCCATTGGCCGACCACGCGGCTGTACACCGTGCGTAAATCGTCCCAATCCTGACCCTCGTGAGTGGTGGCAGCCAGCAGGTTGTCCATCACCCGCTGGAGATTCTTCAAACCCAGGCCGGTGGAGTACACGGCGTCGGCATCGCCTACAGCTTCGGTATTTTCGCCAGAATCGGCTCCTTGCGTGCGATCGGTACTAAAGCGGAGCCACGGCGTCTTCTCTTGTTCGCGCGCCCAGGCGTCCAGAGTTTTGTTTTCGTCGTCCGACTTCTTGGCGTCCTTGATCGGCGCATAGCCCCAGTGGATCGCCCACTTGTCATACGGCCCGATCCCCGGGATCAGGAGCTTCGGATCGATCTTGTCCTCAGGCTGCGCGACGTAGTTGAAGCGCGCGTAATCCATGATGGACGGCGTGTGGCTCATGGTCTTGAGCCATTCCGGATCGCGCAACTTCTCGGCGGGATACATCGAGCTGGCCTTCATGTTGTGCTGCAGTCCCAGCGTGTGACCGACTTCATGCGCCACCGCCCAACCGAGCAGATCGCCCATCAAATCATCCGGCAGTGGAAGCTTCGCGGCGCGCGGATCAAGCGGACTCACCTGCACGAAATACCAATCCTCCACCAATTGCTGGACGTTGTGATAGAACTGGATGTCTGCGTTCAGGATCTCACCGGTACGGGGGTCGGAAATGGACGGACCGCTGGCGTTTTCCGTCGTGGAAGGCAGCCAGCGCACCACCGAATTACGCACATCGTCGGGGCTCCAGGTCGGATCTTCTTCAACGGTCGGCGCTTCCTTGGCGATGATGGCGTGCTTGAATCCGGCGGCTTCGAACGCCGGCTGCCAGCTCTCGATGCCCTTCTTTAGGTACGGCACCCAGCGTTTCGGTGTCGCCGGATCTATGTAATAGGCAATCGGCTTCACCGGCTCCGAAACAGCGGCGCTGGGATCTTTCTTCTCCAGGCGCCAGCGAGCCACGAATTGGCGGGTCTCGGCGCGATGCTCGGGACGGCTGTAATCCATCGTAGAAGTAGTAAAGTAGCCGACCCGCGCGTCGGCAAGCCTGGGCATCATCGGCTTTTCGGGAAGCTTCACCATGCTGAAGTGCACCACGACGGTTCCGGATCCCGGCCGCATTCCAGCCTGAGGACCACCGCGCCCGCCCGCTCCGCCCTGCTGATCGACAGGCGACGTGAACGTCTGAGTGGACTCGGCTTCGATATTGGTCGGAAACGGGGTTACCTTCTCGATGTAACTACGGCTGGCATCCATTCCACGACCCCGAACGCGAGCGCGGGCGCTCATTTCCGGAACGTCGCTCAAGAACAGCCGCGTAACATCGATCACAGGCGCTTCGCCCGGACCGAATGCCGCAATCGGAAACGACATAATGATGGACGGATTGTTCGCGGCCTGTACGGCCTTGGCGATCGGCTCACCAGAATCGGCCGTGATATCGTAGGTCACCCCACGTAGGAAAACACGGTTCTCGCGCCGCTCCCAGCGGCCCACCAGTTCGTTAACCGTCTGACCGCCGTATCCGGCGCCGATGGTATTTTGGGCGATCTGGGCCACGAACAGAAAATCCTTGCCGAGCTCAGATGTGGGGATCTCGTAGTAGTACACGTCTGTTCCACGCTCGCGAATCTTATGAACCTTGAAGATGCCTTCGGAGGTTTTGGCGTCCTTAGTGATTACGCGGTCATAGGGCCGAGGTTCGTTGTTCGCGCCACCGCCCCGTCCGCCGGTTGCTGCGGGCGCGGTTGGCGTCACCGCGGGTATATCGGCCGGCGGAGCTGGAGCGGGCTCATCTTGAGCCTTCAGAAACGGAAGGGCGAAACATAAACCACCAAGAATGATCAGACGCTTCATTGCGAAACCTCCAAGAACGTTCCGACCGGCAAACTTCCGATGGGCATATTCTATCAAGTTGTTACAGTAGATACTTATGAGGACGCGTCTCCTCCTGGTGCTGGTTACCTTAATGCTGGCGGGCGGGCAGACTCGTGCCCAAAGGCGGACGATCAGCGATGCCGAGGTGATGCAGGTCCACCGCTCTACGCTGCTCATCGATACGCACAACGACGTTCCCAGCCGCACCGTGGAGGGATTCAACATAGGTTCCCGCACGGGTAGCGGACACACCGATATCGCACGGCTCAAGGAGGGCGGGATTGGGGCGCAATTCTTCGCGGTATATGTGGCGGCGTCCTATGTGACTGGCAACCGGTCTGCCAACCGGACGCTGCAGATGATCGACACAGTGCGCCACGACATTATTGGACGTTATCCCAACGACTTCGTCCTGGCAACCACCGCGAACGGCATCGAACAGGCGCACCAGCAGGGCAAGATTGCCGCGCTGATGGGAATCGAGGGCGGGCACGCGATCGAGGACAGTATCCGGCTTCTGCGCGACTACTATGACTTGGGCGTGCGCTATATGACGCTGACGCATTCCAACACCAACGATTGGGCGGATTCTTCGGGTGACGTAAACGATCCCAACATCAAACACCATAATGGGCTCACGGATTTCGGCAAAGACATAATTCACGAGATGAATCGTCTAGGCATGATAGTGGACATTTCGCACGTTGCCGACAAAACCTTTTGGGATGCGCTGGAGACCAGCAAAGCGCCCATTTTCGCATCGCATTCCTCGTGCCGGGCGCTGACAAACCACGCGCGCAACATGACCGACGATATGATCGTTGCCCTGGCCAAAAAGGGCGGCGTGGTGCAAGTCAACTTCTACTGCGGCTTCATCTCGCAGAAATTCCGCGATAACGACGCGGCCGACACCAAGGCGCTGGATGCCCGCCTGGCGAAAGAAACGGCGGGCAAAACTTTGAGCGAACCTGATCGGCAGATCTTGTCTGAGAAACTTCGCAAAGAGCTGCGACTTTCGCGGGCGACGCTGGCCGACGTGGTGGATCACATCGATCACATTCGCAAGATTGCTGGGATTGACGCGATCGGCATTGGTGGGGATTTCGACGGCGTGAGCTGCACACCCATCGGGCTCGACGATGTGTCGAAGTATCCCAATCTGACGCGTGCGCTGCTCGAAAAGGGATACTCGGCGGAAGACATTCGGAAGATCTACGGCGGAAACTTTTTGCGAGTGATGCGAGCCGTAGAGGCGGCGGCCGTCAGATAAGAATGGCCAAAATGAAGACAACCTGCCTGCTCACAGTCGTTCTTGCGATAACTGGCTTAGCAAGTTGCGTGAGAACTCCACCGGGCCCCAAGATCGATCCGGCACTTGCGTCGCTGATTCCTCCGGACACCACATTGCTGGCCGGCGCCCGCCTGGACAAACTCCAGGAAACATCGATTTACAAAAAGAATCTTGCAAATCGTCCAGTTCCTTTGATCGACGATTTTCCCAAGCAAATTGGCTTGCAGGTCAAGCGCAAGGACTTGTGGGAACTACTGCTGATCTCGGACGGTAAACAGAGCGTCGTCCTAGGCCGCGGCAAGTTCGCCGACGAAGCCGAGCCGCGTATCGAGCGTCCCGGCGCCCAGCGATTCGCTTACAAGGGTTTCAACCTGGTGGGCGATGAGCGCGAAGCAGTGCTGTTGCTGAGCCCGTCGGTGATCGGGGTAGGTCCAACGGCGGCGCTGCGGTCATTGATCGACAACAAGGGCAAGAGCAGCGGGCCGCCTTCCAACCTAGCCGATCAACTCAAGGAGATGCCCGCAGAGGCGATTTTCTGGGCAGTGTATGGAGGAGGCGTGACGAAGCTTCCCTTTGATGCACCGGGTGACATGGCCAACGTCAACAAGATCATCGCATCGATCCAGTCGGGTTCGATCTACCTGGATTTGCGCGCGGGAGTGAACGGCTTAGCCATGGGGAATTGCGGCAGCGATCAGGATGCCAAGGGCCTGTACGATGCACTCCGAGGTTTAACCGGTTTGGCGCGACTCGCGATTCCTAAGGACAAACCGGAAGCAGGCCGGCTCCTGGATGGTCTCCGCGTGACGCAGGACTCCCACAAGGTCAGTCTTCACATCGAGGAGCCTGAGGAGTTGGTGGATCCCTTGCTGAATTTGTGGTTGGGGCGGGCGAATTAATCACCCGCCCGCAATCGCACTGTCAGTACCCAACGGCTGCTGGTTCCTCGCCGATAAATATCCCGTTTCGCCAGGTGTGTACACACAAAGGATGCGTGAAGACGCTTGCGCCGTCTTTCGACGAATAAGTGATGTCGTCAACCAAAGCGCCACCAGGAGGATTCAGTCCGGCCAGAGTGCGGACCCTTTTCGCGATCTCGTGATCGGTACACGACGTATCGCCGCTAATTCCCAGGCCACCGATAATCTTGCCGCTCTTGTTGTAAATCGGCACGCCGCCGCCAAAGAAGATCATGCCGCCTGCGATCTGGTTATCGCCGCCGCCCTGCGTCCCGATGGGAGCCAGCGCTTGCGGATCGAATGGGTTTGCCTGTCCCAGGCTCCACAGGGAATGGCCTGGCTGGGTGAACGTGTACAGGCGTGCCGTGGAGAGCGCAAGCGAATCCAGGCTGAATGCATTGGCGGTGTACGCTTTGGCTTTAGCGATGGCTTGGCTACCGGGCCATACCTGGCTCGGATCGGCCTGGGAGTTCGCAACCGCGCAGAGTTTCCCATCGCGGTTCACTACCGCCACCCACATCCGCGTCCCGTGAAACAGGCCGCCGGCATCGCCACCAGTAGTAGGCGCAGTGGTCAAGAATGTCTTTAGGTCCGATGCGCTAGGCAGACCTGAACAGTTGGAGGGGCCGTCATGCCCCTGCGCCCTGAGGGCGGGGGCAGCCACTCCGATGGCCGCGAGCGCGATAACAGCTTTAGCGAATCTCTTCATTGAAATTTCTCCTTATTAGAAGTACGCGGGATTCCGCGTCTCAGGGCGATTATATCTCCGATTGTCACGATCGCGCGAGTACTAAGCTTATTTAGGGTGTCCGAGATGAAGGAGAATGACCTTATGCCGATGAAGCTGAGGCTTACGATGTTTTTGCTGTCGGCGTGCTCGGTCTATGGCACGGATCTGCGCTACTGGATCGAACCCTGCACGCGTGCCGAAACAACCTGCCAGAAGTCCGACGTCCAACTGGCGGAGTGGGCACTGCAGGCGTGGCAGGCGTCGTCGGATGGGAAGCTGCACCTGGAAAAAACCGACCGGATGACGCAAGCAAACATTCGCCTGCACTGGGCGGATTCCGAGCAGGGCCAGTACGGCGAGACTCGTGCATTCGTTACGGATTCGATGCGGGGAGCGGAAGTATACGTTCGCCCGGACTTGCGTGGGATGGGGCCGGACATTCTTGCCGCGGGGTCGCAGGATCCTCTGTTTCGGGACACCATCGTCTATCTCACCTGCCTTCACGAAGCGGGCCATGCGCTCGGGTTATCGCACACCGCCGACTTCGCCGACATCATGTATTTCTTCGGATATGACAAAGGCGATGTCCGCGAATATTTCGGCCGCTACCGGCGCAAACTGCACGACCGCTCGGATATCACGAAGAACTCGGGGATGTCACCGCAGGATCGGGCGAGGTTTATTCAGGCGCTGAAGTAGCTTCGTCAGGCGGAGGTGGCGGGTTTTTGGGTGGCGGAATAGCATCGCCCAGGTTCAAGGAACCGCCGCCTTCGCTCACGTAGTTGCGGTTCCAGGCAGGAATCTCCACAGTCACGTCGCCTTTGACCACGGCCTGGCATGCCAGTCGGGAGTGCGGAGTGAGGCCAGGAGCGAAATCCAGCTTGTCCAACTCATCCTCTTCCGCTGGAGGAAGATTGCCGTCGCCCGCCTTCACAATCACATGACAGGTGGTACACGCGCAGACGCCGCCGCAGGCGTGTTCCAACTGGATACCGAAGTTCATGGCGACGTCCAGAATCGACTCGGGTTTGCCGTGCTCGTCATAGGGCAGCTTCCCCGATTCGAATTCGACGGTCCGGTTCAGATTGGCGAAGGTAACCTTGGGCACTACCTTCATTCTAGCGGCATGCGGCGGGGACAACCTCCTTGCCATACTGGTTCTTCATGTTTCATCTCCTGGAAAAACGAATCGCGGACGCGTTTGCCGCGAAGATCGACGCCCTTTACAGCGTGAGTGCTCCGGTTCAAACGGAGCAGCCCAAACAGGCGGCTTTTGGCGAGATAGCTGTGCCCGCGGCGTTTCAGCTCGCACGGCAGTTGAAAAAGGCTCCAAAGGCGATTGCAACGGAGCTCTCGAACGCAGTGGGGGCGATCGAAGGGGTTGCTGCAATCGAAATCGCTGGCAACGGGTATATGAACGTGCGGCTCGACCGCGGATATTACGCGTCTTCCCTGCTTCGGGGCGAGACGGTGGCAACCACCGGCGAGGCGGCAAAAATAATAGTCGAGCACACCAACATCAATCCCAACAAGGCCGCACACATCGGGCATCTGCGCAACGCCATCCTGGGCGATACCTTCGTTCGCATGCTGCGCGCCATCGGTCGCAAAGTCGAAGTGCAGAACTATATCGACAACACGGGCGTCCAGGTTGCCGATGTTGTAGTCGCCTTCGAACACTTGGAAAAGAAGTCGCCTGCCGACGTCCAGGCTTTGATCGAGACTTCGCGGTTCGATTATCTTTGCTGGGATCTATACGCGCGGATGTCCGGATACTACGCCGATCACCCCGAGGCGCTCGAATGGCGCAAGGCTACGTTGCACGCGATCGAATCAGGCGCAGGAGCCACATCGGAACTGGCTCACCTGGTTTCCGACGCCATCGTCCGCGCGCACCTAGCGACCATGTATCGCTTGAATATCGAATACGACGTGCTGCCGCGGGAGAGCGAGATCCTGCACCTGAAGTTCTGGGCGCAGGCATTCGAGCTGCTCAAGGAACGCAAGGCGATCTATTTCGAAACCGAAGGCAAGAACAAGGGTTGCTGGGTGATGCCGTCTTCGGCATTCCGCGAGGGATCAGAAGACAAGGATGATGTCGAAGACAGTAAAGTCATCGTGCGTTCGAACGGCACGGTGACATACGTCGGCAAGGACATTGCCTATCAGCTTTGGAAATTTGGCCTGTTGGGCAAGGATTTTTACTATCGAAAGTGGCACGCGTATCCCGACGGTCACCACGTGTGGGCGTCGACATCGGAGCCGCAGACGGGATCGCCGGCGTTCGGGCGCGGCGCGCGCGTCTATAATGTGATCGACTCGCGCCAGTCCTACCTGCAGGACGTGGTGGTGGCGGGTTTGCGGGCGCTCGGCTTCGAGAAACAGGCCGAAGCCAGTGTGCACTTCTCCTATGAAATGGTCGCGCTCTCGCCGCGCGCCTGCATCGAGATGGGAATCGCATTGTCCGACGAGGACAAGAAGAAGCCCTACGTCGAAGTCTCCGGCCGCAAAGGATTGGGCGTCAAGGCCGACGATTTGATCGACAACCTAATCGACAAGGCGCAAGAAGAGGTAACGTCGCGGCACGCGGAGGATCCGGAGCCGCAACGCCGGCGCGTCGCGACCCAGATTGCCATAGGCGCGCTGCGTTACTTCATGCTTAAGTACACACGCAATTCGGTGATCGCGTTCGATTTCGCTGAGGCCTTGAGCTTCACGGGCGAGACGGGCGTCTATGTTCAATACGCCGCCGTCCGCGCCGCCAAGATCCTGGGGAAGCTCGAAGAACGCGGTGAAACCCTTCCTGATTTCCGGGCTGCGCTAAGCCGCGAAGCAATGGTTCGGCAACTCGCGGACGAAAGACTCTGGCAGGCTCTACTGACAGCGTCGAAAGCGGATGCAGCCATCGAGCAGGCGGTGACCAGCGGCGAGCCGTCTCACGTGGCTCGCTATGCCTTCCAGCTCGCGCAGGCGTTCAGCACGTTTTATCAGGACTTCCCGGTGGTCACCGAGGCCGATGAGGAGAAGAAAACCTTCCTGCTGTGGCTGACGACCTACTTCCGCGCGCAACTGGAACATACGCTAGGCGTGCTGGGAATCGACGTGCCGGAGTACATGTAAAGATCCCGGCACGATAAAATAGAATTATCCATGACAAGTCAGAATTCCTTTGGCGCCGCGGGCAAACTAACAGCCGGCGGCCGGGAGTACGAGATATTCCGCCTTGCGGCGCTGGAGAAGGCGGGAATCGCGAGGCTCTCACGAATCCCCTATTCCATCAAAATTCTTCTCGAGAACCTGTTGCGCTTTGAAGACGGAACCACCGTTAAGAAAGCCGATATCGAATACGTTGCCCAATGGGATCCAAACGCGCCTGCCACCGAGATAAACTTCCGCCCAGCGCGTGTGCTGCTCCAGGATTTCACCGGAGTCCCCTGCGTGGTCGACCTGGCAGCGATGCGCGACGCTCTTACGAAAATGGGCGCCGATCCCAAAAAAGCCAATCCGTTGATCCCCGTGGATCTGGTGATCGACCATTCCGTACAGGTTGACGAGTTTGGCAACAGCGGTGCGTTCGCCGCCAATGCCTTACTTGAGTATCAGCGCAATGGTGAACGCTATGCGTTCCTGCGCTGGGGACAATCCGCGTTTCGCAATTTCCGGGCGGTGCCGCCGGATACAGGAATTGTTCACCAAGTGAATCTCGAATATCTGGCGCCCGTGATCTTCAACAACAATGGCAGCGCCTATCCGGATACCGTCGTGGGCACGGATTCGCACACCACCATGATCAATGGATTGGGCGTGGTCGGCTGGGGCGTCGGCGGGATTGAAGCCGAGGCGTGCATGCTCGGTCAGCCGGCGACCATGCTGCTGCCCGCAGTGGTCGGATTCAAGCTGCATGGAAAGATGCCCGAGGGCGCTACCGCGACAGACCTGGTTCTTACCGTCACGCAGATGCTGCGCAAGAAGGGCGTGGTCGGAAAGTTCGTCGAGTTCTACGGCGATGGTGTCGGCGCGCTAAGTCTTGCAGACCGAGCGACGATAGCCAACATGGCGCCGGAGTACGGAGCGACGATCGGCGTTTTTCCTATCGACAATGCTTCGCTGGATTATCTCCGGATGACCAATCGCGCCCCGGAGCAGATTGAGTTGGTGGAGGCGTACGCGCGCGAGCAAGGACTGTTCCGCATCGATGGCGCGCCGGATCCCGCCTATTCCGACACGCTGTCGCTGGATCTTAATACCGTCGTGCCCTCGCTGGCGGGTCCCAAACGTCCGCAGGATCGCATCAATCTACCCGACGTGAAGAAGAATTTCCTGGACTCGCTGGGCGCGGCAGCCCAAAAGACTCACGAGCCAAACGGGATTGTTCAAGACGGCAGCGTAGTGATCGCCGCGATCACCAGTTGCACCAACACCTCGAACCCTTCGGTACTAGTCGCCGCGGGTCTTCTGGCGAAGAAGGCGGTGGAGCGTGGCCTAAAGTCTAAGCCTTGGGTTAAGACCAGTTTAGCGCCGGGATCTAAAGTAGTGATTGACTACCTGGCGGATGCCGGATTGCTGCCCTATCTCGAAGAGCTGAAGTTCCATCTTGTAGGCTACGGCTGCACCACCTGCATCGGAAACAGCGGGCCTCTTCCGGAGGAAGTCGGGTCGGTCGTGGTCAAGGAAAAGCTTACGGTGGCGGCCGTTCTCTCCGGAAATCGGAACTTCGAAGGACGCGTGAATCCGCTGGTGCGAGCGAACTATCTGGCGTCGCCACCGCTGGTGGTGGCGTATGCTCTGGCAGGTCGCGTCGACATGGATATTGCGAATGAGTCTCTAGGCGAGGGTAAGGACGGCAAGCCCGTCTTCCTGCGCGATATCTGGCCAACCGATCAGGAAGTGCAAGCGGCTGTCAAAAAGTCAGTCAAGCGAGAAATGTTCGCCAAGCAGTATTCGCAGGTCTTTGAGGGCGACGCGCAATGGAAGGCGATCAAGGTTCCTGCTGGCGATCGTTATCAATGGGACGAATCGTCCACATACATCAAGCGTGCCCCTTACTTCGACGATCTTGTCAATCCGGCGACGCACGTGAAGGATTTCAGCGGCGTGCGCGCGTTGGCCGTTCTGGGCGATTCGATTACCACGGATCACATTTCGCCCGCAGGAAATATCGCCAAAGACAGTCCGGCCGGCCGTTATCTGATTTCGCTGGGCGTCAAGCCGGGCGATTTCAACTCCTATGGTGCGCGGCGCGGCAACCATGAGGTCATGGTCCGTGGGACGCTGGCAAACATCCGCCTCAGGAATCAGATGGCGCCGGAAACAGAGGGCGGTTGGACGACGCACGTCCCTTCCAAAGAGCAGATGTTCATCTACGACGCCTCCGTCAAGTAC
>Ga0207687_10002502_pt1 | contig 12480 bp, 12 predicted proteins | sample KBSM54metaG_FD_184399 | JGI IMG/M metagenome (GOLD analysis project Ga0207687, IMG submission 184399) | Miscanthus rhizosphere microbial communities from Kellogg Biological Station, Michigan, USA - KBS M5-4 metaG (SPAdes) (version 2) | ecosystem: Host-associated > Plants > Roots > Rhizosphere >...
CCGAAACGATCTATCAGATTTACCTGGGACTGCCGCAGGGCGTCGCGCCCAGTCCCGATGAAATCTACTACGTTGGCTCGCTGAACTTCTTCAATGCGACGAGCCGTGGCGCGCAAGCTGCAAAGCCGGATCCGCGCTTCCTCAGCTTCGACGTCACGCGTCTGCTGAAGACCTTGCAGTCGCGTAATTCGCTTGGCGACAATACAACCGTGACGATCGTTCCGGCCAACAAGCCGCGCGAAAGCGCCAAGCCTGTCATCACTGAGATCGCGCTGGTCGAGCAATAGGCCGCATCGCACGCCCAAACGGCGCCTCAACTACAATTTGATTCAGCAATTAAAGATTGTATTTTGTTGTACAGACACCCTCGTTGCGGTAGCCTGAGCGCGATCGCGTGTTCATCACACAAGAGGGAGGTAGACATGGCGGAGCTGTCGCGTCGTCATCTCGTCGTAAGCGGCCTTGCTGGAGCAGGCGCGAGCTTGTTGCCCGGCTCCATCAACGAAGCGAATGCCGCAACGTCCATCCGATACAATCTGGCCTCTGCGAATGGCCAAGTGATGCTCAAGAAATATGCGCAGGCGGTAAAACTGATGATGGCGCTGCCGAAGTCGGACCCGCGGAGCTGGACGTTCCAGTGGTACACGCACGCAGTTCCGACCAACACCACCAAGGCGGCGCAGATCAGCGCGATATTCGGGCCGAACCCGTCGCCCAACAAGACGCTGGCCATGGCCATGTGGGACACCTGCCAAGCGCATTTCATTTCAGCCAACGAGCCGTTCTTTTGTCCATGGCACCGAATGTATGTCTGCTATTTCGAGGAGATCATTCGCTCGGTGCTGAACGATCCCAAATTTACATTGCCGTACTGGAATTACACCTCGCCGGCCGCCTATGCGGTGCCGAAGGAATTCCGCATGCAGAACGACCCGCTATGGGGGCCGCTGTTTCGGCCGGATCGTAACCCGACATCCAACGCCGGGCAGCCGATCTTCGCCTTTGGCGGTTCGGCGAGCGATATGAGTGCTACGCCGGCGCTGTCGGAAGCCCAATATCTGCCGAGCGGAGCATCGGCGGGCTTCAACCAGACGCTCGACTTCGGGCTTCATGGCAACATCCACGTCTTCACCGGCAACAGCGTGGGAATGGGGCAGGTGCCCTGGGCTGCGAACGATCCGATCTTCTGGATGCATCACTGCAACATCGATCGTATCTGGGCGAGCTGGAACAACGTTGCCGGTCACGCCAATCCCACCTCGGCGTCGTGGTTGAACAAGACATTCGTATTCGCAGGCCCCGACGGCAAGGGCGTGAAGGCGGTCGTCAAGGATTACACCAACACCAAGAAGTGCGATTACCAATATGATCGCCTGCTCGGCTCCAACTTGGTCGTCTCGGTCCCGCAATCGGTCGCGCCCGCGGCGGTGGAGGCTGTTGCCACTCCGGTCGCGGTGGCCAAGACGCAAGGTGGACCCATCGCGCTCGGCGCCGAGCCGGTTCGGGTCAACGTTCAGGCCGCCGCCCCGCCGCCGGCGCAAACGCCGGGGGCGTCTCCCTTGTCCGCCAGACTGTCGACCTTGCCGGACAACCGCCGTCTCTATCTCGTTCTCAGCGACTTCAAGGCCAACGTGCAGCCGGAGACGCTCTACCGGGTCTATCTCGATCTGCCCGACGGCTCGCCGTCCGATCCGCTTAACAGCAACTATGTCGGATCGTTCAACTTCTTCGCCGCGGTCACCCATGGCGAGGATCACGACCACGCGGATATGGCGCGGACGTTCAGTTTCGACATCACCGACATCGCGGCAAACCTCGATGCCGGCGGCAAGTTGAAGGCTGAGCATGCGGTGACGATCGTTCCGGCAAGAGCGCCGGCCGCGGACGCCAAACCGGTCGTCGGCAGTATTTCGTTTGTGGAGCAGTAGAGCCGGATCGGCGGAGCACGAAAAATTCGCGCTTCGTCTACCGCGTTCGCGTCACCAGTGCTGGCGCGAACGGGTTAGCTTGTAGCTGAAGAGCCGCCGCTGCTGCCGCCTCTCGGGCCAGCCGTGCACGCCGCGCAATGCGTCGGCGCTCCTTGGCGCGCTGCGCCCGCTTCCGGCTGGCCTGGTCCGCCTTGGTGTCCGCCGCCTTTGCCGATCTCGTTTCCTCGATGGTGACCTCAGGCCCGCCGAGCGTGGCAATCCTGGTCGTCGCGATGTTGGTCTCAAGTGACGGCACTTCGGCGGCAAGTTCGGGCGCTGTCGGCGCAATGGCGGTGACCGGAGGCGGCGTTTCCGCGATGGCCGCAACCTTCATTTCGCCGGCGGGTTCGCGTGCCTCGCTTTCGGCGGGCTCTGTCGGCGTTGCGGTTGCTGTCGTCGTTGTTTCTGGCTCTGGCGCGTCAGGCTTCACCGCCTCGGTCGGCACGGAATCTTCGGGCTTCAGCGCGGCGAGTTTCTCAGGCTCGGCCGGTGTGGCATCTGCCGTCTGTTCAGCCGGCGCCACGGTCTCGGGCGCCACGGTCTCGGGAATCACGGCCGGAAGGGCGTCGTCAGGCGTTTTGTCTACAACCGGCGGGTCGAAGCGCAGCAGGGCCAGCGTCGGCACCGGCGCGTCGTTCTGCTTGGCGAACACCGGTTCGGGTGGCGCCCGCCGCGACGGGATATTGGCAAACTCCTCATGCGCGGCCCGTAGCAACGCTGCGGCGCCAAGCCCAAACACCAGGATCGACATCGAGAATACGATCGCGGCGAGCAGAAAGCGAAAACCGGGGAGCATGGTCGCGAGTTCCGCCTTGCGGAGGTCTGCAGGGCCGTTGATGCCAAAGGGAACGCGGTGACCACTGGGAGGAGCCGGCTTCGCGCGGCGAATCAGGCCAATTCGAGAATATCTCAACGTCTCAAGGTTGTTCGTTACAAAATTTGCTTCCGCTTGCGGCCGTTGTCCCGCGGAGTGCGTTTTCCGAACGGTGAGGCATCTTTGCCGCAGCGATCACGGCAGATCACAAAATGACCGATCTGGGCCGAATTTCGCGGATTTGTCTTGAATGCGCCGCTATCTTCGGCCATCTGCCGTTAACGGTCCGGTGTGGCTTGGGGACTATACAAGAGCGATGAAGATTAACCGCATTCTGACGATTTGTGCTGCCGTGGTGACTTCCGCGGCGGGAACCTCGCTTGCCCATGCGCAGCAGGGCTATCCGGTGCCCCCCGGTTCGATTTATTCGGCGGCTCCGGGATATCCAGCCGGCGGCTACGTCGTCGATGAACGCCGTGGCCCCGGCGCACCCGATTTCGATGCGCTCGACGACGACGAGGCGCCGAACGCACAGAGTTCGACCGCGCTGTCGCCGCCCGACCCAGTGATGTCGCCAAACGATCCGCGCTACGGCCGACCGATGGGCGCACCGGTGTATTCCGACCGCGGCCCGCCGATGCCCACCGGCCCGATTCTTTCTCCCGACGATCCACGTTATGGCCGCCCCGCCGGTCCGCCGCCGGTGATCTACGGTGATCGTGCACCCGGTGCTCCGCAGACCTATTCGGATCGGGGCGATAATCGCATTCCTGGCGCCGGCATCGTGTATCAGAACGATGACCGTGCCCTGCGTCCGCCGGAGGCGATCGGCGCCGCGCCCGGCGTCACTGGAACGGTTCAGCAACAGGCTCCTGTTGGAGCCGACGGCAAGCCGGTGATGTTGTCGGCGCTGCCGCCGGAAGAGCAGCCCGACGCCGCGCCAGCTCAGCTGCCGCCGAATTTGCGCCGCCAGGAAGTAGCTTTCGCCACCAAGGAGCCGGCCGGAACCATCGTCGTCGATACGTCGAACACCTACCTCTATTACGTGCTGGGTGGGGGACGCGCGATCCGTTACGGCGTCCGCGTTGGCCGTGATGGCTTCACCTGGACCGGCGTACAGAAGATCACGCGCAAGTCGGAGTGGCCGGATTGGCATCCGCCGACCGAGATGATCGAGCGCCAGCCCTATCTGCCGCGCTTCATGGCCGGCGGCGAGGGCAATCCGCTCGGCGCACGTGCGATGTACCTCGGCTCGACCGTCTACCGTATCCACGGCACCAACCAGCCTTCGACGATCGGCAAATTCGTCTCGTCGGGTTGCATCGGTATGCTGAACGAAGACGTCTCCGATCTGTTCGAACGGACCAAGGTCGGCACCCGCGTCGTCGTGCTGCCCGGTGGCCCGCGGCCTGGAACCGCAACCGCCTCCGCCGCACCTGCCCCCGGTGGCCCTGCCGCTGGCGCACCGCCCGCCGCCGCGCAAATGGCGTCGCCGCTTCCCGGCACACAGCCGACTGTGGTGCCGCCGCTTCCGGCGCCCGTGACGGTTCGCTAAGCCGACATATTCGACGGTATCTGCAACGTTCGCCCTCCCGTTCAACGGGAGGGCGTTTTCGTTATGCGAGCTTGCGCAGCGGTTCGCCCATGAACCAGGCGTCGATGCCTTCGACCATCTGCATGTAGTGGTTTCGGAAACTATCCTCGGTAACGTAGCCGAGATGCGGCGTCAGCACGAGATTGTCGACCTTGCGGAAGGGATGGTCGACCGGCAGCGGCTCGACCGAGAAGACATCGACGCCGGCGCCCGCGATCTTCTTTTGTGTCAGTGCCTCCAGCAGCGCGCCTTCGTCGACGATCGGGCCGCGCGCGGTGTTGACGAGGTAAGCGGTCGGCTTCATCCGTGCGAAATCCGCAGCTCCCACCAGTCCCCGCGAGCGTGGGCCGAGCACCACATGGATGGTGACGATGTCGGCAGTCGAAAACAGCTCTTCCTTGGTGGCGTAGGTGACGCCGACTTCCTTGCATCGTTCCGGCGTCAGGTTCGGGCTCCAGGCGATCACGTTCATGCCGAAGGCCTGTGCCAGCTTCGATACCTTGCTGCCGAGCTTGCCGAGGCCGATAACGCCCAGCGTCCGGCCCTCGATCTCCTTGCCGACATGCTTCTGCAAAGGCTCGCCGGCATGCATGCGCGCGCTCTCGCGGCCGATATTGCGGGTTAATTCCAGGATCAGGCCCATGGTCAGGGGGGCGGTGGGATCGCGGCCCCATTGCGTGCCGCACAGCACTACTTTGTGGTCCTTGGCGGCTTCCATATCGATCGCAGCGTTGCGCATGCCCGAGGTGATCAGAAGCTTCAACTTGGGCAGGGCCGCAAACAGCGTGCGGGGAAACGGCGTCCGCTCGCGCATCGCGCAGATGATCTCAAAATCCTTGAGCGCGTTGGCGGCGGCCTCGGCCGTTGCGAACGGCTGGTTGAAGACCGTGACGTCGACACGGTCCGCGATTTTGGACCAGTCTGCGACCGTCATGGCTAGGTTGAGATAGTCGTCGAGAATTGCACAGCGTAGCCGCGTCATTGGGAAGTCCGTTCATGGCGAGGGTGACGGCGGGAATGGGCCGTCAAAGGGAACGCCATCGTCGCGCGCAATCAAGGAGCGCGCAAGCGGCCTGATTGCGTTTTCGAGCGAGTGTCCGATCAGGAACGGTGCGAACGGTTGAGGTGCTTGGCGCGCCAGGCCGGTCCCGGTCCGCGCATATAATGCAGTTCGGGCCGGTAGGGGTTGAACGCCTTGGCCATGAACTGACGCCAGAAGGCGCGGAATTCGGCGAAGGGCCTTGCGAAACCGTCGCGGCGGTTCGCCGGGGTGGAAAGGGATGCCGAAGTAATCGTTGCCATGACGCGGGCCCATTGTTTTCACTCGCGGCTTTTGCCGCGTAAGGCGCCTTTTGGGGCGTCGTGGACGATTTTTGGCCTGATTTATTAAAAGAAGGTTTCAATTGTCGCGATCTGCTGCGGACATGGTGACCATCCCGTATTCATCCGTGGTGAACGAATGGAAAACGTGTTCCCGCGGTTGCCCTTTGAGGGCCACGCCGCTACATCAGCGGCAGCAAATTTCCGAAAATCCTCCGGTTTCAAGGGATCGCGATGGCTCGCCAGTTCGTCTATTTCATGCAGGGTCTGACCAAGAGCTACCCGACCCGAAAGGTGCTCGATAACGTCCATCTCTCGTTCTACCCCGACGCCAAGATCGGCGTGCTTGGTGTCAACGGTTCCGGTAAATCGACGCTGCTGCGCATCATGGCCGGCATCGACAAGGAATATACCGGCGAGGCCTGGGTCGCCGAGGGCGCCCGGGTCGGCTACCTCGAACAGGAGCCGCACCTCGACGCGAGCAAGAACGTCCGCGAAAACGTCATGGAAGGCGTCGCCAAGCAGAAGGCGATCCTCGATCGCTACAACGAACTGGCGATGAATTATTCCGACGAGACCGCCGACGAGATGACGAAGCTGCAGGACGAGATCGAGGCGCAGGGCCTGTGGGATCTCGACAGCAAGGTCGATCAGGCGATGGATGCGTTGCGCTGCCCGCCCGACGATGCCGACGTCACCAAGCTCTCGGGCGGTGAGCGCCGCCGCGTCGCGCTGTGCAAGCTGCTGCTCGATCAGCCGGAACTTCTGCTCCTGGACGAACCGACCAACCATCTCGACGCCGAGTCGGTGTCGTGGCTGGAAGGCCATTTGCGCAACTATCCCGGCGCGATCCTGATCGTGACCCACGACCGCTACTTCCTCGACAACGTGACGGGGTGGATACTCGAACTCGACCGCGGCAGGGGCATTCCCTACGAGGGCAATTATTCGTCCTGGTTGGTGCAGAAACAAAAACGTCTCGAGCAGGAAGGCCGCGAAGACGCAGCCCACCAGAAGACGCTCGCCCGCGAGCAGGAATGGATCGCGTCCTCGCCGAAAGCGCGCCAGGCCAAGTCCAAGGCGCGCTACCAGCGCTATGAAGATTTGTTGAAGCAAGCCAGCGAGAAGCAGACGCAGACTGCGCAGATCACGATTCCCGTGGCAGAGCGGCTCGGCCAGAACGTTGTCGATTTCGAAGGCCTCAGCAAAGGCTTTGGCGACCGCATGCTGATCGACGATCTCACCTTCAAACTGCCGCCGGGCGGCATCGTCGGCGTGATCGGTCCGAACGGCGCCGGCAAGACCACGCTGTTCCGGATGATCACCAAGCAGGAGACCCCCGACAAGGGCGACATCACCGTCGGCGAGAGCGTGCATCTCGGTTACGTCGACCAGTCGCGTGACGACCTCGACGGCAAGAAGACAGTATGGGAGGAAATCTCCGGCGGCAATGAGTTGATCCTGTTGGGCAAGCGCGAGGTCAACTCGCGCGGCTATTGCTCGTCGTTCAACTTCAAGGGTGCCGACCAGCAAAAGAAGGTTGGGGCACTGTCAGGCGGCGAGCGCAATCGCGTGCATCTGGCCAAGATGCTCAAATCGGGCGCCAACGTGTTGCTGCTCGACGAACCGACCAACGACCTCGACGTCGATACGCTGCGCGCGCTCGAAGAGGCGCTGGAGGATTTCGCGGGCTGTGCGGTCATCATCAGCCATGATCGCTGGTTCCTCGACCGCATCGCGACCCACATTCTGGCCTTCGAGGGCGAAAGCCATGTTGAATGGTTCGAGGGTAATTTCCAGGACTACGAGAAAGACAAGATGCGGCGGCTGGGGCAGGATTCCATCATTCCGCATCGCGTGAAGTACAAGAAGCTGACGCGGTGAGCTGATGAAATGGATGGCTTTCATTGTCGCGATGATTGCTGTCCTCTTCGGATGGTCTCCTTGCCATGCCGCCGACGCCGCCTTCACCCAGTTCATCGCCTCGCTCTGGCCTGAAGCGCAGGCCGCCGGCGTGTCGCGCGCGACGTTCGATGCTGAAACTCGTGGGCTCGAGCCGGACTACAAACTACCCGATTTGATCCTGCCAGGGCGGCCCGCCACCGGTGCGCCTTCGCAGGCCGAGTTCGTGCAGGTGCCGGCCGATTACGTGAAGGAAGCTTCCATCGCGCGGCTGGCGATGGAAGGGCAGCGGCTGCTGCAGAAATATCGTCCTGCGCTAAGCGAAATCGAATCCCGCTTCGGCGTGCCTGCGACAGTCGTGCTCGCGATCTGGGGCCGCGAGACCGACTATGGCCGCTACCGATTGCCCTACGATGCGTTGCGTGTGGTGGCGACCCAGGCCTATGTCGGTCGCCGCAAGGATCAGTACCGCACCGAGTTCATCCTGGCGCTAAAGATCCTCGGCGAGGGTGCGGTGACGCGCAAGGACATGCGCTCGTCCTGGGCCGGGGCTACCGGTCTCACGCAATTCCTGCCGTCCGAATATTACAAGCACGGCGTCGATCTCGATAGCGATGGTCGCGTGGACATCTGGAATTCGGTGCCGGACGCGCTCGCTTCCGCAGCCCAGCAACTCGTCAACAAGGGTTGGCAGAAGGGCGTGCGCTGGGCCTATGAAGTGCGCGCGCCCGCAAACGTCGATTGCACCATGGGTGTGCCCGAGGTGACGAAGCCGATCGGTGAGTGGCTGCGCGCAGGCTTCGTGCCGGTGCGCGGACAAAAATTGAGCGCAGCCGAACTGGCGCAGCCGGCTTCGCTGCTGCAGCCCGAGGGCATCTATGGTCCTGCGTTCCTGACCACGAAGAATTATTTCGTCATCAAGGAATATAATTTTTCCGATCTCTACGTGCTGTTCGTCGGTCATCTCAGCGATCGCATGACGAGCCCGCTACCGTTCGCCACGCCCTGGTCGGCGTCGACGCAGTTGCGCACCGCCGATGTCGAAGCCATGCAGCGCCATCTGACGCGCATCGGGCTCTATAAAGACAAGCTCGACGGCAAGGCCGGCATGCAGACCCGCGCGGCATTGGGGGCGTATCAAAAATCCGCAGGACTGAAGCTCGATTGCTGGCCGAGCGAGGCGGTGCTGCGTTCGATCAGTTCGGCCCGCTGATCGCTGCTTCCTAGGGTGAGGGCGAAAAGAAAAAGCCCGACCGAAATTTCGGCCGGGCTTTGGATCAAAGCGCGCGGATCGCGCGCAGGTCGATCAGATCAGCGGCAAACCTCGACGCGGCGGAAACGCCATTCGTAACCATCCCAGAAGCGCTCGCGAACCATGCGGCAGGCCGGGGGAGGGGCTTCTTCAACATATACCGGGCCGCCGTAGGCCGGGCGGCTGGAAGCAATCGCACCACCGACGATCGCGCCGCCGATCAGGCCGGCTGCCACGCCTGCAGCAACGCCACGCTGTGCGCTTGCGGGCGTTGCGGTCAGCGAACCGGCAATCGTTGCGACCGCGATGAAGGCAGCAAATGTCTTCTTCATGTCTTGGGATCTCCTGGAGATGGCGCCTTCAGCCGACGCCGGGTTTAGTGTGACTCACACGCTGTATCCGAATTGGCCATCTCGCTAAAAAGCGCATAACAGTCAACCGAAAGTAAACGTTCGCAAATCAATAGCCCCGCAAAAGCGGTTTTTTCAGGCCATAAAGGGGTTACAGCCCTGAAAACCGGTGGTTTTCCGGGGTGTTTGCTTTCGATTTAATGAAGGTGAACGGGATTAGTCGCAGACCCGGACGTTGCGAATTCGCCAGCCATAGCCATCCCAGAAGCGCTGACGCTGCAAGACGCAGGGGCCATAACCGGGATCGGCGACATAGGCCGGACCGCCATAATAGCCTGGAGCGGGGGCGTAATAGCCGGGGCCGTAATATCCGTTCTGCGAAGCGATTGCGCCGCCGACAATGGCGCCGCCGATCAGTCCGGCAGCAACGCCGGCCGCAACACCACGTTGCGCATGGGCAGGCGCCGGGATCGCGACTGCGGAAATAGCCAGCGTGGCTGCGGCACCGAGCGCCATCAATGTCTTCTTCATGGCCTCTCACCTTTCTCTCTCTGGGAGATCTTTGGAGGACAGTGGTAAGTGGTCTGTCGCGACAAAAGTTCCACATTTCGGTTGAATGATCAATGAACGGGGACGCCTCATTTGGCGACGAATGCGGGCAAGTGATGGCCATTGTTGCGGCGCAAGAGGCATCCCTATCCAAGGCCCGGAGACGAGAAGGACGCCATGACGAACGTTGACGGCCTTGATGGTAGCGGTCGGCGGCTCATCGCTGGCTTGCTATTGGCTGATGATGCGGGTGCAGAGCGCAGCCGCTCGCCGCAGTAATGCGACCAGCGACAACTCCGGTTACAGCAGCGGCAGCACCTATGATTCCGGCGGCTGGAATGCCTTCAGCTGGTTCAGCAGCGACAACTCCTCATCGGATAATTCCGTCGCGTCGGATAGCTCCAGTAGTGGCGATAGCGGGGCGGAGACAGTGGAGGCGGTAGCGATTAACGCTACCGTGAGCGCGGAAGACGATTTGCGCCGGTAAAATAAGGGTTTTTAGACCTGTTCCAAATTGCGTTGGGCATAGTTTGGAATTGCTTCAAACTGCGGTTTTTCCTTTTGCATCCGGTCGCGGCCTTCCCTATCCAAGAGTGTAAGCATCACCGATGGGCCTGCCGCTCTTATGATCGTTTGTTCCTGCAACGTCCTTAGCGACCACGATGTCCGGAATGCCGTAAGCGCAGCTTCGGACCTGCCGCGTAATCCAAAGCAAATCTATGGTTGCCTCGGCTGCAGCGCCGAATGCGGCCGGTGCGCACGTACCATCAAGACTATCATCGATGAAGCGCTTGGCCCCTGCGCCAAGTCCTGCTGCTCCGGCTGTCCGCACAGCCACGCCCACGCCGCAAATGACGAGCCGGCTCAAGAGTTTGCGCTCGCCGCCTGCTGAAAACTTCCGAATTTGGCCGATTCCGCGGTTCCACCGCTTTTTTGCCGCAGCGGTTGCCCTTGCCCCTGAACTGATTTAGAAGCATTCTAAATAAGGATTCAGGCCGGTTTGGCCTCAAAAACCCGGAGTGTGCACCATGCAGGGCGACCCAAAAGTCATCGATTATCTCAATAAGGGCCTGCGCAGCGAGCTCACTGCTATCAACCAGTATTGGCTGCATTACCGGCTCCTGAACAACTGGGGCCTGCTGGAGATGGCCAAGGTCTGGCGCAAGGAATCCATCGAGGAGATGGAGCACGCCGACAAGTTCACCGATCGTATCCTGTTCCTCGACGGCTTCCCCAACATGCAGGTGCTGGATCCCCTCCGGATTGGCCAGAACGTCAAGGAAATCATTGAATGCGATCTCGCCAATCCGGAGGGGATCCAGCACCTGCATGTGGAAGCCGCAACCCACTGCCACGGCGTGAAGGACTATGTCTCACGCGATCTGTTCGAAAGCCTGATGAAAGACGAGGAGCATCATATCGATTTCCTCGAGACCCAGCTCGATCTGATCAAGCGCATCGGTCTTGAACTCTACACCCAGAAGCACGTCGGCGGGCTTGAAGGCGGGAGCTGAGCGGGTCGATTAAAGCTGCGTCTTGTAGCGCTCGTAGATCACGTCCTGGCTTTCCCGTTCGCCGAGGCCGGTCTGGTCGTGAATCACTTCGCCGATGCTGGGCATCACGGAACGCTCAACGCCCGTATCGCCTGACCATAGCTTCGAACGCATCAACGCCTTGCCGCAGTGGAAATAGGCCTCGCGCACGTCGATGCGCAACACCGCGCGCGGCCGTTTGCCGAATTCCACCATCGACGCAAGCAGCTCCGGATCGGCGGACAGTTTGCCTTTGCCGCCGACGCGCAGCGTTTCGTCGATTCCGGGTACGAAGAAGATCAGCTGCACAAAGCCGCTGCCTTCGACGATGTTGCGAAAACTGTCGATGCGGTTGTTGCCGGAACGGTCCGGCATCAACAGCAGGTTCGGTGCGGCGACATTGACAAAGCCGGGATTGCCGCCGCGTGGCGACGCATCGACACTGCCGTCGGAGCCGGACGTGGCCAGCACGCAGAACGGCGACATGCCGATGAATTTCCTGGCGTGGACGTCGATCTCCGGACGCGCCTTCGCAATCACGCGTTCGCTGGGTTTCGGATAGATCGTTGCAAGGTCACTGGCGCTAAAATCGGTCAAGGGACTGCTCCGGTCAGGTTTCAGCCAGACTATCACGCCGGCGGCGCGGGCGTCACCTGGATCGGGTCTAAACCGCTTCCGCCAATCGAGCCTTCAGATCACATCGTCCGCTGCGGCGCGGTCTGCAGCAACTCCTGCAATTGCGGCGCATAGAATTTGGCATTGCCGGTGGTGAGATGGCCGCGGGTCTCGGTCGAGGCCGGGATCAGATAAAGCTTTCCATGCTTGATGTGCTTGATCGCGGCTTCGGTCACGCCGGTCTCGGGCGGATTGCGTTCGTCATCGGCGGCGTTGATCGCAAGCAGTGTCGCCTCGATGCGCTCCATCCCGCTGGACGGATCGTAATCATGCGACGCTTCCCACTGATAGATGAAGTCGGTGGCGTCAGCCGTGACCGGTGCGGCCAGCCGATCGTCCACCATCTTGTCGGCTTTTGCTGTCGTTGACGCCAGCGTCTGATAACCGAGCGTGCCGCCGCCGGTCGCGATCTGATAGGCGTTGATCGCATATTTCATCATTCGCGGCTGCGCGGTGTAACTGCCGCCATTGTAGTCGGGATCGTTCTTGATGGTTTCAATCATCATCCGCCGTAGCATCCAGTTG
>Ga0207687_10002503_pt1 | contig 12477 bp, 9 predicted proteins | sample KBSM54metaG_FD_184399 | JGI IMG/M metagenome (GOLD analysis project Ga0207687, IMG submission 184399) | Miscanthus rhizosphere microbial communities from Kellogg Biological Station, Michigan, USA - KBS M5-4 metaG (SPAdes) (version 2) | ecosystem: Host-associated > Plants > Roots > Rhizosphere >...
TGACCGACGTGGCGGGACCGAACATCGCGCAGATCCACACCAGATGATAGCCGACATGCTCGAAGGTGCAGCCTTCCTGCAGCTCCTCGACATAGGGCCAGGGCGCGCCTGTGGGGCTGCGCACCGCCTCGACATTCATCAGATGGACCGGATTGTCGTCGAGCTCGGCATGGACCAGCACTGGCTTGCCGATCGCGCCGTCGCGCATGGCCTTCCACATCGTGCTGACCGCGTCACTGAACAGGTTGCAGGGCGCGCCTGTGAAGATCAGGCCCCGCGCTTCCGCCAGCGCGAAGAGCTCGCGCGATTCATCGACGTCGGTGGTCAGCGGCTTTTCGGAATAGACATGCCTGCCGGCCTCGAGCGCCTGCTTCGTAACGGCATAATGCGCGCCGATATTGGTGAGATTGACGACGATCTCGACCGCCGGATCAGCGAGCAGCGCGGCATAATCGGGATAGATATGATAGCCATAATGCTGGCCCACCACGGCCGCCCGCGCGGCATCGATATCGAATATGCCGGCCACCTCGAGTTCGGGATGCGCCCACCGCGTGCGCATATAGATGTCGAAAACGAAACCGCAGCCGACAAAGGCAATCTTCATATTGTGATCTTTCCTGGGATTGCGGCCATCATCGTCATTGCGCCGGCTGTCGACCCTGAACGCCCGACAGCATCGTCATGTCGCCGCCGATCTCGGGGTTCACCAGCGGGCGGTGCGATGCGATCGTCGGCGCGTAAGGCAGGCGGCCGGGGAAGCGGCGCGTGTAGAATTCGGTCCAGGCGACAGTTTGCGTGTCAAATGCGCCCCGGGGATTGACCCACGGGTCCTGGGGCACGCCGGCCAGCGCCGCCATGCGCGCCGGCACAGTGATTGAGCTGAGCGCGAACGAGACGAGCCGATGCAAGGCTCCGCCCCGATAGCCATAGAGATCGTTACCGTTGGCCGCCGCTATCTCAGCCGTCATGACCAGCGGCTCTGCGCCATAGACGTGATAGAGGCGCGCCTTCGAACGCCGTCCCACTTCGAGCGGCAAGGCCCCCATTGGGGTAATCTGATCGATCCCGATCCGTGCGGCCGTCAGCGCCCAGCCGGCAAGGTTGCGATCGCCATTGTCCATTGCGACCGCCATAGCGGCGAAGCCCGCCCAGTAACGATGATTGTTGCGCGCGGTCGTGTTGCTGAGCGAATCATAATGCCGCCGCATGTCGCCTGCCATCTGGGCGAGCCAGGTGCGGATTTGCGGCCGCGGATCATCGCTCACGATTCTCAGACCTCGAACCTGCGCGAAATCCATTGCCCAGCCGGAAAGGTGGACGCTCCGGAGAAATTGCGCGTCATGGCTCTTCATTTGCAGCATCGCGCCGGCTTTCGCCCAGGTGGCGAGCCATTGGAGCGCGCAGGCGCCGCTCCTCACGTCGCGGCCGTTGCTCGCGACATAATTATTGGCCAGGCGCGAAATCCCCGCCGTGAACGCCTTCACCGGGGCCGTGACGGTATCGCGCGCGGCAACGCGCATTGGGTCAGCATGCGAGAAGGTCGGATCGTCCGCGCGATACATATTGACCGTATCGAGTGCCGTGAGGGGCGGCGGCGGCGACGGGCAGCCGGTTGCCGCCGCCACCGTTTGCGGTCGCGGGGTTGCAAAAGGAGCGTTCAAGCCGCCATCGGCAGCCGGTGTGATCGCGGCCGCCGAGGCCGTGGTGACGAGCAAAAAAAAGCTGAACATCGCCGATGCGACTCCTTCATGTGCCACCCCACCATGAGCTCAATATCGGGTTGAATTTTTTTTGCGAGTGCGAAACGTCGCGCGATGCGTTATGCTTTTCTCATTATGCGGCAGGCCGTGTGGCGGGAGGCAGTTTCCCCTCTTCCTCATGTCCGCTCATGTGTAAGGCAAATCGCTGTTTTTCTGAGGCTATAATTTCGAATCGTGAGGAAAAGGCGGATGGAACGAAAGAATATGTTCGAGATTAAACTCGCCTCTTTCCTGTTTTTATTGGCCATGGTTGTCGTAGTGCTGGGCGTGACTGACCATAATAGAAAAGTCATCCTTTCGATTGATGAACCTCGCCAGCTGAAAAACTAAACGATGGTGCAGGCGTCCCAAAGGCTCGATTCTCTCGACTATCTACGCGGCGTTGCAGCATTTTATGTTGTGGCGCACCATTTATCCGAATTCCAGTATGCCTCGGATCTTCATATAGACCTCCCTTTCCGGAAGCTTCTCGTTCTGGGCTTTCTGGGAGTGGACATATTTTTCGTCCTAAGCGGCTTTGTCATGGCGCACGGCTATCGCGAGCGCCTGCGCATGCCCGGAGCGCTCCTCCCATATGCTCGAGCGCGTTTTGCCAGGCTGGCACCCCTTCATTTCCTGACGACGATGATATTGCTGGCCATCGTACTCGCCATGAGCAGCCGGGTCCCCATCGCCCTGCCACGGTTTGATCACACATGGCTCGGTTGGAACATACTGAATCTCCAGGGGATCATTCCGAACCAATCCAACTGGAACTATCCGAGCTGGTCAATCAGCTTCGAGATGGTGGCCTATATCCTCTTTCCCGCTGCGCTGGTGCTGTTGAGGAAGCATCCGGGCGTTGTTTTTGCGCTCGGTATGGCGACCACGACGATATTCTATGTGTGGATCCGTCGCTATCACCCGACGGACTTCGATCTGACGACCTATGGTGTCGGCGCCCTTGTGCGGAGCGTCGGCCTGTTCATGGCGGGCGCGGCACTGCGCGAGCTGTGGGATGTGCCGGCGACGAGGAAACTCGCCAGCGGCTGGGGCATCTACGCGCTTCTGCTCATATGGCTGGTTGGCGCGATACTCACGGGATTGCCCAAGGCTTGGCTGACCTGGATCGCGCCGATCGGTCTCCTTTGGGCGCAGGGCTCGGTCTGGCTGAAGCGGCTGCCATTCGCACCGGTGCTCAAATGGCTCGGCGACATTTCCTTCAGCATCTATCTTATCCACGCCCTGGTCGAATACACAGTCGGCGGCGCGCTCACCGCCTGGAACGGCGGAACGGCGCCGCACTTTGCCGGGGCACCCGCGATAGGTATATTCGCGGGCTGCATCGCGCTGATCCTGCTGCTGGGCACGCTCAGTTTCCGCTATATCGAGCGACCCGCCCAGAATCTCATCAACGGGCGGAGCCGTCGTCAGCGCGTGACAGCGGCAAGCCTGTAGCGTTCGGGGTCGTAAGGGCGGTCTGTCCGTTCGAATTTCCTGTTATCGCCGGCATTACTGGGGACGCGCGGATAGCCTCGGATCGCGTCTGCCGGCCACCATCAGCTCATGTCAGTCAAGGCGAACTGGATTCAGACGCTGGCGAAATCATCCGGATCGAGAGGCCTGCGACAAGAACTCGGGAGGCTTGCGATCCAGATCGAGGGCGCGCGTCGGCTTTGCCGCCAGGGCATCCCTTTTCCTTATCTGGAAAATGGAAGTCAGCATGACGATGGTGAAAACATTCACCGGAACCAGGAATCCGCCATTCAAAAAGAGATATTGGAATACGCTCACATACCCAACGACAAACGGGACGCGGCTGCCGAATACAGATGTAAAAAGCAGCGTAAGATAGATCGCGGAAACGATGAGGCCGTACTCGACGGTCACCTTGGTGAGAGGCGTCCACACCACCACGCCATTTTGCAGCATCTTGCCTGCGCCTTTTCCAAGCAGGGCGTCGGACGGTGACTTGCCGAGGCTCTCGGCAATGGCTTCGAACTGACCCATAAAGCGCTGATTGCCACTCGACCCCTCCCGATCGAACTCGGCAGAGCGCGACGCGACGTTATCGACAAGGCCCACTTGTACCGCGGCCGCGAAAGCGACCGGGGTCAATGCAAGAATGGCCACGGCGAGCCGCAGCCGCATTTTGATAACGATGATGGGAATGGAAACAAGGACCAATGTGAATCCCGTCCCACCGAAGGATAGAACTTCGGCGAGCACGAAAATGAGGAGATACTTGAAACGCTGAAAGGTACAAAGCTCGATGACAAGTACCGTTGCCACCATCTGTGCCACATATGACGTCTCTAGAAAGAAAAATGCATTAGGCTTGTACCATTTGCTTCCCCAATTCAGCGCCTGCACATAGTTGAAATTGAAGAATTTGATCTTGGCCGGAATGAAGTGCTCCATATTCGGCATCGGCAGGTGAACAAACTGGAAACCCCAGTCAATGAAGACCATGCCCGCGACGAACACCCCCAGGATCTGGAAGCTGCGCAGGTAGCGCATATAAGTGTCTTCCGACACTCTGACGCGCGCTACGAGAGGTATGTAGATCGCGTACACATACAGCAGCGACGTCATCGTCGGCGACGTGATCAAATTGACAAGGGTGGCGGAGCCGAAAAACAGCAGAAGAAGACCGAGGCGCACCGAAGAGAATGTCAGGCGGCGGCCGGCTGCCAGGATTGCCAGCAACAGATATTCGAACGGAAGCACGAGCTGGAGCGCCGTGCCGGGAACCAACAAGAGCGAAAGCTTCTGGGAGAGCGTGCCGAGCACGACCCAGATTGCCATCAACCGGAACACTGTGTCGTCGCTCATCGGTTCCCGCGACGGCAGGACGCGCTTCAGCAGACCGCGCGAAGGCTTTATCTGCTCGCTGATCACATGGCGGGCGAGCGGCGGCGGCGTCAGCCCGGCGGCGAGGTCGGTCATATCACCTACACTCCAGGATGACGATCACCGCTGCCAATCCAGGGCGCGGCGCAGGGTTGGCCAAGGCGAGGTTGTTGGTTTCATCGCTGTGCGCTGGCATCTCAGCGATCCATCAGTTTCTGGGCGAACGCCGCCAGGGTCGCACCGCGATCTGCCCAGTCATATCGCGCTTCGCAATAAGCGTAGGCCGCGTTCTGCATGGCGTCGAGCGTCTCGACATCGTCCATGAGCGCCGGCAATCGCATGGCCAGCTCGTCCAGAGTGTCGACCCCGACAAAATGCTCGCCGCTCCGCAGCCCGGTGCCGGCCATTGCCGAATGTAGGCCGAGGATCGGCACGCGCAGGAAGACATGGCTCAGCACGCGGATCTTGAAGCCGCCGCCGATATCGTCGGGAATCAATCCAAGCCTGATCCCGTCGGTGTAGGAAACAAGGTCTTCGACAAAGCCCTTGAAGACGATGTTCGGATATTGCCGGGCGATGTGATCCAGGTCGCCATCGCCGCCGATTTCCACGGTAACCGCGCGATCGGCGCCGTGCCGGGCCAGCGCCGCAAGGCTATGCTCGAGCACCGCGACCTTATGCGTCGAGCGCCGCCCTCCAAGGATGCAGGCGACTCGCGGGGTCGCCGCGTCGATGCGCCGGGCAGGCCGGCGCGGGCCATCATAACCGGGCAGGATCACCTCGACCGGCGTCTTGCAGTCGCGGGTCAGCACGGCTGCGTCCTCAGGCGTGATGGCGGATATGCCATCGGCGATCCGGTTGGCGCTTCGCTCCAGACGCCCGGCCTTCTCGGCATCGAGCGTGAGTGCCAGCCGCATGGGAAAGGGGCTCGCACGGGCGTGCTCGCGTCGCATGGCATATTCGTGATTATGCGTGACCATGATGATCGGGGCGTGTCCGCGGCCGGCCTTCAGGGCGTCGTGCAGCGGCTTCACCAGCCACGCCATGCCGATAAAGTCGACGAATATGGCGTCAGCGTCGCGCGCCATCTCGATCGCCCGATCGAGATATCGCTGCTGCTGAAAGCGAAAGGCGACGTCGGGCAGGGGCGAGGCCAGGCTCGCGATCTTCGATTTCTTCTTATACGGCACCGTTTCCCATGGCAGCGGAGCGTCGGCCGGGGGCTCCACCCCGTCCTCGGCAAAGGCGAGCCCCTGGGTCGGCGTGTGGCGGGCGAGGCTGTGAATAAGCTCGCGGCTATATTCGACGTCGCCGCCGCGCAGTGGCGGATAGGGAGGCTGGCGGCACAGCCACAGGAACGTCATGCAGCCTCCTCGCCGATGAGCGACATTACCGTCGTCGCTTCATCCTTGTCCTCATCGTCGCTATTATCGTCGCCGCTTTCCGCCTGCTCTCGCGTCCATCGCTTCGCGGCGATGCTCTCGCCGATCCGCAGATCGACGACGTTGATGAGATGCGTGCCGAGCAGTGCCAGGCACGCGCCCATCAGGCCCCATGGCTGCGCCAGCGCGAGGCTGGCGACGGCGGCGGCCGCAGCAATGATCCGGGTGACGAGCAGCAGCTTGCTCGCACGGAGCACGATCAGGAAGGTCTCCGATGGCTGGTTCATGCAGATCAGGAAAAACGCGACGGCGAGCACGCGGATCTCGTTCACCTCCGACGCATAGGCACTTCCGAAGGCGAGATGCAGCACCTGCGGCGCGAAGAGGATGACAAGGCCGAGATAGCCGCCCGTCAGCAGCACCAGCAGCCGTCGGGTCTGGCCGACGGAGCGGCGGAGGCCGGGCAGGCCATCGCTGACGAGCGCCCGCGCGGCGCGCGGCTTGTCGAGCGAATCGACCGCCGTGACCATGCTGATCGCCGGGTTCGTCAGGGTGCGGGCGGCGGTGAAGGCAGCAGCAGCCGGCACGCCGCCGAACAGGCCGACCAGAATCACGACCGAACTGTTATAGATTGCGTAGGGCAGGTTGGTGAGACCCTGCCAGAATGCGAAATTCCGGTTCTGCCACCAGATATGCGCGCCTTGCCGCCAGCTCGGCCGACCCGGCGGTACCGCCCAGATCGTCAGCGACCAAGCGCCCAAACCGGCGACGACCCAGGCCAGCGCACCGATTGCCGGCGACGCGCCGATGCGCCGGGCGATCACCGCCATGCCGAGGTTGAGGATAAGATAGACCGCCGAGATCGCGGCCGCAGTCGATGCCAGGCGATCCTGATAGAGAAGGCGGCGGCCGAACTCGAACAGCAACAGGATCGGCGACACGATCGCGGCGAGGGCCATGCCATGGACGATCCACTGGCTGTCCTGTGCACCCGCTGTCACCAATGCTGCGAGCAAGGCGACTCCGCCGAGGAGGAGCGCAATCATCAGCACCGACACAAGGTTGAACCACCACCAGCGTCCTGCGCCCTTATCCATCATATTATTGTGCGCCGCATCATGCGAAACATCGAGGATGAAGGGCAGCACGATCACCGTGCGGTGCGTGCCCAGAACAAAATAATGCACGCCGAGCATCATGCCGATCGTGGCGAATCCCTCGTGCGTCAGCCCGCGGGCGAGGATCGCATTGACCAGAAAATTCGCAGCACCCTGCAGGCCTTGCTCGCCAAAAGACGCAAGACGGTTCTGCAGCGGCGCCAGTCTGCGGCCAAAGGGAAGCGCGGTGATCAACCGGGTCACCCACGCTTCGAACCCGTTCATCATGCCTCCACCCGCGCAGGAGAACCGGGCGGGTGATGCCCGGCTCACCTGTTTGTTAGCAGGTGCAGCATGAAAACTTCAAGTGCCCAATGCCCGCGCCAACACGGTGATCGGGCGGTACGTCCCACACAGGGCCAATTATGGGCAAGCCCCCGCGCGGCGATCAAAAGCCGAAGTGATCGGCCGCTACCTTGGCCAGCTCCGGGGCAAGCGTCGATACAGAGCTGAACGACCAGTCAGTGGCCACCGGCGACGCGCCGTAGAAATGGATGATCTCGTCGCCGCCCGCATAATGGATCGTCAGCATATGGTCGCCAAGCTGAGCCGTGGCCCCCACACCATAGCCTTCGAGGCGCAGTGTATCGCCGGGCGCGAAGTCCATGACGGTGTCGCCGTTCGCTTCACCGGCGCGAAACACGAACACATCGTTTCCGGCCGCGCCGTAAAGCGTATCCGCGCCCGCGCCGCCGTTGATGACATCATTGCCCGCGTTGCCGTTGATGATGTTCGCGCCGGCATTCCCGACAATGACATTATCGAGAGAATTGCCGGTTACGGTGAGATTGCTCGCACCCAGCAGCATCAGATTCTCGAGGTTGGCGGCCATGGAATAGTTGATCGAGCTCAGCACCGTGTCAGTGCCGCCCGACATCCACTCGATGATCGTGTCACCCGCATTGTCCACGACGAAGATATCGTCGCCCGTGCCGCCGGTCATCTGATCGGCACCGGTGCCCCCGTTCAGGACGTCGTTCCCCCAGCCACCGTCAAGGCTGTCATTGCCGGCGCCGCCGAACAGTCCGTCATTGCCGAGCATGCCGAAAAGATGGTTCGTGCCGTCATTGCCGATCATGACATTGTCGAGGCTGTTGCCGGTGCCGTCGACCGCAGCCGCGCCGGTCAGGGTAAGGTTTTCGAGCGTTGCGCCAAGCGTATAGGTGATCGAGCTCAGAACCGTATCGATACCGCCGCCGCTCGCCTCGACGACTGAGTCGGCGCTATTGTCCACCACATAGGTGTCGTTGCCGAGGCCGCCGGCCATCTGATCGACGCCCAGCCCCCCATCGAGGTAATCGGCACCCGCTCCGCCGGTCAGCGCGTCGTTCCCCGCGGCACCGGTCAGGTGATCGCCGGCGTCATTGCCGATGATGATATTGTCGAACGCATTGCCGGTGCCGTTGTGAGCGGTGCCGGTCAGCACCAGAGTATGGGCAGTTGCGTTCAGCGCATAATCATAGGCCGAGTGCACCACATCATAGGAGGCCGGTGCCTGATCGGTGGCGCTGAGCGTCGTATAATAGATTGGCGCCGTGCCTGAGCTAGGCGCGGGGGCCGCCGCGCCCGGCAGGCCGTACGCCCGAACATAATCCACCTTGAGATCATCCGGTGCGAAGCTCGCGTCGGCACTGCCCGCCCAGTCGCCACCGACAGCCAGATCGACCAGCATGTACATCGGGGAGTGCATGTCGGCGGGCGTGTCGATCTGCGCCACCGCCGTGCCGTCGATGTACCAGGTGATCGTGGCGGCGGTCCACATCATGCCATAGGTGTGGAAGCCCGAACTCAGGCCCGAAACGCCGCTCGCGAAGGCATCCGCCATGGCTGATCCGGATTGGGCGGTATGCACGGTCTGGTAGACCCGGCTTTCACCATTCACGTTTTCCATGACGTCGAGCTCGGCAGTCTTCGTTCCGTCCGCCGGCAGCAGCCAGAAGGCGGGCCACATCCCCTGGCCCGTGGGCAGATCGGCGCGGATTTCGAAATAGCCGTAGAGTTGGGAAAAGCTCTTTTCGGTGGTGAGCAGGCCTGACGTATATTGGTAGCCCCAGAGCGTCGATTGCAGCGCCGGATCGGCCTTGGCGGCCGTGATGCTGAGGACGCCGTTCTGGATCGAAAATGGATTGAGCCCGAGCGCCGTGGTGCCGGTGCCGGTCAGGGTCGGGTCGACATAGAGCTGCTGCTCATGATTCGGCGTGAGCGTGCGGCTGGCATAGCCGGTCTCGGTGCTGTTCTGCGTGCCGGACGCGAAATTTGTCTTCCATGTGCCCGCACCCGTGCCCGCATTGTACAGGCTGAGACTGTTGAACTCTTCCGAAAAGGTGAGGCTGAGCTGCGAGGGGTCGATGCCCGTGAGAAAGTCCTGTGCCGAAAAATCCGCCAGCACGTGATCCTTGAACAGGATCGAATCGGTCGCCGAGGTGGTGAGCAACACGTCCGACCCCACCTGGGTCATATGGCTCTTGATGCTGTTGAAGTCCGTGAAGCCATAGCCGCGCAGCTGCACGAAATCATGCGCGGTTCCGGTCTTGAAGTCGATGATCACGTCCTTCCCGTCGCCGGAAGCGAACGCGAAGCGTTGACCCGCGGCGCCCGAATTGATCAGCACGTCATTGCCCGCGCCGCCGGAAACCATGGCGCGATATCCCGTCACGGTGATCAGGTTATCGAGAATATTGCCGGTGGCGGTGATATCGTTGCCGGCGACGGTGAGATCCTCGACATTGGCCGCCAGCGTGTATGTGGTGGCATAGGTAATGACCGTGTCGGTGCCGCCCGAGGCCGCCTCGATCACGCTGGTCGACCCGTTGGTCACGAAATAGGTGTCGTCTCCGCCGCCGCCGGTGAGTTTGGCGCCGCCCGAGGCGAGGTCGTAGAAGGTCTCATGGGCGCTGGTACCGACGACCGATTTCACGGCATCGGTCGCGCGGAAGATTCCCGGCCCCCACATGCTCGTGGCAAGAACCGTGTTCAGATAATTTACGTAGGATGCCATCTCGCGCTGCCCCCTGGCGTTCGATCTCTCGCTCAATGCGGGGCAGGGGCTCAAATTACCGTAAATGATTGTAGTCACTAGGAAGTTTGTTTGCATGGTAAAGAGGGATTCACGATGAATCGGGCGGCGCTGGTTCGGCTGGTGATGACGTCGATCTATCGCGTCCGCCGCTGGGCCTGGCGGCATTTCAAATCACACGGTCCGGGCGTGCAGGCGATTGTCTGGACCGAGCGGCAGACTGTCGTCCTCGTCCGGCATAGCTATATGCCTGGCTGGCATTTGCCGGGCGGGGGCCGGAAAAGGGGCGAGACACCCCTGCAGGCGGTGATCCGTGAACTCGAAGAGGAGATCGGGCTCAAGTCCTGGCACACGATCCGCCATCTGGAGGACGTGACTGAAACCTCCGGTAACAGAACCCACCAAATTGGTGTCTTCTCCCTTACCGGGGTCGAATATCTGCCGCGATGGTCGCTCGAGATTGCCGCGATAGAGGAATTTGATCCGGCACGATTGCCCGCCAATGCCGCGGTCGCGCGGCGGCGCCTGGCGCAATGGTTCGCCCAGGGCGCGGAGCCGGTGCTACCGGCGACCATCGGGAGTGGCGAAAGGGCAGAAAGGTAAGAACGCATCGTTTTGACACGAACATTGCGTCAAGATCTGATTCTGCGCAGGCATGATGCGGTGGGTGTCGTTACGATGGCGGCCTCTGCTCGGGGGCAATTGACGGATTCCAATGTTCGGCGCGACGCGATCCCTGCCTGGTTCGGCCGCTACGGCACCTGGGGAACGCATCTACGCGATTGGAGACGTGCACGGCCGCTACGATCTGCTGCGTGCGCTGCTCGGCAAGATCGAAACGCACACAAACAGCCTTGGCGCGCCGCGAAGCCTGAAGATCATCATACTCGGCGATGTTATTGATCGCGGGCCGGATTCGGCTCGAGTGCTGCAATTCCTGTCCAGCGTGCAACGGCGAACCAATCGGCTCACCGTGCTGATGGGAAACCATGAAGAAATGCTGCTGCGCGTCCTCGACGGATATATCAGCGTGCAACGGCCCTGGTTGAGCCAGGGCGGGCTCGAAACGCTCGAGAGCCTGGGGGTGCCGGTCCCCGCCGACGACGATCCGCCTTCCCTGTTGGCCGAGCGGCTGCGCGAAGCGCTTCCAGGTCCAACGGTACAATGGCTGCGCACACTGCCCCTGACGGCGCGTTCCGGGGACTATCTGTTCTGCCACGCCGGCATCAGGCCGGGCGTATCCGTCAAACGGCAGGCGAGGGCGGATCTGCTGTGGATTCGCGACGAATTCCTCGACATGGAGGAATGGCAGGGCGTCGTGGTGGTCCATGGCCACAGCCAGAGCCCGGCGGTCGAATTTCATCCGAACCGTATCGGGGTGGACACGGGCGCCTATCGTACCGGCACATTATCCGCGGTCTATCTGGAAGACGCGAAGCGCGAGGTCATCGCCACCTGATCCGCTTTCGGGCGTTCCGCGATCCTTCGGCCCTGAATCGAACCGTCGCGCGCCGGTTTCCGCGCCACGCGGTGATTCAACCGCGGCGTCGGATCGGCGATAAGGCAGGCACCGGACATTTCAGATGCCCGGTGTCCCGTTTGTATTTGGACATGCCAATGTGGATGGATTTTCGGCCGCGAACCGCGGGGCCCGCGCCCCATTTCCCTGATAATTCCCTGTTATTGGTCGAGCCCAGTGGAGAGCGATTTGTGTGAGCCATTGAAAAATAGAAGGAAAATTTGGAATATGGCACGAGACGGCATCGAGAAAAAAAGCAAATTCCCTGTTATCGCGGCATAACAGGGAATTTGGGCGGCCGCCCTAGCGGCCGATTCCGGTATAGTGAAAGCCAGCCTCCATCATCTCGGCAGGATTGTAGATGTTCCGCAAATCCACGACGACCGGCGCCTTGAGCAGCTTCTTCACCCGATCGAGATCGAGTGCGCGAAACACGTCCCATTCGGTGGCGATGGCAAGCGCATCGGCCCCTTCGATCGCCTGATAGGGCCCTTCGCAATAGACGACACCGTCAAGGACGAGGCTGGCCTGCTCCATTCCTTCGGGATCATAGGCTTTGATGATGGCCCCGGCATCCTGCAATGTCTGGATGACGGCGAGCGCCGGCGAATCGCGCATGTCGTCGGTGTTGGGTTTGAAGGTGAGGCCGAGCACGGCGACTGTTTTGCCGCGGACATTGCCGCCCATCGCCTGGATGATCTTGCGGCCCATGGCACGCTTGCGGTTGTCGTTGACGGCGACCACCGCCTCGACGATCCGCTGTGGGGCATCATTGTCCTGGCTCGTCTTGAGCAGGGCGAGAGTGTCC
>Ga0207687_10002506_pt1 | contig 12474 bp, 13 predicted proteins | sample KBSM54metaG_FD_184399 | JGI IMG/M metagenome (GOLD analysis project Ga0207687, IMG submission 184399) | Miscanthus rhizosphere microbial communities from Kellogg Biological Station, Michigan, USA - KBS M5-4 metaG (SPAdes) (version 2) | ecosystem: Host-associated > Plants > Roots > Rhizosphere >...
GAGGTGCTCGGGATCGGCGACACGGTGAAGGTGCAGATCATCCGAATCAACCGCGAGACCCAGCGCATCTCACTTGGCATGAAGCAGCTCGAAAGCGATCCGTGGGAGGGCGCTGCGGTCAAATATGCGGTCGGCAGCACGTTCCGCGGCCGGGTGACCAACATCACCGAATATGGCGCCTTCGTCGAGCTCGAGCCGGGGATCGAGGGCCTCGTTCACGTCTCGGAGATGAGCTGGACCAAGAAGAACGTCCATCCGGGCAAGATCGTCTCGACCAGCCAGGAAGTCGATGTCGTCGTGCTCGAGGTCGATCCCGACAAGCGCCGCATCTCGCTTGGCCTCAAGCAGGCCCAGGCCAATCCGTGGGAGGCCTTTGCCGAGGCGCACCCGGTCGGCTCGACCGTCGAGGGTGAAGTCAAGAACGCGACCGAGTTCGGTCTGTTCATCGGCCTCGACAATGATGTCGACGGCATGGTCCATATGTCCGACATCGCCTGGGGCGTTTCGGGCGAGGACGCACTCAACCTGCACCGCAAGGGCGAGATGGTTTCGGCCGTCGTGCTCGACATCGATGCCGAGAAGGAGCGCATCTCGCTTGGCATGAAGCAGCTCGAGCGCGGCGCGCCGGCAGTCGGCGGCGCGGCCGAAGGCGGCGCGGTTGCTGCCCGCAGCGGCGGCGGCGGCCTCAACAAGAATGCGATCGTCACCGTGACGGTGCTCGAAGTCCGCGACGCGGGCCTCGAAGTGCAGGTCGGCGACGATGGCGCGACCGGCTTCATCAAGCGCACCGATCTTGGCCGCGACCGCGACGAGCAGCGTCCGGAGCGTTTCCAGGTCGGCCAGAAGTTCGATGCGATGGTCACCGGCTTCGATCGCTCGAAAAAGCCCACCTTCTCGATCAAGGCGATGCAGATCTCCGAAGAGAAACAGGCTGTCGCGCAGTATGGCTCGTCCGATTCGGGCGCATCGCTCGGCGACATCCTTGGCGAGGCGCTCAAGGCGCGCAGCAGCGAAGCCAAGAAGTAAGGACACCCATAACGGGCAGGGGAAGGCTATTCCCCTGCCCGTTATGGCGATTTTTTCCAATTTTCCGTCGTTTCGGTCCTATCGCGCAGCCAAAGCCTGATGTAGATAAAGGTCCGAGGCGGGCTTTATTTCATTAGTTGATTTCGCAACTGTAGATGAAGATCGCAGACCCATATCGGTTTGAGGGAGTCGATGGCGCCATGATCCGTTCTGAACTTGTCGAAACGCTCGCAAGCGAAAACCCCGATCTGGCCATGCGCGATGTCGAAGCGATCGTGACCACATTCTTCGACGAGATCTCCAAGCGCCTCGCAACCGGCGGGCGTGTCGAGCTCCGCGGCTTCGGCGCCTTTTCAACCCGCGCCCGCGATGCCCGCACCGGCCGCAACCCGCGCACCGGTGAAGTGGTCGCCGTAGACGCCAAGCGCGTCCCCTATTTCAAGCCCGGCAAGGAAATGCGCCAGCGCCTGAACGTCTGACGCTCGGCTTTCCTTCACTCTCGGGCTTGACGCCCGCCCGCCCATGCGCTTCGCAGGATCTGCGCGGACGTGGCGAAATTGGTAGACGCACGGGACTTAAAAGCAGAAATTCTGCTTGATTTTTCGTGTGTTTGTAGTACTTTAAAGGTCATAGGGCGCTAGCACACTCCTAGCGCATTTAGCGCAGTGTGAGGGCGCTACATATGGCTGGTGCGGTTCACGAAATCCTTGGCGGCAAGGTGCAGCTCTTCCGCCGCCCGAGAAGTAGCTATTGGCAATGCCGCGCGAGCGTGGGCGGTGCTCAGCTAAGGCACAGCACCAAGACCGACAGCCTCTCCCAAGCCAAGGATGTAGCCGAGGATTGGTATTTCACTCTCAAGGGCAAGCTTGCCCGTGGCGAACGTATAGGCGAGCCTACTTTTGCGGATGCCGCGAAACGGTTCATGACCGAGTTTAAAGTCATTACCGCAGGGCAGCGCAGCCCTCGATATGTGCAGCGCCACCAGGAACGACTCAACCTCTACCTCCTTCCCTTCTTTGGGGCGAAGGCCATCAGCCAGATCACTTCTGGCCTGATTCAGGACTATCGAATCGACCGAATCACCAAAGGTGGCACCGATCGAAAAACCGGCGAGCGAAACGGCAAGGCGCCGTCGCGCAGCACAATGCATCAAGAATTAGTCTGCCTACGGCAGGTCCTGAAATGCGCGAATCGGCACGGCTGGCTTCCAGCCATGCCGATCATGAGCGACCCCTATCGGGCATCGGGCAAAGTGTCGCATCGCCCCTGGTTCTCGCCTGCCGAGTATAAACGGCTGTACGAAGCGACGCGCGAACGGGCGAAGAACCCAAAGAAAGAGCGCTGGCGGACCGCCTGCGAGGATATGCACGACTACGTCCTGTTCATGGGCAATACCGGCCTGCGGCCCGATGAGGCGAAGCGTATCCGAGTGGAGGACGTTCAAATCGTCGAGGACGGCGTCGGGCGACAACGCATTCTTCATATCGCGGTACGCGGTAAGCGCGGCACCGGCTGGGCCAAGTCGATGACCGGCGCAGTCATGCCGTTTCTCCGGATGAAGAAGCGGCATAACCTCGAGCCCGGCGACCTGATATTCCCAAAAATCCAGCGAGAGCTATTCAACGCGATCCTGAGCGAGTTGGATTTGAAACACGATCGCGAGGGCACCGCTCGCACCACCTACAGCCTTCGGCACACCTACATTTCCATGCGCCTCCTTGAAGGCGCCGACATTTATCAAATCGCAAAAAACTGCCGAACCAGCGTCGAGATGATCGAGCAATTTTACGCCTCGCACATCAAGGACATGATCGATGCCGAAGCGATAAACGTCCGCAAGCCACCCAGGCGGCAGCGCGTGGGTGAATAGCTGCGGACAGATGGTAGATCGTCCTTGGCGCGGATTCAGCAGCCGACTATAGCTGCGATCGGCTGTGCGGGCGTGGCGAAATTGGTAGACGCACCGGACTTAGACAAATGACTTGAGTGCTCGTGGGGAAACCCACGCTGTAGAACTGCTCAAATTCGGGGAACCCTGTAAAATGGCAATCCCGAGCCAAGCCCGGCGGCCCTCGCCACCGGGAAGGTGTAGAGACTAGACGGGCAGCACCTACCCCTCGCCTCGCGAGGTATGGTGAAGGGATAGTCCAGACCACAAACGCCCGATCCGGGCGGCGGCGAAAGCCGTAGCTGGTAAGAAAATCCGTTGGGCTTAGGCCTGTGGGGGTTCGAGTCCCCCCGCCCGCACCAGCCATGCAGTGAACACGTTTGGCGGAAGGGCGAGCGCGTACCGGGAACCCGGTAGCGCCCTCCCCGCGAAATGCTGACAGCACTGGCAGTATGGTGGCCATCAGCGAACTGAACAGGGCGCGGCCATCGCCGATAACTCCGACGCTCCGTAAGGCGCACAGCAGAGTCATTCATGAAACCGGACAACCCCGCAGGGCGGCCTAAGAACGTTCCGAACCCGATCTCTTGGGAAGAAAGCGAGCTCCAAATCGCTGAATTCGAGCGCGGCCGCGCAGGGCTGCGCGAAGAGATCAAACGCGAGCGGAAAGCCTTGGATGCACTGATCGATGAGGCCGAGGGCTGGCAGCAAGCCAAAACCATTCGCGCCTATCTGGCAGCTGTCAAAACGCACGCCACTCGCGAGGGCACGATTGATGACGACGCCAAATGGATCGCCTGGGCTTACGATCAGGCGGATCGATTGGATCCGCTTAGCCCCACGCCGCCTTCCGTATTGGACACCCCGCGCGATCAGTACCGAGAGCTTGGTATGAATGAGTACCTGGATGAAGAAGGCTCGATCAGGCAGGCATGACGGTTTGAATGCGCCGCATTCGTCGAACGACCGCAAGAGTGAACGAGGCCGCGTAAGCATCCGCTACCGGCCACCCTATGGGGGCGGCCGGAGTGCAGCGATCAATTGCGCGAGCGCGGCGACCAGTGCCGCAACTGCACCGATGAGAACGGCAAGGTCGTTGATGTCGGTCATGGGTTCCTCCCTATTCCGCTCCGCGCGGGATGCGCGAAGCATGAGGAAGGACCAGCCGACCGGATAAGCCCGCCGGGTCATAGGCCACGAGCCGCGCCAGCGGGGTGAAGCTGCACGTCAGGAAGCAAGCCGCCTTGCCCGGCGGGCGCGGTCGGCCAGAACGCACCCGAGTAAAAAAGCGCATTGCACGAGCGGAGCGAGGAACCCACAGACAAGTCACGACAATTGAACATCGGTGATAGGTGGAGCCCATGGAATCGGACCAAGAGCCTTCCGTCGCTTGGATCGATTATGTCATCGCCAGCGAAGACCCCGCAGATAAGGCGCTGGCGGACGAGTTTCTCGCCCAAAGCTGGGCGCATAGCCAGACGATGCACTGGATCATGCGGGAGACCAAGACGGGAAAGCTAACCGAAGCAATGATGGAGAAACTCGGCGAGGAGATGGAGCAGTCCCGAGCATTGCAGGAGCGCATCCATCATCGCGCTCGCCAATTGGCGGAGTCCGGCTCGGCTCCCGCAGACGCCGCCACCGCCGCAGCATGGCACGCGCAGCGCATGAGCCTATCGCCCACGTTGGCGAGCGATGATGACCCGATCTACAGGGCATGAGCAGGCCTGTAGCAAGCCTATTCAACCGCCCATCAGCCAAAAATTAACTAAAAATTAGGGATGATTCTGGTACAATCTGGGGTAGATTCACACCCGCAACCCGAACCGTTACAGGTAATCTATAGCGGCCCATCCTACAGCTTCACCGACCAATCAACGGGCCGCTTCGCCCGTTGATCCGCAAGCTAGCTTGCGCGCCGAATTGCTCGGCCAGATTGTCGGCGCGCAATTTGATTTGGAGCGCGCCATAGCCGAACTCACCCGCAGCGGTGCGAGCGCTGGCACTGCACAGAATCAGCTTCAAGCCCTGGCCAAGCTCCAGCGACAAATCGGCGATGCCGGCGGCACCGCACTCGCCTCTCTCCGCGCAGAAATCGCGGCGACCGTTTCCGAAAGTCGGGCAATCGTCCAGCAAGGCGCCAATGCCGCACGTGGCGCGGAAGCCGCCGAGATCGAGGCACTGGCCACTGCATCGGCAGCGGCGCGCGCCACGGCCCAATCCTTCGCGCACGATTTCTACGAGCGGAAGATCTTCGACCCCTACTTGCGCTTCAGCTCGGCCGAGGACGAAGCCGAGTACCGGAAACGCGAGGAGGCCAATCGCAAGGCGATCGACGCTGCACTCGCGGAAGGCACGCCGGAAGGCACATTACGCGCAATCAGGCTGGAGCAGGCCCAATTGCGCGACGCCGGCGCACATGGCGCCGATCGCAGCCCCGACTATGCGGGCACCCAAGATCGGCTTGCGCATACCGAAGCGAGTCTCAATGAGGCGATTCACGTCGCTTCGAAGGCTCGCCCAGCCAGCCCGCCTTCGGCAGCGCACGATACGGCGGCGGGGGATGATCTCACTGCGGTCTTCGCAGCGCTCAAGAACGCAGGCGTCTCCACCCCGCTAGCAAGCGACCCCTCGCTTGTTGCCGATGCTTCCACGACCTTAAGGGCTCAACGCAGCAAAGATGCCGTCGCTCGCTCCTAACCAATAAGGCCAAGCTTCCGACAAATTTCTCGATTGCGTGGCATCAGGCCGGGATCGTTGCGCATTTTGACGCCCAGTACTTGCGCCATGTCGACCATGTCGTCGGCGAGGTGCTTGTTGCTGTAGCCCATCGCGCGCTGCATTTTCCGCAACGCATCCATCGCGCGGAGCTTGTCGGCCTGGCTGCCTTCATGCCCGGCGACGCTGACGCACATGAGCGTCAGCGTGTAGGCATGCTGATTGGCGTCATCGGGCGGCGCTGCGGTGGCGGTGCAGCAAAGGAAGGCTCCGGCGAGCAGGCCCAACGTGGGCACCGTAGACAGGCAAAAACGCATCCCAAAATCCCCGGCAACGACCCGGGGATTCTGTCATCGTGCAACAAAATCAGCAATTTTGTTGCAATAGAAATCGTGTAAAATCAGTATCCTAGATTGATCAAAGGAATGGCGACCTTGCGCCCATTTCGGTTCCTATGTCATTCGTCCGTGAACCCAATACTGCCGCCCGTTCCGTCAGGCGAGGAAGGTCCAATAGTAACTTGAAGCGTCCGCAGCGGTTGCGCTCGCTGAAATAGTTCAGTCTACTATTGTTAGCGTACCTACAGAGAAACCTCTGGGAAAAGGTCGCGAGTGGGAGGGCAGATGCAGGTCGGGCGAATTGTCATACGTAACTTTCGGACCTTCGCCGCGCTGGACATCAATGTCGCGGACGAACTCTGCTGCGTGATCGGAGAAAACAACACCGGCAAGACCGCCATATTGCGGGCGATCCAGATCTGCCTCGATAATATGCTTCCGTCGAGTTTTCGCTCCCTGCTTCGCGAAGACATTCATTCAACGGTCGATATCTCGCATCCGAGCCAGGTTTTAATCGGCATCGAGTTCACCGGTTTCGAAGGCAAGGTGAACGAAGAGGCGCTTGTCAGAACATGGAAAACGGCGGCTGATCGCGCACGCATCTTCTACAGGTTCCGACCGAGACCTGCGATCCGTGAGCGGCTCGGCACCGGTGAAATCGCTCCCGGTACGTTGACGCTCGACGACTATAGTTGGGAAATTCGCGGGGGTGGCAATCCCGCCACCGATCTCCTGCATATCGAATGGGACGATGAGGGGATCGGTGAAGCGGTGCGCTTCGCAGACCTCCAATCTTTCCTCTTAATGCACTTGCCGGCGTTGCGTGACGTGGAGGGCGATTTGCGTAATCCGCGCCAGTCGCCGTTGATCCGGCTGATCGAATCATTCGAGATCGGCATGGACGAGCAGGCGGCGCTAATTGCCGTGCTCGACGACGCAAACCGTGCGATCGCAGGCTCGCAGACTATCGGCCAGGTCGCCGAGGCTATCGACGCTCGTTTTAAGGATGTGTCCGGGCCCGCATTCGAAATGGACGCTAAGCTCGGGCTTTCGGCGGCAACGTTCCGAGCGATCCTGCGCAACCTGAAGATCATCCTTTCGGACCTATCGCTGCAGGAGTTCGAGCCAGGCCGGAACGGGTTGGGAATGAACAACATCCTCTATATCGCCATTCTGCTGGAGTATCTGAAGCGGCGCATCGCGGCGGACAAATCGGCGGGTCAGTTGATTCTGATCGAGGAGCCGGAAGCGCACCTTCATCCGCAGCTCCAGTTCTCGCTGATCGCCGCGCTCCGCGACATCGGCGTGCAGACAATCCTGACCAGCCACAGCACCCATGTGACATCGCAAGTACCTTTGAGCAGCATGGTGACTCTTACCAAGCGCCACGACGCAACGATCGCGGCCGGCAACCTCGCGCTAAACGCCGCTCTCAATACTGGCGAGATTGCCGACCTCGAACGCTATCTCGACGCGACCAAGAGCAGCCTGCTCTATGCGCGTAAGGTTATGTTAGTGGAGGGCGCCGCCGAGACGTTTCTCATCCCCGCTTTGATCGAGAGCGTCTATGACGTGAAGCTCGAACGTGTCGGCATCTCCGTTATCGCGATCCATGGTGTCCATTTTGATGTTTACGCGAAACTGTTTCGGACGGGGTCGCTCGAAAAGAAGTGCGCGATCGTCGCCGACGCGGACCTTGTGCCTTCCGATGCCAACGACGACTTTGACCCCGCGGTTGACGCACCGGACCTTATGGCACTGGAAGGCGCATTCGTGAATGTCTTTCTCGGTGCCACTACTTTCGAACGTGAGTTGGTTTCGGTCGGCATGTTGCCGATGCTGATCGAAACAGTACGGGCGCTTAACGCGCCGCTGATCCTGCGCACGCTCGAACAGGGTTATGCGGCTCTGGCTTTGGGTGGCCTCGAAATGGCCGCAGAGACCGAGCTTCGGGTGAGACTCGGCACAGCGGTCCTCAACACGGCGAAACGGTTCGGGAAGGCCCGGTTCGCTCAGGTCGCGGCGCGCTATGCGGATCGCGCGACTGACCTGCCGAGCTATATCGAGCAAGCCTACGAATGGCTGAGCGAATGATTTCGCTGACTCCCGAGCAGCGTAGCGCGGTCGAACATCAGGGTAATCTGATGCTCACCGCGTGCCCAGGCAGCGGTAAGACGCGCGTGATTCTCGCGAAACTTCTTACGCTTGCCGACCAGCTCATCGGAACCCCACAGTTCGTCGGCTGCATTACCTACACCAATGCTGCTGTAAACGAAATCGAGAGCCGGCTTCGGATCTTTGGGAGCAGCGCGGTTGCAGACAAATGCGAGATATCCACAATTCACGCCTTCTGTCTGCATTTCATCCTGCGCCCCTATGGCTGGCTAATCCCGGAGATACCGAGCGCGTTTCAGGTCCTGAGCCGTGAGAACAGCGCGTTCGAACAAATCGTACGCGCGGTCGAAGATGAATTCGGCCGCTTCACCAACGCCCGAACTTTTGATGACTATGAAGGGCTGCGGATTGACGTAGATGGTGAACCCTGCGGCCAGCCGCTCGCGGGTGGCATCGTCACGCATGCTTCGGCACGGCGGTACTGGGAGCTGGTCAGGCTGCGCGGTTTTCTCGATTTCGCGATGATCCTCTATTATGCGTGGCGCATTCTCGATCAGTATCCTTTCGTCGGGCGCGGCTTGGGTGCGCGCTTCGCCTGGCTGCTCGTCGATGAGTTCCAGGACACGACCGACATCCAGCTGGCGATCTTCGGCGCGCTCCATCGGCACCTTCACACCCGATTCTTCTTGGTCGGCGATCAGAACCAGTCGATCATGAGTTTCGCTGGCGCGAGGCCGGATCTGGCGGACCAGTTCGGGCAGGATGTCGGTGCCGATCGTGACCGAGCCCTCACCGGGAATTTCCGATCCGGTCCCAACATCGTCACGGTGGCAGAGACTTTGATCACGGGCCGTCCGGCGATGCAGTCAGCCGGGGCCGCCCAATTCATCAACGCCAGCATCGACTACGTCCATGTCGCCCGGCCCATAGACGCGATCACCGATCATTTTCTGCCAGCGCTTCAACGCGAAGGAATCCCGCTTGGTAAAGCCGCGATCCTGGCGCCCTGGTGGACGCATCTCATTCCGATCGCACGAACGCTGCGCGAGTTCGAAGTCCCCGTGGTCGGACCCGGCGCGCGGCCTTATCGGCGGCGGAGACTGATCGCCGGTTTGGCCGAGCAGTTGGGCGCTTGCGCCGAGTCTGAACATTATCTCGGTATACCCGGTGTCGAACGCGCCCTGTTCAGGCTGATCGGAGACATCAGCGGTGCAACCCGCTTTGATGTCTTCAGCTACATGGGTCGGCGCACCGCGCTAGGCCTGATATACCTCGCGCGCGAGCTTGCCGCGCGGCATCGCGGCGGTGTGGCGTGGCTGCGCGCGATTGCTCAGGGCGTTGGCGATCGTTTGCACAGCGAGGAGTGGATTCCGACTAGCGCGACCGCAGCGCTTGTCGCCTCAGCCGAGGAGATGATTGCCGATATGCAGGCCAATCGGATCGACCTCGCGAACCTGTTAATTTCAGACATGGGGCTTTTCGCCAATCCCGAGCATGCGTTGCAGCTGATCACGCTTCACAACTCGAAGGGGCGGGAATTCGATGCCGTGGCTATGGTCTGTATGAACCATGGGCATATACCGCACTTCTCGGCTAACACGCAGGATCAATATGACGAGGCGCGCCGCCTTTTTTATGTCGGCATGACGCGCGCTAAGAAGGTACTAGTTGTCGCCTCGGACTATTCTGATCGTCGAAACCAGCCGTGCATGTATGTCGCGGAAGCGGGGCTCTCTTGATCTTGTTCAGGCAGGTTGAACGCACCTCCTTCGCAATAGAATGAACGAGCGCTACCAAGCAATACGGGGCAATAGTAACGGGGGTACAGTCGATGTCGTCGCGCCCGGCAATTCCAACGGAAATCCGACGGGAAATTCTATATGAAGCCCGCCATCGCTGCGCGGTATGCTGCTATCCGTTGACACTTGAAATGGCGCACGTCGTGCCGTGGCGCGAGACGCATGATCATAGCCCCGAGAATTTGATTGCGCTCTGCCCGAACTGCCACACCCTCGCTGATACGCAAAAATGGGGCGGGGACTATCTTAAGCGATATAAGCAAACGCCCTGCGCGCTTGCCCGTCACGTTATGCCGCCAATGACGAGCGACCAGAAAATCTTGATCGAGGCTATCTTAAGCGTCGATCCCGACGAATTGACCCCTAAGCAGAAGCAGCGTCTCGCTGATATGCTATCGGCATTCCTGGGCCTACGTGGGTCCCGCATCGGCATCGTCTCAGTCAAACCGACTGAGAGTTCACGAATCTTGCTACGCATGTCAATTGATGCGGCCGGAAGGTTGATATCTTCCTGGCAAGCAGGAGATCCTTTTCTCTTCGAGCTGCTTGCCGAATTTGGTCTCAAAGAGGTACGAGTTCGACGTATTGCGCCGGGGTTTCATGCGATAGCGTATATCGACGGCAAGACTGTAAGAGGTTCAGTTGGCGATAATACGCTCGGCTTGCTCAAGCCGGGCTATGAGGACAGCTTCGCCGTCTATGTCGACGGGATGGGCAACGAGTTTTCCAACTTCAAACGCGCACCTTATGCACAAGTCCGATATGCGGTCTCGCGCACTGAAATAGCCGGTGTTGCGCGCTGGGAACTTCCGTTTGACCCCATCCAACCCCAGATCCGGGCGCAGTTCGCTTTGCTCAACGAGAAGGGCCGGCGCATTCAGACGTCGCCGATGCGGCAAGTCGATGCCACGCGGGCTGGCCAGATCAAATTCAAAATTCCGATGGCGAAATATATGCGCCGGCGCGTCGCCGATGTCGTTGCAACCATTGCGCTTACTCGTTGATATCGGGGTGCTCCCCGATCGCTGCCCTCACCGATTGAAAACGGCCGGCGTACTTTTGGTCAAATCCCGCCATAAAATCCGCCTCCGATCGAAAATTTATGTGCGCAACCCTATTGCTGATTTTGTTGCGAGGTCAGCGATGGGTTTCCAGCATAGTGATTTGCAGGTCTACGATGATCGCGGCTATCGAAAATATCTCGACAGCCGTGAACGTCGTCGCTTCTTGGCAGCAGCCGACTGTCTCGATCCCGCCAGCCGTGCCCTGTGCTACGTGCTTGCCTATTCCGGGTGCCGCATAAGCGAGGCGCTGGAAATGGCTCTACATCAACTCGACCTCGACAGTTACGCGCTACGCTTTCGCACGCTCAAGCGTCGCCGGCTGGCTTTTCGGTTGGTGCCAATACCGGGCTTCCTCATCGCAATGTTGCGGGCGCTGCCAGTCAGCGATGACGGGCACTTTTGGCAGATGCACCGTGTCACCGCTTGGCGTCTCGTTCGCGAGGTTATGATGCGCGCGCAGATCAGAGGGCCGATGGCAACTTGCAAGGGCCTTCGTCACGCCTTTGGTATCCGCGCCGCCTCGCGCAGCGTGCCTGGCCCTATGATCCAGCGATGGATGGGCCACGCCTCGCCGGCTACCACCGCGATCTATCTCGATGCGGTGGGCGCGGAGGAGCGCCAATTCGCCAAGCGCATGTGGGGTTAGGAGGCGGCGTGCGAGGACAAGGCTGTTATATCTGACGCCCCGAACCGATCATCGTGACTGGCCGCCGACTGTTTGATTGGCCTCGCTATCTGACAATAGCCGCCTCCGAGTAGATAACCCGGAAATAAGAGCGCCACCAGAACCAACCAGCCAGGGTGCTGGGCTCTTGATGAAGTCCGTCAAAGAACGGTTGATCGCGCTGCCGTGAACTAATTTTTGATATAGCGCCGACACGGCCGCCCCACCGACCATGGCGCCCGCAAATACCTTAGCTATACTAACAAATACGGGTTTCAGTGTATCCGGTTTCGGCTCAGTATGATCTTCTCGCATTCGGATATTTTATCCATATCTGGCTGCATCGACAAATGACAGTTTTGTGACAGTCCGCACGAGCTTTGTGGCGCGGACCGCTTTGGATTAAGAATGGACCCGCTTCGGGTTGAAATCAGCGGAGGCGAGCCATGTCGGAGAAGTATGGAGCTTTGTCCTGGGAACTCGCAGACGAGTTCAAGGACGAAAAGTACAAGGGCGCGATGACTAAAATTGGGGCAGGAACCGTCGGCGTCGCCGCAGGTGCGGTGGCCACGGCTCTGACGGGAGCCCAGCCCGCCGGCACCGCCGTGAGCTACGGGGTCTCAGCTGCCGTCGAAAAAAAGAGCCCAGAATTGGCACATGAAATCGGCGCTATGGCTTCGGGCTTTGCGATAGAGTCGGTAGTCCACGTTGCGTCTGTTGTGGCAGCAGTGGCTGTCATGGTCACCGCTCCAGTTTGGATTCCTGTCTGGCTGATATCGAAACTCTTTGAAGATTAAGCCACCTTCGAGGGGAGGCGGTGAGCTCTAGGGGGAACGAGCCGGGTCCCCCAATTGCCGAATCG
>Ga0207687_10002511_pt1 | contig 12449 bp, 15 predicted proteins | sample KBSM54metaG_FD_184399 | JGI IMG/M metagenome (GOLD analysis project Ga0207687, IMG submission 184399) | Miscanthus rhizosphere microbial communities from Kellogg Biological Station, Michigan, USA - KBS M5-4 metaG (SPAdes) (version 2) | ecosystem: Host-associated > Plants > Roots > Rhizosphere >...
CGCCCAGTGGATCGCCAGCAGCGTCAGTCCGATCGCGACGAAGACGGTGCTCCTCGAAGCCTCGCTCTTCGTCACGGCGAGGATGACGATCATGAAGAGTGCGGAGCAGAAGAGCTCTGCGAAGAAGGCTCCGCGGACTCCGTGTGACCCCGGCACCGTCGCGGCCAGAGCGACGTCGTCGCTGGACGACATGAGCAGCAGTGCAAGCGCGGCGAGAACGGCTCCAACGAACTGCGCGATCCAGTAGGGCACGACTTCACGCGCGCCCAGGCGCCGGTCGAGGAACATGGCCAGTGAGACGATGGGGTTGAAGTGTCCCCCGGAGGTCTCGCCGAACATGTAGAGGGCCGCGATCAGGCCGAGACCGAACGCGAAGGGGGCAACGCCGCCTGCACCTGAGCCCCAGGCAACAATGGCAGTGGCTCCGATGAACACCAGCACGAAGGTGCCGAAGACCTCGGCCAGCAACTGTTGTATCTGCTTGTTCATTGAGGGTTCTCCTTGATCCCGACGCAGCGGTTGGAAGCAGTCGGCCCTCAGGGTCGCAGGGGGTCCGGATGGATCATGAGCCGCGCGCCAGCCGATCGAGGTCGGCCAGCCTGATCTCGACGAGCGGCCCAATCCGGTCTTCAAGGCCCGCCTCACGGGCGAGCGCGAGCGCCTCCTCGTACGTCGCCCGCACCTTCTCGGGCGAAACCCCCTGTTTCAGCCGGTTGTCGCCGGTGATCAGGAGCTTCTGGATCCGCTCGCGGACATCGTCCATTTCTGCCCCTTTCCATTCTCGACCGATTCTGTTCCAATTGCAGTGCCGTGTCAGTCAGAGTCTTGATCGCAGACGATCACCGCCTCTTCGCCGAGGCCGTGCGCGCCATGCTGTCCACAGACGAGCGGATCGAGGTCGTCGGCCTCGCCGAGTCGGGGGACGAGGCGGTCACGCAGGCGGACGACCTGGAGCCGGACGTGGTGCTGATGGACATCAGCATGCCCGGGCTGAACGGCGTCGAGGCCACGCGCAGGATCGTCGCCACCCGGCCGGAGGCGCGGGTGCTGATGGTGACGGGCTCCGACGCCCAGGAGGACGTCGAGGCCGCCCGCACCGCCGGCGCAGCCGGCTATATGACCAAGGACCGGATCGCGGCAGAGCTGGTGGTCGCGATCCTCGATGCTGCTGCCTAGGGACTGACCCCGAAGGGGTCTGTCCCCACAGAAACCGCTCGAACCAGGCTGCGGCTACGATTGAGCCGTGCTCCAGTTCGTCGCCGTCCTCCAGGTGCTGCTCTCGATCGCGCTGATCGGCCTGATCCTGATGCACTCCGGCCGTGACACCGGCTTCGGCGGCATGGGCTTCACGCCTGCGTCGCAGGGCGGCACGCACATCGTCGAGCGCAACCTGACGCGGCTGACCGTCGCCGTCGGGGTCGCGTTCACGATCTGCACGGTCGCGCTGTTCCACCTGCTCGGCTGAGTTAGCCGGTCGGTTCGCAGGCGCTCGCGCTCCGCGCGGGGAACTGCCAAGGCCAGGAGGGATCTCACTCGAATCCGGCTAGGGCTTCAACACGGAGAGAACGGCGCCGGCGATCGCCTGCTGGCCCAGCGCGTTCGGGTGGAGCGTGCCGAGCACGTCGTGCTGCGTGACCAGCGACTCGTAGACGCCGACGAACCACGGCCGCGCCGCGCAGAGCCCGTGCGTGGCCGACTGCGCCGCGATCCCGGAGACGTAGTGCCAGCCGTACGTCGCCGCCGCGTTCTTCAGCGCGGCGTTCACGGGGCCGACGAGCTCGTCCTCCGCCCCGACCGCCTCGGCCCGCGTGATCGTCCCGCGCACGGTAGACCCGAAGGGCCTGCCGTCCAGGTACGGGATGAGCGGGTTGCACGGCTGCCCGAGCCCATCTCGGGTCGCGTCCGGGTACTCCGTCACGTAGACCTTCGCCGGCGGGACCCCTGCGCGCTGGAGCGCGTCGGCGAGCCGCGCGTACCGCCCCGGCAGCGCCGCGGCCCGGGCGCGCACGAACGCCTGCAGCGTCGTCGATGACTTGGCGGTCGGGTAGGGCTTCGTCCAGCAGTCGACCGTCGCGGCGGTCTTGGCGTCGACCCGGTCGTCGAAGCAGAAGCGGGCGACGTTGCCGAAGCCGAGATCGTTGATCCCGATGCTGACGATGACGGCGTCGACCTGCCTGGGGCCGATCATCGCCTTCATCGCGTCGACCTGCGGTGGGAGCCGCACGCCGCCCGAGGGCGAGATCCCGGTGTAGGGCCCGAGCATCCCGGTCGTGATCGACGCGCCGGAGCAGGCGAGCGGCACGAACGTCACCGACGACTTGGCGCTCGCCGACTCGAGCCGGGCCGCGGCCTGCGCCTCGAAGCCCTTGGCCGACCGGTGGCAGCGGCGGTCCTGCCAGCGTACGGCGGTGATCCCGTGGTCCGGGTTGCCCTCGCCCGACGCGGTCGAGTCGCCGAGCCCGACCACGAGCAGGTCGCGGGTCGTCAGCATCACCTGGCCCGTTGCGGCCTGTCCGGCCCGCGTCGCGGTGACACTCACCCGGTAGAGGTGGTCGAGCGCAGGGAGGTCGGCGAAGGCGAACGTGCAGGTGGGCAGGCCGGTGACCGGGTTCCGCTGCTGCACGAACGCGTTCGGCTTGCCGCCGATCCTCCAGCGGTACGTCCCGGTACAGAGACCGCCGTTCGGCCAGCGCAGGGTGACGAGGGCAGACCACGTCGCCGGGCTGACCTGCGCGGGCGCGGTGATCGAGTCGACGATCCCGTCGCGGTTCCGGTCGAGGCCGTAACGCGGCGGGATCCGGTAGTCGAGCGTCAGCCGGAGCGGCGGTCCCGCGGCGCCGGCGCCCGCGGGTCCGAGCACGACCGCGGCGGCGAGTACAGCGACCCCTGTTCGCAGCAAGCGGGCTCAGAGGCCGGGGCCTGAGCCGGACCCGGTGACGTTGAAGCAGGCGGTTGCCATTCCCGGGACACGGTAGCCGTACGCCCACCGCTCGTCGTAGAAGTCGCTCTGGCTGACGAGCAGTGTCTCGCGGGTCAAGCCGGGCACGTCGGCGAGCAGTTCGGGCATCGACACCGTGAAGCGAAGGTTGACGAGCGGCTCTGCGACCTTGCCGTCGCGGATCCGGAAGGTGCCGTCCTTCGTCATCCCCGTGATCACGCCCTCGCGCGCGTTGACGACTCCGAGGTAGTGGAGCCGCGTGACGTAGATGCCGTCGCCGACCAGCTCCGCGAGCTCGTCGGTCGACTCGGCCTCGCCCGGAGACATGACGACGGCAGTCGCGACCGCCCCCTCGGCCCGGGTGGCGAGCGGCAGGGCATGGCCCGTCGAGGCCCGTCCGGCCCGGGCGGCGTTCTCCCGGTCCCACACGGTGTCGCGGATCACGCCCTCCTCGACCAGCACGACGCGCTGCTTGGGCGTTCCCTCGAAGTCGAAGGTGCGGGGAAGTCCCCGCGGGTCGAGCCCGTCGTCGACGAGCGTCACCTTCGGGTCGAAACCGCGCTCGCCGATCCGTCCCGCGAACCAGCTGCGCTCCTCGAGCAGCGCCTGGCCGTTGAACATGTCGAAGGCGCTGTAGTAGAGCAGCTCGGCGATCGCGTACGGCTCGAGGACGGCGCGGTAGCGCGCAGGCGGAGCGTCGACCGCGCCGCGCGTGCGTTCTGCCTTCGCGGCCGCCTCGCGTGCGACCGCCGCGGGGTCGATCTCCCCTGCGCGCCAGGAGGTCCGCTCGGCGTAGCCGGACGCTCCGTCGACGGCGGCCAGGGCGAGGCAGGTGGCGTCGGTCGTGCGCTCGTGCGCGCGGAGGCCCGTGCTCGAGGCGATCGCCAGCTCGCAGACGCCGCTGGTGAAGAAGCCGTACAGCCCGAGCCCGTCCGACGCGGCGATCGCGGCCTCGGCCAGCCGCGCCTGGTCGTCGGCTCCGAGCGCGGCGGTCGGCTCGTCGTAGCCCTCGACCTTCGCCAGCTCCGCCGGAGGCGCGAGCGGGGCGAGCTCGGGGTCTGGATCGGCGCTCGCGGCGGCCGCCACGGCGCGCCCGGCGAGGTCCGTCAGCCCTTCGTCGTCGATGCGGTTCGTCGTCGCGGAACCGGAGCATCCGTCGCGGATCACCCGCAGCTGGACGACCGTGTCGTCGATCAGCGTCGGCTGGTGCACCTCGCCCGCCGCGTAGCGGGCGAAGCCGGAGCGCTCGGCCATCACGACGGCCTCGGCCGCATCGCCGTCGACGAGCGCGAGCGCGCGCTCGGCGAGCTCGAGGGCGTCCGTCATGACTTCACGCCGACCTGGACGTCGCGGAACCTGGCGGCCGACGCACCATGCGAGACGTGCGCCCCCTGGCCGGGCTGCCCCTTGCCGCAGTTGGTCAGGCCGTACATCACCCACGCCTCGGGGCCGGCGACCCGATCCAGCGAGCCCCAGAATCGCGGCGTGACGCCGGTGTAGGTCGCGTCGCGCAGCAGCCGCCCGATCCGGCCGCGCTTGATCTCCCACGCCATCTGCGTGCCGAACTGGAAGTTGAGGCGCTTGTCGTCGATCGACCAGCTGCGGTTCGTCTCCAGGTACAGGCCCTCGGGAACCTCGGAGATCAGCTCGTCGACCGTCCCCGAGCCCGGCTCCAGGTGGAGGTTCGTCATCCGGACGAGCGGCATCCGCTGCCAGCCGTCGGCGCGCATCGAGCCGCCGTCACCGTGGCCGATCTTCGCCGCGGTCTCGCGCGAGGTGAGGAAGCCGGAGAGCACGCCTTCGGAGACGATCGGCGTCCGGGCGGCCGGCACCCCCTCGTCGTCGAAGCCGAACGTGCCGAGCCCGCCCGGCGTCGTCGGGTCGGCGGTGATGTTCATGTGCTCCGACCCGTACCGCAGCGTTCCCAGGTCGGTGGGGTGGAGGAAGCTCGTGCCCGCGTAGGCCGCCTCGGTGCCGTAGACGCGGTCGAGCTCGGTGGGGTGGCCGACCGACTCGTGCACCTGGAGCTGCATCTGCTCGTGGTCGATCACGACGGTGGCCACGCCCGCCGGGCACTCGTCGGCGCGCAGCAGCTGCGCCGCCTGCTCGGCGACGCGCGGCGCCTCGTGCTCGAGGCCGAGGCCCTCGACGTACTCCCACCTGGCCTGCGCGCTCGAGCCGACGTGGGCGCTGGGGTAGCTGCGCTGCTGGACGATCCCGTCGTCGCCGACCGCGGTCGCGTCGATGCCTCCGCCCGACTCGACCAGCTCCTGCTCGATCTCCGCTCCGTCGGACGAGAGGAACAGCTTTCGCTCCCGCAGGGCCCGGACCGAGGCCTGCGCGACCTTGATCTCCGGACGGCGCATCGCCTCCTCGGCGCGCAGGCAGAGCGCGACCTTGTCCTCCAGCGGCACCGCGATCGGGTCGATCTCGACCGGCGGCCGGAAGCTGCCGGAGCCGGCCTCGAGCGGCGCGAGCGCCCGTCCACCGTTCCCTCCGGCCGCGGCGGCGAAGGCGCAGGCGCGGAGTGCCGCCTCTCGCGCTCCCGTCTCGTCGAGTCGCCGGTCGCACGCGAAGCCCCATGAGCCGCCGACGAGCACGCGGACGCCGATCCCCTCGGACTCGGCGTCGGTGAGCGTGATCACGCGGCCGTTTCGCGTCCCCACGGACTGGGAGCGGCGCAGGATCGCCCGCGCGTCCGCATAGGTCGCGCCGGCGCCGAGCGCCGCGTCGACCGCCGCTGCACATGCCGCACGCACGGCATGCAACCTACCTGCGGCGCCGCGCCACGAAAACGCGGCCCAAAGGGCCGCGTCCTCTTTCGACAATGTCCTATGACGACAATGCGCTGGAGAGGACTTGAACCTCCACGGCCCAATGGGCCACAAGGCCCTCAACCTTGCGCGTCTACCAATTCCGCCACCAGCGCGCGGCGGACAGTGTAGCCCCGCTCGCATTGTCGCCGCGGCCGCTCGAGCGGGTCATGCACTAGCCGACGGTGCGGCCTCGCGCACCTCTACCCTGACCGGGTGGAGTACGACGACGGCCTGATCGCGTGCACGGACCAAGGGCTGACGATCCGGAAGTACGACGCCCTGCTCCGGCCGAAGCATGTCCGGTACGAGGAGATCCGAAGCGCCGAGGAGTTCCGGCTCAGCGGGCTGCGCGGCAAGTGGCGGATCTGGGGGAGCGGTGATCTGAGCCTCCATCGCTGGTTCAACCTCGACTGGCACCGGCCGCACAAGCAGGTCGGGCTCCTGCTCGACCTCGGGCAGCGGACGCAGCCTGTGATCACTCCGGACGAGCCGGAGCAGGTCGTTGCCGTCCTGCGGGAGCACGGCGTCCAGATCACCGAACGCTGACCCTTGACGCCGTCCGGCGGCGTAGCTACTCTCGAACGCATGTTCGCATCAGACGACAGCGCCATGCTGACCAAACGCCAGCAGGAGATCTGGGAGTTCCTCGTCGCGTACGTCGACGACCACGGCTACCCGCCGACGGTCCGCGAGATCGGCGAGCACGTCGGGCTTGCGTCGCCCTCGACGGTTCACGCCCACCTCGCGCACCTCGAACGGGCCGGACTGATCAGGCGCGACCCCACGAAGCCGCGGGCGCTCGAGCTCACCGGCCGGGTCAAGGCGGAGAGCCTCGAGGCCGAAGGCGGGCCGATGCACGCGCTGCCGCTCCTGGGCCAGATCGCCGCCGGCGGGCCGCTGCTCGCCGAGCAGAACGTCGACGCGTACCTGTCGGTGCCCGAACCGCTCGCCCGTGGCGGGGAGGAGTTCCTCCTCCGCGTGCGCGGCGACTCGATGCAGGACGCCGGCATCCTCGAGGGCGACTACGTCGTCGTCCGCCGGCAGCAGGACGCCCGCGACGGGGAGATCGTCGTCGCGCTCGCCGGCGACGACGAGTCGGCCGACGAGGCGACGGTGAAGCGCTTCTTCCGGGACGGGCCGTCTGGCTCCAAACCCGGTCGCGTCCGCCTCCAGCCCGAGAACGAGGCCTACGAGCCGATCTACGCCGAGCACGTCCAGATCCTCGGTCGGGTGACGGGAGTGTTCCGCTCGCTGTGACCGTGCTCGGTCTCCACCGCACTCTCGACCAAGAGTTGATCGCGATCCTCCGCCGCGCCAGCCTGGAGTGCCTCGTCTGCGGCGAGTTCCTGCTGCACCGCGCCGACGGGATCGGCTGCCCACAATGCGGCCTGGAACTGCCTTCTGACCAGAAGATGCAGCGCGAGGTGGTCGCGGCCGAGCGCCTAACCGACGCCTCGTCCCTCTAGAGCCGACTCTCTAGAACCGCGGCTCGTGGGCAGCTACTCGCCGCCTTCGAGCTTCCGGGCGGGCAGCTAGCCCTCCCGATAGCGCGTCAGACCGCCGGGCGCGAAGCGGGCATATGCCTCGCGCGGTTCGGTGGTCTCCGTCTCGACGCCTGCACCGTGACGGACGGCCGCCTCGTCGAGCGTGTAGACGCCCCAGTCAGGGCCGGTCGAGCGGTCCCGGGCGCCGACGCCCAGCACCAGGCACGGCCCGTTCCCGGCGCCGACGATCACGTGGGCAGTTCCGACCGGGCAATGGACGAAGTCCCACTGGCGGAGACGGCGCTCCTCGCCCTCGATCACGAGCAGCGCCTCGCCCGCGAGCACGAGGAAGTCCTCCTGGTCGTTCTCCCGGTGGTACATCGCCATCGGCTCGCCGGGGTCGAGTCGCGTGAGGTTGATCCCGACCTGCTCGAAATCGGCCGCTCCCTCGATGCCGGCGCCCTCGAACTCGCACAGCGCGCCGCGCCCCCGACGCTCCCACCACTGTGCGTCCCGGGCGTTGAGGACGAACCAGCCCTTCCCCTTGGGGACGAGTCCGTTCTCGGTCGGGACGAGCTCTGACTCCGGGACCATCGACGGATCATCGTACGACCGAGGCCCGCTCTCCGCTCCTGTGCACGGTCGACGATCCGGTCGCGCATGCTCCACCGATCCGGGTGCCACGTCCAGACGGTGGGCAGGACATCCACGACCCATACAAGGACTGAGGGGGCGCATCACGTCCTCCAGACCCGGCTCATCGGCGATCATCCCACCCATGAACGGACCGCAAAGCGGGATCTTCGCGCTCGGCACCGCCTCGCACGCCTACCTCGAGCTCGACCTCGTCCCGGGCCCGCGGGGAGGCGACCTCGTCGACACGATCTCCTCCCTGCGCGAGCCCGAACGACGATGGGCGGCGTCAACCTGGTCGCCGGATTCAGGCCAGAGCTCTGGCGCGAGGCCGCGCCGGACGCTGCTCCCGCAGGACTCGAGGGATTCAACGCCGACATCGTCGGCGTCGAGGGCTTCGTCATGCCTGCCACCCAGCACGACGCGGTGCTCTGGATCTCGGGCGCCGCGTACGACGTGATCTTCGATGTCTCCCGGGCGGCGATCGCGGAGCTTCACGGGCTTGCGACGGTCGCAGACGAGACCTCGAGCTGGCCGTACCGGCACGACCGGGACCTGACCGGCTTCGTCGACGGCACCGAGAACCCGACGCTGATCGAAGCGCCGGAGCTCGTGCTCGTGCCCGAGGGCAGCCCCGGCTCCGGCGGGACGGTTCTGCTTCTGCAGAAATGGGAGCACGACTCCGCAGCCTGGGAGTCGCTGCCGCTGGAGGAACAGGAAGCGGTGATGGGGCGGACGAAGCTCGACAGCGTCGAGCTCGACGACCGGCCGGCCGACTCGCACGCGGCGATGACGGATCAGGATCGCTTCGGGAAGATCTTCCGCCGGAACATGCCGTACGGCACGGTCACCGGACACGGGACGATGTTCGTGGGCTTCAGCGCGGAGCAGCGGCCGCTCGTCGCGATGCTGGAGAGCATGGCCGGCCTCGCCGGCGGCGGTCGCGACGCGCTGACGCGCTACACGCGGGCGCTGACCGGCGCGTACTACTTCGTGCCGTCGGCGGAACGCCTGCGCGGCGGTTAGCGGCCGGCGGCTTCCTCTTCGACCGTGCGCTCGGCGGTCGGCAGGGCTTCGAGACGCTCGTCCGGAATCGGCTTGCCGCTCTCGACCGAGAGCCCGTACGTCCCGGCGGCGAGCCGTGCCTCGGCCCGCTCGACGGCCGCGAGCTCGTCGCGCAGGTCGGTGGCCAGGCCCTCGTCGAGCTCTTCCTGGGCGAGCTCGGCGGCGAGGTTGCTGGGATCGAGGTCGTCGGCCTCCTCGCCCGTGTCGGCGTGCGCCCGTCCGGCCAGAGCGCGCTCGATACGGGTGCGCTCGGCGGCGAGGAGCTCGCGGGCCCGGTCCGGATCCATGGCCGAACGGTACCGGGTCGCTACCATGTGAGGGCAGGCCGGGTGACCGCGACGCCTTCGGGCGCCGAGGAAAGTCCGGACACCGCAGGGCAGGACGCTGGGGAAACCCCAGGCGGCGAAAGCCGACGGAAAGTGGCACAGAAAGGAGACCGCCTCCGGCGAACACCTCTCCGGAGACGCCGGCGGTAAGGGTGAAAAGGTGGGGTAAGAGCCCACCAGCGTCGTGGTGACACGGCGGCTCGCCAAACCCCGTCCGGTGCAAGGTGAAGCAGGTTCCGACGACGCTGCCCGCCGAGGAACCGGGTACACCGCTCGAGCCGTCGCGCAAGCGCCGGCCTAGAGAGATGGCCACCCACGACAGAATCCGGCTTACAGGCCTGCTACCGGAAAGCCCCGCAAATCGCGGGGCTTTCTCATTGCCTAGAGCGGAGTGTGCATCGCCGGTACCTCAAGATCGCGACCATGCGCAAAGAAGAAAATGGCGGGTCGTGGCGAGCTACGTTGGTGCGTTGTCGTTTGCGAGGTGGAGCCAGAGGTTGTGGAGGAGGCGGCTGATCTGGGGGGAGAGTGGTTCTTGGAGGAGCCGGAATGCGCCCGCCGCGAACACTCGCGCCCCGGCAGGGGTGTCGTAGTAGGTCATCTGCGCGGTGAAGCCGGGGCCGAAGAGGTTTGGGATCTCGGCCAGGACTTGGACGTTCTTCGGTGAGGCCGGAAAAGTCCTGTCGATCTCGACGCTCCCCTCGCCGAGGTCCGAGCCCGGGTGGAGGCCTGTTCCGGCGAAGAGCCAGCGGCCTGCCGGAGTGTTGCGGATGATCCAGGGCGCCTTGTGGTGGCCGCCGTCGCTGCCGCGGTACTGGACGCCGATCAGCGCCGCCTCGGGTCGGCCGAGATCGCGCCACAGCTTCGTCCGCTCCAGCACGTTGCCGCGTTTGACCGTCTGCCAGAAGAAGTTGTTCGCGTAGAGGAAGACGAGATTGCCGCCGAGGTCGCGGTACTGCTCGATGACGTCGTACTCGTGCGTCGTCACGTACTCGTGATGGCTCGGGAACACGATCAGGTCGTACGCTCGCGCGAGCACGGATCCGTCGCGTATGGCTTCGAGATCGGCGTCGGCGAGGACGTCGACCTGCTTGTGCGTCCGTGTGAGCCAATGCAGGAAGGGAAGGTCGTAGCGGCGGAAGTTGTATGGCACGCCGCGGTTGAGGAACGGTCGGCCAAGCGTGACGGTGTGGATCTTCCAGCGCGCGTACCAGCTGTTCCCAACCCCGTCGCCGTCGTCGTCGCGGAGGTTGTACGCCTGCCACGTTCGAGTCGGCATGACCACCGCGATGCGGTACTCGCCGACCCTGCGTGGGCGGATCACGAACGGTGCGAAACCGATCAGCCTGTCCGCGGACTCCAGGCGGACGAAGTACAGACCGGACGGCCACGCGCCGAGACGCACGCGCACGACGTCGCCCCCTGCGAGCGTGCCGGCCCGCCAGGCGCGAGTGACCGGGACGCCCTGCATCTCGTTGTAGCCGACCGTCATCTTCCGCTCCGGCCCGGCGTGAAACACTTGCACGATGACACCCCGCACCCGCTTGAACAGCACGAGCGACGCGAGCGAGCCCGGCGGGTAGCTCTCGCGCGGGAACGCCGCTTCCACGCCGGGTGTCAGCTCGAGCGGTGTGGGCGCGCGCGCCTCGTACGCCTCGACCTCGCCGAGACGCGAGCGAGCGGCGCCGGCAATCAAGAAGACGAGCGCCACGCAAAACGTGACCGCCGCTGCCCAGCGACGCGCCGAGTATCCGCTCATCTCGCCGCGATCGTGACGCCTCGCCGACCCGGAGGAATCCGGGCGGTCGCTGATTCGAGCTGCTCTCTTCTGCTGAGTGCGCCCCGTTAGCAGTGGACGCACTCGATCGCAGGCGGCCGTCGAGTTGCGTGCGCTTCGATACCTCTTCAACGGGTCAATCAGTAATTCCGATCAGGTGCTTCGAGGATCGCGCACCGCCAGTCGAGGCCGAGGCCCGTTGCGGCCGGTGGGCGCAGGACTGCCGCTGATGCCAGGAGATAGGCCGCCGACCATGCTCCCATCACCGCTCCGGTGATTCTGTGCGAATTCAGCTGTTCGAGATGTGGCAGTACAGGATGGGGATCAGGCGTGCAAGACCGAGCTGCGGGAGCGGCGCGTGAATAGCAAAGGCGCTGCGCAGGTCGCCCGTCAACCAGACGTGCAACATCTCGCTGCCTTCGCGCGCTCTTGTTCCGTGCGGGCAGGATCCGTCACGACCCGGTGTGGTCAGGCCGCGCTTATCTCCCGCTGCGCAGACCGTGTGGGTGTGCCAGCGTGTGATCGGTCCGCCGGGCGTCAGGCCCTTCACTCCACGCGGCATAGCGAACATCAGGCCGACCAGGACAAGCCGGCGGCCCGGGACGTTTGCGTAGATCAAGGCCTCGGGCCTTCGTGGATCGAGGTAGTGAGAATCGTGGCTGAAGCGGTGGTTCTCGGCATGGAGAAAGTGGGCAGTGAAATCCCCCGGGCTGCGCGGCGCCGTGTGGGTGTCGAAACCCGCTCTTGCTGCCAACTTAGGGGTCGCCCACCCGGCCGCTGCGGCGCGGACTTCGGTCAGCAACTGCCTCGCTGCTCTGCGCTGAGCAGGGCCGGCAAGTGCGACCGTCGGGTACTCCGAGAGCTTGTACTCGTTGCCTCGGAGGGCGCCGGGCGGAAGCTTCGCGTCAACGCTGGCAGCCGAGGGAGCGACAAGCATCGCCGCGAACGCGCAGATCGCCACGGTGCCCATGACGATTCTCATCGGCCTCGCAGGATCCTGACGGAGCCGCGCATGGTGATGCGGCCGATCGAGTCGCCGTAGTGGTTGGTGAACCAGATAGCACCATCGGGCCCGGGGGCGATCCCCTGCGGCCCTCGAATGCCTGGGTGGGTGAAGATCGTGATGTCGCCGCCAGGGGTGATCCGCCCGATCGAGTTACCCACCGGATTCGTAAACCAGATCGCGCCGTCCCGACCCACTGCGATGCCCCAAGGATGATCGATGCCGGGGTTGGAGTAGAACCGCACAGCGCCTCTGGTGGTGATCCGGCCGATCGAGTCGTCGTCGTTCGTGAACCAGAGAGCGCCGTCCGGTCCGGTCACGATCCCCTCAGGCTCGCTGATTCCCGGGTTTGTATAGAGGCTGACGGCGCCTCGAGTGGTAATGCGGCCGATAGAAGGGCGACGACC
>Ga0207687_10002517_pt1 | contig 12428 bp, 7 predicted proteins | sample KBSM54metaG_FD_184399 | JGI IMG/M metagenome (GOLD analysis project Ga0207687, IMG submission 184399) | Miscanthus rhizosphere microbial communities from Kellogg Biological Station, Michigan, USA - KBS M5-4 metaG (SPAdes) (version 2) | ecosystem: Host-associated > Plants > Roots > Rhizosphere >...
GCCGTGGTTGGCGTGTGCACGGCGCGCCGTGCACACGCCAACCACGGCGAGCCATCAGTGCCGTTTTCAAGTGCGCCGCGGCGCGACCAAGCGCTCGAATCGGCGGTTTCCCGCGCCGCGCTCGGATTTCAATTGAAGCGGGGGCGCGCCACGGCGGCGGCAATGGAGACTGGAACAGCCGCCGTCGCGGATGGCTGGCCCTGTGACTTGAATCAGGCAGATTTCATTTCTCCACGCAGGCCAGTTGAGCTCGACCGGCCATCATCGCTGCCAACTTGAATCGGGCAGAGCTCCACGGATGCGCCGACGTGCGTCCCTGTCCACGCGATCTCGTGGCCCCGCCGCCACTTGAATCAGTCACATGTCGCCGTCGCCGCGCCGCCACTTGAATCAGGCACATGTCGCCGTCGCCGCGCCGCACACTTGAATCAGGCAGACGTCGTCCCCGCGCCGCCCACTTGAATCACGCACATGTCGCGATCCCCGCGCCGCACACTTGAATCCGGCAGTCATCATCCCGGCGCCGCCCACTTGAATCACGCAGACGTCATCATCCCGGCGCCGCCCACTTGAATCACGCAGACGTCATCATCCCGGCGCCGCCAACTTGAATCAGGCAGATTGTCGTCATCCCGCCGCCCGCGTCCTGCCTCACCTCTGCAACGCGACGTTGCCCCGCAACTTCCCACCGCAACCGCTCAGAAACGCCTCCGTTACGCGGCAGTGACGGCGCATCGGAGGGCTGTGTCTAAGTTCGGGTCTGGGGACGGATGTCCCACTCTTGTACACAAGGCTGTGGATGAGTTCTGGGTAACCCGTTCGAAGCTTGAGAGACTGCTGTGCTCTCCCTGTGTCCAGGGCTCACCAGTTCAGTAATGGGCCTTGAAAAAACTCGAATTGGTCCATGGATTTAGGCGCGATCGTGGGTCCTGTGGATGACCCGAGTAGGAGCTAAGCACACAAGCTATTGGGGTTTTTTAGTTGATCGAGCCCAAAGGCTTGGGGTACAAGGCTTGTTCTCGCCGTTCGGGCGTTTCCTCTGCTCGGGTCATCAGTAGCTTTCCTGGGTACATACGCAGATGAGCAGAGCGCCTGAACGAATGGTTACGTAGCAAGGTGTTTAGATCCGGTGGCTGGCTCGTGCAGCGTACCGAGGGGACTAGCGGTCGTCGGCGTTTCGCGTCGGCGTTAATCGGTGACGGTGTGCCCGGAGCGGGGCGCAGCCGTCGGCGTTTTTTCGAGGAGGATGCAAAGCATGGCGCAGTCGACGATCGTGGGTCAGGAAACCAGTCGGGTGAAAACCGCGAGCACCAGCCAAACGGAGCCTCCGACTTCGTCGAAGCGCGCCCCGGGCAAACGCAAAAAAGGCCTGACGTTCGAACGCCGTTATAGCGCTGCGGGCGCTGATCCCCTCGCCGACATGACGTGGGAAGGGCGTACCAGCGTCATCACGAACCCGGATGGCTCCGTCGTCTTCAAGATGGAAGGCGCCGAGATCCCCGCGGAGTGGTCGCAGCTCGCGACGGACATCGTCGTCTCGAAATATTTCCGGAAGGCTGGTCTCCACGGCGACAAGGCAGTCGGCGAGACCAGTGTCCGCCAAGTGGTGTACCGCATCGCGCACACGATCCGCACCGCGGGCGAGCAAGCCGGCGGCTACTTCGCCACGAAGAAGGACGCAGACACCTTCGAAGCCGAGCTGCTGTGGATGCTCGCCAACCAGTACGGCGCGTTCAACTCACCGGTTTGGTTCAACTGCGGTTTGTTTCACGAATACGGCATCGAAGGTTCGGGCGGCAACTGGGCCTGGTCCGAAGAGGCGCAAAAGTGCGAAGAGACGGCCAACGCCTACTCGCGCCCGCAGTGCTCTGCCTGCTTCATCCAAGCCGTCGAAGACGACTTGATGGGGATCTACGATCTGGTGAAGAGCGAAGCGCGCCTCTTCAAGTACGGGTCCGGCACGGGCTCGAACTTCAGCCGCATCCGCGGCAAGCAAGAGAAGCTCTCCGGTGGCGGAACATCGAGCGGCTTGATGAGCTTCCTCGAAGTGCTCGATCGCGCCGCGGGCGCGACCAAGAGCGGTGGCACCACGCGGCGAGCTGCCAAGATGGTGTGCCTCGATATGGATCATCCGGAAATCGAGAGCTTCGTGAACTGGAAGGTTCGTGAAGAGAAGAAAGCCAAGGCGCTGATCGCCGCGGGTTACGAGAGCGATTTCAACGGCGAGGCGTATCACACCGTCAGCGGGCAGAACTCGAACAACTCGATTCGCGTCACCGACGACTTCATGAAAGCGGCCCTCGCGGGCGGCACTTGGCAAACGCGTGCCCGCACCACCGGTGAAGTGGTGGACACGCTGGATGCAGCCGATCTGTGGCAAACGGTCGCGGAAGCCGCCTGGGCCTGCGCCGATCCGGGCGTGCAGTACGACACCACCATCAACAAGTGGCACACCTGCTCGAACACCGGGAAGATCAACGCATCGAATCCGTGCTCCGAGTACATGTTCCTGGATGACACGGCGTGCAATCTGTCGTCCTTGAATTTGACGAAGTTCTTGGATGAACAAGGCAACTTCGACGTCGACGGCTACCGTCACGCGATCGACGTGTTCTTCCTCGCGCAAGAGATCCTGGTCGATCTCTCCAGCTACCCGACCGACCGCATTGCCAAGAACTCGCATGATTATCGGCCGCTCGGGCTCGGTTACGCGAACCTGGGCACCGTGCTCATGCTGCTCGGCATCCCGTACGACTCCGACAAGGGTCGCTCGATTGCAGGCGCGCTGACCGCTATCTTGTGTGGGCACGCGTTCGTGGCGAGCGCCGAAATTGCATCCACGAAGGGCGCCTTCGCCGGCTACGCGAAGAACCGCGAACCGATGCTGCGCGTGATGCGCATGCACCAGGATGCCGCCTACGCGCTCAACCGTGATCTCACCCCGGATTCATTGTGGCGCGCCGCCACCGAAGACTGGGACAATGTGGTGAAGCTCGGTGAGATGCACGGCTTCCGCAACTCGCAGTCGACCGTGCTCGCCCCCACCGGCACCATCGGCCTATTGATGGATTGCGACACGACCGGCATCGAGCCGGACTTCGCGCTCGTGAAGTTCAAGAAGCTCGCCGGCGGCGGCTACTTCAAGATCGTCAATCAATCGGTCCCCGAGGCGCTCAAGCGTTTGCGCTACTCGGAAGCCCAAATCAGCGAGATCGTCGCGTTCATCTCCGGCACCAACACGCTGCTCGGCGCGCCGCACGTGAGCCGCGCCTCGTTGAAAGCGCGCGGATTGACGGATGAGGAGCTCGGTAAGATCGAAACCGCGCTTCCCGGCGTGTTCGACTTGAATTTGGCCTTCGCTCCCTGGGTCGTCGGTCGCGAAACGTTCGACCGCCTGGGCGTCACCGCGGACAAGATGAGCCAGCCCGGCTTCAGCTTGCTCAAGTACCTCGGCTTCTCCGAAAAGGAGATCGACGAGGCCAACGAGACCATCATCGGTCGCATGACCATCGAAGGTGCGCCGTACCTGCGCGACGAGCACTACGCGGTGTTCGATTGCGCCAATCGCTGCGGGCGCACCGGCCAACGCTACTTGGCGCCCATGGCGCACGTGAAGATGATGGCCGCCGCTCAGCCTTTCCTCTCCGGCGCAATCAGCAAGACCGTGAACTTGCCGAACGACGCGACCGTCGATGACGTGCGCGAGATCTACGAAGAAGGCTGGCGCCTCGGGCTCAAGGCCGTCGCCCTGTATCGCGATGGTTGCAAGGCCTCACAGCCGCTGAACACTTCGAACAAAGAGCGCGAAGAGGAACCGGCGGCCGTCGAAAGCGCGCCCGCTCCCACTCTCCAGGTGCGCACGAAAGTGCAAGCCTCGGTTCGCCCGGAAGGCGACCGCGTGCGATTGCCCAAGAAACGCAGCGGTTTCACGCAAGAAGCGCACGTGGGCGGCCACAAGGTCTTCTTGCGCACGGGTGAATATCAAGACGGCACGCTGGGCGAGATCTTCATCGACATGCACAAGGAGGGCGCTGCCTTCCGCTCGTTGATGAACTGCTTCGCCATGGCCGTCTCGGTTGGCCTGCAGTACGGCGTACCACTCTCCACCTACGTGGAGCAGTTCACGTTCACGCGCTTCGAACCGCACGGCGTGGTCACCGGTCACGAGAACATCAAGTTCTCCACCTCGATCGTCGATTACATTTTCCGCGTGCTGGGCGTCGAATACCTGAAGCGCTACGATTTCGCCCAAGTGAAGCCGGCGGAAGACGCCGTCGCGATCGAAGATCCGACACTACCGAAGCACGTGCCGGTCGAACCCCCGACGGCGAGCTTGCTTCCCCCGCCGCCCGCGACCCAGGGCGCCGTCATCGCGAGCGAAGCCCACGGCGCACTCGACGCTCAGCTCGAAGAAATGATGGGCGATGCACCGGTATGCGACGGCTGCGGCCACATCACCGTAAGAAACGGCGCTTGCTACAAGTGCCTCAACTGCGGCAACTCGATGGGTTGTTCTTGATTGGGTGAAGGGCTGGTGGCTGCGGGTTGGCGTCGCCCGCCGATTTCGGGTTCTCGCGTCGTTTTGGCTGCGCTCCGGTGCTCACGTACAGGCAGTACGACGCGCTTCGTGATCCCCGGCGGGGGACTCCGCTTCGGTGCTCGCCAAAGCCTCGCCACAACCCGAACTTGGCGGGCGGGTTTGCTGTAGCCCGGAGCGACGCGGAATCGGCTGAGGTCTCGGCTTGGCGGGCGACGCCTCGGGTCGGCAAAACCCTCTTCTTCTTTCGGCTAAAAGGCCGGCGAGTGAGCACAGTTGCCTAAGATCTTGCAGCTGAGTAGAACCAACCTTGGAGGATTCGGAAATGTTGCAAGGTACTAAGGTCGCCTCTTGGGTTTTTGGGCCGGCAGTGATCGGTCTGCTGATCTCTGCTTCGGCGGCCAGCGTCGTCGGCTGTAAGAAGGACGAGCCACCGCCGCCATTGCCGACGGCCGCCCCCACGACCACGGCCACGCCCACCGCGCCGCTCGTCCTTGCGCCCGAAGTTCCGGTGGCCTCCGCGGCCCCGGTGGACTCCGCCAAGAAAGTCGGTGGCACTGGCGTCGCCACCAGTTTCGCCAATTGCTGCAAGGCCTTGTCGCAGAACGCGGCGAGCGCGCCGGAACCAACGAAGACCACGATGACGCAAGCTGCGGCCATGTGTAACTCGATGGTTTCCGCGGGTGCTGGTGGGCCGACGGTCGTGACCGCGATCCAAGGCTTGTTGCGCGGCGTCGGCATGCCTTCGGCGTGCCGCTGAGCCGTCGCGCGCCCGGTTGTTTTCAGCTGGGCGCGCCCGATTTGGGTGACGTGGAGGGAGAGTGAACGCTCGTGCCCCGCTCCACGTCGCTCTGACTGTTGCGCTCTCGAGTTTCGCGATCCGCGCACGAGCACAAGCGCCAGCGCAGCAAGCAGCGCCGCCGAGCGAGCACGAGAGCATCGCGCTCGAATATCAAGCGCCGAGCAATTGCCCAGATCGCGCGGGCAATCGTTTGCGCGGCGATTTGACCATCGACGATCACGGCGCGCTGTCGCGACGTACGGTGACCGGTGGCACTTGCGATGAAGTCGTCTCGGCTCTGGCCCTCGCGACCGCGCTGGCCGTTGACCCGGATGCGCTCACCGCCGGCCCTACGGAGGTGCCCCCCGTGCCCAGCGCACCGCCGAACGAGCCCGCCACCACCACCGCGCCGCCGGTCGAGCCGCCGAAGCCCCCCACTCCACCGCCGCCGCAGCCGAAAAAGCCACCTGCCCCCCGACACGTCACGCCCGAGCCCGAAGTTCCAGCAGCACCGGGTCTTCTGGACTTCAGCGTGGGGGCGCGGGTGGGCAATAACCTGGCACCGTTTCCACAATTCGAGACGAGTGCACAGCTCGGCACCACTTACCTCGCCCCCCTCGAAGTGCACGTCGGCGGCGCGTATGGCCCTGCTCAGCAGAACAGCCAAACCCGCTTCTCGGATGGGCTCGGCTGGCTCGGCGCTGGCGTCCGGGTGCTGGATGCGAAACCGGTTTCAGGTTGGGTGCAGGCCGATGTCGAATACGGGCGCGTCGCGGCGACCGGTCGCACCTTTCCCGAGCGGACCGCACAGCGCACCTGGGCGGCGGCCGTTTTCGGGCTCGCAGGCCGGGTGGATGCCCCGGGACCGCTGTTTTTCGAGGCTAATTTTCAGGGACGTGCGCCATTCTTGTTGCAGCGCTATGTCGTTACTGAGAATAGCGGGCAGTCGCGCGAGGTTCACCGCGTGCGGCAGTTCGGTTACTTGTTGGGCATATCCGTCGGGATTCATTTTTTGTGATCAAACGAGTCCGGCTCGGAAACCGGATGAGGGATGGCGTGGGCGCAAACCGTGGCAAATGACAGCGAGTACGAAGCCCCGCCGGCTTCTGGCGTAGCTGTAAGCTCCGGGCCGGAGGCCGCGCCCGAAGAAGTCGACGCCGATCTCGATCTGGCGACCGAACTGCCACTGGTCACCAATCCCGATCGTTTGCGTCGCGTCGCGACCACCCATTTGGATTTCGTCTGGCGCTGTTTGCGCCGCTTCGGTGTGCCCGCCGCAGATGCGGACGATGCCGCGCAGCAGGTATTTCTCGTCGCCGCGCAAAAGCTCGACGAGGTGCCGGTGGACAAAGAGCGCAGCTTTTTGTTCGCCACCGCGGCGCGAGTGGCCGCCAACGCTCGCCGCTCGATTCATCGCCGCAAGCAAGCTTACGAGAATCTGGCTCATGTTCCGGAAGATCCGGTCGTCACTCAAGATCAACTCGCCGATCAGTTGCGCGCTCGCGCCCTGCTCGATCAGGTGATGGAGAGCATGCCGGATGATCTGCGAGCCGTTTTCGTCCTTTTCGAGATCGAAGAAATGTCCGTTTACGAGATCGCCGATGCAATCGGGATCCCCCTCGGCACGGTCGGCTCGCGCTTACGGCGCGCTCGCAAAGCCTTCCAGGATGCCGTGACCCGCTATCGGGCGAAGCATGATTTTCGGCGAGGAGCAGTGTGATGAAAGACCTGTCACGGTTACTAGACGACACGCAGACCGACCCACTGGAAGCCGACTTGCTGCGCTTGGCGCGCGGCGAGGGGCCGACGGGTGAAGGGCGTCGTCGCATTCTCGCCGGCCTCGGCGTCGCGGCCGCAGTCAGCGCCGTGGCTACAAATTCGGCGGCTTCCGCGGCTGCGGCCCCGCTCGCCATGCCTCCAGTTGCCACGACGTCCGCCGCCCTGAAGTGGTTCGCGGTCGGTACCGTCGCGGCCGGCGCCTCGGTCGCCGGCTTCCTGCTTTGGCACCACGGTGCGGCCCCGAAGAGCGCCTCACCGCAGCTCGCAGCCGCGACAGTGCCGGCTTCGCCACCTGCCTCGCCGGACACCGGCAACGTCAGCGCAACGCCCGCTGCCCCGCAAGCCGTCACTCGGCTCGAAGACCTGCCGACGCTACCGGCGGCCACGCCGGATGCGCACGCTGCGAGTACGCCGAGCCTCGCTGAAGAGGTAGCGGCCATCAAGAGCGCCAAAACGGCGCTGGCTGCCGGTGACCCGAGCCAAGCGTTGCATGAGCTCGACGCGTATCGCGCCCACTTCCCCCACGGTCGGCTCGTGCAAGAAGCCGCTGTCGTTCGCATCGAAGCGCTGGTTCGGGCCGGAAACACGGCCGCCGCCAACGCTGCGGCCGATCGCTTCCTTGCCGGCAACGAGGGCAGCCCGTACGCCGCCCGCGTCCGCTCGCTCGTCGGCCGCTGAGGCGTTGCGTACCCACTCGACGCACGGGTGATCCGGATTCGGGTCACCCGAAGTTGTCGTAGTGCCGAAAAAATCGCCTAATGCGCCAATCCAAATGGCGCCTTTTGGGAATAAGCTGCGTGGCGTTCTGCCGGAACTGTGATCACGCGCGGTCTTAGCGACACTTATACTCGAAGGTAACTCGTGGCCGCGGGGCGTCTCTTCGTCTCCGCGCAGCCAAATGGAGGGCATCGTGTCAGTTCAGCAAGGTCTCTCGAAGTCCGTTCTCAAGTTGGTCGCTCTCGGTTTGCCGCTGCTGGCCGTGGCCTGCGCACCGTCGGCGGGGAAGCCGAAACCGCCCCCAACCGGGCCGTTCACCGTCTCCGATTACTTTGCCGCCAGCGGTGACATGGGGGATGGCGACGGGAAACCCGGCTCGGGCTCGATTGCCACCTATCGCGACGATGCGACCAAGTGCAAGGCTCGCCCAGCTGGCGCGCGTGGTAGCTGCTTCGCGTTCGACTACGTCCCGGGGATGAATCTCTTCGCGGGCGTCTACTGGCAGTATCCGGCCAACAATTGGGGCGACACTCCCGGCCTCGACGTCAAGTTCGACGAACCCGGCAAAGTAGTTACCAAGGTCTCGTTTCAGGCAGCCATTAAGGATGGCACGGATACGCTGCAGGGCGACATCGGTGGCATCAATGTCGATCCGCCGGTCGCCGATCCGGTCACAGGCGTAACGCCGCCAGTGCCGGCCTACAAAGATCAGTTCCACGGGACGGACACGTTCTCGCTCACGACCGATTGGCAGACGTTCACGCTCACCATCCGAAAAGATCCCGCCAACCCGATCACGACCTTGCTTGGCGCCTTTGCTTGGTATCTGAAGTACCCCATGGGGTCCGATCCCACGACGCTGACGCCGAAGACGCTGTACATCGACGACCTCGTCTACGAGTAAGCCGGCAGCGCTCTTAGCGAGCGATTTAACCGAGCGACCCCTCTCCCCGTTCTGGCGTTCGGCGTGACAGCACGCCGCTCGCCCCCTGTGTATCTCGATGAATACTCGCCAGCTACTCGCCTCTTCCGTGCTCTTTTTCGGGCTCCTTGGGGTCGCGCCGGTTGCCCACGCGGCACCGGTCGCCGGCCCCGAGATCAACCCTTTCGCCTGCCAGGGTGATGCGGACGCCGCCCAAGACGATCGTTCGATCGGCCAAGTGCAGGACGAGCTCAAGAAAAAGCTCGACCCACCTTTCGAACCGACGGATGAGCCGACCGTCCGCGCCAAGAAGCTGTGCGTGATCGCGCGGCTCAAGGCGCGCGTGGGCTCGAGCGACGCGCGCGAGTACTTCGACCGCGCGGTCGAGACCAATCCGGACGAGCCCGGCTACGACATGTTCCTCGGCGAGTACTACGCCGGTGCACGTGGCGCCAAAGGGCAGGTCGTCGAGCTCGCGGAGAAGTTTCTGTATCGCGCGCTCGAAAAACTCGACGCGCTCAAGGCCTCCGGTCGGTATCGTGATTTCCACGCGATCGTCGAAGACCACGTTCGCAAAGACTTGCTCGTACTCTACCAAACTGACGGCGTTCCACTTCTGCCCTGGAAGGCCTTCCGCCAGCATCCGAGCGGATACATGGCGCCAGGCGTCGCAGTCAGTGAGCAGTTTTACCTCTCGCGCGACACACGTTCCGAGCTCGGTGGCAACGACGCCGGGGGTTTTACGGCGGAAATTGGTCTGTACAAGACGCGCAGTCCGAAGAACATCGAATTCACTGACCCAAAGGCGTTCAAACACGCCAAATACGTGATCGCTCGACAGCCTCTCCGCATCGACAGCGAAACTCAAGTCAATATTCGACAGAACTACCTGGGCGAAGTTTCCCTCCTGTATGGGGCCCTCCACGCATACAAGGCGGCGATCACCACGTTCGGCAATCCCGATGGGTTGAATGACATCGACGTGAAGCAGTTCGGCGTCGAGTACAAGCGAGTGATTCCGCTCTACCCGCTGCTGGACCTGAAACTTCAGGCAAAAGTCACTGAGGTGAAGCGCATCGGCGTGGTCGAATACCTGCCCGACTGCGAGCAAGATTTCCCGGTCTATGAATTCAAACCAGCCATTTCTCGCTTCATCAGCTCGGATAAACTGACCGTTAGCGGAACGTTCGTCTATATGGGGATCAAGCCCATTGCTTGCAACGGCAACAACCCGGCTGACCCGGTCAACGTGCGCGGTCGTTCGATTACAGCCGCCAACATCGAATACGCGATTTATTCACCGCTACTCTTACCCTCAGTCGGGCTTGCGTCACTTCGACCATACCGAACTCCGACACGCGGCCTCTACCTGAATGCGGGTTACGTCAACGATAACGAAATCTTCGGGGACCATCGCGTTATCAATGAGACCTTTTTTGCCGGAGCACGGCTCGAAGGGCCAGGCGCGTACGACATCGGTATCACCGAGATTTTCAACCAAGCACACGGCACCCAGGTCGCCTCAGATGGCTCGGAAGTCCCCAATCCCGATATCTCAGGGAAGATGTTGCGCTCTTCACTGACCATTTCTCGTCGCCTCATCAACCCCGACGAGACACCGGGCGTTCCCAACGCTTGGGGCCCGTTCGCCAATCACGCGCTCAACTGGGTGTTCCCGTTCAGCTTCGACAAATCTGTAGCCGGCGTGAATTACTACGAGAACGTGCGCGGTGGCACGCAGTTCTGGTGGCAAGTGTTCGGCACGGGCCTCTGGGGTTCGACTCTCCTGACCACCGTCGGCTACGACTTCGAGTATTTCTACCGCATCAACAAGCCCGCGCATAACGTGTTCTTGACTGCTCGCCTCGGCTGGAGAGATCTGTGATGACCCGCTTCGAAGGCATTCGCACACGACTGCCGGTTCTATTTTTCGCGAGCACCGGCGCTTTGCTCGTAGCCGCATCTTGCGCGCCGGGCCAACTCGACCCGCGCACACCGCCGCCTCCCCCGCCCGCATCGATGTCGCAAAAGGTCGGAGCAGGCTATTACCTGACCCAGCCTCCGAAGGGTTTGGATCTGCCGGGCAACAACAAGAAAGAGCCGGTTTTACCGAAGGTAACGGCTGATTTCAAAGGTTCGCCCACGAGCAATGATTGGTGGTCTTCGCTCATCTGGCAGAACGACACCAAGGGCACGAATCCGTACTCGGATTTGATGTACGCCCACCCGTTCACGTTCCGCGCGGAAGCGGCGGGCTTGGGCATGGGTTATCCCACCAAGCCCGAGGTGAGCGACTACCAGTACATGTACTTCCACACGAAGGACGTGCTGGTCGGGCTGCAAGGCCTCGATGCACCGTCGACTCGCGTGGCAGGTTACTCGGATTGGGCGGTCACCGCTTCGTGGAAGAGCTCAGGCAATGAACTGCGCGCCACGATTGGTCACGGTCTGCCGTTCGTGTACCTCACGCGCACCGGCTCGGCCGCGGCGTTGATCTCTCCGCAACACGACACCTGGGATCACAAGAAGAAGCTGGAAGTGAAGGTCTGGCACCAAGGTGGTGACTGGCTCGGCTTCAGCGTCGACGACCGCAGCTACGCCGCATTCGCGCCCACGGGCTCGGAGTGGAAGGCCGCTGGCGACAATTTCGTCTCCGATCTGGCTGGGAAAGACTTCTTTTCGATCGCGGTGCTGCCCGATCAAGAGCCAGCGACGGTCGAGCTGTTCCGCACGCATGCTTACGCCTTCGTGACCGACACCAAAGTGAGCTGGAAGTACGACGCGCCGACGGCCATGCTGCGCTCGACCTTCACCGCCACGACCGATCTCAAAGAGAGCGGCCACGACCACGTGAATGAACCTTTGATGGCGCTCTACCGCCACCAGTGGTTGAACACGAAGGCACCGCTGCTCGACAAATCATACGTGTCGCCACGCGGCGAGATGAAGCTGTTCAAGGGCACGAGCTTCGACACCGAGATGCGCTTCAACGGCATGCTTCCGATGCTGCCGAACGTCGCTGACAACGATAAGGGCGACCTCGAGTTCTTCGTCAAGCAAGTGTACTGGCAGGGCGATCTGTATCCGCCGGGCCTCGGCGACAAGCCCGAGCGCGACTCGTACTGGGTCGGCAAATCACTCTTGCGCGTGGCCAACGTGTTGCAGATCGCAGACCAAGTGGGCTACACGAGCGCCAAGACGTACCTCATCCAATCGCTGGAAAATCAGCTGCAAGATTGGTTCGACGGGCGTGAACCGAGCGCGTTCTACTACGACAAGAACTGGCACACGCTGATCGGCCTGCCCTCGGGCTTCTTCTCCAGCCTGCAGCTGAACGACCATCACTTCCACTACGGTTATTTCACGTTCGCCGCCGCGATCGTCGCCAAGTACGATCCCAAGTGGGCACAGCGCTGGCACGAAAACGTCGATCTGTTGATCAAGGACGCGGCCAATTGGCAGCGCGAAGATCAGCGCTTCCCATTCTTGCGTTACATGGACGCCTACGCGGGCCACTCCTGGGCAAATGGCCCGGCGCAGTTCGACGAAGGCAACAACGAAGAGTCCTCGTCCGAAGACGTGAACTTCTCTGCGGGTGCCATCCTCTGGGGTTCGCTCACGGGCAACACCGAGATCCGCGATCTCGGCATCTTCCTCTATACCCAACAGACCGCCGCTATCGAGCAGTACTG